>Ga0265338_10006190_pt1 | contig 15341 bp, 15 predicted proteins | sample 42126metaG_FD_193579 | JGI IMG/M metagenome (GOLD analysis project Ga0265338, IMG submission 193579) | Rhizosphere microbial communities from Carex aquatilis grown in University of Washington, Seatle, WA, United States - 4-21-26 metaG | ecosystem: Host-associated > Plants > Roots > Rhizosphere... | reverse complement strand
AGTTCTTGGCGACCCGGCGGATCATCTCCTGGATGAGCACCGTCTTGCCCACGCCGGCGCCGCCGAACAGGCCGATCTTGCCGCCGCGGACGTACGGGGTGAGCAGGTCGATGACCTTGATGCCGGTGACGAACATCTCGGTCTTGGACTCCAGCTGGTCAAGCGGCGGCGCCAGCCGGTGAATCGGCCACCGCTCGGTCACGTGGAGGGACGACTCCGGGACGTCGAGCGGCTGGCCGAGCGCGTTGAACACGTGCCCCTTGGTCACGTCGCCCACCGGCACCGAGATCGGCCCCCCGGTCGAGGTGACCTCGGCCCCGCGGACCAGCCCGTCGGTCGGCTGCATGGCGACCGTGCGGACCACGTTGTCGCCGATGTGCTGCTCGACCTCGAGGGTCAGGGTGCGGGTGACGTCGCCGATGGTGACGTCCACGTGCAGCGCGTAGTAGATCTCCGGCATCGCCTCGGCCGGGAACTCCACGTCAACGACCGGGCCGTTGACCCGGGCGACCCGGCCGGTGCCGGCTGCGGTCTCATTCTCTGCTAGGTCATTAACTGGCGCGGTCATCATTCACTCCCTGCGTTCGCTTCAGCGAGCGCGTTCGACCCGCCGACGATTTCGCTGATTTCCTGGGTGATCTCGGCCTGCCGGGCGTTGTTCGCCTCCCGGGTGAGCCGGTCGATAAGGTCGTTCGCGTTGTCCGTGGCGGCCTTCATCGCCCGGCGCCGCGCCGCCAGCTCGGAGGCGGCTGCCTCCAGCATGGCGTAGTAGATCCGGCTGGCCACGTACTGCGGCAGCAGCGCGTCAAGCACCACGTCGGTGGACGGCTCGAACTCGTACGACGGCAGCGCGCCGCCCGGCCGCTCGCCTTCCTGCTCCGCGATCTCCATCGGCAGCATCCGGCGGACGGTCGGCCGCTGCGTCAGCATCGAGACGAACTCGGTCGAGACCAGGTAGACCTCGTCCACCCCGCCGTCGCTGACCTCCTTCTCGAACGCGTCGAGCAGGGCGGTGGCCGCCCGCTCGGCGTCGGCGTAGGTCGGCTGGGTGCTGAACCCGCTCCAGGTCTCCGCCAGCTCAAGGCCGCGGAAGCGGTGCCAGCCGATGCCCTTCCGGCCGGCCACGTAGTTGACCGTGGAGGCGCCGTCGTCGGCGATGCGCTTGCGGAGCCTGGCTGACTCGCGCAGCACGTTGGCGTTGTAGGCGCCGCAGAAACCGCCGTCGCTGGTGAGGATGAGCAGCGCGGCCCGCTTGACCGATTCCGGCGCGTTGACCATCGGGTGGTCGATCGTCGACGACCGGCTCACCACCGCCTCGACGGCGGTGGTGAGCTCCCGGGCGTACGGCTCGGCCGCGCGGGTGCGCTGCTGCGCCCTGATGATCCGCGATGACGCGATCAGCTCCTGGGCGCGGGTGATCTTCGCGATCGACTTGACCGCCCTGATCCGCGCCCGGACCACGCGAAGCTGTGCTGGCATGAGGCTACTCGCCCTCCGCCTGGGCGCGCGGGTTGACCGGCGCGGCCGGCTCGCCCTCGCCGCCGTAGCGGGAGATCCCCTCCTGCTCGACGTCGCCGTCGGTCAGCGCGGGGCCCGCGTCATCGTCCGACACCAGCAGCTGCCCGCCGGTGACCTCGAAGGTGCGGCGGAACCGGTCCATCGCGTCCTGCAGGGTGGCGATGTTGTCGTCGGTCAGTTCCCTGGTCTCCCTGATCGACGTCAGCAGCCCGGCCTGGTTCCGGCGCAGCGAGTCGAGGAACTCCGACTCGAACCGGCGGACGTCCTCCACCGGCACGTCGTCGATCTGGCCGGTGGTGCCCGCCCAGATCGAGACGACCTGCTCCTCGACCGGGAACGGCGAGTACTGCGGCTGCTTGAGCAGCTCGACCAGCCGGGCGCCGCGGTCCAGCTGGGCGCGGGAGGCCGCGTCCAGGTCGGACGCGAACGCCGCGAACGCCTCCAGGTCGCGGAACTGCGACAGCGACAGCTTGAGCTGGCCCGACACCTTCCGCATGGCCTTGATCTGGGCCGAGCCGCCGACGCGGGACACCGAGAGGCCGACGTTGATGGCCGGGCGGACGCCGGAGTTGAACAGGTCCGTCTCCAGGAAGATCTGCCCGTCGGTGATCGAGATGACGTTGGTCGGGATGTAGGCGGAGATGTCGTTCGCCTTGGTCTCCACGATCGGCAGCCCGGTCATCGACCCGGCCCCCAGCTCGTTCGACAGCTTCGCGCAGCGCTCGAGCAGCCGTGAGTGCAGGTAGAAGACGTCACCCGGGTAGGCCTCGCGGCCCGGCGGGCGGCGCAGCAGCAGCGAGATCGCGCGGTACGCCTCGGCCTGCTTGGACAGGTCGTCGAAGACGATCAGCACGTGCTTGCCGTCGTACATCCAGTGCTGGCCGATCGCGGACCCGGTGTAGGGGGCGATGTACTTGTAGCCGGCCGGGTCGGAGGCCGGCGCGGCCACGATGGTGGTGTACTCCATCGCGCCGGCCTCTTCGAGCGCCTGCTTGACGCCGGCGATCGTGGAGCCCTTCTGGCCGATGGCGACGTAGACGCAGCGCACCTGCCTGGTCGGGTCGCCGGACGCCCAGTTGTCCTTCTGGTTGATGATCGCGTCGATCGCGATCGCGGTCTTGCCGGTCTGCCGGTCGCCGATGATCAGCTGCCGCTGGCCGCGGCCGATCGCGGTCATCGCGTCGATCGCCTTGATGCCGGTCTGCAGCGGCTCCTTGACCGGCTGCCGCTGCACCACCGACGGCGCCTGCAGTTCCAGCTGGCGCGGGCTGGTGTTCTCGATCGGGCCGAGCCCGTCGAGCGGCTCGCCGAGCGCGCCGACCATGCGGCCGAGGAACGCGTCGCCGACCGGCACCGACAGCACCTCGCCGGTCCGCTTGACCGTCTGGCCCTCTTCGATCTCGGAGAACTCGCCGAGGATAACGACACCGATCTCGCGCACGTCCAGGTTCAGCGCGATGCCGCGGACGCCGTTCTCGAACTCAAGCAGCTCGTTCGCCATGGCCGAGGGCAGGCCCTCGACCCGGGCGATGCCGTCGCCGCACTCGGTGACCGTGCCGACCTCTTCGCGCGCGACGTCCGCCGGCTCGTACTCTTCGACGAACCGCGCCAGCGCGTCGCGGATCTCATCCGGCCGGATTGTCAGCTCCGCCATCTTCCTCATTCCGTTCGTGAATAAAAGTCTACGGATCTAGCCTTGTCGGGCGGTTCGCCTGGGCGGTGTCAGCTCGCAAGCCTGCGGCGGACCGCGGCCAGGCGGCTGGCCGCGGTCCCGTCGATCAGCTCGTCCCCGATCTGCACGGAGATGCCGCCGATGACCGACGGATCGTGCACGACGTTCAGGTGCACGCCCTGCCCGTACGTCTGGGTGAGGGTGTCGAGCAGCCGCTGCCGCTGCGCGGCCGACAGCTCGGTGGCGGCCCGCACGACGGCGATGAGCTGCTCCCGGCGCCGCGCGGCGATGCCGGCCGCCAGGTCGAGCACCGTCTGCGGCGACCGGCCGCGCGGGTGGGTGAGCACCTCGGTGAGCAGGGTCAGCGAGGGCCCGCTGACCTTGCCGGTCAGCAGGGTAGCGAGCAGGCTCGCCTTCGCCTCGGAGCCGGCCGTCCCGATCAGCGCGGACCGCAGCCCCGGCTGCGCGGAGACCACGCGGCCGAACCGGAACAGGTCGTCCTCCAGGTCGTCAAGCGTGCCGCCGTACTGCGCGGCCAGCGTGATCGCCTCGATCGCGAGCTGCTCAAGGGCGTCGGCGAAGTCGCCTGAGGTCGCCCAGCGGGCCGACGCGGCGTCCGCCACCAAGCCCTCGGTCGCCTCCGAGACCCGGCCGTGCAGCAGCCGGCCGACCACTGCGGCCTTCTCACCGGACGGCTTGGTGGCGTCGGCCAGCGCGCGGCGCAGGCCGTGCTCGGAGTCGAGCAGCCGGACGACGGCGAACAGCTGGCCGCCAATCTGCTCCGCGGTCGCGGGCCCCACCGCGACCGCGGGCAGCCGGTCCCGCAGCCCGGCGTACGATGCCCTGCTGGCGCCGCGCATTACTGGGCTGCCCCGGACGGGCTCTGCGCGGCGAGGCCGTCGAGGAACCGGTCCACCATCCGGCTCTGCCGGGCCTGGTCGGTCAGCGACTCGCCGACGATGCGGCTGGCGAGGTCGGTCGCCAGCGAGCCGACCTCGGCCCGGAGCGAGATCAGCGCCTGCTGCCGCTCCGCCTCGATCTGGGCCTGCGCGGACTCGGTGATCCGGCGGGCCTCGGCCTCGGCCCGCTCGCGCATCTCGGCGATGATCTGGGCGCCCTGCTCACGGGCTTCCTCGCGCATCCGCGAGGCCTCGTGCTTGGCGTCCTCTAGCTGCTGGCGGTACTGCTGCAGCACCGCCTGCGCTTCGGCCTGCGCCTCGTCGGCGCGGTTGAGGCCGCCCTCGATCTTGTCTTCGCGCTCCTCCAGCATCGTGACGATCCGCGGCAGCAGCATCTTGCCGAGCACACCGAACACGACCACGAAGACGATGGTGCCGATGATCAGCTCGGGCCAGGTCGGAACCAGCGGGTCCTGCGAAGCCGCGTCCGCTAGATACATCATGTTGGCCTGTCCTTTCCCTGTGGCCTGTGCGTACCCTGCGCGGTACTCAGGCCGCGAAGATGAACGGCGCCACGAGGCCGATCAGGGCGAGCGCCTCGGTCAGCGCGAAGCCGATCCACATGTACAGGGTGATGCGGCCGGCCGCCTCAGGCTGACGGGCCATCGCCTCGATCGCGTGGCCGAAGACCAGGCCGATGCCGATGCCGGGGCCGATGGCCGCGAGACCGTAAGCAAGCGCACCGAGGCGCTTGATGTCTATGGTCTGGGTGGCGGCGAGGACGGTAGAGGCGTCGATCATTGATTCTTCCTTTGCAAATCGGTCCGGCAGCGTGCTCCCCGCCGGGCTGTTGAGCTGAAATTGACGGTGGATTCAGCCGGAGGGGCGACTTAGTGCCCGTACTCCAGCGAGTCCGCGATGTAGGTGGAGATCAGGGTGGTGAAGATGAACGCTTGCAGGAGGCCGACCAGGATCTCCAGCAGGAAGACGAAGAACACCATGAAGAGCGACCCGGCGGCGTACAGGATCCCGATCGAGGCGCTCATCATGTACCAGGTGGAGAGCATGAAGATGGTCAGCAGCAGGTGCCCGGCGAACATGTTCGCGAATAGCCGGATGGCCAGGGTGGCCGGCTGGACGATGACGTACTTCAGCAGCTCGACCGGAATCAGGATGATCAGGATCGGCCACGGGGCCTCCGGGATCCAGGACTTGAAGTAGCCGAAGAAGCCCTTGGTCTTGAAGCCCTGGTACCAGTACAGCACGTACATGATGATGGCCAGCGGGTAGACGAACCCGATCCGCGACATCACCGGAAACTGGAAGAACGGGATCAGTTCCATGTAGTTGCAGATCAGGATGAAGAAGAACATCGACGCGATGTACGGCAGGTAGGAGTCGCCCTTCCGGCCGAGCGCCGGCCGGATGATCTGGTCCCGAACCGCGAGGATGCCCAGCTCGCCCAGGGACTGGGTGCGGCCGGGGACCAGCCTGGGCTTGCGGAACGCCACCGCGAAGAACCCGATCACCAGCAGCCCGCACAGGATGCAGAGCAGCTCGGGCTTGGTGAGGCCCCAGGAGCCGATCGTGAACATCGGCCGGAACAGGAAGTCTTGCAGCCCGGGCGCGGGGTAACCGCACCCGTTAAACAGATGTGAGTTGTCGATGGTGCAGTTCGACGGCGCGGCGGCCGCGAGAGCTCCGGTCACCGATCATCTCCCTTCGGGGGACTGGTTCCCCAGCTTGTGCGGCCGACCGTAGCGGTAGATGATCCAGCCGACCGAGATAGCGAGCCCGACCAGCATGCCGGCCGGAAAGAGCATTGAGATATTCGTGTAGTGACCGATCAGCCAGCCGATGCCGCCGTAGGCGAGCATGCCAGCGATCAGGTAGCTGAGGACGGTGTAGCCGGTGCCCTTGCTGAGCTGCCCGTGCGCCTCGGCCGAGCTGTCGGCGTCGGCGAAACCGCGCAGCGCGCTGACCCGCGCGGGACGACGATAACTCCGCATGCCCATGGTCGCCCCGCTCTCAGCTCTGCCCGTGCGGTTCGACGTACGGGAACTGCAGCTTCATCGCGACCCCGACCTGGGCCGCGGACCATGCGAGGATGCAGGCCAGGGCGGTAAAGCCCAGGTCACGGAAGCTGTACGCGTGGAAGTGGCGCATGACCGCGAGCACGATCATGAATGCGACGATCTTCCCGACGAAGCTGGCGAGCGCGGCGACCATCATCGCCATCGGGCTGACTTTCGCGGCCCGGCTGACGACGACGAGGCTGATCGCGAAGAAGATCGTGACCACGCCGACGCCGATGAGCGCCCCGTAGGCACCCTTTGACCCGCCCAGGACCGCGCAGATGACAACTGCCACGGCGGCGACCACGCTGGTGAGCGGGACTGACCACCGCACAACGCGGCCGTAGTACGTCATCATCGACAGGCTCCTGAGGGAAAGCTGAATGCTTGTGAAGGCTATCACAAACTTTTTGACTTTAACTTTACCTGAGCAAAGACTTTACATGACTTTCGCCGGGGCTGATGAGGGGGCCCCGCCGTACACCGGGCGCCCGTCAGGGCGATCTGCCCCAAAAGGCCGCATCTCCGGGCATGTTCCACCGGACCGGGGTTCCCGCAGGCTACAGCAGATCAGCGGTAGATCGCCAGTGCTACCGTCGCGGCCTGCTGGCCGGCGGCTGGCCGTCCGGGTCGGCCGCGCCCGGGCGGTGGTGGCCGCCGCTGGCGTGGCGGCCACCACCGCTCCCGGTGGCCCCGTTGCCGCCGGCCTGCCCGTTGGCACCGGCGTGCCCGTTGCTGGCGGCGTGCCCGTAGAGCGCGGTCGGCTGGCCAGGCGGGAGGGGCTGGCCGGGCGGGAGCGGCTGGCCGTAGCGGGCCGCCACCGCGCCGGGTACCGGCCCAGGGGCCGGCGCGGCCAGGTCAGCGGCAGCCCCCAGTGAGCGGTCCGAACGGGTGCGGCTGACCCTGGCCCGCCCCCGCTTGCCCCCGCCGTGCCACGGGCGCAGCTTCGGGGCCGACGCCAGCAGCAGCGCCGCGATGGCCGCCAGGGTGCTCACGGCGAACCAGACCAGGCTGATCCGCAGCACCGACAGCCCGACCACCAGGCCGGCGAACAGCGCCGCCCACAGGTACATCAGCAGCACGGCGGAACGGTCGGAGTGGCCCATGTTGAGCAGCCGGTGATGCAGGTGCTGGCGGTCGGCGTCGAACGGTGACATGCCTTTCATCGTCCGCCGGATCACCGCCATGACCATGTCGGTGTACGGGATCAGCCAGATCGCGACCGGGATGATCAGCGGCAGGATGGTCGGGAAGCGGTTAAGCGGGTGCGCCCCGTCCGAGTGGTTGACCAGGACGTTCTGGTCGAGCGAGGCGGCCGAGGAGATCGGGCCGTAAGCCAGCAGCAGGCCAAGCAGCATCGCCCCGGTGTCGCCCATGAAGATCTTGGCCGGGCTGAAGTTGTGCGGCAGGAAGCCGAGGCACACCCCGGCCAGCACGGCCGACATCACCGCGGGGACCGACTGCGACGGGATGCCGATCGAGTTGGTCAGCGTGTAGGAGTAGACCAGGTAGGCGAGCGCGGAGATCCCGACCACGCCGGCCGCCAGCCCGTCCAGCCCGTCGATGAAGTTCACCGCGTTGATGGTGGCGACCACGATGATGATCGTCACCGTGTAGCTGAGGTCAGGTTCGAGGGACAGCGTCCCGCCGCCCGGCCACGGGATCCACGGTATATACGCGCCGGACAGCACCAGGATGCCGCCCGCCGCGATCTGCCCGGCGAACTTGGAGGTGGCGCCGAGCCCCCACCGGTCGTCGATCATCCCGACCAGCACCAGCAGGCCGCCTGCCAGCAGCAGTCCGCCCACCGTCCACCCGGACGGGAAGGCCTGCCGCAGGTAGCGGAGCCGCTCGGCGACCAGCAGGGCGGCGACCAGTCCGCCGTACATGGCCAGCCCCCCGAGCAGCGGGGTCGGCTCCTTGTGCACGTCCCGGGCCCGGGGCGCGTGCTGCGCGCGCATCGCCACCGCACCCCGTCGTACCAGCGGGGTGAGCAGGTAGGTCACCACCGCCGCGATGATCAGGACGAAGAGATACTCGCGCATGGCGGCCGGCGGTCAGTCGCTCGGTTCGTGGTCGGGCCGGGGATCCTCCGCCGGGGGCCGCGGCCCGTCGCCGCCCGGGGCACTGCCGGCCGCGGTGCGGCCGGCTCCGGCCGCACTCTCCGCGCTCTCCGCGCTGGCCGCGTTAGCGGCGGCGATGGCCTCCGCTGCCCGGCGGTCGGCCGGGCTGAGGTCGCCGGCGCCGCCCTGCGCCTCGGGCAGGTCGATCACCGGGACGATCTTGCGCAGCGCGTCCACCGAGAGCGCGCCCGCGCGCAGCATCCGCGGCACCGTCCCGGTCAGGTCGAGGATGGTGGACGGCACGCTGTCCGTACACGGCCCGCCGTCCAGGTAGACCGCGGCCGAGTCGCCCAGCTGGGCCTGCGCCTCGTCGACGGTGGTGGCGGCCGGCTCGCCGCGGCGACTCGCACTGCTGACCGCAAGCGGGCCGGTCCGCCGGAGCAGGTCGAGAACGACCGGCTGAAGGGGCATCCGAACAGCTACCGTGCCCAGGGTGTCCCCCAAGTCCCACATGAGGGTCGGGCTCGACCGGAATACTAGTGTCAGCGGCCCCGGCCAGAACTCGTCGATCAGGTCCTGGCCGAAAGCGCCGAGCGACTCAGTTAGCGCCGCTGCCGCCCGCACGCTGCCGACCAGGACTGACGGGGGCACGCGGCGGTCGTCCCCTTTCGCGGTACGCAGCGCGGCAATGGCAAGTGGTTGGAAGGCATCGGCCCCGAGCCCGTATACCGTGTCTGTTGGAAACACGACCAGGCTGCCGTCCTGAACAGCGTTTACCGACGCAACGAGGCCAGCGTTACGCTGTTCCTGGTCCGCACAGTCGTACCGAGCGCTCATCGCCTCACTTTCCCTGAGGGATTCTACCCATCTGGAGCGTGCCCGGGACCGGAAGCGGAACTGCCGGACGCTTGCTCCTCAGGCTGGCTAGTTAGCCGCCGCGCCTGATCTTTGCTGCCAGCCTAGTCGCATCCCGTTCTATGCCATATTCCCTGGCGCGGCTGAGCGCACGCGACCAGGTGGCCACCGCGGCCCGGCTTTCCCCTGTCGCGTGCCACACGTCGCCCAGTTCGTCTAGGGCGTCAACCTCGGCCGCATAGTTGCCGATCTCCCTGCTCAGCTCTGCGGCTTGAGTCAGCGCTTGCACCGCCCGCGAGTGCTGATCCCTCCCCAGCAGCCGCCCGAGCCGGACCAAGACGTTGATCTCTCCCAAGCGGTTCCCAAGGTCTCGATAGAGCCCCTGGGCTGCCTCCAGGTTGGCGAGAGCAGCCTCTTCGTCGCCCGTGTACTGCTGCGCGCGTGCCAGGTTACTGTAAGCGTGGGCCACGCCAAGCGGGTGGTCGACGCTACGATAAAGATCCAGGGCCCGGTTGATCAGGAGCGTGGCGTCAGCGTAGTTCTTGCTGAAGAACCTGGCCATTCCCTGGTCATGAAGTACGTTGGCTTCCCCAAGCGGTTCATTGGCCTGCCGGTGCATGCCAAGCGCGATGGTCAGCTCCTGGCTGGCCTCCTCCGGCCTGCCAAGCTGGTCGAGGACAACCCCGTAGGTGTTACGTGCGTGTGCCTCTCCAGTACGACCTGCCGCTCCGCCAGCCTCCCGATAGACAACTATCGCCCGGTCCAGGTCCACCGCCGAGTCGTCCAGTTCAGCCATGAGTCGGCGCAGCAGCCCGCGTTCGGCCAGGGCGTTGGCCTCAGCCAACGGCAGCCCGATGATCCTCGCCGACTCAGCGGCACTCGTCTGGAGGTCGGCTGACCGGCGCCACTGGCCCTCGTTCCGCAAGATCCCGGCAAGCACGGTGGCGAACGACACGACCCAGGCATGAACCTCGGGACGCCCGCTGCGTTCTGCCTCGCCGACCACGTAATCGGCACACGCCAGCAGATTGGGTAGCTCTGCTCGAGCCCAGCCCACTGCACTGGCCACGTCCGGAAAGACCTCGCTGACGGCAGGCGCTTGCCGGCCGATTGCGTCCGGCGGGGGCTGCCGGGTGAGCAGGCTGTCCACCCGTGACGCCGCGTGCGAATAGTAGCTCAGAAGCCGGGCAACAGCTGCTTCAGTATCTGCCGGGTCGTCGCTTTGCGCCAGACTGCGCCCGTACTCCTTAAGCAAGTCGTGCATCGTGTAGCACTCGCCGCCACCATCCTCGGTGACGAGTGATTCAAGGACCAGCTCTTCCAGGCATGCTGTTGCAGCGTCGCGCGGGAGATCCGCGAGTACAGCGACTGCCGTGATGCCCGGGGCCGGAACCGGAGCCAGCGACAACCTCCGCAACATCACCTTGGCGCTATCCGTGAGCTGACTGTAAGAGAGATCGAAGGCCCGCACCACGCCGTCTCTTCCGCTACGGCCCTGCCTGGCCTGCTTGTCGAGGGCAGGCAACAGTTCAGGTTGGCTCTCCAGCAGAGCTCTCTGCCTGGCTACCGAGAATCCTGGGCGCCCGGCAAGCGGCTGTGCGGCAAGCCTGATCGCCAACGGCTGGTAGTCGCACAGCCGGGCGATGTCGCCAATAGCCCTCGCGTCGTCCTCGCTGAGGGTACGGGGGCCGATGATATTCTCCATCATCGCGACCGCCCCAGCCGGGCTCAGCACGTTCAGAGGAAAGGACCGAACGCCGCTGGCGAGTAGTCCCTGGAGCATCCGGCGACCGGTAACGAGAACGACGCAGGGCGATTCCCCTGGCAGGAACGCCTCCACCTGCGCCTCGTCGCGGACGTTATCCAAAACTAGGATAAGCAGCTTTCCCTGCAAGTACTTCCGCCATTCAGCGGACAGGTCCCCGAGGTCCATCTTGGCGAGTTCCGGGTTCTCGCCGCGCGGATCCATCTGCTTGCGCAGCGCGTCCCGCAGATCTGTCGGGCTCACGCCAGCGGCGCCGTGCAACTTGACCTGCCGTGCTAGCAGCGGCAGGTGCCTGCGCCTCGCGTAACGATCGAATTCCGCAATCAGCTTGTGCGCGGCGCATAGCGCGAACTCAGACTTTCCGACACCCGGCATCCCATGGATCAAGATAACGAGGCGCACGCTCTTCCCACTCCGGGCGCCCGTCGCCAGTCTCTTGATCTCGGCCCACTCGTCAGCTCGGTCTGCGAAGGTACCGGTAACGCTTTCAAGATCAGACGAAGAGGCGGCGAGCGCAGGTCCGCCAGACGTCGGCTCAACCGGCAACTGGCTCCAGACGCCACCCAGGCCGCCGAGCAGTGCCGAGAGCCCGACGCCGAGCCCGGCGGCCACACCAGGATCGTATCCGGCGCCGTACTGCAGGCCCAGCCACAACCCAGCGGCCAGCAAGCAAGAGGCAATTGCCGTCCACGCTAGCCGGGCCCTTCGTCCCACCAAGCCACTGCCTCCCACGGAGCGCTCCGGCACATAATTGCCAATGACGCGTCCATGGTCTATCAGGCAGGTCCAATGTGCGCTACTAACCGGGCCGAGCCGCGAGCTAGACGTTACCTGCGATCCGCTGAATCTCCGCTACCGAGATCGGGCCGGGCCGCAGGATCTCAATTTCCTCGCCAGTGATTCTCACTAGTGTCGAGGCGCTGGCGCAAGTGATGGCATCATCATCCCGGACGATGTAAACAGTGTCACTGTCCGGCCAGTTCAGGGTGCGCAAGGTGGACTCGTCGACCGACGCCGGCGCAGATCCGCTGGCGTTGAGGCTGGTGGCGGTTAGCGGCGCGCCGACCTCTTGGATGACCTGGAGGGTCGCCGGGTGATCCGGGATGCGGATCCCGACCGTGCCGTTCAACGTGACCAGGTCATCCGGAAGCATGTCGGTCTTCCTGACGACAATGCTGAGCGGCCCAGGGGTGAAGTGCCCGAGCAGGCGCGACGCACGGCCTCCGAGAACGCCGACCGCCCGCGCCATGTCCAGGGACGCGCAGCCGACGTGCATCACCGCAGCCGGAGCACGGCCTTTGACCGCGAACGCGCCCTTGATTGCCTCCTCGGAGGTGGCCAATGCCGCCAGCATGTAGCCGGTCTCGGTGGGCAATACCGCCGACGAACCCCGTTTCAGGCTCTCGGCTACGCGAGCCACGTCGGAAAGCGACAGCAAGCGACTTACCGGGTGCGGACGGATGTATGTGAACTGAGGCATTGAAGAAACCCCCTATGCGAGTTCGCCGGGCCAGCTGGCGGTAACGAACCGGTCCTTACGGGCAAGATCGCGGTGGTTGGCGGTATCCCGCCAGCCGGACTCCTCCGCGAACACCCAGAAGACGGCCGCACCCTGCACGTCCGCGTGCTCGACGGCCACCAGGCCGCCCGGGCGCAGCAGCCGGCGGGCGACCCGCTCCACCGCCCGGATGGCGTCCAGGCCGTCGCCACCGCTCCACAGCGCGGCGGGCGGATCGTACTCCCCCACCTCGGGCGGCACGACCGAGCCGAGCGGTATGTACGGCGGGTTCGACACCACCAGGTCCACCCGCCCGGCCAGGCCCGACAGCGCGGACAGCCCGGCTGCCTCGCCGGTGCGCGGGTCAGCGGTCACGAAGTCGCCCGCGTGCAGCAGCACCCGGCCCGCGGTGTACCCGTCCACGTACCTGGTGACGTTCCGCTCCGCCCAGCTCCGGGCGAGCGGGTCGCCCTCCACCGCGTGCACGGTGGCCCGGGGCACCTCCTGGGCGACCGACAGCGCGATCGCGCCAGAGCCGGTGCCCAGGTCGACCACGACCGGCTCGGCCACGTTCATCTCTCGCAACCGGTCGATCGCCCAGCCGGTCATCACCTCGGTCTCCGGGCGCGGCACGAACACACCCGGGCCGACGTCGAGCTCCAGGTAGCGGAAGTACGCCTGGCCGGTGATGTGCTGCAGCGGCTCGCGGTTCTCCCGGCGGCCGATGTCCACCCAGAACCGGGCGTCGAATTCCGCGTCGGGCACGGCATGCAGCTCGCCCCGCTTGACGTTGTGCACGTGGGCGGCGATGATCTCCGCGTCGGTGCGCGGCGAGTCCACCCCGGCCTCCGCCAGCCGAGCCGTGGCCAGCGCGATCTCGTCAAGCAGCAGGCTCATCTGAGAGCTTCGCTTCCAGGTCCGCGGCCGCCAGCGCGTCGATCACCGAGTCCAGGTCGCCGTCGATCACCTGGTCCAGGTTGTACGCCTTGTAACCGACCCGGTGGTCAGAGATCCGGTTCTCCGGGAAGTTGTAAGTGCGCACCCGTTCGGAGCGGTCGACTGTGCGCACCTGCGCCTTGCGGTCCGCGCTCGCCTTCGCGTTCGCCTCCGCCTCGGCCGCCGCCAGCAGCCGGGAGCGCAGCACCCGCAGCGCCTGCTCCTTGTTCTGCAGCTGGCTTTTCTCGTTCTGGCAGGAAACCACGATGCCGGTCGGCAGGTGGGTGATGCGGACCGCCGAGTCGGTGGTGTTCACCGACTGGCCGCCCGGGCCCGAGGACCGGTACACGTCGACCCGCAGGTCGTGGTCGTTGACCTGCACCTCGACCGGGTCGGCCTCCGGGGTCACCAGCACGCCCGCGGCCGAGGTGTGGATGCGGCCCTGCGACTCGGTGACCGGCACCCGCTGCACCCGGTGCACGCCGCCCTCGAACTTCAGCCGCGACCACGCCCCGGTGCCGCCCCGGCCCGCCTTGACCGCCATCGTCACGTCCTTGACCCCGCCGAGGCCGGTCAGGGTGGAGTCGATGAGCTCGGTCTTCCAGCCGCGCCGCTCGGCGTAGCGCTGGTACATCCGCAGCAGGTCCCCGGCGAACAGCGCCGACTCATCGCCGCCCTCGCCCGCCTTGATCTCGACGATGGTGTCCCGGTTGTCGTTCGGGTCCTTGGGCACCAGCAGCTGCCTGAGCCGCTCCTCGATCTCCGCGCGCTGCTTGACCAGCTCGTCGGCCTCGGCCGCGAAGCCCGCGTCCTCGCTCGCCAGCTCGCGCGCGGCCTGCTCGTCATCGCTGCTGCGCTGCCACTCGCGGTAGGCGTTGACGATCGGCGTCAGCTCCGCGTAGCGCTTGGCGAGCGTCCTGGCCTGGTCCGCGTCGGCGTGCACGCTGGGGTCGGCAAGGGCACGCTCCAGCTCCGCATGCTCGCCCGCCAGGTCACCCAGCCTGTCAAACAAGGAGATCAAGACCTTTCTGTATTGCTCGCGCCTGCGCTGCGCGCGTCACCAAGCACAACATAGCGAAAGCGCCCGCGCGCCCAACGGGCACACGGGCGCTCACGTGAAGCTACTTCTTGTCGGCCTTGTCGGCCTTGGCGGCGGGCTTGCCGGCCGTGCCCTGGACCTTGCCCTTGCCGAAGCGCGCCTCGAAGCGGGCCACCCGGCCGCCGGTGTCGAGGATCTTCTGCTTGCCCGTGTAGAACGGGTGGCAGGCCGAGCACACGTCGGTGCGGATCTCGCCGCTCGACGACGTGGACCGGGTCACGAACGTGTTGCCGCACCCGCAGGTCACGGTTGTGGCCTGGTAGGACGGGTGAATCTCGGGCTTCATTTGCTGGCTCCTTGCCTCAAGCGGCCGCCGGGTCGTCCGCCCCCGCTCCGGCGAGCGGGCTGGCGTTGCTGACGTGAACCGGAACCGCGAACTAGCGGCTTTATTTTGCCACACGCGTAAACCAGATGTGACACGTCTGAATTCCCGCAGTTGACTGCGGGGGAACAACCCCTGGCACCCCACGACCACGAGGGAGGCAGGCCCCTCGTCGCCACCGCGGGGACGCCGCGGGGACGCCGCAGAAAGCGCGACGCCCCGCGTGATGGCTGGGGTTACCGCCCGCGGGCGGCGGTTAACGGTCCCGGTCGACGCCCATGGTGGTCTTCTGCACCTGGAGCAGGAACTCGGCGTTGCTGCGGGTCTTGCGCATCTGCTCCATGAGCAGTTCCAGGGCCTGCTGCGGCTCCAGGGCGTGCAGCACCCGGCGGAGCTGCCAGATGACCTTCAGCTCGTCCGGCGCCAGCAGGATCTCTTCCTTGCGGGTGCTCGACGCGATGACGTCGACCGCCGGGAAGAGCCGCTTGTCGGCCAGCTCGCGGCGCAGCCGGAGCTCCATGTTGCCGGTGCCCTTGAACTCCTCGAAGATGACCTCGTCCATGCGGGACCCGGTCTCGATGAGGGCGGTCGCCAGGATGGTCAGCGAGCCGCCGTTCTCGATGTTGCGGGCCGCGCCGA
>Ga0265338_10006189_pt1 | contig 15344 bp, 10 predicted proteins | sample 42126metaG_FD_193579 | JGI IMG/M metagenome (GOLD analysis project Ga0265338, IMG submission 193579) | Rhizosphere microbial communities from Carex aquatilis grown in University of Washington, Seatle, WA, United States - 4-21-26 metaG | ecosystem: Host-associated > Plants > Roots > Rhizosphere... | reverse complement strand
CAAAGCAACCGCCCCGTGCGGGCTACCGACGCCACGACCGTGTCCGTATCCAGCGGTTTGATCGATCGCAGATCAACCACTTCAACCTCGGTGCCTTCCGCGGCCAACTCGTCGGCCACCGCCAACGCTTCATGCACCATGGCGCTGTACGCCACGATGGTCATGTCGCGCCCCGCACGCGCGATTCGCGCCCGCCCCACCGGCATCGCTTCGGTCGGGAGGCAGTCGGCTTTCAGATGGTAGTAGAGAAACTTATGTTCGCAAAAAATCACGGGATCATCAATGGCGACCGCCTCCAACAACATGCTATAGGCGTCCTCAACGGTCGCCGGGGTCATCACGATCAAGCCTGGATAATGGGCGTAAATCGCCTCGAGGCTTTGGCTGTGGAACGGCCCGCTGCCCGAGGTGCCTCCCGAGGGCAAGCGAATGGTGATCGGGCACGGCACGTTGGTCCGCCAAAAAAAAGCCGCGGCGTGGTTTACGATTTGATTGAATCCCACCGTGGAAAAATCGGCGAATTGCATTTCGATGATCGGGCGCATTCCCTCGATCGCCGCGCCGATGGCCGCGCCCATGATCGCATCCTCGCTGATCGGCGCGTCCTTCACTCGGCCGGGAAACTCGCGCGCGAGATTCTTGGTCGCCTTAAAAGCGCCGCCAAAGTCGCCCACGTCCTGCCCGTAGATAAACACCCGGGGATCATCCGCCAACGCGCGGGCCTGCGCCGCGCGGATCGCTTCAAGGTAAGTGATGCTCATTAACCGAGTGTCAGACTCGCGTTCGCGGATGAGTTTGGCAAGACGGAACCGGGTCGCTTAGATATGGGCTTCCTGCAAATGCTTGGAGGCCAAGGCGCACCAGTTTTCCTTGAACGGATCAGGTCCCGGCTCGCGTTGAACTTTCGCGACCGTTTCATCGACCCTCGCGGAAACCTCGTCCCGCCAGGCTCGCAGCGTTTTCTCGTCCACCCACTTTTTCTGCCGCAGACAATCCTCCGCCACCTTGAGGCAATCCCGCCCGAGCGACGATTCCTTGAGCTTGGGATCGATGTAGCTGGCGTCGTCATGCTCACCGTGTCCGCCTTGCCGCAATAGCTTGGCCACGACCAACTGCGGTCCACGTCCTTGCCGCGCCTGGGCTACCGCCTTCTCCAAGCCCCGGAGACACGCGCCCAGCTCGGTTCCGTCCACCGTGTGGCCATCAACGCCGTAGCCCACCGCGCGATCAACGAGGTTGGCGCAGGCAAACTGGCGCGACGTGGGCGTGGAATAAGCGTATTGGTTGTTTGCCACGACCAAAATCAATGGCAGCCGCTCAACGGCCGCTTGGTTGATCGCCTCATGAAAAGCCCCGGTCGAAGTGGCGCCGTCGCCGATGCATGCGGCGCCAACTGTGTCGGTCACGCCCTTAAAACGGCGAGCCATGAGCATCCCATTGACGACGGAAATCATCGCGCCCAAATGACTGAGCATCGGCAATAGCCCCTCACGCGGACGGCCGCGATGGACATTGCCATCACGTCCGCGCATCGGCCCCAAAGCCGAACCCAGATAGGTCCGGACGGCGTCGATAATCGGTTCCCCGAACGCCAGGCGACCGGCGGCGTCCCGAATCAACGGCGCAAATACGTCGCCCTTGCACAACGAAAGCCCCGTCGCGACGCTCAACGCTTCCTGGCCGCGACCGACGTAAACGCCCCCGTGAATCTTGCCGCCACGGTAGAGGCTCGCGAGTTTGTCTTCCATGACTCGCGCCAGCAACATCCACCGGAATGCTTTCACATACTGTTCACGGAACGGAGCGGACTCAGTCTCCGATTCGCGACCTACAATGGTCTGAACCATATCGCAAATTATGCGGCTTTGGCGTTCTGGTGCAATATCTTCTTTCACGGCCCCAACGGGCCGGAGAAAAGTTCGCGGACGTCGCCAGCGGACCCGCGCGACTGACTAATCCAGGCCAAACTCAGGCCGGGCGCGGTCTCGGTGGCCCCGTCGCCTGGCTGCCCTCACAAATCAGATTTGCCTTTTCGCGCCAAGTGGCGGACTCTGGCCTCGTCGCATAACCCCATCGCTGAGAAATTGGTGGCTGGCCACGGATGCCTCCAGTCCCCGCCCGGAAACTGGTTTCTGGCTCGGCTATTGGCGAAAAAGCGGCCGATCGAATCAGCCACCCTTACCACTCTAGAAAATGGCCGCGAGCAGTTCTCCCAACGATCCGAAGCCGCGAATCTGGATCGTCGGAGAGAGGCCGGCGGCGACCGCGGAATTCCACGCCCGTCTGACAAATCTCGGTTACGAGGTCGCCGGCGAAGCGCCATCCGGCGAGGCGACGCTTGAAAAAATCGCAGCGGACCTGCCCGATTTAGTACTGATCGACCTCCGCACCGGCGAGCCAACGGACGGAATTACCACCGCGGCGGTGGCGCGCGAGCGCTTCCATATACCGGTCGTATTCGTCGCTGACGGCGTCGAACCCGGCGTGATCGAGCGGGCAAACGCTGTCGAACCGTACGGTTTCGTCCTCATTCCGTTCGCCGACGGTCAGCTTGATGCGACCGTTTCCCTGGCGCTTTACAAACATCGGACCGACCGCGAGCGGGCCGAGAAGATGCTTAATGGAAGCGTCCGCGCGCTGACCGAGGTCCTTTCGATGGTCGAACCGGCCGCGTTCGCCTTCTCGCAAAAGCTGAAAGACCTCGTGGTAATTCTAACCCAAGCTCTAAAGCTTACGCCGGCTTGGGAATTCGAGCTGGCGGCGCTGCTCTGCCGTGTCGGTTTCGTGACGCTGCCGGTAACGCTCCTTCAGAAACTCAATACCGGGGTCACGCTCCAAACGTTGGAGGCCGAAATGGTGACCCGCGCGCCGGAATTTGGCCGCGAGCTGTTGGGCCGCCTCCCTCCGCTGGTTAACGTCGCCCAAATGGTCCAATATCAAGCCAAGGACTTCGACGGGGGCGGCTTTCCGCGCGATTCCGTCGCCGGTTTGAGTATCCCCCTCGGCGCGCGCGTCTTGCGCATACTGATCGATGTCGTCCGCTACCAATCCGAGAATCAACCGCGCGACGCCATGATCGAAACGATGACCCATGCCACCGGCAAATACGATCCCGCGCTCTTGAAGCAGGCGATTGTCGCCATCTTGCTGGCTCCGCCAAAGGGAGCGAAACCGGTCAGTTTGGCCGAACTCCGGGTCGGCCACGTCCTGAAAGAGGCCATCGAAACGAACGACGGCACGACCCTGGTGACCGCCGGCAACAGTATTTCCGCTTTCCTTCTCGACCGCTTGAGCCATTTCGACGAGCTTAGTGGTATTCGGCAACCAATTTACGTCCGCGGTTAAGCCGCGCGGTCGGGGATGGAGGGCAATTGAGAGCCTGTCCCCGATCCGCGTTTGCGTGCCCTGTCGGCCGCGCCGATGAAACATTGCAAATCATTCAGCCGCAGGATTCTTGGCGGAGCAGCGAGACGCGCAAAGAGGGGCTAGACGTCAAGAAAACGGGGCCGAACGCGCGCTATTATTTGATTGAGTGAATGTGGACGAGATGTGTCTAATGGCTTGGACGGACGATGGCGAACGGCAAAGCTGAATCATTGACGGATCGAGGGGCAGTGTGGCTGGAACTCCAAGAGTTCTGGCGGCAGATGCCATCCAAGCGGCTTTTCTTTAGCCTCCTGGCGGGGTGGCTCATCCTTTTTCAATTCCTTGGGAATTCCACTTTCGGATACGTGGACACCCCGTCGCTTTTCGGATGGATGTATTACGTCTTCAGCACCTCACCTGACGATGACCTGGGCCTGCTGGTTCCGATCGTGGTCGTCGCGCTCTTCTGGCTCAAGCGGAAGGATTTACTCGCAACGCCCAAGCGGGAGTGGTGGCCCGGCCTCGCTCTGGTGGGGGCGGGCGTGCTCATTCACCTGCTAGGCTTCGCGGTGCAACAATCCCGCGTTTCGATCGTCGGTTTCTTTACTGGTTTGTATGGTTTAATGGGCATGGCCTGGGGACCCGCGTGGTTGCGCGCCAGTTTCTTTCCGTACGTGCTTTTTGTCTTTTGCATTCCCCTCGGAACGATGGCGGATGCGATTACGCTTCCGTTGCGCGTCATCGTCGCGCGAGTCGCGGTTTTCATTAGTCAAACCGGCCTTGGCATTGATGTGCTGCGGGAAGGTTCGCAAATCTTCGACTCCCGACATACGTTTGCCTACGAAGTGGCGCCGGCCTGCAGCGGAATTCGCAGCCTATCCTCCCTATTGGCCCTGACGATCATCTACGGCTTCGTCACCTTTAGAACCAACTGGAAGCGCGTCTTGATCGTCCTCCTGGCGATCCCGTTGGCGGTGCTTGGCAATGTGCTACGGCTCACCGGCGTCATCGCGGTCGCCGAGGCGTTCGGCCAGGACGCCGGGAAAATGGTGGAACACCCATCTGGTTTTCTCACGTTCGCGGTCTCGATTGCCGGCCTTTTGGGTGTCGCGACACTGCTCAATCGTTACGCTCCTGAAGAGCCGCTTCCCTCACGGACCAGCCCCGCATGAATCGCGCCCAGTGGTCGATGTTCTCGGCGGCGGCGGCGATGATCCTAGTTGCCGCCGCCCTCCTCGCGCGCCTGCAGTCGCACCATGTCCTCGGTAGCCCAGGGGTAAAGGTCGTCCACCAGCCGATCCTGGGCGAAAAAGGCGAAGTGGTGGGAACCAATCAGGTCGCGCTGCCCGCCCGAGTGCTTGATTACTCGTCCGAAGCTTCCCCAATCTATCAAGTCGAATTGGATTGGCTGCCGAAGGATACCACCTTTGGCCGGCGCACCTACCACACGCCGGACGAGGTGGCTCCCACGACCATGACCGTCGTTCTGATGGGCACCGATCGCACCAGCATCCACAAGCCACAGATTTGTTTGACCGGCCAAGGCTGGAAAATCGACCAGTCGGAAGTCGTGCGGATTCCCATCGCTGAGCCCCGGCCCTATTCGTTACCCGCGATGAAAATGCTCGCCACGAAAGAATTCGCCAACGCTCAAGGCCAGCGAGTAACCGCCCGCAGCGTTTACGTTTACTGGTTTGTTTCCGACGAGCAGCTCACCGCCTTGCATGGTGAGCGCATGTGGTGGATGGCGACCGGCTTGCTCAGGACCGGCGTCCTGCAGCGTTGGGCCTACGTTTCTTGCCTATCCCTCTGTTATCCCGGACAGGAAGAAGCGACCTTCGAAAAAATGAAACGCTTCCTCGGCGCCGCGGTTCCGCAATTTCAATTAACCGCCGGCGCCCCCGTCGAAAAAGTCGCCTCGACTTCCGCCTTGCTGCGGGAACCTCGCTGAGGGACAAGACGACGACGCCCATGACGCTTCTCATAGACTGGCCCCCGACCATGAGTTTGGTATTTACCGGCGCCCGATTTTAACGCCAAATAAACCAACACATGTTAGGCCGGCAAAGACGAATTCGCGTTCAGATTCACCGTTTGGTGGATGCCGGCCTCTTTTCCTTCAGTCTTTGGCTCGCCCACTGGGCTCGAGCCGCGTCCGGTATTCAGATTTTTGGCGGCTCAAGAGAGATTCAACCGTTCGGGGATTACGCTTGGCTGCTGATGGTGATCTTTCCGCTCGCGCCGCTCTATCTTGCCGTGCAAGGCTTTTACGACCGGCCGATGCTTCCGTCGCGGCGCCAAACCGTATGGCAATTGCTCTGGGCGACGGTCTCGGTTTCGCTGAGCGTCATCATCGTCCTCTTCCTGACCCGTACCCAGCTCGCCCGCGCGGTCATCATTCTTTTCGGACTGATCGCGTTCGGTTTAATTCTCTTCAAGGAAGAGTGTTTGCGTTACTGGCTGCAAACCTCGATCGGTCGCGCGCAATTACGGACGCGCTTGATTCTGGTCGGCGCCGGAGGTGAAACCGAGCGGCTCCGCGCCGACCTCGGACGCGATTCGCACGATGACTTGGAAATCGTCGCGCAACTAAACCTAAATGAATCACCGGTCGAACGGTTGACCGACCTTCTCCACGAGCATTCCGCCAATGGCGTGATTCTCGCCGCGCAACATATCTATTTTGACCAAATCGAGAAAGCGATCCAAGCGTGTGAACTGGAGGGCGTCGAAGTGTGGCTGCTGGCGGACTTTTTTCGCACCCGGGTCTCCCGCACCACCGTGGACGAACTCCACGGACACCCCATGCTCGTGTTTCGGTCCACGCCCGAGGCCTCCTGGCAGGCGTTGGCCAAGCAGGCCATCGATTTTACGGGAGCGCTCGCCCTTTTGGTCATTTTCTCGCCGCTGATGATCGCCGTGGCGATTGCGATCAAGCTCACTTCGCCCGGACCCGTCTTCTTTCGGCAGCAACGCAGCGGACGTAATGGCCAGCCGTTCACCATGATTAAATTCCGCTCGATGGTGAGCAACGCGGAGCAACTCAAGAGCGAACTGGCGGCGCTAAACGAAATGGCAGGACCAGTCTTCAAGATCAGCCGCGACCCGCGCACCACCTGGGTGGGCAGAATCATTCGCAAGTCCAGCATTGACGAGTTCCCGCAACTGTTCAACGTCCTGCGCGGTGAAATGAGTTTGGTGGGGCCGCGCCCCCTGCCCGTCGATGAGGTTCAACGCTTCGACGACCTCGCGCATCGCCGCCGTCTAAGCGTCAAACCGGGCCTCACCTGTCTCTGGCAAGTCAGCGGTCGGAACAACGTAACCGACTTTAAGGAATGGGTCCGCTTGGACTTGGAATACATCGACAACTGGTCGCTCTGGTTGGACTTCAAAATCCTTTGCCGTACCGTCCCGGTGGTGCTCCTGGGCACGGGAGCGAAATAGACGCGCCCCGCCGGCGTCGCCACCGTCGCATTGTGTCGCCGGCGTTGAGCCTCTCGATTTCAGCGCTGAGCGAATCACCTCCCTTCGACGGTTCAGGCGGCCGGATCGTCACGGCCGTCAGGTGACGATCACCGCGAAGGTTCGGGCATGGGGATCAAATTCCGCTCCCGCTACTTCGAACCTGAACTACCTCCGGACGGCGGTGTCGGACCGCTGGTTGGACTGGCGCTCAATTGTCGCACGCCGTCTCGCACATACAGCAGCGCCGAAATACCCGTGCCGAGCGCGGCGGCCAGCGTCAACGCCGCCAGCCCGCCCGCGTTCCATTTGAATAAGGCCCAAAGAATCGTCGCCATCTGCAGTACCGTCGCGACCTTGCCGACCGGATGCGCGCGCACTTCGATTTTCCCGCAGGAATAATAAATGACCACGAAGCCGATTAAAATCAAAACGTCGCGACTCAAAACCGTCGCCACGAGCCAGAGCGGAATGCGGGGCAAGTACGGATAGTTGTCCAGACTCAGCGCCACCAGGCCGAGTACGAGCAAAAGCTTGTCGGCCAACGGATCGAGGATCGCTCCCAATTCGCTCCGCTGATTGAAACGCCGCGCCACGAAACCATCCACGCCATCGCTGATCGCCGCCAGCAGGAACGAACCGATCGCCAAGGCCCGATACACCTCCTCCCCCCGGCTCACATAGTACAAGAGTTGCACCATGAAGAACGGCACCAGCAGGATCCGGATGATCGTGATTTTGTTAGCGGTAGTCATGCCTTCAAATTGGAACGCGGCGGCGCCTATATTCACACCACCGGCCCCCCCTTTTTTGAGTTTGGGCGGTCCGATCAACCAACCGCGCCGCCGCGGAGACTCGAGTAGCGCCGGGTAGAAAATGGCGACCCTAACGGGAATCGAACCCGTGCCGCCGCCGTGAAAGGGCGGTGTCCTAACCGCTAGACGATAGGGTCGCGAAAGGAGGGCCGACTATAGGCGTCCCGCGCTGCTTGTCACGCGGAAAATTACGGCGAGTTCAGAAAATAAGCAACGGGTGCGGCGCGAAATTCAATCGGTCGCAATAAAACCCTCATTCACAACCAGTTAATTACGCAGCCGCCTGCTTGCCTCAGGGCCAACGTTTCGAGCCAAACTTGACGGCCCGCCGCAATCGAGCTGGACGACAGCCGCTCGCCGCGCTTCAGGATCGGCGCTCCCAGCGCTATGAGCGGCTCACTTTAGAGCCGCGATGGCGTCCTTCATCTCCGCGAGATGGACGTCTGCCTTCGGGTCGTCGGTCACGTGGCGAATCACGCCTTTCTTGTCAATGAGGAAGCTGACCCGTCGGGCCATGTTCTTGCCGTTCATCCGAACCCCATAAGAATCGGCAATCTTGCCGTCGGTGTCGGCCAGCAACGGAAAATTCAAGCTGTATTTGCTGATGAATTTCTGGTGACTGTCGGTCGAATCAAAGCTGACGCCGATGACTTCAACGCCGTCTTTCTTGAGATCGCTCATGCGATCACGCAACCCGCACGCCTCTTTGGTGCAACCCGGCGTATCGTCTTTGGGATAAAAATAGAGCAGCACGACCTGCTTCCCCAGGGCGTGGCTAAGCTTCCACGTTTTGCCGTTCTGATCAACGCCTTCAACCAACGGAGCTTTGCTTCCGTCCTTTGGCGTCTCGGCGGCCCGTAGCGCCGTCGGATGATCTAAGGCCGCGAGCAAGAGAACCGCGGTCACACTCCGGAGGATGTTCAATTTCATAATCGTATGAATCGTTGCGCAGCCAAGTCACATCGTTGGAATGGATTTCAGCATACCGAAGACGCCACGGCTTTCAAGTCAAAACGCGCGTCGATAGCCGGAACGCCTGCGCCGGATTACGCCGGCGTGCCGTGACCAGAGATTCCGGTCGCCAGAATCTCTGCCAGGCCTCCCGGTGCGATTTGAAGTCAGCAACATTGTTCTTCGAGGTCGGCAATGCAGAACGCGGCCAGGGCAAAACCCGGCCGCGTTCATTGGCTTCAACAATTTCGCCTACCGAAGACGCTTCACATGACGTACGGATTGTCGATCGTCGTCACCGGGTTGTGCCGATACCGGTAGAATTTCTGGCTCGATTGTGACCGCGACGAAAACGGCGAAGTCGCGCCGGGAACGTCGGTGTAAGGGCCATTGACGGAGTCGGCGGATTGAAGCGTAGCGCCGCTGATCAGCCAACTCATGGTCACGCCGGGGACAGGCGCCGCGTCAAAGTTCAACCGCAACTGAAGCGCGCTCGTGTCCGCCAGACCATCGGCGGCCACTTGAGCAATTTCAGCGTCGGTCAGCGCGCGGTTGTAAATGCGGAAGTCGTCCAGCAGACCGTTGTACGGTCTCCAATAGCTGTCGTGCGACCGGCCCAACTCAATCTCCTGCCCAACGGGCCAAGACCATGTTTTTGTATTCGCGCCAGAATTGTCGAGGTGGCCGTCGATATACAGATTGATAAAGCCGGTGGCGCTCTGGTCCCACGTCACCGTGATTTGGTGCCATGAATTGTCGCTAACGTTGCCCAACGACCCGAACTGATCCGTCGAGCTGGGCGCCGTCTGGACGTACAGCGTCCCGTCATCCTCCTGGGCGATGACAAATCCGGAATCGGTCCGGCGGTCAAATATGATCGCGCCCTCGTTGCCGGTATTCGTGACGGTTCCGGCCGAGCGCATCCAAAAGGTTATCGTTCCCGTGGCCGAGTCCATGTTCGTCGTCAGAACCGGCACGGTGATTTGGCCCGGACTCGCCGCGCTGAATTGCATCAGTCCGGTCCGCGTTGTCCCGCGACTATCGCGATCGGTGGCGAGCCAAAGCGCTCCGGAATCCGCGGCGTCTTGTTCGACTCCCTGCGGTTTGGAATCGAGCACGAATGGCTGCGGGGCAACGGTGAGGTGATCGACGGTTATCGTCGCGGTCGGACTGGTAACCGAGCCGTAGAGATTCGTGACCGCGAGCGTATAATTTCCGCCGCCTGCCGCCGTAATCTTATTCAGCGTCAAGCTCGCGTTAGTCGCGCCGGGCACCGCCACGCCGTTTTGGAGCCACTGGTATGCAAGCGGCGGCACGCCGATAACCATCGGCGACAAAGTCACCGTATCACCCGGAGCCGCCAAAACGGAGCGCGGAGGCATGGTGACAACCGGTTGGTCAGTGATGATAAATCCCGCGATGGTGCTCGCAAAGTTAAACCCACCCGGCGACGAGTTCGTCCCGTGCGCCGCGCGGTTGCCCATGATTATCAAATGATCCGTGCTCACGGAACCACTGCCGGTGGAGAGGCCCCCGCCGACGCCGCGCGTCCAAGGCGTATCACCGGAATTCGATACCGGCGGAATGCTCGGATAGACGACCGACTGCGTCGTTGAAAGCGTGGCGTCAATCACGAACGCGTTCGTTAGTGAAGAGAGCGAATCGCTCGACGCCACCAGTTCGACGACGAACGGATTGTTGGGAAAAAGACTTTTTAGCCCTTTGATGTCGATCTGGTAACCCGGCTGATTGTTATCCCCGCCGCTCGAGCCTGGTCCAAAGTTGACGCCGTCCCGAAGAAAACCCCAGTACACCTGCTCTTCTCCCGGGTGATAACTATTGCCGCCGAAGGTATAATGCGGGCCACTGCGATCGTAACCGCCAAACCCGCTGACATTGGCCGAGGACGCGGACCAGGTGACGTTCAGCGATCCCCGAGGCAACGGGTTGAGCCCGGCGCCCGAACTCAGCGAATCGATGACCTGGTTCAGCGTGTAGGGGCCGGAGGCGTCGCACCCGTAGCCGGTCGGCATGGGCGGGAGGCTCTCCCAATTGTTGGTCCCGATGCCAAAGGCAGGGGCCGTCACCGTCGCGCCAGTATAGGACGCCGCGGAGCAATATTGAGCCTGAAAGTTGAAGCCGACGGTGGCGGCGTGACTGACGCCCAGCATCAGCGCGGCGGCCGAGACGGTGCAAACGGTTTGGGAGGCGAGTGGATGAGGGAAACGGCGAAGCTTTTTCATGTATGATCGAGTGCGCGGTTGAGCGGACGACAATGAGAGTCTGATGGCGCCTTCCGCGGCGCCGGGAGCAATGAGCTGTTTCTCCCGACTGTCAAAAAGGGTACGGTATGCCGTTTTGACAGCCCCCATCGAAGTCCGCTGCAACGTAATCGACGTTTCCGATTTGTCAAAATTCATTTTAAAGTTTCACGCGTGCATGTCATTTCGAATTCCGTGAAACTGTCGCGCGACCATGAAGTTCGATGACGGCCAGAAGAAGTTGAAGCAAGCGCGGGACCTGCTCCTCTCTCAACGACTGGCGGAGGCTCTGCCTCGTTATGAAAAACTGACCCGCCAATTCCCCAACTCCGCGGTCATCTGGTTCGAGTATGGCAACGCGGCCTCCGGACTCCGTGACTTCGAACTCGCCGACCGCGCGTGGTTGAAAGCGCGCCACCTTGAGCCGCGCAACGCCGAACTCATCGGTCTGATCGGCCACCAATATCAATCCAACCGCCAGCCCGAAATCGCCCGCGCCTGTTTCGCCCAAGCCGCCGCCGTGGCGCCGCGCGACATCAATTCACGGATCAGTCTCGCCGTCCTGCTCGAACAAAACCACCAACTCGCCCCCGCGCGCGCGGCGGTTGAAGAGTGCCTGACAATCGATCCCCGGGACGATCAAGCGCGCTATTTTTTGGCCGTCCTCGATCGGCGCGAAGGAAAATTGGCCGAAGCCGAACAGCGCCTGCGAGATTTACTCGCGACTGAACCACGACACCCATACGTTCGCTACGCGTGTCGGTACGAACTCGCCCAAGTGTGCGATCGGACCGACCGATTCGATGAGGCGTTCCGCCTGCTGGCGGACGCCAAGGCAATCGTGCGCGGATTGACGAATACCGACGCGCTCTTGAAGGGTTACGATGAGGGAGCCGACCGTGCCCGCCATTTCACCAATGCGTTGCCGAAAGACATTCTGCGCGTCTGGACGGAAGCGTTTCCCGCCGGCGAGCGGAGCACGATTCCACCTTTGGTTTTCCTGGGAGGGCATCCACGCAGTGGAACGACGCTCATCGAACAGGTTCTCGACGCGCATCCTTCGATCGCCGCGCTCGATGAGCCGACCGCGTTCCTAAACGTCCTTCAGCCCGCCTTCTTCGAATCACGCGAGTTATCGAGTCAACGTCTTAACGCCCTCAGAAACAGTTACCTCGCCGCGTTGCGTCAGGAACTGGGCGCCGCGGGCGTGGGCAAGATCCTGGTGGACAAGAATCCCTCCCCCACCGCGAGGCTTCCCATCTGGCTGCGCGTCTTTCCTGAATTGCGCGTCCTGATCGCGTTGCGCGACCCTCGTGACGTCGTGCTGAGTTGTTACTTTCAGAACATTCCATTGAACGCGATCAATGTGAACTTCCTCACCCTGCCTCGGCTCGTCAAACATTACGCCGATCTCATGGATATTTGGCTCGCGGTGCGGCAATGGGACGATTTCGCGTGGCTCGAGACCCGATACGAGGATACGGTGGCGGATTTGGGCAAGGAAGGCCGCCGAGTGACGGAATTCCTCGGCTTGACGTGGCACGAAGACCAAGGACGCTTTTATGAAAAAAGCCAGCGAAAGCAGCTCTACTCGCCAACGTATCAGGATGTCACCCGCCCGGTTTATGCTCGCTCCGTCGCCCGTTGGCATGCGTACGAGCCGCACCTTGCGCAAATCCTGCCCAGTCTGGAACCGTATTGTCGCACGTTCGGCTATTCCTAAGCCCTTTTCCACGGGAGCACGATGCTTGAGCGAGTAGCGCTACAAGTCCTCGCCCGGCTTATTTCCGGCTCACGCCTTGGGTTTTATTTGAGTTGTAACTAACTTATCTGCAAATCGATACGGACCCTTATGACGGCATTGATTAGACCCGCGCCGCATCCCGTCGCGGGCGAACGCCGCCGCGGTTCATTGCGGCGCCGCGCCAATCGGGGACCTTCGTCAACCACCCCACGTTGGTGTGGCACACGGAGTGCTTTTGCTTATCCTGTGGTAGTGTATCTTCCCGGCTCGCGATGAGCTTTATGGAGAAAAAACATCGAGATACCCGTGCCAGCCGACGCCGCTTGGCGAATAAGCTCGGGCTTCCCGCCGTGCGCGGGCGCCGGAATGGGATCGGCAAAGCTAAAGCCGCAACCTAACATCGCGCCTTGATCGAAACCGAAACTGACTAATGCCCAATCGCGTCCAACCGAAAATCTGGATTGTACCGCTGGCCATCGCCGGCGTAGTCGCCGCCTTCGGCTGGTGGGGTAACGTACGGCTGCGCGAGATGATTGAGGCGCAGTTGCGCGCCGAATTGAGCGTCGCGCTCGACGCGAACGTCACGGCGTTGGAGATTTGGACCACCAATCAGACTAAGCTCGCCTCCGCCCTCGCGGATGAGCCGAAAGCGCGGGAACTGTCGCTGCGCATCCTTGATGAATTGGTAAAGATTGAGGGGAGTCCCAAACGGCTGCCGGACTTGGTGGAAATGGAAGAAATCGGATCCCATCTGGCGCCCCGTCTAGGCAAGGTGGGCTACCAGCTCGCCCATTTGGTCAGTACGAACTACACCGTGTTTACGGTTTCCAATCGGCCGGGCCAGGGTCGCCGTCCGCGCCTCGGTTTTCCGGTCGCCGAGGATCACCTCGCCAAATTCGCTGAGCTTTTCGCCACCGATCAGCCGGTAATTATCACGCCGTTCAAACCCCGCGTGCCGCCGAATCGACCGCCACCCGACCGACCGCGCCTCGGGTCCACGAATGCGCAACGTTTGCTCAGCGGTGAGATTCCGCCGCGCCCCCTGCTTACCAACGGCGCCGAGTTTCCCGACCGTCCGCCCCGCTTCCCCGGGCCGCGCCGAAATCCGAACGGCGACGTCACCGTCATGCAGGTTGCGACCCCGATTCATGACGATCAAGGGGTCGTACGCGGAGCGCTGGCGCTGATCATCAATCCCGACGCGGAATTCTCCCGGATTCTGACGGTCGCCCGGCCCGGAAAATCCGGCGAATCCTATGCCTTCGACCAGCACGGATTGATGATTTCCCGAAGCCGCTTCGACGAGCAGTTGAAAAAGCTTGGCTTGCTCGAAGACCGGGAAGGCGCCAGCTCGGCGCTCAGCCTCCGCTTGAGCGACCCCGGCGGCGACTTGAGCGCCGGTTTCAAGCCGGTCGAGAGCGATTCGGCCGCGCGGCCGTTGACGCATATCATCGCCGGCGCGGTGGCCGGTGGATCGGGAGTCGAAGTGCGGCCGACGCGTGATTACCGCGGCGTGCCGGTGGTGGGCGCCTGGCGCTGGCTCCCGCAACTCGGCTTCGGCGTGGCGACCCAAATCGACGCGCAAGAGGCCTATCAATCGCTGAAAGTTCTGCAACTTCTCTTCGTGATCCTTTTTCTCCTGTTGGTCCTCTGCGCGAACGGGATGTATTTCCTCTCCTATTTCAATTTGATTTGGCGCCGGCGTTTGACCGAAGCCAATCTCAAAATGAAACAGTTGGGCCAATACACCCTCGAGGAGAAAATCGGCGAAGGCGGCATGGGCGTGGTCTATCGCGCGCGTCACGGCCTGATGCGGCGGGACACGGCCGTCAAGCTCTTGCTGCCCGATCGCGCCGACGCCGCGTCCATTCAACGCTTCGAGCGCGAGGTTTGCCTGACCTGCCAACTCACGCATCCGAACACGATCCAGGTCTATGACTACGGGCATACCCCCGAAGGCATCTTCTACTACGCGATGGAATTGCTCCGCGGGCTTAATCTCCACGACCTGGTCGGTCAATTCGGGCCTCAACCGGAGGCCCGGGTAGTGCATATTCTTACGCAGGTCTGCGAGGCTCTGGCCGAGGCGCACGCGCTTGGTTTGGTCCATCGCGACATCAAGCCGGCCAACGTCTTTCTCTGCAATCGCGGCGGCGTCGCCGACTGCGTCAAGGTTCTCGATTTTGGACTCGTGCGCGAATATCGGGAGGGCAACGGTACGCCGCTCAATTCGACGATCGGCGACCGCGGCATGGCCGGCACGCCTTCGTTCATGCCGCCCGAGTCGATGAAGAATTCCTCGCTGAGTGATCCGCGCAGCGACCTTTATTCGGTCGGAGCCTTGGGCTATTACCTCGTGACCGGCCATAGCGTCTTTAATGCCGACTCGTTGATCGACCTCTACCATCAGCATCTTACGAACGCGCCCGTTCCACCCAGCAAGCGGACCACGAATCCTATCAGCGACCCGCTCGAAGCGCTGCTTCTGCGCTGCCTGGCAAACGAGCCTGCGCGCCGGCCACAGTCAGCCGGCGAATTGCGAGCGCTCCTTTTGCGCACGCCTCATGCCAGCGAATGGACCCCGGAGTCGCGTGCCACCTGGTGGGCGCTGAACGGACCAGCCATCCAAGCGAGATCAGCCAGCGCCAAGACGCCGGTTGCCGACCGCACGGTGGAGACGCCCCGTACCGGTCCACGCGTGACCGCCGAATAGCGGCCTTCGGCGCGCGGGAGAGGCTGCTTTCA
>Ga0265338_10006188_pt1 | contig 15345 bp, 8 predicted proteins | sample 42126metaG_FD_193579 | JGI IMG/M metagenome (GOLD analysis project Ga0265338, IMG submission 193579) | Rhizosphere microbial communities from Carex aquatilis grown in University of Washington, Seatle, WA, United States - 4-21-26 metaG | ecosystem: Host-associated > Plants > Roots > Rhizosphere >... | reverse complement strand
GGGCTGATGTTGGGGCCGGTCATCCAGTTCAATGCGGAGGATCCCGTGGCTGCCGGCCTCTACACCGAATTGCATCCCGGCGGCGCCGATTACTTGACAGAACGCCTCGGTGAATGGCTCTCGCTCGCCGGCGTGCCTCGTTCACTTTCCGACTACGGCGTGAAAGAGGCGGATATTCCGATGCTCGCTGCCGAAGCCGCCAAACAATGGACGGCGGCATTCAACCCGCGTCCAGTCGCCGAGGCAGACTTTGCGCGACTGTATCAGGGGGCGATGGCGTGCCGGTAGAGCCAGGAAATCAACCGGTCGCGCGCATTGGGTTCCTGGAGGGCTTGCGCGGTTACCTGGCCATCTGGGTCATGCTGGTGCATGTCGGTTATTTCGTCGGGCTTTCGCGTTTTAACTCCGAGCCGATGTTTCCAGGGTTTGTCGCGCGAGCGCTAAGCTATCTCGACTTGACGGGCTATGACGCCGTCAAGCTTTTCATGATTTTGAGCGGGTTTGTCATCTTCTACCTGCTGGACCAGGGGAGAGAATCGTATGCGGCGTTCATCGTGCGGCGGTTTTTCCGCCTGTGGCCGATTTTCGCGGCGTGCGTGGCTTTGGGCGTGCTGACCAACCCAACCTATATCGAGGTTTTGCAGCGGAACGCGTGGTCGCAGAACTTCTGGATCCGCCATCAATGCGACGTTGCGAAGGTCATCCAGGCCAACCCGCTCCCTTACCTGGCAGTCAACGCTACTATGATGCATGGCGTCGTTCCAAAAGCCATTCTGCCCAACGCATCCGCCGCGTTTTCATCGCTCAGTTGGTGCATTAGCGCCGAATGGCAGTTTTACTTGCTGGCGCCGCTGCTTTACGCTGCGATGCGGCGCCTTTGGGGCGCGTCACTGCTGACCGCGTTGGTGGTCGCCGCGGTCGCCTTCGAACATTCGTTCGACTTCTGGATCAACCCGACACACTCGTTTTTGCCCATGCAAATCCACTGGTTCTTCACAGGGCTGGCTTCTTACCTGATTTACCGCGAAATCCGTGGCGCGGGCCTCAACGGAAAAACGCGCCTGCTGATCGCCCTGCTCATCTGCTTCATGGCGGCGGTCGCCATCCTGCAACCGCGCGACGGCTTGGCGATGTGGCTTTGGCTGCCGGTGTTTGGCGTGTTGATCGATTCGGTCACAACGCGCCGGAGTCCGGCGGCGCGGCTGCTATTGCGTTTGGTTGACAACCCGGTCAGCCGCTATTTTGGGCGGATCTCGTATCCCATTTACCTCCTGCATTGGCCGGCGATCATCGTCGCGGTGAAAGCGCTGATGGTTTTTGCCCCCCAAAGCTCCTGGCTTGTAGCCGAAGTGATTCTGCTCGTGGCGGTGTCCGCGCTGACCTGGCCGCTGGCCCATTTGGCGCATCATTACTTGGAGGCGCCCGCCATGGATTTTGGCAAACGCGTCGCCGCGATGCTTCCCAAACGCGCCCCGACGCTTGCGCGCAGCCGGTTGGTCTCGCCCAAACAGGAGTTGAGTTCCTAGCCGCGGCGCCGTAGTCATTTCGGCGTATGCGCACCCTCTCTCCGTTTTTGGCCGGACTTTTTGCCGCCTGTTCCGGCTTCTGCCAACCCCTCATTTTAACAGTTGACCACACCAACGGCGTTTATGAAGTCGGCCAGACCGTGCATTGGCTGGCCCATCGCTCAGATGCCACCAAGACGAACCTCCATTACACCATCAAGAGCGGCGGCTTGGTGGAAATCGCTTCGGGAACCCTCGAATTGACCAACGACGAGGCTGCGTTTGAATCCACCTTCGCTGCGCCCGGGACGCTCCTGGCATCGGTCGAATGGGGCAAAAGCCCGATGAATCGCGCCCTGGCGGGAGCCGTCGCCGCCCCCGAAAAAATTACCCCCTCAACCAACTGTCCGGCGGACTTTGATGAGTTTTGGGCATCGAAAATCAAAGAGATGGAAGCGATCCCAGCATCGCCCCAGATTGTATCCAAGCCTTCCGGAAAGGACGGCGTTGACTATTGGGAAATCACAATGGACCACATTGGCGGGGGCCATATCCACGGCCAACTGGCCCGCCCGCACGAAGGCGACAAACTGCCGGCCTTGCTCATCGTTCAATGGGCGGGCGTATACGGCCTCCAAACCAATTGGGTGACCGACCGCGCGGCGGCAGGATGGCTGGCCCTCAACATCGAGGCCCATGATTTGCCGATTCACGAAGACGCGGCGTTTTACGCGGCGCAATCTTACGGGCCGCTGAGGGACTACTGGAACATCGGGAACGATGACCGCGACAAAAGCCACTTCCTGGCGATGTACCTTTCGTGCTATCGAGCTGTGGACTACTTGACACAGCGGCCAGACTGGAACGGCAAAACGTTGGCCGTGATGGGTGACAGCCAGGGCGGCTTGCAGACCCTCATGATCGCCGGACTGCACCCAAGTGTCACCGCTGCGATGGCGCTTGTCCCAGCCGGGTGCGACATGCTGGGGCCGCAGGTCGGGCGGCGAGGCGGTTGGCCCCAATGGTATGACAACACAGCCGGAAAGGATCCGGCGCGCGTCCACGAAGCCAGCCGTTATTTTGACGTGGTCAATTTCGCCGCGCGTATCAAATGCCCTGTCCTCGTTGGCTTTGGGCTCTTGGATGAAACATGTCCGCCAGCGGGAGTTCTTGCCGCTTTAAACCAAATCAACTCTCCTAAACAAATCGTCATTTTGCCGAGGTCGCCGCATCAGGATTGGAAGGGTTCGCAAGCGCCATTCCGACATGAACGGGATGTGGTTTGGCTTCCCGGGCTGCAAAAAGGCGTGTCCCCGCTCTCCCGATAGTCGGTAAGGGAATACCTGATATTAGTCTAAGTTTTTGCCTATCGGGACGGCGCTACCGCATCCGACACGTTTTCAGTCGCATTAATGATTCATAACATGTTACGCACCAGTATATTACAATATACTGTTCTCCTTCGATTTCAAATTCTGCACGATTGGACTTGACTGGCCTTTCTTCTCGTAAATGCTTCATTTAAAGGAGTTGACATAAAACTCTGAATATGTGAGGAGTAACCTTGCAAGAATGAGAGGCAATCCCTTACATCGGAAGTCCGAGGCCACAGAGCGGGTGGCCGCGTCGATCTCGGCGTCTGCGTTGCGTCATTCCTGGACGCAACGACTACCCAGTCAACCACTAGCGACTTCCCTGTATGCCAGATAAATCGAAGGCTTCCGTCAACACGCAGCGCGCTTCGTGGGCGCGACTCACCCTTCAGGCCCTCCGTCCCGCCCTCCGCATGCTCTCCAGGCCGTCAAATCTCGTCCAATTTCCGCGCTTGGTCACAGAGGGCGTTGCGCCTGTGCGCCGCCTTCTCATCCAGGCCCATAACCAGCGCGAAATCACCCGGCTTATTCAGTCGGGCTCGCGCATCAATTTTATCAGCTCTTTTGCGCGTTCCGGAAACACATGGACGCGCAACCTTCTGGCTGACGCGCTGCTTCAGGCCAACGGCATCAAGACTGACACCGATCTGCCCGTGCCCTATCAGGAAGTCGTTCCGGATTTCTACTGCGAATCGGTCGTGCGCCGGTCGACCTCGATTCAGTCCAAGGGGATCCTCGTCAAAACGCACGACACCTACGATCAACTCTGCGAACGTTTTTGCGCGCCGTCCGGGAGCGAAGCTGAAATAGAGAACTTGTGCGACTCGGCCTTCCGCAATAGCCGGATCGTTTATCTCTTCCGTTCTCCCGAGGATGTGCTCGTCTCCTATTTCCACCTTCAACGCAAAGTTAAATACATCGCGCATTCGCCTTTCGGGATCGATGAATTCTGCCGCTCGAACCTTCCGCATTGGATGGACAATATGTCCAGCTACTTGAAAGCCGAGAGCCGCGGGGTTTCCATCTTCTTTGCGTCCTACGAAGGGATGCTGCGCGAACCGGCATCCGTGCTTTCGGAGATTCTGCGCTGGCTGGAAATTCCGCATGACGCTGGCATCGTCGAGCGCGCCGTGGCGCACATGCAATTTGCCAACCTGCGCGCGCGGGAAGAACGCGCCAGCCCGGGGACCACCGAGTACGCGCTGCGTCGCGGTCGCGCCGGCGCGGGCCTGGAGGAATTGCAACCCCAGACGCGCTGCGAAATCCGCGAAGAGTCGGCGCCGCTTTTGAAGCGCGCCCATAAACTCGTTGCGCGCCAATCCTCCGCGCCACGCACCGTGCTTCCACTTTTCAAGCCCGGCAAGGCCGCGCCTGCTGAAGCGGCGGCGCGTTCCAAGCTTTTGCAGCCGGTATAGTTGCCGCCTCCTATGCCAGAGAACTCGGCGCCCACAATTTTGCGCGACGCGCCCTCCGGGCGCTGGTGGCTCTTTCCAGCCCTCTTGGGCGCTGTCCTTGCCATTCTCTTCGCCAAGAGTTTTGAGCCGCATGCGGTCCTGTTTTCCAACGACGGCCCCCTGGGGCTCATGTCCTCAGACGAAAACCAGTTGCCGGGACGATTTGCCGGCACGTGGCGCCCTTTGGGCTGGATCGGCGCCCAGGGGCCAGCCGCCTCGGTCACGATGACGACGCTCATCGGGACGTTGACCAACCCGGTGATGTTCTTGAAGCTCTACGCGCCGCTGACCGTGCTGTTCCTGGGCTTTTCCGCGTGGGTTTTTTTCCGGCAGTTGCGCTTCAGCCAGATGACCTCGGTGATCGGCGGATTGGCGGCGGCGCTGAACATGCACTTTTTTTCAATTGCATGCTGGGGCCAGGGCTCGTGGGAGCTCTGCGCGGGGATGTTCTTTCTGGGGCTGGCGGCGTTGTCAAGCCAGTCAATCAAATACCTCTGGGCCAGGGCCGTCCTGGCAGGCCTGGCCATCGGCCTCGGCGTCATGGAAGGATTCGACACCGGGGCTATCCTCAGCGTGTTCTTCGGGGCCTTCGTCGCCTTCAGCGCGCTCATCGCCGGAGGATCCCTGGGAAAACGAATCGCGGCGGCCTTTTTCGCCGAATCCGTCGTCGTGTTCTTCGCGGCGTTTGTCGCCGTCCAGACGATTTCGACCCTGGTGATGACGCAGGTCACCGGAATTTCCGGCACCAGCCAGGACGAGCAGACAAAGGAGAATCGCTGGCTTCCCGACACGCGCTGGAGCCTGCCGAAGTTGGAGACAATCGAGATCTTCGTTCCCGGCGTTTTCGGCTATCGCACCAGCCAGCACATTGAGGACCGCGACCGTTCCAGCGGCTACTGGGGAAAAATCGGGGAAGATCCAAAGGTCCCGCAAATCGAAAGCGGCGACTTCAACACCCGCACCAAGGCGCTCGATGAATTGAACGCCCCCGACGACGTTCGCAAAGCGGTGTTGGAAGGCGACGCGCAAAGCCGCGCCGCGTCCGTCGAGCAAGTCCTGCTGCGCAGCGGCGCCTCGCGGCGGTTCACCGGTTCCGGCGAATACGCGGGCGTTCTGACCGCGCTGCTGGCGCTGCTGGCGATCGCCAACTCGTTCCGGCGCGACGGCAGCGCTTTGGCCCGCAACGAAAAACTGTTGATTTGGTTCTGGGCCGTCGTCGCGCTCTTTGCGCTCAGCGCATCGTGGGGAAAGTTCTCCTTCGTTTACGCGATACTCTACCGCATCCCCTACGTGTCGACGATTCGCAATCCTGTCAAATTCATGCACCCGTTCCAAATCGCGTGGGTCATTCTTGCGGCCTACGGTCTGGAATGCCTGTATCGCCAGCGGATGAAAGCCGGAACCAAACGCTCCGAGACGCTCCTCTCGCACGTCCAGCGGTGGTGGATAAAAGCGTCCGGTTTCGACAAGCATTGCGCCGTCGCGCTCGTCGCCCTCGTCGGCGCCGCCGCGGCAGGATGGTTCTTCTTTAACTCCTGGCGGCCAAATCTGGTTCGTTATCTGGAACACAGCGGTTTCAGTTTGGTCCAGGCGCCGCAGATCGCCACATTCTCGTCGCTTGAAGTCCTCTGGTTCGTCATTCTGCTGGCGCTGTCAGCGGCGGTGATTATCGGGATTCTGAGCGGCGCTTGGAGCGGACCGGCGTCCAAATGGGCGGGCATCTATCTTGGTGTGATCCTGGTGTTCGACCTCGCGCGGGCGGACGCCCATTGGATTCATTATGTTGACTACAAGGTGAAGCTGGCCGACAACCCGGTGACCGAGTTTCTTAGCGACAAGCCTTATGAGCAGAGGGTCATTGGGCGCCTGGAGCCCTTTGGGCCCGGCAGCGGCATGACCCCTGGCGGCGGCCAGCTTTATTATGTTTGGCTCCAGCACGATTTTCCTTATCACAATATCCAGGCCCTCGATTTTGCGCAGATGCCCCGCGTGCCGACGTTGGACCGCGCCTACGCCAAAGCCCTTGCCCTTCACGGCACTGAAGTCCAGGACGCCGACCTCTTTCCCGCGGTCCGCTTCTGGCAATTGACCAACACGCGCTACCTTTTCGGGCCGTGGCAGACGTGCGGTTTGCTCAACGAACGCGTCCCCGAAATCAACCATGCCGCGAAGATCATAGCGCGCCTCCAGATCGAGCCCAAGACCGACGCCGATTGGGTGGTTGACTACAGCGACTACACCGTGGCCACTTCCGACTCCGGCGCTTACGCCTTGATCGAGGCCCCCAACGTCCTCCCGCGCGCGAAACTCTATTCAAACTGGCAGGTCCCCACGAACGACGACGAAGCGCTGCGGCTGCTCCCGTCCCGCGAATTTGATCCGCAGCAGACCGTCCTCGTGTCCGCGGATTCGTCTTTCGCGCAAGCCTCTTCCCGGTCAACAGCCGATCCGGGGACTGTCAACATTACAGATTACAGGCCCAAGCGCATCCACATGTCAGCCGACGTCAAGACGCCCGCCGTCCTCCTCCTCAACGATCGCTACGACGCCAGTTGGCGCGTGTCCGTCGACGGCCAGCGCGCGCCGCTGCTTCGCTGCAACTACATCATGCGCGGCGTATACCTCACGCCAGGCCATCATGAGATTGAGTTTCGTTTCAAGATTTCGCTAAAGGGACTTTACCTCAACCTCTGCGCCCTATGCATTGGCTTGTGCGTCTCCGGCTTTTTGATTGCCACGCGCCCGCGCGAAATCAAAATCGTTTCGGCCCTCGCGCCGCCGCCATCACCTTCGCCGCAACCGCCCCCCGCGCAGGGCGCCGCTCCGAAACCGGTGCGTTCAAAGGCGCCAGGCAAACAGAAAGCGCGGCGATAATCCGGTCCAGCGCTCGCGGAATTGCAGCGGAGAAATACGGACGACAACCGGCGTCGCTGCGGCTAAAGTGTGCGCATGAAGTTGGCGCCGCAAACCGGTGGACGATTATCGCAAGAGCGGATGTACGCGCTCTTGTTGGCGGGCGATCCAGCTTACAACGGGCGATTCTTCACCGGCGTGCTCACCACCGGCATCTATTGCCTGCCCTCCTGCAAGGCCCGCAAACCCAAACGCGGCAATGTCCGTTTCTTCGCGGACGTGGAAGCGGCGCGCGCCGCGGGGTTGAGGCCGTGCAAGAAATGCCACCCGGATGATTTTGCGCGCGGCGCAGACCCCGTGCTGGAGTCCGTCGAGACGTTGGTCAACGAAGTGCGCGCCGATCCGGCTGCATTCCCCAACACTGCGGCCATTGTGCGGCGCTCGGGCTTTGGCGCCACTCGGCTCTTCGAACTGTTCCGCCAGCATTATCACGCCACGCCGGCCGATCTTCTGCTCCGCGCGCGCCTGAGCGCCGCCAAACAAAAATTGCTGGCGACCGACGTCACGCTCGCGACCGTCGCCGCGGAGGCCGGATTCGACGCGCTCTCCGCATTCCACGAGAATTTTAGGCGTCTCAACGGGTTGACGCCTGCCGCCTTTCGCAATTTGCGCTCCGCCCGGTCCTTTGAACTGGCCTTGCCTGCCGACTATCCCCTGCCCTACCTGCGTCGCGCGCTGGGACGCGACACGCAGAGCGTCAGCGAACGGCTCAAAGACGATGTTTACACGGCGGGCGTGCAGTTGACAGACGGCCCCGCCCTTCTGTCGATGCGCCTCGCGCCCGACGCAGTCCACGTTGAGATTCCCGCCGGAAACGCCATTCAGGCGCACGAGATGGCCTGCGGCGCAGCGGGACTGGACCAGGACGCCGAGGCGTTCGCGCGGTTGGCGCGCCGCCTGGGGCTGGGGCGGCTCACCCGCGGGCGCGAGGGGATGCGCCTGAGTCAAACCTATTCCGTCTGGGATGGACTGCTCTGGTCGATTATCGGCCAGCAAATTAACTTCGCTTTCGCGTGCGTTTTGCGCCGACGCCTCACGGAGTTGGCGGGCGACCGTCTCGGCGAAGGCCTTTATGCGCCGCCGACTCCCGCAGCCGTCGCCGCGCTGAACCGCGCCGACCTGCTGAAAATCCAATTCTCAAGACAAAAGGCGGACTACATCCTGGGCGTGGCACGGATGGCGGCAAACAGGCAGCTTGACCTGGAACAGTTGCGGCGTCTCTCCGCCACACGCGCCGAACGGACCTTGCTGGCGATCCATGGGTTTGGCCCGTGGTCTGTCAACTACGTCATGATGCGTTCCCTCGGTTTCACCGACTGCGCGCCCCTGGGCGACACCGGCGTCTCCAGCGGGTTGCAAGCGCTTTTGAACCTGGACGAGCGACCGGATATTCCGGCCGTGCGCCGGCTGATGGCGGTCTTTTCGCCTTTTCGCAGCCTGGCGTCTGCGCACCTGTGGCAATTCATCAAACCCGAACCGAACTCCGAATCCCTATGACTGCACACTACGATACATTCTCAACCGCGGCGGGAACTTTCTCCGTCGCTGTCAATGAAACAGGCGCAGTGATCGCCACCACGTTCGGCGACGCCGCCGAATTGCGTCGTCGCTTAAAGCCCGGCCACTGGGAGCGCGGACCGAAAGAGACCGCTGTGGCCCGCCGCGAATTGACGGAATTCTTTCGCGGCGAACGCCAAAAATTCACCGTGAAAGTCGACCCGACGGGCACGGAATTTCAGATGCGGGTGTGGGCGGCGTTGCGACGAATTCCGTATGGCCAGACGCGATCTTACGGCCAACTCGCGGCGGAGGTGGGAAATCCAAAAGCCTCGCGCGCGGTGGGCCGCGCCAACGGAACCAACCCGGTCTGCCCAATTATTCCGTGCCATCGCTGCATTGGAGCCGACGGTTCGTTGACCGGCTTCGGATTCGGCGAGCCGCTCAAGCGGTGGCTGTTGGATCTCGAATCGGGCGCAACGCGCGGCCACTACGCGACCGCCCCCTCGCGGTGAAAATCTTCGCCTGTAAAAAAAAAGAGGTTAAAGGCTCTGTTGCTGCGGATTCTCAACATTATTCCAGTTGAAGCAATAAGCTTGAATCTTTGGGGCTTTCGGAATTGTTCCTGCGTTGCTTCCCGAAATTTTCCGGCTGTCTGACCTCCAATTCAAGTCGAGTCTTTAACCTTGATTGGAACATAGACGCAATCGCGTTCGGCGCAAGATTCGCCCGGGTCGGGGAACTTCCGAGTCCCGGCGCCGAGGCGCGTCCCAGCGCTACCGCACGACTGTTCCGGTTGCCGAGACGGTGATGCCGCTGCCAAAGGGTATGAGAATGCCCGCCGTGGGCGGCGGCTCCTTCAATGTCGCTTCGGCCCCGGCGTTGATTGCGACCGAGCCGGCGAACGTCGTGGCGATTACGTCCAGATATTTTGTCAGCACGCGCCAGGGCCGGTACGGAACGTAAACGATGTCGCCCGAGGCAAGCTGCACGTCATTGGTGCGGCCCTTGACGATGTCCGCATAGTTGACAAGTCCGATGCTCGGTTGCGTCAGCGAGCCGCGGACGATGGCCACCTGCCCCTGGTAGGCGTCGCGCACGATGCCCCCTGCCTCCGCGATCGCCTCGATCAGCGTCAATTGCCGCACGTACGGCACCGCGCGCGGTTGGGCCACGGCGCCGAAAACATGCACTTCGTCCGCCACGACCGGCGCGAGATACACAAAATCGTCGGACTCCAAATAAATGTTCTGCGAAAGATCGCCGCGAAATAACCGCGCAAAGTCCACTGGCTCCGTTTTCCCGGCACGAAGCACGAAGCTATGCCGAAAGTCCGCCTGGCTCTCCTCGGAGCCGGCCTCCGCCGACTCCCGCCCCCCGCCCATGACCTGCGGGCCGCCAGCCATGAAAACGGCCTCCAGCAACGTCATCGAGTTGGTCATCGGATACACCCCGGGCGCCTGGAAGCGTCCCAACAGCCAGATCTTTTTGCTCTCCACTTCGCGCAACGTGATCTCGATCGCCGGCGGTTCGCGCATGTACCGGCTTAATCCGCCTTCAATCGCCTTGCGCGCGTCTTCCAGCGTCATGCCCCACACATTGAGCCCCGCCAGCAGACTGTAGTAAATCTTGCCGTCGGGCCCGACCGTCACCGTCGCGCGCGAAAGCGGATCGGACACGACGCCTATTTCCAAACGGTCCCCGGGCCCAAGGCGGAACAGTTTGGTCGGCGGCTGAAGCAAAGCCGGGTCAAGAGAGTTGGTCACCGATGTCTGTTCGAGAGTTGCTGGCGCCGCCGGCGGCGGCTGCGGCGCGTGCGGATCGAAACGGTTGGGCCCGAGCATTTGGACCCGGCACCCGGTCGCAAGCAACAGCAGGCAACCTATTGTCAAATAGACTCTCATGGATGCGGCAGCCATGGCCTGTCCCATAACGTGATGTAGCCCGCCGTCCAGTCCGTCACCGCCGATTGCAGGAACGCGGTCACCGCCACATCCACCAACTCCTCGCCGTAGAAGAATGGACGGTTGGCCACATACACGATGTCATGCGGCTTAAGCACGAAATCCGGCCCGCGCGCGTCGAGTATCTTCCATGTGTCGACCGGATGCGTCTCGGGATGCGACAGCGAACCGCGCACCACAAGCACGCGATTCTTCCAGGCCGTGTCCGTAAAGCCGCCCCGCTCCGAAAGCGCCGCCATCAGCGTCTTGTTCGGCGTCCAAGCGACGGTTCCCGGATTGCGCACTTGTCCCAGCACGTAGATTTCCCTGATGTTTGCAGGCCAGAAATAAAGGAAATCGTTGGGCTCAAGTTCGGCATTCTGCGAAAAATCGCCCGCGTCAAAAAGCCGCTCAAAATCCAGCGGCATGCGCTTGCCCGCCCGAATCAAAAAACTCCGCCCCAAATCAGCCAGGTCGATGGAATTGCGGTCCACCTGTCCCGCGGCAAGGCCCTTGGCGCGCGCAAGCGCTTCCACAATCGTCACAGGCCGATCCAGCACGTATGCCCCCGGCGACGTAACCTTGCCGAGAACATAATATTTCTTGCTGCGATAGGCCACCGGCATTACGACCACGCGCGGCGAACGGTAGTAAGAAGACAGGACCTGGTTGAGCTTGTCGCGCAGTTCGTCGACCGTGAGTCCCGTCGCCACGATGTCATGCGCCTGGAGATAGCCGACGCGGCCGTCCATCCCAATAACCACATTTTCCTTGGTCAAATTGGTGTCCCCAAAAAACTGAAATGTCAAAACGTCTCCCGGCCCCAAAACCAGGTGGTCCTGCCACGCCGCGCGCGATGCCGGCTGCGGCCAATAGACGGAAGCCCCGTTCGTCGAGGTTCCGGCGTCCAAATCATTCGTGCCAACCGGTTGGGCTTGCGAACTGAACGCCAGTCCAATGACAAGCGCAACCACACCCAACGTCCGCGCTACGCAACCCACCAGGCCATGACATCTGTCGATACGCTTGCGCAGCCACGATCTTTCGCAATTCAGCACGGCGCCGACCAAATTGCACCCCGCGTGCCGGAGCGTCTCCAAGTGCTTCCGGGTTTCACTGACCGTGGATTCCCCACTTTTTGACAGCCAAATCAACTGCGGAAGACTCTCGGCGAGCAGCACCGCCTCCGGCTGGTTCGCGGCGGGCAATTCCACCAGGAACACCATGTTCTCAATCTTCTGCCACTCGGCCAAGCCGTCACGCCATTCGTTCCGGCATTGAAGGTTCCAGGCCCAGCCAGGAAGCGGAATATGCACTAGCGCGGGACCGTTGCCATCGCCGAGCTGCCGCGCGGCATCGACCGGAAATTTGAAGCCATTTGCTGCGAGAGCGCCGTTTCCCTTGTCTTTGACGGGAATGGCGATGGCGTTAGGCGCGGGTTCGCCGCCACTGGGGGCGGCAAGCTGCGGCAACATCGCTTCGTGCGGATGCACCGGCGCCTCCTGCGACGCGCGCGGCTCGGCGACAACCACTCGCAGGCCGCGGTCAAACGCGGTTTGCGCAAGCAGGTTCACCCATGTCGAACGGCCCTCGCCCGGCCGCGCGGAAATCACCCCGCACACCAGGGAATGCGTCTGGCTGGCGGTGATTTTCCCTTTGAGAATAGTCCAGGTCCGAAACGCCCATGCACGCTTCTCCTCGTCATTCATCTCGGAGATATCATCCAGCGACGCCAAAACAGGCAACTTTGTCACCCGCTCGACGTCTGCCGCGGTCTTGATGCGCTGATCGGCGACTTCGACCAGCATCAATAGAAACATCACGCCAAGCGCGCCGACCGCGGCCCCCCCCGCGCTGCTCACGATCGCCTTGCTCCAATTGGTTTTCCGGCTCGCGTCGGCTAGAGTGGCGGGTCGAAAGACACGAAAATATCCGCTGGCGTCAGATGCGTAGAGTTCAGCTTCGCGCTGGCGGCTGGCCAGCGTGGCGCGCATTTGCTGGAGCGCGTCCATGCGGTTCTTGAGAAGCGCAAAGTTGAGATTTGTGTTTGACAATGCCGCGAGCCGCGCCCGCACCCGGTCCCGCAATTTCTCGTACTCCTCAAGCTGGCGGGCAAGGGTCTTGTTCTCTTTGTTGACAAGCGGCGCCACGGCGCCGTCCTTCAAGACTGGCGAATTGATCGGCGCCGCCAACTGATCTTCCAGCGCCTTGATCTTCGCCTTTTGGTCGACGACATCAGGATGAAGGTCCGTTTCGCGGGCCTGGAGCGCCACAAGGCGCTCACGTTCCGCCTGCAACTGCTGCGCCAGAGGATTGGCCGCCTCCAACTCGATTCGGGCAAGATCGCATTTCACATCCAGTCCCTGCAATTCCACCAGGCATGCCGCCACCGATTGATCTGTGTCCGCGATTTTCTGCTCGGGCGGGATTTGCGAAATCCGCTGGCGCAGCTCATCGATGTTGGTCTGGGCGGAAGCAAGCTTGTCCGCCAGGAAAGTCGCCGTCTGCCGGCCTTCCTGCGCTTGCATGCCCCGAGTGGTCGCAACGATCTCATCGCTATAGGCGTTGAGCAGCGTGAGCGCCTGGCTTGGCGCAAGCGGTCCTGAATAAACGAGATTGAGCAGCTCGCTGTTTTCGTCTGGATTGGCCCCAAGGGTGCGCGTCAACTGCGATGCGGGCATTCCCAATTGGCTGCGTTCGGCCACGCGCCGCAGCATCTCCGGTGAACGAATGACCGTCGTCAACGCCACATCGCTGAGTTGATGCGGCTTGTAGGCGTCGTTGGGATCGCCGGCGTGCAGGACCAATGGCGGATCCGTTCGAATCAACTGCATGGAGAGGACCGTTTTGGTGTGCGAATAAATGTAATAGAATCCCAGCGCGCCCAGCGCCACCCCGGTTAAACTCCACAGCCACCAACGACGCAAGATCGTTTCCACCAGGCGGATCGGATCAAAAAACAGCTTCGCCGGTCCCCCGTTCTTTGAGGCCTCCGGCTCCTCGTCGAACGGAAGCTTTTCTCTCTCTCGCGAATGCGAAGGCTCTTCATCGTCCTCCGCGCCATCCGGCGAAATGCGAATGTATTCCTGGCGCATTGAGGGTGATTATGTTCGCCCTGATGCCGTCATCAATCAGGCGGAGGCACAATAAATGACGCCGATAAACCCCTACTCGCCAAAATGGATTTCCGCCGCGACTTCTGCTTTGCCGCTCACCAACGACAGCGTGTCGCCTTCCTGCGTTTTTCCGTCCACAACGATTCGCCTCACGCGCGCCCAACCTTCTTTGCCGTGCAGCGTGATGTGAAACAAAGTGGAGCGGAATTGATAATGCACGGCAAATGTCTTCCAGGTCGCTGGCGCTCTCGGCGCAAATCGAAGTCGGTCGATTTCCAATTTCAATCCAACCAACTCCTCGATAATCAGGCGATACATCCAACCGGCCGATCCCGTGTACCACGTCCACCCGCCCCGGCCGACGTGCTGCGGCGCCGCGTAAACGTCCGCCGCGATGACATAGGGTTCCACGCGATAAACATCCATCGGGTGATTCACTGGCAGCAGCATTCTGAGCAATTCCCAGGCGCGCTCGACGTCGCCCAACATCGCAAACGCCATCACCGTCCAAATGGCGCCATGCGTGTATTGCCCGCCATTTTCGCGGACGCCCGGCAAATAACCCTTGATGTAGCCAGGGTTGAGCGAGGACTTGTCGAAGGGCGGATCAAACAACTGAATCAGACGCGCATCGCGCCGGACCAACCGCTGATCGACGGCATCCATCGCGCGCCGGGCCCGCTCCGGTTCGGCCGCGCCGGAAATGACCGCCCAGCTTTGCGGCAACGAATCAATCTGGCATTCCTCATTTTGCGCCGAACCCAGCGGCGTGCCGTCGTCGAAGTAGGCGCGGCGGTACCAGTCCCCATCCCAGGCGTTGGCTTCGATGTTCCGCCGCAACTCGCTCGCATGCTCGAGGCAGCGTTGCGCGAAAGCCTCGTCCTTGCGCAAGCGCGCCACCGCCGCAAATTGAGTCAACGTGTCGAAAAGGAAAAATGCCAGCCACACGCTTTCGCCTTTGCCATGTTCGCCAATGAGATTCATGCCGTCGTTCCAATCGCCGCAGCCGATCAATGGCAGGCCGTGCGATCCAACGGAAAAGCCGTGGTTGATCGCGCGGACGCAATGCTCATAAAGCGTGGCCGACGCGCCCGATCGCCGCGGCAGGTCGTAATAGGCTTCTTCGTCCGGCTTGACGGGGCGGTCCTCCAGGAATGGAATCATCTCGTCCAACACGCCCGTGTCATTTACAGCCAGCACGTAGCGGCACGTCGTGTAAGGCAGGAATAGAAAATCATCGGAAAAACGCGTTCGCACCCCGCGGTCCGTCGGCGGGTGCCACCAATGCTGCACGTCGCCCTCGGCGAATTGATGGGCCGCCGCGCGTAAAAGGTGCGAGCGCAGCATCGCCGGTTGCGCATGCAACAACGCCATTGCGTCCTGCAATTGGTCGCGAAAACCGTAGGCGCCTCCCGATTGGTAGAAGCCGCTGCGCCCCCACATCCGGGCGGCCATCACCTGGTAGATAAGCCACCCGTTGGCGAGCACGTCCACCGCCGGTTCAGGCGTTTCAATCCGCACCGCCCCAAGCGTCCGTGACCAAT
>Ga0265338_10006187_pt1 | contig 15345 bp, 12 predicted proteins | sample 42126metaG_FD_193579 | JGI IMG/M metagenome (GOLD analysis project Ga0265338, IMG submission 193579) | Rhizosphere microbial communities from Carex aquatilis grown in University of Washington, Seatle, WA, United States - 4-21-26 metaG | ecosystem: Host-associated > Plants > Roots > Rhizosphere... | reverse complement strand
GCGGTCGAGGAACTCCGCAGCCGCGGCCTGGTCGTCACCCTGCCCGCTAAGGGCACCTTCATCATCAGGCACTGATCGGTCCGCGACATCGGGCCCGATTACGGCCCGCATCGCCGCCGGTCCTGGCCCGCATCGCCGCCGGTCCTGGCCCGCATCGGCACTGATTCCGGCCCGCGACAGCGTGACCGGGCGGCCGGCGGTCAGTACTCTCGGCAGATGGCACAGGAGCGGGATCCGGCCCGGTACGCGGCTGACATCGACGAGTCCCGGCAGCGGATGCTGGAGTTCGTGGCAGGCTGCGACGAAACCGACTGGCATGCCTGCGTACTGGAGGGTGACCCGCGGCCGGTCGGCGTCGTCGTGGACCATGTGGCTGACGCCTACGAGTACCTGACGCGCTGGATACGCGAGATCATGGCCGGCGCCACCGTCGCGGTGAACGCGGAGACAGTCGATGAGTTGAACGAGTTGCACGCGGCACAAGCCGCCGGCGTGAGCCGGGCCGCTGCGGCCGATCACCTGAAGGCCAGCGGCGACACCCTCATCGAGCTGGTCCGCGGGCTGACTCCCGCCGACCTCGACCTTGGCGACGGCCGGGTCAGGCGGCTCACGGAAGTCGCGATCCGGCATCCCGACAGCCATCGATCGGAGATCCAGTCCGCGCTCGCCAGCCCGCGCTAGTGGTCTGACCGGCCACTAGGCCCAGCCGACGCCGGAACAAAACCGGTCGAGCGCCATGTCAGGACTGTGCCATCCTTCACCCGGAGGCTGCCCGCCATGCTCGTCACCATCACTTCGACCGCCCGGCCCGCCACGGACCTTGGTTACCTGCTGCACAAGCATCCGGCCACAACGCAGAGCTTTGACGTGTCCGCCGGGCAGGCCCACGTGTTCTACCCGCAGGCGGACGAGAAGAGGTGCACGGCCGCCCTGCTGCTGGAGGTTGATCCCATCGGGCTGGTCCGTGGCCGGCGATCCAGCGGGCCGGACTCCTTTTCGCTGGCCCAGTACGTGAACGACCGGCCTTACGCGGCGTCCTCGATGATGGCGGTGGCCCTGGCCCGGGTCTTCAGCACGGCGATGGCTGGCCGGTGCACCGCCCGGCCGGAACTGGCCGCCGCGGCGCTGCCGCTGGAGATCGCGATTCCGGCGCTGCCCTGCAGCGGCGGGCCCGCCGTCGCCGAGCGGCTCTTCGGGCCGCTCGGCTGGGCGGTCGAGGCGCGGCCGGTGCCACTTGACCCGCTGATCCCGCAGTGGGGTGACTCCCGGTATCTGGGACTGCGGCTGGCCGGGCAGGTGCGGCTGGCCGATGCGCTGAACCACCTGTATGTGCTGCTGCCGGTACTGGACAACGCCAAGCACTACTGGGTCAGCACAGACGAGGTGGACAAGCTCGTCCGGGCCGGCACGGGCTGGCTCGGCGGGCACCCCGACCGTGACCTGATCACCCGCCGCTACCTGGCCCACCGCCGGGAGCTTGTGCTCACCGCGGTGGGCCGGCTGGCCGAGACCGACGACACGGAACCGGAGGCACTGGATAACGCCGTACCCGACGCGGAGCCGGACGAGGCACCGCAGCGGCAGCTTTCCCTGGCGCAGCAGCGCGCGGGCGCGGTCGTCGCCGCCCTGCGGGCGGCCGGTGCGGCCACTGTCGTGGACCTCGGCTGCGGTGAGGGCGCCCTGGTCCGGGCCCTTCTTGACGACCCCTCCTTCAGCAAGGTGCTGGGCGTTGACGTGTCGCACCGGGCGCTGGAGGTGGCCGCGCGGCGACTGCACCTGGACCGGATGCCGGACCGGCGGCGTGCCCGTGTGGACCTGCTGCAGTCCTCGCTGATCTACCGCGACGAGCGGATCGCGGGATTCGACGCCGCGGTCCTCATGGAGGTCATCGAGCATGTCGAGGAGCCCCAGCTTGGCGCCCTGGAACAGACCGTGTTCAGTTCCGCGGCCCCGGCCACCGTCGTGGTCACCACCCCCAACGTGGAGCACAATGTCCGGTTCGCTGACCTGCCGACCGGGTCGATGCGGCACCGGGACCACCGGTTCGAGTGGACCAGGGCCCAGTTCCGGGACTGGGCCGATGCGGTGGCCGCCAGGCGCAGCTACCGCGTCCGGTACCTGCCGGTCGGAGCCGACGACCCTGAGGTAGGGCCGCCGACGCAGCTGGCGGTGTTCTCCCGCCATGGCTGAACCGGAGGAAATACCAGCCCGGACGCTGGGGATTCCCGAGATGGCCCTGGTGGTCCTCATCGGTGTGTCCGGCTCGGGCAAGTCCACGTTCGCGCGGGCCCATTTCGGACCGTTCGAGGTGGTCTCCAGCGACTTCTGCCGCGGCCTGGTGGCGGACGACGAGAACGACCAGGCAGCGACCGGCGACGCGTTCGACGTCCTGCACTTCATCGCGGGCAAGCGGCTGGACGGCGGCCGGCTGACCGTCGTGGACGCGACGAACGTGCAGCCCGAAGGCCGTAAGAAACTCGTCGAACTCGCCCGGTCCCACGACGTGCTCCCGGTGGCGATCGTGCTGGACGTCCCGGGCGAGGTATGCGTTGCCCGTAATACCGCACGGCCAGAACGGACCTTCGGCGCTCATGTCATCCGCCGCCAGCATGACCAGCTGCGCCGGTCCCTGCGCTCGCTGAACCGGGAAGGCTTCCGCAAGGTTCACCTGCTGCATGGCGTGGCCGAGGTCGACTCGGCGGTGATCGTCCGGGAGCGGCTGCTCACCGACTACCGGGACCGGACGGGGCCGTTCGACGTGATCGGCGACATCCACGGCTGCCGCGGCGAGCTGGAAGCCCTGCTGGCGTCGCTCGGGTACGTCATCGAGCGGGACTCCGCCGGCCGGGCGGCCGGCGCGGTCCACCCGGACAGGCGCACCGTCGTCTTCCTTGGCGATCTGGTCGATCGCGGCCCCGACTCACCGGGTGTCTTGCGCCTGGTGATGGGCATGGTCGCCGCTGGTCATGCCCTCGCCGTTCCTGGTAACCATGAGAACAAGCTGGTCCGGGCCCTGTCCGGACGCGGCGTGCAGGTCAGTCATGGCCTGGCCGAGACGCTCAGCCAGCTTGATGGGGAGACTGAGGAGTTCCGGACGCAGGTGGCGGCGTTCTGCCGCGAACTGGTCTCCCATCTGGTCCTGGACGGCGGTCGTCTCGTAGTCGCGCATGCCGGGCTGAAGGAGGCCTACCAGGGACGGGCCTCTGGGCGGGTGCGCAGCTTCGCCCTGTACGGGGACACCACCGGCGAGACGGACGAGTTCGGCCTCCCGGTGCGCTACCCATGGGCGAACGACTACCGGGGCGCGGCCATGGTCCTGTATGGGCATACGCCCACGCCACGGGCGGAGTGGGTGAACAACACCATGTGCCTGGACACCGGGTGCGTGTTCGGCGGCAGGCTAACCGCGCTGCGCTATCCCGAGAAGGAGATCGTCTCCGTCCCGGCGCAGCGAGTCTGGTACGAGCCGGCCCGGCCGTTCCTCGACGCTGGTCAGCTCCCTTCGGCCGGTCAGATCTCCTCGGCCGGTCAGCCGGCCGGCAGCCCAGACGCCGGCCCGGCGGGCGACCCGGCGGGCGGCGGCGCGCCGTCCACCGTGCGTGACCCGGACCTGCTGGACGTCCGCGACGTGCTGGGCAAGCGCACCGTGCAGACCCGGCACCACGGACGGGTCACCGTTCGCGAGGAGAACGCAGCCGGTGCCCTGGAGGTGATGAGCCGGTTCGCGATCGACCCGCACTGGCTGCTGTACCTGCCGCCGACCATGGCCCCGTGCGCCACCTCGGTCCTGCCGGACCTGCTTGAGCACCCGGCAGAAGCATTCGACGCCTACCGGACCGACGGCATCGCGGACGTCATCTGCGAAGAGAAGCACATGGGCTCGCGGGCCGTCGCGCTCGTTTGCCGCGACGAATCAGTCGCCCGCCGCCGCTTCGGCGCGGCCGGGCCCGGCGCGGTGTACACCCGCACCGGGCGGCCGTTCTTCAAGCCCGCGCTGACCGGCGAATTGCTCGGTTCGCTGCGCGCAGCGGCCGGCGCCAGCGGCCTATGGGACGAACTGAATACAGACTGGCTGCTGCTCGACTGCGAACTGCTGCCATGGTCAGCGAAGGCTGAGGCGCTGCTGCGGCACCAGTACGCCGCCGTCGGCGCAGCCGCGCGGGCGGCACTGCCCGCCGCCGCGGCAGCACTGGAGATGGCGGCGGAACGCGGGATGGATGTGGCGGCGCTGCTCGACCGGACGGCGACCCGGTCAGCCAACGCGGACGCGTTCACCGCCGCCTACCGGCGGTACTGCTGGCCGACTGATGGCCTCGACGGCGTCCGGCTGGCCCCGTTCCAGATCCTCGCGACCGAGAACGCCACCCACCACGAACGTGATCACAGCTGGCACCTGGCCGTCGCGGACCGGCTCGCGGGCGCCGCGCCAGGATTGATCATCACCACCCGGCGCCTGGTCGTGGACACCACCGACCCCGACTCCACCGCGGCGGGGGTCGCCTGGTGGGAGGAACTCACCGCCAGCGGTGGCGAGGGCATGGTGGTCAAGCCGCACGCCAATCTCACTCGCACCCGTCGCGGGCTGGCTCAGCCGGGAATCAAGGTCAGAGGCCGCGAGTACCTGCGAATCATCTACGGACCCGATTACACCGACGCCGGAAACCTCAGCCGGCTCCGGCAGCGCGGGCTGGGCCACAAACGGTCACTGGCGCAGCGGGAGTACGCGCTAGGACTCGAAGCGCTGGAAAGGGCAGTCCAGCGGGACCCGTTCTGGCGGGTGCACGAAGCGGTTTTTGCCGTGCTCGCCCTCGAATCGGAGCCGGTCGACCCCCGGCTGTGACCTGGCCACCAGGTTTGTGGACGCCACGCGCGGTGGCGGGCCTGCGGTAGCAGCTAGCGTCCACCGAGGCCCTGCGACCACCTAGTCGGTGACCGCTACCGGCCGGCCGGGCGGCGGGGCTTGGCGAAGCCATCGCCGACCTCGGCGGCGAGGGCCAGGTACGCGTCGGCGGTCGCCCGGTTCAACTGGGCCAGGTCGACCTCCGCGCCCTCCTCAAGGTGCGGGTCGTAGGGGATCCGCACCACGGCCCGGCACCGGGCGGCGAAGTGCTGCTCCAGCCGGTCCATGTCCACCGTGCTCTTACTTCGCGGCCGGACCACGGACAGCACGACGACGGCCTGCCGCACGAGGTCGCCGTAGCCGTGCGCCTGGAGCCAGTCCAGCGTCGCGCTCGCGCTCCGCGCGCCATCCACCGAGGGTGAGCTGACCAGCACAATCTGGTCCGTGAGGCGCAGCACGCCCGCCATGGCGGAATGCAGCAGGCCGGTCCCGCAGTCCGCGAGGCAGATCGAGTAATAGTGCTCGAGGACCTGCGCGACCTCGTAGTAATCCTCCTCGCTGAACGCGACCGACACGGTCGGGTCGCGATCGGAGGCAAGAATCTCCAGCCTGCTCGGCGCCTGCGTGGTGAACCCCCGCACATCGGCGTAGCGCTGGATCTGGTCACGCTCGTTCAGCAGGTCGCGGACGGTCGCGGCGGTCTCCAGCCGCAGCTTGTCCGAAAGCGTGCCACGGTCGGGGTTGGCATCCACGGCGATCACCCGGTCACCCCGCACCGAGGCGAGGGTGGCTCCCAGGCCCACCGTGGTCGTGGTCTTGCCGACGCCGCCTTTCAGGCTCATCACCGCCACCCGGTGGTGGCCGGCGAGGACCGGGGTCCGTGCCCGCCCCGTCAGCTCGCGCCGCCGCATTTCCGCCGCCGATTGCGGGGCCCGGATGAGGCCGCCGGTGGCCTGGTAGACCGCCCGGCGCCAACCGCCTGAGGGTGCCTTGTGCCGGCCAGGGAGCAGCACGTCCGCAGTGAGGCTGTCCGCTGTCTCATTGGTCCGCAGCCCGCCAGGTGGCCGCATCACCGGCGGCTGATCGAGTACTGACGGCTCGACCATGGATGGCTGGACCCTGAGCGGGCGGTATGGATCCGGCACCGGATATGGAGCAGGACTGGGACTTGGGTCCGGCCCCGGATAGTGCGCAGGCGTCGGTCCCTGAGCGTGCCCAGGGTACGGAGCAGGCCCCGGATGCGGATCCCACGCACGACGCGGATCGGGTCCAGGACGCGGCGCAGGCTGAGGTGGTGCGTCAGGGACCCGTGCGTCAAGGACCAGCGGGTCACAGTCCTCCGGGTCACAGTCCTGCGGGTCGTCGGTGGGAGGGACGGGCTCTGCGGCGGGGTCAGGGTGCGCCTCGGCACGCGCGGGCGGCGCCTCGGCAGCCGCCGGGAACGCCTCGGCAGGCGGCGGTGCCGCTGCCCCGGCGGGTATCTCCGCCGAGACCTGAGCGTCCGGCACGACCAGCGCTTCCGCCGGGACTGCGGCCGTGTCCGCTACCTCGGGCTCGGCCTGGGCCTCGACCGGGGAGTCAGCCAACGGCTCGGCTGGGGCATCCGGCGGCAACCCGTCCTGGGTGCGGGGTCCGGCGTACCCGGTGGCTGGGGGCATTTCCCGCGGGTCGGCCCTGGCGTAGGCCATGTGCTGAGGCCATCCCCGGGCATCCGGCTCAGTCGAAGCATAGGGATTCACCTGCGCGTCCAGGGGACCGAGCGGATGGGGCGGCGCAAAGTCGTCCGGCAGTTCGTAGTCCTCGGCGGTGTCGTACCCGCCAGGCGGCCCGTACGCGTCAGCGGTGTCGTACCCATCGGGGGGACCGTAGGCATCGGCCGGGTCCTGGTAGCCGCCCACGATGTAGCCATCCCCGAGCCCCGCCGACCCGACATGTGCCGACCCGAGCCCCGCCGACCCGACATGTGCCGGCCCGGCATGCGGCGGTTGGCCAGGGAGCGGCGGCTGGGGGCCTAAGGCGCGCGTGCCGAACGGCGGTTGCTGGCTAAAGGGGTTGGGCAACCCGGCGGACGGCCAGCCGAACGGACCGTCTCCCCTGCTCGCATCGTCACCGTGGATGTCATCCTCGGCAGCAGGACCAGAGGTCGGGGGATCGGGTCTGGGTGGCTCCCCGGCAGGTGTCTGGTCCTGGTCGTGATCGGCCAAGGTCGTTCCCCTCAGCTCTCATCGGTAGGAGAATGGCGTGCCCGCAGGCCCGGATGAGTGCCTCATGCCGAAGCCTAGGCCAACCGGATACCGGCGGCACACCCCCCGGAAACGATTTGCTACCAGGAGCATCCATGCGCGCCATCGTCATCAGCACCCCCGGCGGACCTGATGTTCTCCGCCTGGACGAGGTCCCCGATCCCGCGCCAGGGCCTGGGGAAGTGCTGGTGGAGGTGACCGCGGCGGGGGTCAACCGCGCCGATGCGATGCAGCGTGAGGGCAAGTACCCGCCTCCCCCAGGCGCGCCGCCCTATCCCGGGCTGGAGTGCTCCGGCCGGATCACCGCGGTCGGGTCGGGGGTCACCGGCTGGCAGGCGGGTGACGAGGTGTGCGCGCTGCTGGCCGGCGGCGGCTATGCCGAGCAGGTCGCGGTGCCGGAGGGCCAGCTCCTGCCCATTCCGGCCGGGGTGACGCTCACCGAGGCGGCCGCGCTGCCGGAGGCTGCTTGCACCCTGCAGGCGACCGTGTTTCAGCAGGCACGGCTGGCTCCTGGCGAGATGCTGCTGGTGCACGGCGGAGCAGGCGGCATCGGGACCATGGCCATCCAGATCGCCAAGGCGCTCGGCGCGGTGGTGGCCTGCACGGCGGGATCGCCAGCCAAGCTGGCCCGCTGCCGCGAGCTAGGCGCGGACCTGGCGATCTCCTACCGGGACGACGACTTCACCTCCGCGGTGCTTGACTTCACCGAAGGCCGCGGGGCGGATGTCATCCTCGACATCATGGGTGCCCCTTACCTCCAGCGGAACCTGGATGCACTGGCCACCGGGGGCCGTCTGATGGTGATCTCCATCCGGGGCGGCGGCCGTGCGGAGGCCGACCTGGGCCTGCTCATGCGCAAGAGGGCGAGCATCCTGGCTTCCACTCTGCGAGCCCGGCCGGTCGCCGAGAAGGCCACGGTCGTCGCGGCCGTCCGCCAGCAGATCTGGCCGCTCGTCAGCTCAGGGCAGGTCTCAGCCGTCATCGAGCGGGCGCTGCCAATGGCCGACGCGGCGGACGCGCACCGCCTACTCGATGACGGCTCGCATGTGGGCAAAATCCTGCTGGTCAATTGATCGTGGCGGCCCGTGTGCTGCCCCGGGGCGCATCCACTCGGCGGAAGGGACAAGACTAGGGTCATGGATGAGCGGATAAACCCTGAAGCGGACCAGCCGGGCAGGGTGGTCGTGGTCGGTCCCGACGACGTTCCGGTGGATGGCGGCCAGGAGGATCCCGGGGGCGAGCGCCCGGTGATCGAGATGGTGGAGCAGCCGGCCAAGGTGATGCGCATCGGCAGCATGATCCGCCAGCTGCTTGAGGAGGTCAGGGCAGCCCCGCTGGATGAGAAGAGCCGGGCGAGGCTCAAGGAGATACACCAGAGTTCGATCAAGGAACTTGAGGACGGCCTGGCGCCCGAGCTGGTCGCCGAACTCGACCGGCTGTCGCTGCCCTTCGCCGAGGACGAGGTGCCCAGTGAGGCGGAACTCCGGGTAGCTCAAGCGCAGCTTGTCGGCTGGCTTGAAGGCCTGTTCCACGGTATCCAGACGACGCTGTTCGCCCAGCAGATGGCGGCCCGCGCACAGCTTGAGCAGATGCGCCGGGCGCTTCCGCCAGGCATGATGCCCGGCGGCCCGGAAGAAGGGCCGCCCTCGCAGCAGCAGCAGCAGCGCTCGTCCGGCCCCTACCTGTAAGACCTCCCGCGACGACCAGGTGCGGACCGCGTTTACACGCGGCCGTAGCGCAGGCGGGCCAGCCACGCGGCAGCTTGCCCGAACTCCGTGTCGGAGGTCCCGGCACGCACCTGGGTCCGGCCTCCATCGTGGCGCGGGTAGCTGCCGAGGAACCGCACCTCGCCGCAGACCCGGCGCAGACCCATTAGCGCTTCGCCCACCCTGGCATCGTCGACGTGGCCCTCGCAGTCGATGGAGAAGCAGTACCGGCCAATGCCGTCCCCGGTCGGCCGGGACTCGATGCGGGTCAGGTTGATGCCACGCACCGCGAACTCGGTGAGGATCTCCATCAGCGCACCTGGATGATCTTCAGCAAGGAACGCGACCAGCGAGGTCCGGTCGGCGCCGGTGACGGCGGGGGGTGGCCCAGGCTGGCTCACCACGACGAAGCGGGTTACCGCTTCCGCCCGGTCGTGCACATCGCGCGCGAGCACGGCGAGGCCGTAGGTGTCCGCGGCGAAGGCCCCGGCCAGGGCGGCGTCGATCTCTCCGTCGGCCGCCAGTCGCGCCGCCTCGGCGTTGGACGAGACTGGCCGCCACTCGACGTCGGGCAGGTGCTCGGCAAGCCACCGGCGGCACTGCGGCTGGGCCTGCGGGTGCCCGCCCACAGTCTTGATGTCCGCGACCTCGATCCCGGGCCGCGCCAGCAGCGCGAAGGCCACCGGCAGCAGTACCTCCGCGCGGATGATCAGGTCTGCTCCCGTGGCGAGTTCGTCGAGGGTGGCGGTGACGGCGCCTTCCACCGAGTTCTCGATGGGCACGATCCCGCGCTCGGCTGTCCCGGTGCGCACGGCTTCGAGGGTGGCCTGAATGGTCGCGCAGGGGATGGCCGCCACGTCCCGCCCGCCGGCAAAAACGTGCAGTGCAGCCTCCGTGAAGGTCCCTTCAGGCCCCAGATAGGCATAACGGTCTGGCATGGCCTCATGATGTCAGCCGCTGACCGGCGGTTAGCACCCGGTCGGCGCGCCGACCGGGTGCTGCTGCACACAGTGCGGTGCATTGTGCGCGCAGGAGGGGACGATGCACCGCATTGCTGGCTGCCCACCAGCGGACGCCCGCTGACCAGTCGGGTCCTGTGTGATATCGTGATATCACGATAGCTGGAGGCAGAACATGCGAACCAAGAACATGGTGCTACGACTCGACCCTGCCCTGGCAGAACGGCTCGAAGCGGTCGCCGAGATCGAGGGCCGGTCGGTCTCGGACGTGGTGCGCGAGGCGATCACCGCGCTCGTCGAGGCGCGGCGCGGCGACGAGAAGTTCATCCGGCTGCTCGAGGACAACCTGGCCCGGCACCGCCGCATCCTCGAGATGATGCGGGATGACCAGCGATGAGACGGCTGGACCTGGCGGACCTGGTGCTCATCGCCGGGAAGACGCTGAACCTGGATACCCGTGCCGTCCTGGGCCTGCTCGACATCGGCGCCGCCGAGGCTGCCCTCACCGAGTCCGTCCGCGCTGAGGCACAACCAGGCGACGCACAACCAGGCCAGGCACAACCAGGCCAGGCAGGACCAGGCCAGGCAGAACCAGGCAACGGTGACGGCGACCCGGCCAGGCAGGCCGCCGGCCTGCTCCATGCGCTGATCCGCCGCCGACCGTTCCGTGATGGCAACGAGCAGGTCGCGCTCGTGGCTGCGGTGCAGTTGCTCGCTATCAACGGATGGCGGGCCGACCTGGGGCCGGCCGAGGAGGTCCGCGCGGTCATCACCGAGGTGGCCGCGGACCACCTTCCGGTCGCGGAACTGGCGGGTTGGCTGTCCCTCCGGCTTGCCCCTTACTGCGAATCACCTGCCAAGGAGGCACCGATGCACGGATGGCGACCGGGCCGAAGAAGCTCCCGGCGGACCCGCGGGATGTTCGATCGATTCTCCGGCCGGGCACGAGAAGTAATCGTCGCGGCACAGGACGAGGCACGGGCGCTCCAGCACAATTACATCGGCACCGAGCACATCCTGCTCGGCCTGATCCGCGAAGGCGACGGGGTGGCGGCTAGGGCCCTCGGCGCGCTGGGGATCAGCCTGGGCACGGTGCGCCAGCAGGTGCTTGAGATCATCGGCCAGGGCAAGCAGGTTCCGGCCGGCCACATTCCGTTTACTCCGCGCAGCAAGAAGGTGCTCGACCTGGCGCTCCGCGAGGCCATGCACCTCGGCCATCTCTACGTTGGCACCGAGCACATCCTGCTCGGCCTGATCCGCGAAGGCGACGGGGTCGGCTGCCAGGTACTGGTCCGGCTCGGCGCCGACCACGCCCTGATCCGGGAGCAGGTTCTCCGGCTGCTCGCTGGCCACCGACACCCGCGTAGCACCCGAGTTCCGCCCGAAATCCGTGCCTACGACGCGCGAATCGCCCAGGCCAGGCGGGAGAAGGATGCGGCGATCGACGCGCAGGACTTCGACCGCGCCGCCGCTCTGCGCGACAGCGAGAAACATTTGCTGGCCGAGCGGGAAGAGCTGGTCACGCAGTGGGCGGCAGATGCTGACGTCGTGGCCCTGGGCCAGGAAGTAGACAGGCTGGGCGATGAGGTCCGCCGACTGCAGGAGATGCTGCTAGAGCACGGCATCGAGCCCGGAGATGCCGACGAGCAGACCGCCTGAGCAGATCCACGCGTCAGCATCAGCACAGGCCAACCGCCAGCGCGGTGCACCGTGCCCGGCGCACCGTACCCGGCGCACCGGGACGTTGCGGCGCGAAATCGGCGCGGTGCATTATGCCTCTCCCACGCGCACAACGCACCGCACTGACGATCGGCCAGCGGCCTCAGCCGGGAACCTGCCCGCGGCGTCGCCAGACCAGCACCACCAGCCCCACGGTCACCCCGAGCAGGATCACCGGGGTAACTCCGGTCCTGACCACGGAGCGCAGCCAGTCCAGGTCGCCGGGCATGGTGATACCCCTGGCCGGCAGATACCCGAAGGCGAGCGCCGCGGTACGCGTCAACATCAGCCAGTCCAAGGCAGGTACCGCCGCCATCACGCCAACCGTGGCCACACCGACCGTGGCCACCCGGACCGGAGTCACCCGAACCGGAGTCACCCCGGCCGGGGCCACGCCCGCCGGGGCCACGCCCGCCGGGGCCACCCCCGCCGGGGCCACCCCCGCCGGGGCCACCCCAGCCGAGGCCAGGTCGGCCGGAACCGAGATCGGCAGCAACGCGAGCACCACCCAGCCGATCGGGTCATACCAGGGCAGCACGTAGGGCCAGGCCACCAGCCAGGCGAACACGAACGCGAACACGCCGCAGGCGGCCAGCCCAGCCAGGTCCATGCCCGTGCCGACACCCACGTCCGTGCCGACGCCATCTCCGGCCCCGTCCCGGACAGCGAGTACCCGCAGCGCGCGGAGCAGCAACACCAGCAGCAGCGCAGCGAGCGCAATCGCGCCCACCTTGACCAGGTCATTGGCGGCTGTCTCGCCGATCAGGAGCCGCAGCGCGGAGCGCACGGCACGCCACGGCGAGCCGATGGACACGAAACTGCCAGCACGCAAGGCCGGCCGGAAAGACGCGAACCCCCACGGCGCCAGTGATACCCCGACGACCGCAGCGAACCCGGCCACGAGGCCGCCGCCGACCACGGCCAGCCACCGCCATCGCCGCCACCAGGCGGCTACGGCAGCCACCGCGAGGCCCGCCACGACAAGGATCATCGTGAGCTTAACGGCAGCGCCGAGCCCAGCCAGGCCGCCGGCCGCCGCCGCGATCAGGAACCTATGGCGCGCGGCAACAAGGCTGGACGCGGGAGGCATGCCCAGGGAGAAGACGGTGATCGCGGCCACCCCGAAAAAGATCGCCTGGCTGTCCACATGCTCGCCGACCACCAGGACTTGCAGCAGCAGGGGGTTGAACGTCCACAGCAGGGCAGCCCGGAGCTGGCGCGGGCGGCTGCCGCCGGCCAGCCGGTGCAGCAGCAGCCCGGTGCCCGCGAACGCCGCCACGTTGAGCAGCGACAGCACGAACACGGTGAGCCGCGCCGAGGTCCCGCCCACCAGTGACGCCAGCGCCTGCCCGCCACTGGCCAGGCTGCCGTACACCGAGGGGCTGCCCCGCCAGTCCTGCACCGCCCGCGCCACTGGGTCGCCGAGCCGGGCGAGCATGGCTGGGGTTGTTGTGTAGGGATTGTGACCGGTGACCACCATCCGTCCGTAGGCGGCATAGCTCAAATGATCTGAGGAGCCAAACGGAGGTACCAAAGCGATCACCGCCGCCGCGATGATGCCCGCGCACAGGATCGCCCGCGGGGAGACCAGCCAGCCCCGGTGGGCCGCGCGCAGGCAGAGTCCGAGCCCGAGAGTGCCCAAGGCCAGTGCGGCCGCAGCCAGGGCGACCGCGAGGGCAGGCGGCAGGTGCGCGGCGAAAGCCCACGGCGGCTGGCCTGGCCGACCTGGCAGCACGGGCTCCATGACCGACGGGCCCGCAGCGGCCACGACGAGCGTCGCCACCACGCTCAGCGACGTGGCGACCAGCCCGGCCCGGCCCATCAGCCCTGGGCTGGCCGCGGTGCCCGCGCGATCGGCTTCCTGACCGCCAGGGCCCGCGCGACGTCGGCGAACTGGCGGGCGCGGTGGACCTGGGCGCGCCAGTCGCCGCCGGTCGCCCGGTGCGCCAGCGGGACCTCCACTTCGGTGATCCGCATCCCTATCCGGTACAGATCGATGGTGAGCGCGGTCTCGACGCCGAAACCCGGGGCGAGCGGCCGTGCTGCCTCGAACGCGGTGCGGGTGAGGCAGCGCTGCCCGTTGAGCGGCTGCGCAGGGCACCAACCGGTGGCCCGCTGGATCCCGGAGCCAGACAGCGCGACCACGAATCCGTGCCCGCCCTGCTTGACCCGGCTGCTGAACACCGCGATCGTCATATCGGCCTGACCAGACCGGACCGGCTCGATGAGCGGCGCTGCGTGCTGCGCCGACTCCGCCAGGTCCGCATCAAGGAAGAGCAGATAACGGGGGCTTTCCCGGTGCTCACGGGTCTCCAGCAGGCGGACGGCTTCTGCCCCGGTCTCCATGGCCGCGCTCTTGCCGCGGCACCGGGCGTGCCGCACTACGGTTGCTCCCGCGCTCTCGGCTGTGGCCGCCGTACCGTCGCGGGACCCGTCGTCAACCACGACAACGACATCCACCCCGGGCAGTCCCGCGGCCGCTGTCACGGTCGCACGGATACGGTCGGATTCATCTCTGGCAGGAATGACGACGGCAACGTCACCGCTCGGCGGCATGGGCCGATCTTAGGGCATGGCCGACCGCTGCACGCCGTGCCCGGGATGGGGCTCGCTACTGACCCGGGACCGCGGCCGGATCCTCAAGCACGGTGAACACCGTCTCAAGTCCTGTCACCTGAAGGATCTTGCGCACAGCCGGCCTGGGGCCGGCTAGTTCAAGCGAGCCACCCTGCTCATGTGCTCGACGGTGCGCCGCCAGCAGCACGTTCATGCCGGTCGAGTCGCAGAACTCCACCGCCGACATGTCCACCACCAGGCGGGCCGGATCACCGCCGGCCAGCGCGGCAGCCAGTTCGCTTTGCAGCCTCGGCGCGGTGTAGAGGTCGATTTCACCGGCCAGCGCGACAACAGCGCGATCGCCCTGAAACCGAGTTGAGACCTTGAGCTCCACGTGCCGCACCTTACCGGTCCCGGGCGTCAACGACTAGATGCTCACGGAGAGCACACGGTCAAATCGCTCCCGGCCAGGGCTCAGGTACGCGAAGCTGTGGGGGAACACCTGACCCCAGCAGGCACGAGCGAGCCGGAGCGCCCTGGATGTACCCCTCGCCGGAGAACCCGGACCAGCGGAACCCGCGGCACGGAGACCACCGGTACGGAGACCACCGCCACGGGGACCCGCGGCACGGAGACCCGGGGCACGGAGACGACCGGTACGTAGACCCTGGGCGCGGAGACGACCGGTACGCAGACCCCGGGCACGCAGACGACCCCTACGCAGACCCCGGGCACGCAGACCCCGGGCTCGCAGACCCCGGGCCCGCAGACGACCGCTACGCAGATCCTGGGCGCGCAGACCACCGGTACGCAGACCCCGGGCACAGCGACCCCCGGTACGGAAACCCGCTGCCCGGAGACCTTTGGTCCAGAGACCCTCGGCCCGGAGACTCTCGCCATGGAGACCTGCAGTCTGGAGACCTTTGGCCCGGCGACCTGCAGCGCGGAGACCCCCGGCCCGGAGACCTTTGGCCCGGCGACCTGCAGCGCGGAGACCCTCGGCCCGGAGACCTTTGGTCTAGCGACCCTCGCCTTGGAGACCCGCAGCCCGGAGACCCCCCGCATGGCGACCTTTGGTCTAGCGACCCTCGCCTTGGAGACCTGCAGCCCGGAGACCCCCCGCATGGCGACCCTCGGCCCGGCGACCCTCTGCCCGGCGACCTGCAGCGCGGAGACCCTCGGCCCGGCGACCCTCTGCCCGGCGACCCTCTGCCCGGGGACTCACAGCCCGGAAGCCCCCGGTCCGGAGGGCCTCGGCACGGTGGGCTCCGTCCACCGCTGAGCGGGCCGTTGCCCGCGAGTGGCCCACTGCCCGCGCCGTT
>Ga0265338_10006186_pt1 | contig 15346 bp, 14 predicted proteins | sample 42126metaG_FD_193579 | JGI IMG/M metagenome (GOLD analysis project Ga0265338, IMG submission 193579) | Rhizosphere microbial communities from Carex aquatilis grown in University of Washington, Seatle, WA, United States - 4-21-26 metaG | ecosystem: Host-associated > Plants > Roots > Rhizosphere... | reverse complement strand
AGCTTTGCAAGTATTCCTTCAGCGACTTCAGTTCGAGACAACTCTTGTCCGGCACGTACCGAATGCTCAGCGCCCCAAAGTCCGGCAGCCCGGTCTTCGGACACACCGACGTGAACTCCGGATCGTCCACCACAATCTCGTAGCTGGGAAATTGGTTCGGCCAGGTCTCAATCTCCGGGAACTCCGCATCAAGACCCGCGGCGGCGTGCTCTGGCGTATAACGTGACGATTTCGGCATTCCGTCATTGTAGCGGTACGCGCCGTGCACCCGAAACCGCGCAGCCCGCATCCAACCGGGTACCGGGCTTGGAGTGCCTCTTGGTATCTGTCGCAGGCTCCGGAATGGTAAATTACTACTTACGTTATTCCCTGTCTCACCTTGAAAGACAACTAGTTGGCATCGACGAACAATTCGACCACCACGCCGCGCCGCTGGTGGATTTGGCTGGTGCTCGTTCTGATCGTAGTGGCACTGCTCTTCTCTTATTTTCATCAGTCTCCACTGAAAGTGCGGGCTGCTGCCGTGCAGCGTGGTCCTATCCGCAGCCTGGTTTCCACCAACGGCAAGATTGAGCCCATTCAGAATTTCGAAGCGCACGCTCCTGTCGCCACCACCGTGGAACGATTACTGGTAAAGGAAGGCGATCACGTTCGCAAGGGCCAACTGCTGCTGCAGCTCGACGATGCCAACATTCGTACTGAGGCGACTCGCGCCCAGGCGCAGATCAAAGCGGCGCAAGCCGATCAGTCCGCCCTGAAAACAGGGGGCACCCAGGAGGAGGTCATCACGCTGAACTCGCAATTGATCAAAGCGCGTAGCGCGTTGGATCTTGCGAAACGCAGCCTGGATTCGTTTCGCCGTCTGCAACAGGAAGGCGCCGCTTCCCCGGGAGAAGTCCACCAGGCTGAGGACAACCTGCAGCGAGCCCAGGCTGACGTGACTTTGCTCGAGCAGAAAAAAAGCGAGCGTTACTCCCAGCCCGAGGTTGCCAGAATCCAGGCTCAGGGCGAGCAAGCCCAATCTGCATACGCAGCCGCCGAAGATGCACTCGGCAAATCCACGGTGCGCGCGCCCTTTGACGGTATTGTCTACTCCCTGCCGGTCAAGCAGGGTGCGTTCGTTCAAGCAGGCGAACTGCTTCTTCAGGAAGCTGATCTCTCCCACGTGCTGGTCCGCGCGTTTGTGGACGAGCCTGACATCGGCCGCCTCCAGCCCGGTCAGCGAGTTGAGATCACATGGGACGCTCTGCAAGGCCGCACCTGGACTGGCGCCGTCAGCACCGTTCCCTCGACCGTCAAGCTGCGTGGCTCCAGAAATGTTGGCGAGGTCACTTGCAACTTCGACAATCTGGATGATCGGCTCTTACCCAACGTCAATGTTGGAGTCACCATCGTGGTTGCGGAGCACAGTGACGTCCTCACTCTCCAGCGCGATGCTTTGCGCACCGACGATAGCGTGCCCTATGTCTACCAAATCGTGAACGGACATCTGAAGCGCCAGCGAGTTGAGGTTTCATTGCAGAATCTCACCCGCGTGGAAATCAAGAGCGGCCTCACGGAGGGCGCTGTTGTGGCTCTCCCCGCTGAAGAGTCCAAACCGCTCGTGGATGGCGCCCCCGTCAAGGTAGTTCCCTAACGCATGGAGCACATCTGGAAGCAGTTCGGTTGGGTGCGCGCGAAGTGGTGGTGGTTCCTGCCTCCGGTGTTTTTCCTCTTTATTTTGCCCGTCGCCTATGGCGACTCTCCGAAAGATCTGCTCGCTGCCGGTCGCGCCGATGAAGCCGTGCAGACTCTTCAGCAGCAGATCGCCCACTCCGCCACCGACGCCGAAGCGTACAACCTTCTCTGCCGGGCTCACTTCATGCTGGAAGAATGGGATCATGGCGTTGCGGCCTGCGAACGGGCCCGCAACCTGGATCCGCAAAAGAGTCTCTACCATCTCTGGCTGGGCCGGATCTATGGTGAAAAGGCTGCCCGCGCCGGCTTTTTGTCCGCCGCAAGCCTGGCGAAAAAGGTTCGCATCTCGTTCGAGCGCGCCGTTGAGCTCGATCCGAAAAGTTGGGAGGCTCGCACCGACCTCGCGGAGTTCTATCTTGAGGCTCCGGCTATCGTCGGCGGTGGTAAGGATAAGGCACGCGAGCAAGCTGACGCGCTCCTGCCTCTGAATCCGCCGATGGCGCACTGGGTTACCGCTCGGATCGCCGAGAAGAACAAAGACGCTGCGGCCGCCGAGCGCGAATATCGCGCCGCCATCACCGCCAGTCACTCCGGAACCCGTGCATGGCTCGACCTGGCAATCTTCCTGCGACACGCCAACCGTCTCGACGAAATGGAGCAGGCCTTGCGCACTCTTGAGTCCAGCCCTGTGGATCGACACGAGTCGCTTATGGACGGCGGCAGCGTCCTTCTGCGCGCCGGCCGCAACTATCCCCTTGCAATCCGCCTGTTGAGGAGCTACTTGAAATTCCCCGTCGAGGAAGGTCCGGCCTTCAAAGCGCACGACCTACTGGGGGAGTTACTGGAAAAACAAGGCGATCATGCCGCCGCTGCCCGAGAATACCGCGCCGCCCTGGCTCTGGCCCACACCAACATCCGAGCGCAAGAAGGCCTGAAACGCGTGGAGCACTGAAGCAGTGTTTCCCTCGTGTACCTTCGCTTCCCTGCTGGTTCGAACTCTCTTCAACTTCGGAAAATCTCTCCGCCCTCCCATCCGACGTTTAAAATCTCGCTTGCATAGAAATTAATCATGCCTTCACCCCCAGATCATCCAGAAAGGGACGCAATGAAAACCTCCTGTCGCGGTGCGCTCACCGCAAAGTGGACTCTGGCAGTCCTGCTCCTCCCTACAACTCTGCTGGCTGAGCCCGTCCCGCTCAAGCGCATCGTCGAGCTCGCCCTGAGCCACGCCACGGGAGCTGCCATTGCGGCGGCCGACGAGCAACGTGCCTCCGCCAGCTACCGCGAGCTCCGCAACAATTACGTTCCGCAACTCTCCACCGGAGCTGGTCTCGGCTACTCCTACGGCTTTCCTCTCGCTCTTGAGGGATCAGCGCCTTCTCTGTTTAACATCAACACGCAATCGGCTCTGCTCAACGCATCGCTGCACGATTTTGTTCGTGCCGCAAAAATCGATTCTGCCGTGGCGTCCTTGAACAGCAAAGACCAGCGCAACCAGATCATCCAGGATGCTGCCCTGAGCTACGCTGAACTTGCCAAGTGGGAGCAACGTCTAGCCAAGCTCCAGGAAACCGACACAGAAGCCACCAAAATGCAGGCTGCAGTAGCCGAACGCGTCAAAGAAGGCGTGGACAGCGAACTCGACGGAACCCGCGCTCGCCTCTCCGCGGCCCGCGTCCGCCTCCGCGTAGCCGAGGCGCAAGGCGCGGCCGACGTGCTTCGCGAACATCTCTCCAAACTCACGGGACTCCCGCCGGCAAGCATTCAGACCGATCCGGACTCGATTCCCGCGCCTCCCGCCACTGCCCACGAAGAATCGACTGCCAAAGACGCCGCAGCTTCGAATCCCTCGGTGCAGGCCGCCGTCGATCACGCACGCGCCCAATATCTCCGCGCCCAGGGCGAACACAAGGCTCTCTGGCCCAGCATCGACTTCGCCGCGCAGTACGCGCTGCTTTCGAAATTCAATAACTTCCAGAACTACTACATACCGTCGAAACCGTGTGACGTCTCGGCCATCACGGTTCTTTGTGTCACCAACAACTTCCAGCAAAACAATGCCACCGTTGGCGTCAGCATTCGTTTCCCGCTCTTCAATGCGTCGCAGCGTTCGCGCGCCCAGGCAGCGGATGCAGACGCCTTGAAAGCGACCAAACAGGCAGAGGCCGCCCGCAACCAGGCTTCAGAAGAAACTCTTCGGCTGCAGCGTACCGTCGCCCAGCTACAAGCCGCTCGCGACGTCGCTCAACTGGAATACGAACTCGCCCAAAAGAGTCTTGATGCCGTCCAAACCCGCGTCGACGCGGGCACCGCGAATCTTCACGACCTCGCCGATGCTCGCTCCCAAAGCAGTGAGCGCTTTATTGCCCTGCAGGATGTCACCTTCGAACTCCAGCGCGCGCAGCTCGGCCTGTTGCGGTCTACGGGAGATCTGGAGAGATGGGCTTTGGGAACGCGTTAGTGCTTTATGCGTTTTCAAGCCCGAAGGGATGGCATTGGGGTATCACTCGCAGCAATTCAGGTCCCGCGTATCTTCTGTCGGCAGATCCCTACAACTTCCCGCGCAACGTCTTCACCACCTCACGAATAGCTCTCTCATTCCGCCGGTACCATCGCCACTGGCCGCGCTTGGTCGCCTCCACCAGCCCCGCCTTCGTCAGGATGGCCATATGATGTGAAATAGTCGGCTGCGACAGGTGGACCCGTTCTTCGATATCACCGGCGCAGAGGCATGCGGATGTCGCGGCTGCTTGCTGTCCCCCGCTCTTCGACGCCGGCGCCTCTTTAAGTGCCTGCAGAATGTGGCGACGGGTGGGATCGGCGATGGCGTGAAGCACGCGGTCAAGTGACGCAGGGGGCGTAGACATGGACGGACTAGGAATAACGCGGAAATCGATGGATGTCAATGTAAGAACCACTGACGACCGCTTCCTGTAGTTCATCGGCAAGACGCCCCGCGAGGGAACCATCGGCGGTATCCTGGTGTCCAATCCTCCCAGGCGGAGTATCGTTGACCTGCGTCGTGGGCCCGTTTATCACCTGAGCACCAACTGGTGTTCTCCATCCCATTCGCGGCAGGAGTGAAGTCGTCATGAGCCCTTTCGATCTGGCGGAAACATCACCGCCCAGCTCAGTCTCGAAATGGCTGCCATCGATCGGGGGACTGGTAGCTGCGGGGATCGTTGCCTACTCGGTCTGCCGCTTACCGCCAGTGCATACGCTGTCGTTGGGGGAAGTACTTGGCTCCGCTGTCGCGGATGTTCTCGCGGTATTCACAGCGACTGCTGTAACCGTTGCAGGCCTCCACGTAGTTCTGACAGGGGCTACCGCAAACGGGTGGCGCAGCTCCCTGCGAACTTCGTTCAGCGCTCTGTGGTTTGCCCCTCTCGCGCTCTTGATCCGGGAGAACTCCCTCTGGGCGATGGCGGTTTCCGCCCTGCTGGTGATCAGTGTTGCGAAATCCTTCCGCTTGCTCCAGTCCGGACGCGAGTCTGGTGAACCCCTGGTTAGCGGTAGCAAATTCAGCCTACTGGAATCATCGCCCTGGTTCTGGCGGCAACTCTACACGGCAGGAGCAGCCCTCTGCGCTCAAACAGGAATCGTGGCTGGCTTCGCCGAGTACCCACTTCTAGCCGCATTGCTGGTGGGCGTCAGTTGCGCCGTGTGGGTCTCGTCCTCCATCACGGACGTCGCCCCAAACAGACAGACCTCGGGCGCGTCGCAAGCCATGCCGCGCTCCCTCTTGGCCGCGACCATGGCACTCGTTCTTACTGCGGGTTGTCTGATCCCGTACCTGCCAAACACCGCCTGGTTCGGTGGCTTTGGTGTGCCCTCCCGTCATCACTCATATCACTTGCTCACGCAGGTGAGTCAACGTGGGCAACCCGGAAGCGAGAAGACAACCGAAGGTGGAGACTTCCGCGGTCAGAAAGGCGACAAGAGGGCATTCGAAGACTCGACCGGACCTACGAAGGATGCGAACTCCGGCATTGTCCTGTGGCCGAAGGAACCGACGCCTACGACACTGGTGGCACCGTCACCCGCAATGGGAAACTCCCCGCTCGCGGGTGACCGCAGCGCCAAACCACTGATCATTCCATTCGGCGGGGTCTATTGGTTCTATAAAGCGCCTGATCAGCGCCCGCCCGTAACTTCCCGTGAGGCACATGGAAGCCCCGAGCTGCTGGACATCCACTCGACGGACCGGCGTCCTCTCTCCATGGAAGCACACGAGCACTTCGGCAGCACGATCGATCTGGATTGCTGCAGCAAAATTCAGGTTGCCATTCGAAATGCAGACACTTATCCGGAAACCGTTGCCCTGGAACTTATTCTGATCAATAGCAGTTTGCCCGGAAAACCTTCGCAGTCTCTCGGCAAGATGGTGGTCAAGTCCACCCCGTCATGGAAACTCTATGAAGGCCGATCGACCACCAGCGAGACCCTGACCTTTCCCATCCCGGCCAATCATTCACTCCGTGCTTTCGACGAAGTTATGATCGTGTTCCGGCTCAACGCCTTTCGCGCGGACGACGGAGCCCGGATCGCGATCGACCGCTTTGTTCTTGTTCCTCGAGGGATGTGACCGCTTCGACGCCACTAGTGCAAGAGCTTCTTCCAGGTTTGGACCAGCCGTCTACTTCTTCAGAATCGGACTGTACCCATCCGCGATCAGCCGCGTGCGCATGGCCTCTGCGTCCTTGACGTCGGAGAAAGGCCCGACCTGCACCCGAAACAGCTTGTCCGTCGGCAACTGCGGCGCCACGAAAGCTGGATACTGCTTCTTCTTGAGCGCATCGACCAGGGCGTCCGCGTCTTCCTGCTTACTTACCGCGGCCACTTGCACGAAATATCCCACCGTCGGCAACGTTGTCGTTGGATCCCCCGCGTTTGCCGGAGTCGTCTGCGCTGGATTCGGGCTGGCACTGGCAGCCGCAGCTGGCGTTTCGGTTTTCGAATCGGCGGCAGGCGTTAACTCCGGGTTGGCATCCTTCTGCTCCACCGACTTGTAGAACGTCATGGGAGGGTTAGCTGCCGATCCGCTGCTGGCCTTTCCGGCGGTCGACGTAGTCGGAGGCATGACGGCTGCACTCGCCGTGGTGATCGCCGGCTCCGACTTTCGCCCCAGCGAATATCCCAGCGCGAAGAACAACGCGCAGATGCCCACCAGTCCGAAGAACAGGACGAGCAGTTTGCCCGTACCCAGCGTAATTTCCGTGTCTTGTGACGAAGCCATATTCAACTCCAGGCAATTTGGCGCACAATCTGCATGGGTCTCTCACAAACTGGCCAGAAGAAGAGGCCCTGATGTCTACGCAATCTTCGCCGGTGCGGCCTTGTCGTCCCCGCTCCCTAGCAGCTTCTGCAATCCGGAGAAGAAATCCACCGGTACCGGGAAGATCACCGTTGTATTCTTTTCCACGCCAATCTCAGTAAGAGTTTGCAGGTAGCGGAGTTGCACGCTGACTGGCTCGGTCGCCAGCAGATGGGCAGCGTCCACCAGCCTCTGCGCCGCCGAGAACTCGCCCTCGGCGTGAATAATCTTCGACCGCTTTTCGCGCTCGGCCTCGGCCTGCTTCGCCATCGCGCGCAGCATCGATTCCGGCATGTCCACCTGTTTGACCTCGACGTTCGTGACTTTTACGCCCCACGGCGAAGTGTGGGTGTCGAGAATGCTCTGCAGGCGCAGGTTAATCTTTTCCCGGTGTGACAGCAGTTCGTCCAACTCCTGCTCGCCCAGCACCGACCGCAACGTGGTCTGCGCAAACTGCGAGGTCTGGTAGACATAATTCGAAACTTCCACCACCGCCTTGTTGGGATCAATCACACGTAGAAAAATGACGGCATTCACTTTGAGAGTCACGTTGTCGCGGGTGATGATGTCCTGGGGCGGAACCTCAAGCGCTTCCTGCCGCAACGACACGCGCACGATGCGGTCGATGGGCGCAAACACTAGAGCGATTCCAGGCCCTTTCGCCGTGGACAGCAACCGGCCCAAGCGGAAGATGACACCGCGCTCGTACTCGGCCAGAATCTTGATCGAACTTAATAGGTAGATGACAACGATGACGAGAACAACCGTAGCAAATCCAAAAGGAAGTTCCATAAATGCCTCCACGCCCGGAGCGTCAAGAACACTCCTACCGCGGATTGTATAGCAGCCAGCAAAACGCCGCGCGCAAATCGCTACCCGCCACGTTGCTTGCTTTGATACACACAGCTGGCCGCAAAGGGACGAACGAAATAGATCCCACTGCAGAACCCGTTAACTCCGGTCCGGATCAAGCGCCTGATCCATATAGATCCACATGACACGCGCCATCCAGGTCAACACCGGCGCCAACGGTACGAACAACACGATCCCGCCGGTCACGCTCCTCAGCAGAGGCCACCCCATCACGCCCCACACCAGCAGGGCCAGTGCTGCAATCGCAACGATCCCCAGCCCGTACCCGATGTACATCGCCCCGAGAAAATATCCGTCCTCGCGCTCAAACTTCAATCCGCACACTGGACACCGCTCATGCATCCCCGGAAACAACCACACCGACTTGCGAAAGATCTTGCCCGCCCGGCATCGCGGACAAAGAGCATGAAAAATTCCCCGTATAGCGGAAATATCAGACCTCTCCATGGCCGAAGTCTAACAGGCAGGAACCACCAACTCTGCACCGCAAGATGCCCCACAGGCTCGATCAAGAAATGGGGGATGGACTACAACTCTGGCGCACATGGATGCAACGGACGAACGCTAAGTGAGGAAGAACCGGACCATCAGGACCAACCGCCGGAGGCGCGTCGCGAAAACTCAAACTGCAGCACCCCAACTCAGTGTGCCGTCGTCGCCACCTGAATCCTCGTCGAATCCACCGGGATCGACCGCTGAATCTCCATCTCGAGCGACGTCCCGACATCCAACTTCAACTCCGGGCCGTGCTTCAGCAGCGCCCACGCCACGCCGCCCGCCAATCCCGCCAGGCCGCCATACCGCGCGCCGTTCAAGCCCCCGGCCGCCAACCCGCCGATGCTTCCCACGGTGCCGCCGACCGCACCGCCTTTGGCAGCGTCTTCAATCCGCTTGCCGGTGTCCTTGTCCTGCTGGATCGTGCCTTCCTTGTCCTTCACCCCGCTGCTGTCCGCTACCGGCGTATTTTCGACCGATGCGGGCAACATGACCGTGTATCCCGTCGGATAGATCATCGTCGTGAAGTGGATCAAAATCTCCGCGCGTCCCTTCATCCGTCCCGCATGTTCGGTGTGCATGATCTTGCCCTGGATGTAAGTCCCCGCCGGAACCAGCATCTGATCGTTCACGACAAACGGAAACGCCGTCTCGGCATACACCGCGTCGCCCTCGCGAGCGTTCTTGGTAGAAATTGCCTGCTTGAGCAAGAGAGGAATCTTCGACCCCGCCGGTATCACCACAGCGTGGGGGTCCGCCGGTGCCGTAGCCGGTTCCACCTTAGACGCCCCATTGGCGGCCGCATCCGGAGACGCAGCCGCGCCGTTCGCCTGCGTCGCGTTCGTCGCCTGGACTGGAGTATCGGCTGGCTTGGCCGTCTCCGCCGCCTGCCCCCACGCCATCCCCGAAACCAGAAGCATCGTCAGAAGAACGCGCATCGAACACCTCCTACGGCAATACAACGCCCCATCAGCCCGAGATTACCACTCCCAAGCCCCTAAGATGCGTCCGTCTGGCGCTTGAGTTATCCGGTCCAGGGTGGGGCAGTCGCCCGGCCCGCCAAAGGCCCGACCCGGAGGCCGTTCCTCTCACTTGTAAATCAAATACTTCTCCCGCACTTTCCCAAACGCCTCCAGCCCATCCTGCCAGTCCTGCGCAATCCGCCGCGGATCCTGCCCCGCCATCAGGGCGTCAAAAGCACTCTGATTAACCAGCAAGCCCTGCATCTTCCCGATCTTGAAATCCGCTGGATACAGTTTCTGCAGCGCCGCCGCCAGCTCAATCCCCAACTCCGGAGCGTCAAAACCATTCCGATCCGTTACCACAATGTTCACTCCCGGGCATATCTGCCCGCTGTAATTACTCGACGACGGAGTAAACGTCACCGGCACGAACCGCACGCCGGCGATTCCGCGTGCGTTCAAATATGCGGCCAGTTCCCTGCTCTTCATCCATGGCGCGCCGACTACCTCAAACGGAGTATCGGTCCCCCGTCCCACCGAAACATTTGTGCCCTCGATCAGCGCCACTCCCGGATACAGCGCTGCCTCCGTCACGCTCCGCAAATTCGGCGAAGGATTCACCCACACCAGCCCGGTCGAATCAAACCAGTCCCCGCGCTGCCATCCATCCATCGGCACCACGGTCAGCTTCGCATTGATGCTGCGCTCCGCGTTAAACATCTTCGCCAGTTCGCCCATCGTCATCCCGGGCCGCACCGGCACAGTCCAGTAATTCGTGAAGTCTTCTTTCCCCGCATCCGATACCGGCCCCTGCACGAACGATCCCGTCACCGGATTAGGCCGGTCCAGCACAATCAACTCGACGCCAGCCTGCGCCGCGCCCTCCAGAAAATATCCCAACGTAGTCTCGTAGGTATAGAAACGCGCTCCCGCATCCTGAATGTCGAACACCACTGCATCCAGAGTCTTCAGCACATCCACGGGCGGGCGCCGCGCCGCATCCGTCCCGCCATACACGCTGTACACAGGAATGCCAGTGGCTGCGTCCGTTGAATTGCCAACGTGCGTCGTGTCCAGTTCTCCGGTCACCCCGTGTTCCGGACTGAAGATCGCCTCCAGCGAAACTCCCGAAGCCTGCGCCAGAACATCAATCGTCCGCCGGCCTTCACCGTCCAGGCCAGTCTGATTCGTGACCAATCCGATTCGCTTCTTCCCCTCGGGCGCTTTCAGCACATCAAACCCGCGCTCCTCGAGCACGTCGATGCCGGTCTTGACCGCTCCGTTGCGCGCGCTCAAGCGTCGTGCTGCGCTCCAAGCCTCGTTGTAACCGGTGATGCTCTTCCATCGCAGCGCGTCCTTTTCGCTCGCCGTTAAATTCAGCGCCGCCGCTACTTCCGTCGCTACCTTCGAGCGCAGGGCAATCGCATTTCCCCCGCGCGGATGCACCGCATTCGTCAGCAAAATGATATAGGTCTGCGTCGTCGGATCGATCCACACTGAGGTCCCAGTAAACCCGGTGTGCCCGAATGACCCAACCGGAAGCAAGTCGCCGCGATTCGACGAAAACGGAGAATCAATATCCCACCCAAACCCGCGCAACACCGGTGCCGCTGGAGGCTGCTCCGGCGTAGTCATCTTCTCCACCATCACGGCCGACAGAATCCCGCCGCCGCCGTTCAGCAGAGCCTGCGCGAACTTGGCTAGATCATCTGCCGTCGAAAATAGTCCCGCATGCCCCGCCACACCGCCCATCCGGCGCGCCGTCGGATCGTGCACCACGCCACGCAACATCTTGTCGTTCTCGTCGTATTGTGTCGGCGCAGTCTTTCCTATCCAACCAGCCCGCAACGCCACCGGAGGCACGAACCGCGTATGCAGCATCTTCAGCGGCTCGAAAATATGCCGCCTCGTGTACACGTCCAGCGCTTCCCCTGACACGCGCTCAACCAGCGCTCCCAGCACGATAAAATTGATATCGCTATACACGAACATCGCGCCCGGAGGATTCTGCAGCGTCTCGGCAAACGCCATCTTGAACGCCGTGTCCTTCCCTTCCCACGGCGTCTTCAAATCCAGGTCCGGCTCCAGCCCCGAGTAGTGCGTCAGCAACTGCCGCACCGTGATGTCATCTTTTCCGTTCTGCGCAAATTCCGGCAGATACTTCGCCACCGGATCGTTCATCCGCACCTTGCCCCGCTCCACCAGTTGCATGACCGCAGTCGTAGTCGCAATCACTTTGGTGAGCGACGCCAGATCGAATACCGTATCCAGCGTCATCGGCTCCACTCGTGGATCGAGCGCCCGGTGGCCATACGCCTTGCGGTAAACCACCGCCCCGTGGTGCCCCACTACAAGCACCGCCCCAGGAATATTCCCATCCGCTATGGACTGCTGAATGATGGAGTCAACGCCAGCGAGTCGCACCGCCGTAGGCCCAGCTGGCGCAGGTGACTTTGGCGATGGCGTGGGTAGAGGCGAAGGCACAGCCGCGGCGCTTTGTGCGGACAGCCACTGCGAACACGCGGGCAGCACAAAGAGAAGCGTCCCCATTCGCATGATTTGCGAAAGGCCGCGGACTCTCTGCGTCCTCGATTTGGACCTGAAAGAGAAGATGTCCTGACTCTACACAACGAGTGCCCCAACACTCAACAAACCCCGGTAATGAGGCAGATGCGCCTTCCTCCCTGTCCCCAGTGTCCTGTGTGGTAAAAGCTATTGGTTGGGAAGCTTGGTTCTCGGCCCCCGACTCTGCTATAACCCGAAAAGATTCCGGATCGTTACTTCGAGAGACAACTCCTGACCTCACCTGCTCCAGCGCAAGCCACCGATCACCAGGACGAAATCTTCGCATCTGCTTTCTCAATACTGCGCGAAGCCATCGATCAACAAGCCTTCCCCGCCGCCTCGGTAGCGGTCACGCACCAAGGCAGCCTTATCGGCCTGAAATCTCTCGGACGCATTTCCAATCAGGTGGATGTCACCCACGAAGCGGGCGACATGAACGTAACCCCCGCCACTTTGTTCGACGTAGCATCCGTGACGAAAGCTGTGGCCACCACGACCATGGCCGCCATCCTCTACGAACGAGGCCTCCTCGAGCTCGACTCGCCCGTAGTCGGCACACTCCCGGAATTCCTGGCTGACGACTGCGGCCAGCTCGATCCGCGCCGGCACGATGTAACGTTCCGCATGCTCCTGGCCCACTCTTCCGGCCTTCCGGCCTACGAGAAGCTGTACCTTAAAGCGCACACTCGCGACGAACTTCTCTTAGCCGCCATCACCACCGCGCTCTCCGCCGATCCCGGCGCCCGCGCCGAGTACAGCGACATTGGATTCATTGTTCTGGGCGCAGCCCTGGAGCGCATCGCGGAAGAATCTCTCGACTCCTTTTGCCAGCGCGAAATCTTTGGCCCGTTAGCCATGGCCCACACCACATTCAATCCGCCGAAGGAAGTGCGCTCGCAAATCCCACCAACCGCCGACGAACGCGAAGACTCAGAGTGCGGTGCACCCCAAAGCGCGAGCCAAACCACTCGCAGCACCTTCCGCCGCAGAATCATCCAAGGTGAAGTCCAGGACGAAAACGCCAGCATCCTCGGCGGAGTCGCCGGCCACGCCGGCCTCTTCTCCACCGCCCAGGATCTCGCCACCTTCGCCCACGTTATGCTTCACAGCGGAAGTATCATTCTCCGTCCTGAGGCCGTCTCTCTCTTCACCCACCGCCAATCCGCGCCCTCAGGAACATCGCGCGCCCTAGGCTGGGATACGCCCTCCGCCCCTTCGCAGTCCGGAAAGTATTTTGGCCCCAACTCATACGGCCACCTCGGGTACACCGGCACGTCCGTCTGGATCGATCCCGACCGCCAGCTTTCGATCACACTCCTGACCAACCGCACCTGGCCCGATTGCAGCCATCAAGCCATCAAGCAAATCCGCCCCAAATTCCACGACGCGGTCATCGAAGCCCTCAAGCAGGACTAAGTTCACGGAACCCAACTCCGTCGCAGGAGAGCAGCGCTTCAACGCCGCGTTCGAGCAGTTACAATGAACCGGGGTTTCAGCCCCACGGTTACCGGACAAGCTGGCAACCAACCGACCGAACCCGTTGAAAGGCGACGCATTGAGCCCGACCCGCAAGGCGACCTCTGACCTCCGCATCCTCTGCACCGAACAAACGAACCCCGCGGCCCGCGACCTCGATCAAAAGTCCTCGCTCGAAATCGTCCGCATCATTAACGACGAGGACGCCACCATCGCGACCGCCGTCCGCCGCGCCCTGCCACAAATCGCCCGCACCATCGACGTCGTCGCCGCCGGACTTCGCGCTGGAGGACGCTTGATCTACGTCGGCGCCGGAACCAGCGGCCGCCTCGGCGCGCTCGACGCCTCCGAAATTCCGCCCACCTTCAACACCGATGCGCGTACGGTCCAGTACGTCATGGCGGGCGGTGCCAAAGCTCTGGGCGCTTCGACCGAGGCCAGCGAAGACGACACTCGCCTCGCTGTCACGGAAATGAAAAAGCGCAAGCCTGGCAAGCACGACATCGTTCTCGGCATCGCCTCCAGCGGACGCACGCCCTTCACAATCGCTGCGATCGAATACGCCCGCCGTCGCGGCGCCCACACTATTGCCCTAACCTGCAACCGCAACTCCCCGCTTGAACGCGCCGCCGATTTCGCGATCGTCACCGAAGTTGGTCCGGAAGTTCTGGCCGGATCCTCCCGCATGAAAGCCGGCACCGCTCACAAGATGGTTGTAAATATGATCTCCACCGGAGCCATGGTCCGCCTGGGCTACGTCTATGGCGACCTCATGGTCAATGTCTGGACCAAGAACGAAAAACTGATCCAGCGCGCCATCCGCATCCTCGAACAAGCCACCGGAGCCGACCACGACGCCGCAACCCGCGCTCTGAAAGAAAGTGGCAATCGAACCCCAGTCGCGCTCGTCATGTTAGCCGCAGGAGTCACCCGAGCCCACGCCGCCGCCGCCCTGAAGAAATCCAAAGGCCACGCCCGCGAAGCCATCAGGCTGGCGCACTCGGAGCGGTAAGTCGTCTGCAAATTCTTTCATCTTGTTTGCTCGGAGCGCCTGGCGCTAGCATCGTCGCTTGACCGCTTGTACTTGGGCCACAGTTTCTCAGCCGCGCCACCGGCGCCCCTTCAGGAGTCATCAATGTTGCGAAGTAATCAGCCCGCGTCCACACTTCGAGCACTTGCCTTGTTCTTCCTCTTCTTGGTCTTGACCTTCACTACCATCCTGTCCGGGGCGCAGAGCGAATCTGTTCTGTACTCCTTCCCCGGAGGTCCGGGCGGCGCGGCCAGTCCCAACTCCGGCCTTATCTCCGGCCCCGGAGGCTTTTTCTATGGCACAACTGCCGGCGGCGGCGCTGGAGGCACTGTTTTCAAACTCTTTCGCAGCGGCGGCACGTGGATGGCAGCATCCATTCATAACTTCAACGGCGCTGACGGCAACGGCCCGCAGGGCAGTCTCCTGATGGACTCAGCGGGCAACCTCTATGGCACGACAGCGACCGGTGGTAACTACGGATCCGGTGTGGTCTTTGAACTTGAACCAGTCTCGGGTGGCTGGGATTATTTCGTCCTGCACAACTTCAACTTTGACGGCGTGAATAACTTCGACGGCTTTCAGCCCGTCTCGAACCTCGTGCTCGACACCAAAGGCCGACTCTACGGCACCACGAAGTTCGGCGGCAGCGGCCAGTGCTTTGACACCACCGCCGCGGCTGCTCCCAAGGGCGCGATCCCGACTGGTTGCGGCACGGTCTTTCAACTCACGCCTCATCCTGGTGGCAGTTGGTCCGAGAAAATCTTGTACAGCTTTCAGGGAGGAGCCGACGGCGCTCTTCCATTCGCTGGACTGGCCCGCGACTCCAGCGGAATTTTCTACGGCACCACCTTCGAAGGCGGCATCCCGGCCGCGACGTCCTGCAACAGCAAGTACGCCACAGGTTGCGGTGTTGTCTTCTCTCTCGCTCCCCAGGCTGGCGGATGGATCCAGAAA
>Ga0265338_10006185_pt1 | contig 15347 bp, 28 predicted proteins | sample 42126metaG_FD_193579 | JGI IMG/M metagenome (GOLD analysis project Ga0265338, IMG submission 193579) | Rhizosphere microbial communities from Carex aquatilis grown in University of Washington, Seatle, WA, United States - 4-21-26 metaG | ecosystem: Host-associated > Plants > Roots > Rhizosphere... | reverse complement strand
TCGCGGACCAGGCGCTTGCGGGCATCGAGCTCGGTCTTGTCCTGCTGCTGCCCGCGCAAATCTGTTGGGTCGTACGGTTTCATTGCTACTTCTTTCCGTAGAGCAGATCCGCCGCGCGGCCAAGCAAGTCAGCATCCAGGCCGTCGACCTGCATGTCGGTAATCTGCAGGTCCATGCTGGCTTCGCTGTCGCTGCCCTGCGTCTGGTAGTCGCGGATCGACGACACCTGCGCCTTGGCCACAATCGTTACCACGGTCCCGACGGCTGGCAGCGTCTTCACACCCAGCTTCTCCAGCGTGTCGTCGTTGAGCGTCAGGCACAGCCCCCACGGATACTTCGGCGCATCCGCAGTCGGAGGTTGAGTCTCTTCCTTCACTTCCTCAGCGCTCAGCGTCATGTTGATCAAGCTAGGCATCGTGTCTCCTTGGGTTACGTTCCGTTTTCAGGCATAAGAAAAGGCGACCTGAAGGTCACCTCGTTTTCGCCGGCCTTACTCCCCGCCGGGCTACTTGACGTACTCCAGCCTACAAATCTTTTCCTTCGCGGCGCACTTCCTGAAGGCTGTCATTAAGTCCTGTGCGGTGTAGCAAGCGCCGTTGCCGCCATAGACTCGACCGACAAGTGCAGGCGCGGCAGACTGCTTTGGAATCACGGTGATCGGGTGGCAGTTGTGGCAACCGGCTAGCGTAAACGCTGAGAGAATCAGGAAAAACGAAAGTGGCCTCATTATGGTGTGGCTCCCACCCACGTCCGCATCGTCATTTTGGCGCTGTCTGCTGTCGTTTGAATGCCCGGCTGTCCGGAGGAATAAGTTGAATCTGTGCCGGATGCAATAGAAACATTGTTGAGATATCCGGTGATGGTTGTTCCGGTGGCATCCAATCTAATTGCGTCTCCGGGATGAACACCGCCGACATGAGATGATCCAATTTGTGTGTAACTCCCGCTGACTGCCTTATATATTGAGCAAACCGGGGTGACTGCGCCTGAAGGTGTGCAAGTCATCAAGTATCCGTTCAATCCTGAGCCTTGCGCCCTAACGACAACTCCTTCATCTCCATCTACTCCGGTGGAAGTTCCAATCGTAACCTGAGAGGATTGATCGTTCGGAAATGTTACACCGTTCCAAAAGGCCCATGCACGTGTAGAAAAGGTGTTGGCTGACGCATTTCCTCCTGAGACGACAAAGCTGCTATTCGCCACAGTCCAGTTGCCGCTGAGGGAACTGCCGGGGAAATTATCGGTCGCTAGATTGGAGGAAAAGACACAGGTCAGTCCAGAGCAACTTACGCCCGGACCGGTAAAAGTGAAGGCTCCCGTTACCCCATTGATTGTTGATAAATTCGTTTTACCAATGCAGTTGAAAGTTGGATCGTTTGAACTTCCTATCGGCCCATCCATGTAGCACCCGCTCATCTCTGCGGGAGACGCCGATGGGTTGTAGTTTCCCAGTGATGTAACAGCGCAGTCGAGTTCCCCTCCACTTATTCCCCACCCTCTTGGATTCGTTCCGCTTGCGGGAAAGAGGATATTGTTCGTCTGAGCGGAGCAATCACCCTCGAATGAGGGGTGGTTAAGCTGTCCAAAGCCGTTAGCCCCAGTTCCATCAAAAACAAAGGTTGACCCATTCACCTTCAAACTGTTGTAGGTATGCACGTCACCGCGACCTTCAATCACGCCCGTTGAATGGCCCGAATCGTTGCGAAGCATGACGCTATTAAATGTCACGTCTCCGGCAGGGCTGGCGTTGTCATAGTGAATTCCCGAGTGAACGGTGTCGTTCACCGAAATGAAATTCAGCCAGCCAATAAATGAGCAGTTGTCTACGTAAAGACCGTCGTAGGTGTTGTTAATCTGCACATCTTCTACGAGAAAGTTGACAGTACAAGGGTCGTTCCCGCTTGCCGCCCCAGTGCCTATATGGATGGCCGCGCCAGCAGTCGGGGTCACGCCTGGATCTTGGAATATTCCGAGATGGCCGATGTACCCACCTTTCACGTTAGTCGGATTGACGCCACCAGGGATAGCGACGGAATAATCAGCCTTGATCACGTCATCGGTGCTGCCGTGATTTTTGATAAGCGTCTGGCCGTGTCCCTCCCCGAGAATGGTGCAGGGTGGATTCATATCTATGCCACTGGTAACGATAAAGGGTGCACTAATAGAGGCAGCTGCGAGGTGAACTTCCACTCCCGTTGCACACGCCGCATTGATCGCTGCGGAGTCATCCGATCCCGATACTGGAATATAGATCGTCGTCGTGCCGCCCACGGTAGTGCTTGCCCCGCTGCCCGTGTAGTACGGTTGCCGACCGCCAGTCGCGCTGCTGACTGTGCCGGAGCCCGACGAGCTGCCGTACAACGTCCAAGTGCACGGCGATCCCGTCCCGGCAACGTACAGCTTCTGCGTGGAGTCATCCACGTAGAACCGACTCGCCGCGCAGTTCGGCGGCGGGGTCATGGTCGTAGGGTCCCCAGTGCTGTGGATGATGCCCTGGCCGCGCACACCCAGCGCCGTGCCAACGAGGATGGCAAACAATGCGATCCGTTTCATTTACTGCACCTCCGTTGCCGCGGGGCTTTGGTACCCGCTGAACATGTTCATCACATCCGAGCCAGGGCCGCCCTGCTGCGCCGCCTGGCCGGCCTGCGCAAAGTTCCGTGTCGCCTCACTCGCCTGCTGCGCCGCCGCGATCCTTGCCTGAGCAGCCTGCGCCGCCGCCCGCGACTGCCGAATCACCGCCACGTGGTCGTTCGCCAGAATCAGCTTCGGATCCACGCCCAGCATGTCGCTGTAGGCATCAGCCCATGCATCCGAATCAAACTTGTCGAGCACGTCCGGCTTCATCCCCGCAACCGCGCCCAGACTGCCCACAAACCGGTCCACGCTGTTGGTCCCGATCGCGCGCTGCGCCTGCGCCAGCATCGAGATAAACTCAACAGCCAGGTCCATCCCGGCAAGCTCCTGCGGCGGTGGAGGCAGCGCACCCATCTCGACCATGTGCGTGAACGTTGCCTCGATCAGCGGCAGCAGCAGCTCGTTGTTCAGCCGCTCGAGCACCGGGCCCATCATCAGCATCTTCTCTTCGTGCCGCTCGGCAACTTCCGTCGCCGTCATCGCCGGGTTCGTCGAGTTGGCCAGCATCAGGAAGATGTCGCTGAAGAAACTCTGACGGATCCGCTCTCTCACATCCTGAATATCCTGCAGCAGCTCGCCCAGGTTCAGATTCACATCGAAGGCCGTCTCGATCTTCGAGGTACCGCCACCGGCCGGAACAAACGTGATCCCGCCCGGAAGCCGCTCGATGTCGCGATTTTTCAGTCCATCGGGAACCTGCAGCGGAGGGTTGGTCTGGTAGTCGATGCCCTGCGCCTTGCGCAGCTGCTCGTGCTGCAGCTGCTTGATGTCGCCCAGCGCCTCCATCCCCGGCGAGTTGCCGTAGATGTCGCCACCCGATACCGCCCAGCGCGGAACCACTGCCGGAAACTGCTTGAAGCCGCTCTCGCGCAGAACCTTGCCCGACTCGCCTGCGATCTCAAAGTAGTAGCTGCCCCACTCCATGTTGCGCGCATCGCGCTTCGATGGATCGCGGTCCGAACGCGGCTCGATCGCATGAATGATCGGAACCCACGCGCCCAGCTGGCCGTTGTTGAACATGGTCTGCGTCGTCGTCGAGCAGTTTTCGATCCCGAACTCCTTCACCACTTCGCTCACCGTCTTTTCAAACTCGCGGTAGAGCGTCGTGACGTGCCCCTGCCAGTCGGTCCCGATCGCGTATTCGCCGATGGTCAGCGGATAGTGATGAATCACGGTGTTGAAGTCCGGCAGCACAATCGAGGAGCCGGTACCGAACGCGCCCATTTCTTCGTAGATCTGATGCAGCGCGCGATAAGTGTTCGACTTCTGAAACACCGCGTGCATCCGCTCGGCCACTTCCGAAAGCCACAGCTTCACCGGCTGCGCGTTGTTCAGGTCAGGATCGTGCGTGCCCAGCCGGAACCAGGGCCGCGCCGGGCTTGTTGCGCCCGCCATCAACCCCGCTCCCAGCGTCCGCAGTGCGCGGATCCCGGTATTGTCGTAGATCTGATTGTTGCGCCGGTTTCCCTTGTCGCGATCCTGCCGGAAGTAACGCCCAGACCACGGCAGCACGTACGTCGAGACTTCCTGCCAATGCCCCCACCAACTGGCACGCTCCGTCTTGAGCTGCCCCCAGCGCATCAGCAGCTTCTGCCGCATCGATGTAAAGTTCTCAGCCATTCCGGAAGCGCCTTTCACGAACAACAACCTAGAAACCTACAAACCCAAAGACTGAGTCTTTACGCCCCCAGCAGCGTGTTCTTGCCCAGGTTCATGCCACCCGTCACGCCCGTCGGCCCGGTCAGCATCGTGCTGCTCAGTCCCGCGTTGCCCATCTTTGCGGCCCGCGAAAGGATCGAAGCGATATCCGGAGTCTGCTGGTTCGCGGCATTCTGCGCCACAGCAGCCTTGCGCTCGGTCGAGAGCGAATTTGCTTCCGCCTGCTGCTGCGCCTCGTTCTGCTTCGCCAGCGCCTGCTTCTGCGCGCCCTGCTGCTTCTGGCCGTTGTAGATGCCATAAGCCGTCGAGCCCACCGCAGCGCCCGCACCAACAATCGCTGCAATCGTGCTGATCGTTGCTATTCCAGACATAGACTCCCTTCCGTAATCACAGCCCGGTTCGTGTCCTGGCGCCTGCTCAGCAGCTTTTCGGCCTGGTCGGTAAACTCAGCCTCAGCCTCTGCCACAGTGCGCGCCATGGTTGGAAACACCATCGTGATGATCACCGGCGTGCGCGAAACAAAAACCTGCTTACGTCCAGCGCTTGCCGGCAGCACGTTGTACCCTTCAAGCTCCAGCCACTTGTCGCCGCTGTTCATCCCCAGCGAGCCAACGACGATCACCACCGTCGCCCGCTTGACGAGAACGTTGGTGAAAAACATCCCCGCAGGAACGATCACCGTCCGCGCATACATCCCGCCGTGGATCAGGTGCTCTGTCGGCACGTCGACCGGCTCGCCGCCCGCGAGCTCCCGCTCAAACTCTTCGATCTTTACGACCAACTCTGGCGATGTCGGCGGCACCGTCGCCGCGGAACGGGCGAGCGCGCCCAGCACATTTGCACCGGCCACAATAAGCGGTGAGTTCAAAGCGCCCTCGTAAACGTGTGGTTCGTGTTGCGGTACCGGTCCGTCGAAAGAAACAGCAGCCGCGCCAACCTACTTCCAACCGGCGCGCTATACAAGATAGCCACGCAGCCGTTCGCCTTCGCGTCTTTCTCGATCGCTTCCATCAACTGTCCGCCCAGGCCGCCACCCCGCGCCTCGCTGGAGACGAACAAGCTCTCCACCGTAGCGCACTTCTTGTCCCCGTAGTGCGGGGGCGTTCCCATCAAATAGAAAGCAAACCCGCGTAAAACCCCATCGACCTCACCTGCAAAGCAGTGGGCGACGCCGCAACCCTCAAGCGCCTCATACAGCTTTCTCTGCGGTTGTGTCGGCCCCAGTACTGGATTGGCGCACTCCCGCTCATACTCATCGATCAGCGCCGCGCCGGCCGGATCATCGAAGATCGCACTGGCAGTCGAATCGAAAACACAAACTGCGCTCATTGCCTCATCCCCGCGTAAGGGTCGTAATCGTCAAGGCTGTTTTTCCCTGACCCCTGACCCCTCACGCCCGATCCCTGTCTCTTCGGCGTGTCCGGCAAAGCAAACGTCAACGCCAGCGCATCTGCCAGATCCGGCGAACGTCCCAGCCGCTTCTTCACCTGGTCCTTCGCCTCAATCTGAAACTTCCCGTTCGAGAAGAAGTACGTCGGCGAAGTCAACTCAGCCACCATCTCCGGAATGTGCGGGAGACAACCCGTCTTCACCCACTCCGCCATCTGCATCCACATCTGCGCCCGCATGTTCACGTAGCGCGGATTCCCGCTCGGCGCATCGAACCGAATCGCATACACCTGGCGGCCTGCAGCCCTCAACACATCAACAGCGCCGTGCGCCCATCCCACCGTATCGTCGAAGTACGACTCCTCCGCTTCGAGCTCGTTCATCATCGCCATAGTGCGGTTGGCGATATCCACGCTCACCGCGGATCCACGCGCATGCCGCATCACTGCCGGCTGAAACGCCGCCAGCCCCTGACGCGGGAAGTGCACCGTGCGATCGTCGCCAAAGCGCGCCACATCCACGCCTAGACGTTTCACACTCCATTCGTAGCTGCCCGCCGCCGGCGAGCGTCCCATCGCCGCTTCCACTTCTTCAACACTCAGCAACGCGTTGATCGAGCCAGGAGGAAACTCTCCCAGCACGTACGCCATCACCCATGGATTCTCGCGCCCGTAGGCTTCTATCTGCTGCCGAGCCCATTCAAGATCAACGCGCGGCGAGCGCTTCGGGCTGTCTGGATCAGCGGTGATCGAAACCACGTGCCACTTGCCCTGCTCCATTGCGCCCCGGAGCCGCACCGACACTTCGTACAACAGTCCTGTCTGGCTGGTCGTATTCCCAGCCGTGATGATCAGCCCGTCTTCGCAGCTCGACAATCCCTGCTCGGCCGACCGCAACAGGTTCGGCGGGATGTCGCCACTCTCGTCGATCAGGTAAAACGGAAACCTTGAATGCAACCCTGACAGCGTACGGCCAATCGTTTCCAGGTCCGCCGTCTTCGGCCAGCTCGTTGCCGTCAGGAACCACGTCTCCGCATGATCCTTTGCAAAGATCCGCGAGCCGGTCCAATCAAACGTCTTCTGCAGAAAAGAACTCGCGTTGCGCCAACGCGCCATCTCCGCCCACAGGTTGCGCCGCAGGTTATCGCCGGTAATCGAAACCGCGATCCCCTTCGGATGCTCGTTGCGCTCTCCAAAACATGCCAGCCGATGCCAGCCCGCCCACGCCAGGACTGCGGTCTTGCCGGGTCCAGCACAGGCCTTCATGGCGATCCGCTTGCGCGCTGCGCTGCCCAGTTGCTCCAGCACATCGGCTTGCCACAGGTCAGGCTCTACGCCAAAGCACTCCCGCACAAACCGCAGCGGGTCGGCCCGCCACTCTCTAAGCCGCCTCCTGAGTTCCGCCGTCGCCTTCTCGTCCGCCATCGCTGCACACCAGGTCTTCGAGCGTCAACCGGTGCGTGCTTTCCACGCGATCGGTAAACAACTTGAAGTAACGTCCAAGCCGTTCGAGGTTCTGTCCCTTGTCGGCCATCTTCAGCTTCTGACTGCGCGCCACCGTTTTGCGCGTGACCGTCTCGCCCACCTCGGTCACTTCCTCCGTGGTCAGGTCCTCGACGGAGGCAACCGCCGCTCGCGTCACGTCGTCAAGCTTGTGCACCGGCAGCCGGTTTCCATCCTTGTCGTAGAGGTTGCCCGGATCGTAGGTTGCCAGCTTTACCAGCTCGTCAATCACGCGCTCAGCGTTGATCTCCAGCCGCTGCTGCTGGCGCTGCTTCCACGCCTCAATCGCCGCAGCGACCTTATCATTTCTTAACATTCGGGCGGCATAAACCGCCGCGCTCTTCTCAGGCACGCCAATCGCAAGCGCAGCACGGGTACCATTGAAATCCTTGATGTACTCCCCGTAAAAGATCGCCTGCTTCGGCGTCATCTTCGCGCTCATCTCATCACCACTTCAGCTCGACCTGCCTGTCTTCAACGGCCGCCTGCTCCGCCCTCCGCTCCGCACGCATCTCCGTTCGCGAAGCCTTCAACCCGCCATCCCGTCTCGGAATCACCGCCAGCAACGCCCGCCGCACAGACTCTTCTACCCAGTCCGCGGTCCGCTCCCAGGCTTCAGCCACATCGGCAATCGACTTGCCACCCGCAAACTGCATCGCCGCTACTTCCCGCGCAGCGTCATCCTGTTCAGCATCCATGCGGCCATCAGCTCAGGCAGTCACTGTCAACAGCCGATCATGACTCGACATCACCATCTCGCGCACCACATGCGGCAGGATGACGCAGCCTTCCGATGCTGAGTGGTTCACCTGGCTATTGTCGCCGTGGATCATGAAGCCATCGCGCCCGAACGTCTCCGTACCAGGCAGCGGCGTCAGACGCGCAACCACCGGCCCCTTGCCGCCGACATCGTCAAAGAACTGCCCAATCTCCCAGTCGCCCTGCGGAATCGGCCCAACCATGTGCACCTGCTGCAGCGCCGGATTGTTCAACCCCTGCGCATGCCCCGAGTAACCGATGCCAACCGACGTTCCACCTGGACTCTTGAAGGTCCCCGTTGCCTGCGAATAACTCCACATGATCACTGCCTCCAAATGCGAACGGCGCCTTTCGCATTTCGCTACTCAGCGCCTCTTTGGGTTATATCGATCTCTCGCTTACTGGCCCCAGCCGAACAACACGCCAACGATAGGCTGATACCCGCTGCCGCCGATCGAGGCCTTGTTGATCCTCACCGTCGGCATCACAAACCAGCTCGTCGGCTTGCCCGCTCTCTTGATCTCGAACGGCACGCCTACGCCGGTGTTCCAAACCCACCCGACGTTGTTGCCGTTGAACGAGATTCCCGCCGCAGTCGGTACGTAGACTGGAACCCCGGCAATCATGAATGCCTTCTGCGCAATGCCGGCCCCGATGTTGGTTGAGACCGTGAACGGCTTGATGGATGCCGGAATGGCGTCCACCATCGTGAAGGCGTAGGTCGTGTAACCGCTGTTGTCGGCAACCTTGCGCGCGTAAAGCGCAGTACCGGCAGTCGACGCCGTCGCGCCCTGGCTGTAGGACACGCCTGCAAAATACATGTTGGCAGGATCCGTAGTTGCAGCCGGTGCAGCCTGCGCCCAGCAGGACACGCATGCCAGCGCGATAACGAGAGCGATGAGGCTCAGTATCCGAAAGATTCTCATTTCTTGATCTCCTCCATTGGAGTGGATTTTTCTTCTTCGACCATTTGTTTTTGAAGAGACAAGGTGAGTCCCTTCGAATTCGGGGAAGCGTAGAACGTAGCCAGCATCGAGATTCCCGCACCGACCAGCCCGCAGCCATGCGCCCACAACGGATCCTTGGCAAGCATCAGTTGCGATCCATCCGCGATGAAGTAGGCCAGAGTCCCTGCGATCGACAACTCCAGCACCAGCTCCGCGCGGCGGCCAATCTTGGACTCCATCGCTCGCTTCAGAAACAGGCCGACAAGTCCGGTAATCGGATCAGGAAGATCGAACATCGGCTTAGTTGACGCCGCTCGGGCCGCCGGTGCCGCTTACGTTGAAGTCCTTGACCAGCGCGCCGAAGATGGCGATTCCGACTGCCGCCACCATCTGCTTCCAGTTATTGCCCTGGTATGCCTGCGCTCCTACCGCGCCGGCAATGATCAAACCACAGATCGTTGTTTTCCAGCTCTTCATTTCATGCTCCCTTCAAGGTTTTTGACTTGCTTCCCTTCAGGCCCGCTCGTGTCCTGTGTGCAATGCCGGGCCCATTGCATCGCAGCGCCCCTCGATTGTGCTCACCCGGCTCACCAGGTCCTCCTGCTCATCGCGCAACTTTCCGAGCTGCGTGCTGTGCGAATTCAATCGCGCCTCATGCGCCTCGAGCTTGCCTTCGCGCGCTCCACTTTTTTTTGCTTCACGCCAAAGCTGAAACGCAATTCCAAGGCCTACCAATGCAGGACTCACCCATTCGTACATTCGACCCTCGCTTTAAGCGGGTTTCGGACACACTCAGACAGCCCGGTCACTGCGCCGCGGTGGCCAGCTCCGGAAATGCTTCCCAGTTGCCTTGCATTGGAACCTCGCCGATCCGCGGACTCGCGACCAGCCGATGACGCCCAAACTCGGCCACCTTGGCCCGCGCCCGTTCAACCGCGTCTTCCGGTGGAAGCGCTTTGCCAAACCTTGTTTTACGCGAGACCTTTCTTTCTTCCGGCAACCCCGCCGTGTGCGACTTTCCGCCCAGGCCCGCATTCAACATGCATTCCCAAACCGTGATCGATGTCGACGTGGCGCCGCTCGGAAGATCCTCGTCCTTTTTGAAGTTGGCCAGCACCTGGCAGCCTAGGAACTTTTCGTGCTCGTCGTAGACCTCGCGCCATTCACCGGTGGCAAGCTTCTCCGATGCTTCAGAGCAGCTCACCTGGCGAATCACGCGCCAGCCTAACGAGGTTTCAGCAGGAAACAAATTGATCTCGCCGCTCTTCACGCGGCGTTGCGCTGCGGTTGGCTTACCCATCGTTGATGAGCGCCGGCCAAAGCCCACACACAGTTCAGCCACCGGCTTGCGCGCGGTGCAGGGTTGTGAACTGTATGCGTTGAGACGGAGTACGACTTACCTTTACGACTGCGCTGTATCGTAGCGCCGGTCTCTCTTGGAGTCCCCGGGAACAAATGTTCCGTTCCGCAGATCACACTAGCAGAATTTTTTGTATTTGCAAGGAGTAGCCACAACTGGTGGCGTTTTTTGGAATAAGCGCGGCTACCGGAACATCCAACTCCCGCGCAATCCTTGGCAGCATCGCGATCGGCAGCGGCGTGCGGCCAACTTCATACCAATAAAGTCGGTTACGCCCAATCTCAAGCACGCGCGCAAACTCAGCCGCCGAAATTCCAGCACGCTTGCGCAGCGTCTCAACTCGCTTGCCTAGTAACTGATTGAATTCCCTCTCCGCTGCCGGTCTTGCAATTCTTCCGCCTTGACTCATCCCGCTTTCCTCGCCAACTGCATCATCCGGTAAACCGAGCCGGTTGTTTCTTCCGAGCAGGGCAGCACCTTCTCTTCGCCGAGCCCCAGCAGCTCCGCGCCCATCTGAGCCTTCGGCGCCATCCTCACGAGCTCACCACGAATCCGCATCTCCACCGGCTTCCTCGCGAGCCTCGCAATCTTCTCGCGCTGCGCTTGCTCGCGCCGCTCCCTGCGCCTGGCCCGGTTCTCAAGGCCGATGCGATGCACCGCGGCCTTCACCTTCTTCGCCCACGGATCGCGTCGCATCCTCCCTTCCAACCGAGCCATAATCGCCGTGATCTCGCGGCCCAGCTCCGTCATTGCATCGAGCTCGTCCAGCCCAATCCGCGCAACCTGCCGGTAAGTCATCCCGTACTGCGCCGCGTAAGCTCCGACACTCCCCTTAGGCCTGCCGCCTGCGCCCTTCTTCGCATCGCCCACTAGAAACTCCCCTGCGCTTTTTCTCGCAGCGCCTGCTTGTCCCAATGCCACTGGTTTTTCTGTTTCCACATCCCCAGCTCCAGCATCTCCATCGCGCTGAACCGGCGAAACAGCAGGTGCCCCAGCCGGTCCTGCTCCTTCCACGCCGCGATCATGTCCGCAGCCACCTCGCCTGGCGGAGCTCCCGTCTGCCGGCATTCCGCCTCGATCACCACCCGGATACGTTTCCAGAACCGCGGCTTTCGAATTCCCATCGCCTCGGCGACTTGGTCTGTCGCTTCGTCGAGTTCAGGTTTTGGCATTTCGAGCACACCGCCCCCCGCCTGCGGGGGGCTGGGGGGTTGGGTCTTTAGCGGGTCCTTAACGGGTCCACCTATAAGGGGGTGTGGGGGAAGTGTCTCACAGACACTTTCAGGTGTCTCACAGACACTTTGCTGTGTCTCACAGACACTTTGCTGTGTCTCACAGACACTTGCGCCAGTGTCTGACAGACACTTTCCACAGGCCTTTTTCAGCGTTCCCTGCGCCTCGGCATAGGCGTGCGAAAACTGTTCGCGCAGATCATTGCCGAGCAGCGTCAGGTTCAGCTGCAACCCAGGCGTGCGATGCGCGCCACGATCCACCTTCGCCAGCAGATCCATCGCCATGAAGACCTGAATCACGCGCAGCACGGTGCGTTTGTTGATCTCCGTGCCCTTCACAATGAAGTCCACCGACGGCCACCCAAATCCTTCTGCGTTCACCTGGTCGGCGAGCAATACAAGCACGCTCTTTGCCGGCAGATTCCCTAGGCGTGTCGCATAGGCTGGTCTTGAAAGTTCCGTACTCACGAGATTCTCCCCTGCGCCGCTTCAACCCGCTCGCGGCGTCTAGTTTTCCCTGAAAATTGGATTCCCCACCCGCTACTGCTCTTCGTCGACCAGGACCTGCCACCGCGTAATATATTTCAACCCCGTCTGACGCAGCCATCCACTGCGAACCACCGCATACACCGGCACCGGCACCCCAACTTCCTTCTCCTCCGCCGGGCTCAGATCGTCCCTGAACTTGACCGTGATCCAGCAAGAGGCATCCGGAAGCGGGATCGCAGGCCCGTACCACACCGCGCCGCTCATCCGAACAGCGCCGCGCGAACGCCCGCGTTCATAAATGCCGTCCGTTGATCATTCGTCAAGCCCGCGACAAACCGCACGATCTCAGCCTGCGTCACTTCCATCGAGACCGTGATCTTCTCGTTCGCCTGGTCGATCTTGGCCAGCGCGCCCATCAGCGACGAAGCTGTCCCGGGCCGCTGCGGATCGATCTCGACCGGAATCATCTGGCCTGTCTTGCGCGGCTCCACGGCCTTCGCCCGCTTCACTGCAGCCGACTTGTGAACGCCTGCCCTTGCCGTGCCCTTCAAACCAGCCTGCTTGCGCATCAGCCACACACTCGAGCAGCTCAGGCCATACTTCTTTCCAACCTCAGTCGCCGAAAGATTCAGCGGCTCGGCAAGCACCTTCGCGCGGATCTCCTCCGGCGTCTTGTGTCCAAACTTTCCAACTGGCATCGCCTTCTCCTCTTTCAATTTCATAACCGGCAGCGGACGCTGCTCAAATACGATCACCACTTCAACCTTTTTGCGAACAATGCTTCGCCCCGCGCTGCCCGGCCCGGTATCGGCCGGCGGCTTCATCCAACTCGCCACGCGCGGCACATCCCTCACCACCGCCGCAACGCCCAGCTCCTCCGGCGTGCGATGCACAACCGCGCCTTGCTCGGTAGGAAACTCCAGTGCGCCAAAGTCATCCACGCGCGGCGTCACGCTCGACTCCGCACGCCCCTGGCCCGCACAGCGACGGAACGCGCACGGATCCCCATCGGCACAATCGAGGCACATCGGCTCCATCTCTTCACCGTCGCCGGCCAGGCCTTCGCCATCAAACTTCGACGACATCAGCGCCGCCGGACAAAGATGCCCATCCCGCCTGCATGGCGCGCAATCAGCTTTCATCGCACTTCCTCTTAAACGCTCGGAGGTGCTTCTTAGCCAGACCTATCCACACGTTTTTAACGAATGGGATCATGCTCTCCCAGGCATCAATATCGATGCCGTATTTAGTCGTGCACTTCTCTTTCGCCCACATCGCACACGCCAACCTCTCAAGCCTCTGTGCCGCAACCGTCGTAGTCATTGGTGATGCATCCACTTCTCGCCGACTGCCGCTTTCTTGCCGCGCCACGCAGCAACTTCCCGCCACCGCAGCTCACCCGCCTGGACCATCGCGTCGATCGCCGCCAGCACGTCACCGGCCTCGCGCTCCATCTGCACCTGGTTGGGCTTGCCGTTGAACGGCGAAGCTCCATCCCAGCCATGAAGCAGCACCTTGCAGGCGAACTGAATGAGCTCGCCGCACTCTGCGCCCAGCACCGCCAGCCGCTCAATCTCCTCGGGCGCTAGACTCGATTCCCTCGGGCTCCCTTCAGCTCGCAGCTTCACAATCAAAGTCTCGCGCCGTTCAAGCTCAGCGTTCACTTCCCTCAGCCGCTCGCTCTGATTTGCAAACGCCGCCGCCAGCAGCTTCACTCTCTGCGGCGCCGTCCACCGCGCCCAGACCCAATCCTTCCCCCGCTCCCACCAAACCAGCCTCATCGCTCTCCTTTCAAGAAATCGCCCACCAAAATATCAAACAGCTCGCGCTGGAAATCCTTCCCCGGCTCCGTCGCAGGCGTCGCGCTGTGCGTGCCCTCATTCAGCGCGGCCAGGCACACCAGGCAAGGCCCGCGCCTTCCGCCATCGATGCGGTGCTGCGTATTCTTGCCGCAGGTGTTGCACCACACCGAGGCGCTCAGCGTGCTTTTCGTGTAATGCTCCGGCATCTCAGCGCTCACCATTCATTCCCGCCCAGCGACCAATCGTTTTCAACAGGCGGAAAAGAACACAACCGAACCCGAACAGCGATGCCAGACAGAGCATGATCGTCGCCGTCACCACGAAGAATGCAAGAAAGAATCTGATAGCTTCCATCATTTGAGTCATGTCAGCCCTCCCCGCGCACCAGCTCGTTGACCAGCGCGCCCATCATGAACGCGCAGCCGACGATCAGGAAATCCATCATCGTGCGCGCGCCGCAGACAAGCCAGCAGACCAGCACCGCGCCCAGAAACCCCGCCAGAATCATCAGCACCGTTCGCATCACTTCGCCTCACCTGACAACCTAAAAACCTAACAACCTAAAAACCTCTTCTTTTCACTCCGGACACGGCCCTAGTTCAACCCGCGCCGCCTTCCGTTTCTCTTTCCGTGACGCCTCGAGATCATCCGCCAGCCGCTCTGCGCGATCGCAGACCAGGTCCTTCACATCCGCCGGCGCAATCTCCGGATCGGCGGCCAGGGCAGCATCGTCGCGCCGGATCACGATCACTGCGAACGCGCCCGAGAGCTTGCGCAGCCACTCCGCATAGGTGACGATCGTTCCAGTCCTCGACCAATCCGCATCCTTCGCGCTACCCATGGCCCGTCCTCAACAGTTTTCCGAAGCTATGCAATAAGAGCCCAATGCTTCGTCGTATTCCTCATCGAGCGTGATCAGTTCATCCGTGGCTTCGCCGTTCTCATCCGAAGCCCTCAGTTTCGTTTCGCCTGAGACTTCCTCGACCAACTCCAGATCCACGTCGTAAGAGTCCTCCAGCATCGCGGCAATCACCGCTTCTCTCGTCGCACCCGCATAAATATCGCCGCTGCCATTGTCAAAAAATACCGCCATCGCAAACCCCTTCCTCTACTCACTCCAGCAGGTGCGGCGGATCCGAGATCATCGCTAACCAGCGTCGCTCCCGCTCCCTCGGAATAGAGCACCGGGTCTTTGGCTTCATCCCCACGCTTGCGCGTGACATGCTGCAATAAATGCAGACCTCCGCGATCCCCGAGCGCCAGTCCCGCCGCACCTTTCCGCGCCCGGCCCCTCAGCCCTCGGCGCAGAACTCAATTCACTTCTTCTTTGTCGCGCGGCGGTGAATGTTCTCAGCCGCCTCCTTGTCGATCACAACCGGCTCCATGCCAGGCGTTGAGATCGTGATACTGTCAATACCTCCGCTGCGCACAGACGAAGCCAGGCGATCAGCGGCGTTAAGGAACGACGGGTTATTAGCCAAATCGCTGCCCCCCCCTCCGGCTTACTCGCCTCAGAGAACAACGGGCTCTTCTTGCGCTTGGCGATTGCCTCGGCAAACCGTTCGAGGTCG
>Ga0265338_10006183_pt1 | contig 15352 bp, 17 predicted proteins | sample 42126metaG_FD_193579 | JGI IMG/M metagenome (GOLD analysis project Ga0265338, IMG submission 193579) | Rhizosphere microbial communities from Carex aquatilis grown in University of Washington, Seatle, WA, United States - 4-21-26 metaG | ecosystem: Host-associated > Plants > Roots > Rhizosphere... | reverse complement strand
TTGCAGTAGAGATTACTTACATCGATGTAAGTAATCTCTACTGCAATTGCACGCCCCAAGTTGGTTGCAAATGTCGGTGGCTTCGATCGAGTCTTGCGGCGATGCTACTGCGCGGAATATCCACGTCACCAAGACCAGGCACACCGCCAGGAACCCGATAGTCGCGGCGAGGCTCGTTCCCACCCCCACATCCGCGCTGCCATAAAAACTCCAGCGGAAGCCGCTGATGAGGTACACGAGCGGATTGAACAGCGTCACCGTGCGCCACGCCGCGGGCAGCATGTCGATCGAATAGAACGCGCCGCCGAGAAAGGTCAGCGGCGTAATCACGAGCATCGGAATGACCTGCAGCTGCTCCCAGCCGTTCGACCAGATTCCAATGATGAAGCCAAACAGGCTGAAGCTTGCCGCCGTGAGCATCAGGAAGGCCACCATGATCAGCGGATGCAGGATCCGGATGGGCACGAATACGGTCGATGTCGCCAGGATGATGAGGCCGATCAGCACTGATTTGGTCGCGGCTGCGCCGACGTAGCCGAGCACGATTTCGAGCGAGGATATCGGTGCCGACAGCAGCTCGTAGATCGTGCCCGTGAATCGCGGCATGTAGATGCCGAAGGACGCGTTCGACAGGCTCTCGGTGAATAGCGCCAGCATGATGAGGCCGGGCACGATGAAGGCCCCATAGCCCACGCCATTGACCTGCGACATCCGCGCGCCGATCGCCGAGCCGAATACCACGAAGTACAGCGAAGTCGTCAGCACCGGCGTCACGATGCTCTGCACGACGGTGCGCCGGAAACGGGCCATTTCGAACTTGTAGATCGCCGACACGCCGCGGCGGTTGAATACGAAGCCGCTCATGAGGCGGCACCCGTTTTGCTCGCCGCGGCGACTTCCGGGTGTGCGTTGACGAGGCCGACGAAGATCTCCTCGAGAGAGCTTTGGCTGGTGTCGAGATCCCTGAAGCCAATACCCAGCTCGCTCATGCGCCGAAGCAGCGCCGGTATGCCCACCGGCTCGCCGCTGGAATTATTGAAGTGGTACTGCAGCTCGGTGCCGCCGGCGCTCAAGCTCAGCGACCAACCGCGCAACGTGGCCGGCACCTCGGTCATCGGCTCGAGCAGGTGCAGCCTCAGCTGGCGCGTGCCGAGCTTGCGCATCAGGGTGCGCTTATCCTCGACCAGGATGAGCTCGCCCTTGCGGATCACGCCGATTCGGTCGGCCATTTCCTCGGCCTCCTCGATGTAATGCGTGGTCAGGATGATGGTCACGCCGCGCTCGCGCAGGCCGCGAACCAGCGTCCACATATCGCGGCGCAGTTCCACATCGACCCCCGCGGTGGGCTCATCCAGAAACAGGATCTGCGGCTCATGCGACAGCGCCTTCGCGATCATGACCCGCCGCTTCATGCCGCCCGAGAGAGTCATGATCAGATCCTTGCGGCGGTCCCAGAGCGACAGGTCCCGCAATAGCTTCTCGAGATAGGCCGGGTTCGGCTCACGGCCGAAGAGCTCGCGGCTGTAGCGCACGGTAGCGCCTACCGACTCGAACATGTCGGTCGTCAGTTCCTGCGGCACCAGGCCGATGAGCGTTCGGGCTGCCCGATACTCGCGCGCGATATCGTGACCACTGGCCACAACCTGGCCCACCGTGGGCCGCACGATGCCGCAGACGATGTTGATGAGGGTCGTCTTGCCAGCACCATTGGGACCCAGCAGTGCGAAGATCTCGCCACGCTGCACCTCGAGGCTGACATCCTTGAGTGCTACAAGGCCTGAGGCGTAGGTCTTGGTCAGATGGGAGATCGACAGTGTCGAAGGCATGGCCGGCGGCAGAATATAACGGCGCGTGCATCGCCCGCCACATGCGTGCCGTTTCGTGGACAGCGCTGGGGCTGCTGCTGGCACTGGGCGCCGTGACGGCGCATTCGGCCGATCGCGACGCCCTCAAGCACATCGTGCAGGACCAGTGCGTGCCGCACTGGCAGCAGCTGCGCGACCCGACACCCTGTGCGCGCGTCGTGCCGCCGGATTTTGCAGTCCTGGCCGATCGCAAGGGCGGCGCGCACTACCTGCTGATCGCGACCGGCAACGTTACCGGCATCGAGGATCCCGCGGTACTCGCGGATTCATCGCCCAACTATTTTGCGGCCGCCTGGGCCGCTCGCGACCGGCTCGAAGCCGTGACAGGTCATCCATTGCGGCGCGAGTCCGTAGGCCTGGCGGTCAACTCGGCCATCATGCGCGGACAGGATCAGTTGCACGTTCACATGGAGTGTGTGAGAGCCGATGTGTCACGCGCACTGCACGCGGCCGCCGCGCAACTTACACCCCAGTGGAGCCCGCTCTCGATTAACGGCCGCCCCTACCTGGCGCTTCGAATCGATGGCGAGGATCTCTCAGGCCATGATCCGATCAGGCTGCTGGCAAACGGGGTGCCTGGCTCACGCGCCGACATGCGCGCGTTCACCATCGTGGTCGTGGGGATGCAGTTCGCGCAAGGCGCCGGATTCGCCGTGCTCGCTGGCCGCACGCCGGCCGGTGGGGAGAACGCGGTCCAGCTGCTGACGACCCGCGGCCTCGTGGCGCCCGGCGAGACGTTGCTCGATTCGACCTGCGCGATCGACCCCTAGGTCCAGTCTCCGCCGCCGCTATCACCGCCGGATGACCCGCCATCATCCCAGCCCCCGCCGGAGACGCCGAAATCCGGGCCGCCGAGATCCGCATTCGGATCGACATTGGAGGCAGCATCGTTGCCCGCGCCGCGCTCGTGCTCGGGCACGAAATTCCCGCCTTCGCGCCCATGCCCGAATGCGTGCTCGACGAGTTCCTCACCCGCGGCTATGCCTGCGCCCACGGCAAGCCCGCTCGCCAGGCCGCCGACCAGGCCCGAACCAGCGCCCATGACACTCGGGAAGCCGCCGGGCGGCGGCATCATGGGACCCGGACCCATGCTGGCATTCGGCATCGTTCCCGGGGGATAGGCGCCGTAGGCGGGCACCGCCGTCTGGCGTCGTCGCACCAGTAACCACAGAACGAAGACCACTGCAGCCACGATGGCGACGAATCCCCACGGGAAGGACTTCGCCGGCTCGCGTATCGCCGGCACTGCGGCCGATGATTCGCGCGACTGCGCCCTGGATGCGCCGGGGGGCACCGGCGCACCGATCTGCTTGCGCAGCTCGGCTACCGACCGGGGGTTCACGTTCGGCAGGCCCGGGTCGAGCTGCTCGGCCTTGTTCAGCTCCTCGCGCGCCTCGCCATAATTCTTCATGTCGGCATCGATTTCTGCGGCCACGTAGTGCGCCCGCGAACTCTGCGGATGGTGGGCCAGCACGGTCGCCATCATTTGCCTGGCCTGGTCCAGATGCCCGGCGCGCGCAGCCTCGTAGACCTGGTTGACGGTAGGGTCATTCGGGTTGGGGGCTTCGGCGGGATTTTCCGCAGCCTGCAGTGTGGCGCTGGCGGCGACCGCCATGAGGCCGATAAGCAGCACCTTAAGCTTGTTACGCATCGACTTATCTCCAGATCGTAGGACGCCGCGCTGTTACTTAGGCATGAACGCCCTATCGAGGTTCCGCCGGGCAAAGCGCTATGCTGCCTTGAGCCTTCAAGGGCTCAAGAACGTCAAATTGGGTCTATATCGGGGATTACAATGAGCATGTATTTGAGCATCGGTCCGGTGGTCTCTCTGATCGCCGGTATTCTGATTCTAATAGTGCCGCGACTGCTGAACTACATCGTCGCTATCTACTTGATCCTGATGGGTCTGATCGGACTGTTCGGCAACGGCTCGATGCACCTGCACTGAGTGCGCCAGCGACGGATCAGTGCTGCTCTACCTGGTAGCCGGCCTGCCGCAGCAGGTTGACAAGGCCATCCTGGCCGACCAGGTGCAGCGCCCCGACGATCACCAGGTAGTCCTGCCGCTCCGCGAGCAGGCCGGTCACCGTGGGCAGCCAGCGCCGGTTGCGGTCCGTGGTGAGCATCCGAAACAGCTCGGGGTACTGCTCCGAACTCTCGCGCAGCAAACGCTCGAGCCGTACCACATCGCCTGAGCGCCACGCCGCCACCACGGCGTCGGCGGAATCCACGGTGTCGTCCGCATCGTCGAGCATGTAGAGCAGAAAGCGCCGCTGCTGGTCGATCGACAGATGCGCGAAGAATCCCAGCTGCTGCTCCATGGTTTCGAGCGCGATGATGGGCTTGTGATCGCTGGCCGCACGTTCGGCGAACTGCTCATCGACACCGGAGCCCGAATCGAATCCCTGCTGCGCAAGCTCCGCCTGCTGCATCGCCATGGCGGCAAACCACGGCTGGAAGCTGCTGAATACTTCCGGCTCCAGGCCAAGCGCGTGCACGTGGCTGGTAAACCTTCCGTAGATGGAAGGGCCGAGCACCTGCGCGAGCGTCTGGTCCGCCGGCAGAGTCTCGAGACTGGGATCGATGCCGAGCGAGGGGTCCGCGCCGAGGCTATTCAGATCGATCTCCATGACCAGGGCCGCGGCTTTCGAGTAGGCGCGCAACGCCTCGCTGGGTAAATCGCGATCGCCCGGCTTCAGCACATGCACCGAGCCGAGCAGGTAGACGGTGTTGTGTGTGCCCTTGACGATCCAGAGGGTGTGATGCGCCTCATCCGCGCGCGCCCCGGGAGCGAAACACGCGAGGCACAAGCTCAGCAGCGCCGCTGCAGCGCGCAGCAGGCGGCGGGCGCCGATCAATCAGGCGCCTGCTCGGCCCAGGGCCGCTGCGGGTTGTTCCTGTCCATGCGCAGACCATAGCACCGTCCGGCTGCGGTGCACCGATATCGCCGGGCTCAACTTTTTGCCGCTAGAATGCGACGGATGAATCGATGCCTGATGGCCCTCCTTGTGGCCAGCGAGCTTTGCGCTGCTAACCATGTATGCGCCGCCGGAGCCGAGTCGCAGGGCGCCTACGATCCGCGCGAAACGTTTGCGCCCCTGACCCTGCCGCAGCCGGTGAACGCACTCCGCTCCGCCGATGGCACCCCGGGACCGCAGTACTGGCAGAACCGCGCCGATTACACCATTCACGCCAGCCTCGACACATCGACCCATAGGCTTAGCGCCAGCGAGATCATCGCCTACACCAACAACAGTCCGAGCTCGCTCGATTGCCTGTGGATCCAGCTCGATCAGAATATCTACCGCAAGGACTCGCGTTCGCGCCATGCCAGCGGCCGCGTGCCCGAGGGGTTCACGGAGGGTTTCATTCTCGAGTCGGTGGAGATCGAGCGCCAGGGCCACATCGTCAAGGCTGCGACCGTGATCAGCGACACGCGGCTGCAGATCAGGCTCGAGGGGGCGCTCGCGCCGCATGGCGGCAAGCTCAATATCCGGATTCGCTATCACTACCAGGTTCCGGGGGAGTTCGGCGGCCGCACGGCGCATGCGCCCACCCGCAATGGCGAGATCTACGATCTGGCGCAATGGTATCCGCGCATGGCGGTGTTCGATGATCTGCACGGCTGGGACACGCTGCCCTACATCGGCTCGGAGTTCTATCTCGAGTACGGCGACTTCGATTACTACGTCACCGTGCCGTGGGACATGCTGGTCGCTGGCTCGGGCGAGCTGCAGAATCCGCAGGAGGTGCTCACGGCCGCGGAGCAGGCGCGGCTTGCGCAGGCACGCAACAGCGATCAGACCGTCATGATCCGCAGCGCCGATGAAGTCGGCGATCCAAAGAGCCGCCCCGTATCGGACGGTTCCTTGACCTGGCACTACCGCATGCACAACACCCGCGACGTCGCCTTCTCGGCTTCGCGCGCCTTCATCTGGGACGCGGCGCGCATCACGCTGCCCGCGAATGCGCAGTCACTGGCGATGTCGTTCTACCCGGTAGAAAGCGCCGGTCCGGATGGCTGGGTCCGTGCCACGCAGTACCTGCGCGATGCCGTGCAGAATTTCTCGCGGCGCTGGGCGCCGTTTCCTTATCCCGCGGCAGTCGCCGTCGCGGGTCCGGTCAGTGGCATGGAATATCCGGCCATGGCGTTCAACGGGGTGGCAGACTCCGGCAAGCTGCTGTTCGTTATCACTGCCCACGAAATCGGTCACAGCTGGTTTCCCATGATGGTGGGATTCAACGAGCGGCGCGATCAATGGATGGATGAAGGATTCAACACTTTCATCGATGTCTACGAATCGGAGGACTTCGATCATGGTGTTTATGCGCCCAAGCGCGATGTCGAATACGCGCCGGGCGGCGGCAATCCCGTGGATGAGATTCTGCCGCTTCTGGCCGATAAGTCGGCGCCCGTCATGCTCACCCGGGCCGACCAGGTGCGTGAACTCTATCGGCACCCGTTGACCTATTTCAAATCCGCGCTGGGCCTGACGCTGCTGCGCGAGCAGATTCTGGGGCCCGAACGCTTCGACTGGGCGTTTCGCAAATTCACCCGCGACTGGATGTACCACCATCCTTCGCCCTCGGATTTCTTTCGTGCCATGGAGAGTGCGGGCGGTGAGGATCTGTCCTGGTTCTGGCGTGGCTGGTACTTCAATAACTGGACTTTGGATCTGGCGGTGACAGGGGCGGTCCCGGCCGAGGGTGGCTGGCAGAACGGGGCGTTGATCGGCATCGTCAATCTCGATCCGCTGGTCATGCCGGCGGTCATCGAGGTGGGCTTCCAGGACGGCAGCTCCAGTCGCATCCCCCTGCCAGTGGAAACCTGGATCAAGACCGCAGACGCGAACATCAGGATCGACAGCACGCAACCCGTGGTGAGCGTGACGATCGATCCTGACCATCGGCTGCCGGACCGGGATCGCGCCAACAATGTGTGGAAGGCGCCCGCAGGCCCATAGTATGGTGTGCGGCCGCTTGGGGTGAGGAAGAGATTCGATGGTGAAAGAGCCTGATGCGCCGATGAGCCGCCGCGCGCTGTTTCGGATGATCGGAGCGGCCGCTGGCAGCGCCGTCATGTATCAGGCGATGAGCCAGCTTGGCTATGCCGGAGAGTCCGGCTACACCGGACCGATCGAACTTTCGGGCGACGTCAAGGGTGCCTCGGTACTGATTCTCGGCGCAGGTCTTGCCGGCATGTCGGCGGCCTATGAATTGCGCAAGGCCGGCTACCGCGTGCAGATCCTCGAATACAACGATCGCCCGGGCGGTCGCAACTGGTCGCTGTATGGCGGCGACACTTACACCGAGCTCGGTGGCTTCACGCAGAAGGTTCAATTCGCGGAGGGGCTGTATCTCAATCCCGGTCCCTGGCGCATTCCGCATCATCACTACGCGCTGCTCGACTACTGCAAGCGCCTGAAGGTGACGCTCGAGCCGTTCACGCAGGTCAACTACGCGGCCGGCCTCCACAGTCCGACGGCCTTCGGCGGGAAACCCAGACGCTATCGGGAAGTGCAGGCCGATTTCCAGGGCCACATAGCGGAGCTGCTCTCCAAGTGTGTGAACCAGGGCGCGCTCGATGAGGCGGTCAGCACGGAAGACCGCGCAGTGCTGCTCGAGGCCATGCGCGACTGGGGCGCCGTCGATGCGAGCTACGAATACAAGAAAGGACTTCTGTCGAGCGAGCGGCGCGGCTGGGTTTCCGATCCCGGCGGCGGCACGACCTCGGTGCCGATTCCGTCTGAGCCGATGGCGCTGCGCGAAATGCTGCAGTCGCAGCTGTGGCGATTCATCGCGGCCGGCCACATCTACGAATTCCAGAGCATGATCTTCCAGCCCGTGGGCGGCATGGGCATGATCGGCAAAGCCTTCGGCCGCGAGCTCGACGGCCTGATCCGCTACAACGCCAAGGTCACGCAGATCCGGCAGGATGCCAACGGCGTCAGCGTGGCCTACCAGGACAGCAAGTCGGGCGGCGCGACCCAGACAGCCTCTGCGCAGTGGTGCATTTGCACCATCCCCGCGTCCATTCTCGGCCAGATACCGCTGCAGGTCGGCGCGCCGATGAAAAACGCCATCGACGCGCTCTACTACGACGCCGCCATCAAGGTCGGATTGCAGTTCAGGCGCCGGTTCTGGGAACAGGATGAGTCGATCTACGGCGGCATCACCTTCACGAGCCTGCCCAATGCACTGATAGGCTACCCCAGCACGCGCTACTTCGACGATGGTCCGGGCGTGCTGCTTGGCGCCTACACCTTCGGCGCCAATGCATTCCAGATCGCGGCCATGCCGCCCGAGGAACGCGTGCGCAAGACTGTCGAGTGGGGTGCCCAGATTCATCCCCAGTACAACACCGAGTTCCAGCACGGAGTCGGCGTCGCCTGGCATCGCGTACCCTGGACGCTGGGGTGCGCCGGACACTGGACCGAGGCATTGCGTGCGCAGCACTACGACAATCTCTGCGCCATCGATGGCCGCATCGTGCTGGCCGGCGAGCACGCCTCGCGGATTCCGGCCTGGCAGGAAGGCGCATTGCTCTCCTCGCTCGATGCCATCCGGCGGCTGCACCAACGCGTGCTCGCCAGCGGGGGTGCCACATGAGCGCGCGTTCCTGGCGGTTACTGCCGGCGATTGCGCTGCCGGTCATTGCAATGTTGACCGTCGCAACACTGGGGGCGCGCACGTCGCGGTCGCAGGAAATCTTCGCCGGCAAGTACCCGCAGCAGACCGGCGAGGATCTGTTTCGGTCTATCTGCCAGGGCTGCCACATGCCCGATGCGAAGGGTGCGATCGGCGCAGGCACCTACCCCGCGCTGGCTGCCAATCCGCGCCTCGCCGCGGCCATCTATCCTGTAACCGTCGTGCTGCACGGTCAGCGCGCCATGCCACCCTTTGGCGAATCCCTCAGCGATGAGCAGATTGCCAACGTCCTCAACTACGTGCGCAGCCACTTCGGCAACCGCTACCGGGATCTGATCACCCCGGCGGCCGTCAACGCGCGACGCTAAAAAACAGGCAGGCCCGCGGAACCTGCGTCCCGCGGGCCTGCCACATTCAACCGTCCGGTAGAACCGACCGGGAAATCAGCCGCCGGCCAGCGCCGTCAGTCCTGCCTCATAGATGCCATCAATGGTCTTTTTGGCATCTGCAGCAGGCGCGCCCTTGGCCTTGTAGTGACCATGCCAGGAAATCACCGAGCCCGAGCCGGACTTGGCCGCCGAGACATGGATCGTCGATTCGTAGTTTTCCACCGGCAGCGGACTGCTGACGATCTTGTAGGTGTAGGAATGCGTCTTGTCGCTCCAGCGCACCAGATGCTCGACGATCGTGCCGCCGCCCTTGAGCGACAGCGTGCGATCCTTTTTGTCGGCCGACAATTCGCACTTGGCGACCGCCGGATGCCAGTTGGCAATACCGCAGAAGTCACCGATTTTCGTCCAGACCGCATCGACTGATTGCGAGGAGGTCTTGGAAGCGGACGACTTGATTTCGGCTGCCTGCACCGAGGTCGCCACCCCGAACAGAGCCAATGCCGCGAGCGCAGTACCAAAGGAAACGCGCATAAAACAACTCCTTATGTAGTCTCTTGAATCATGGACCAGGTCGATGGGGGTGCGATCATAGCTCAACCGCGCATCCGGATCTGCAGTTCACGCCGGCGGTAGTCGATGATCACGGTGTCGAGCAGGCCGATGGCGTCCATGCCTATGAGCACCACCGGCTCGTCGGTGAGCTTCCAGTGATCAAATATCCGCATGTCGCCATAGGTGACGCGCGCACCCTCGATCCGAACCGATCCGAACTGGATCGGCGGCGTTGAATAGGATTCGCCATTCTGCTCATCGGTGGTCACGCCGAAGACCTCCTCGGCGCGTGCCGGGCCGCGCTCATGCCGCAGCAGCGCGTTACGCATTGCCCAATTGCCGATGGTGATCTGGCCGCCGGTGTCCAGGATCGCCTTGACTGGAATGCCGCCGACGTACGCCTTCATGACCACCAGGCCGAGATTCGTGCGCTGCATCGGCACGGTGATGAAGCCCGCATCGGCGCGCTCGTTGTGCGATCGCGTAATCGTGATCAGATCGTGGCGGAAGTCGATGTAGATTCGCTTGTCCTCCAATCCCTCGGTGCCGAGGATGCCCTCCGCCCCTCCGAGCGCATCGATGACGATTGGCAGAACCGCGGGACGCAATGTCAGATCCCCAACCGTCAGGGAATCGACGCGAATGGTGGGGACCTCGGCGCTGCCTGTAACTCCGCGCAACATGACGGGTGGTGAAGCGTCGAGCGGGATGCCGAGACTCTGAGCGACGCGCTCGGTGACGCCGGAATGGCTGGCGCCGGTATCGAGTACCAGGCGAAACGGCCCCTGGCCGTTGATGTATACCGGCGCCCAGATGCGGCCGATCCGATCGCGGCGGGTAGGCGCCACGAAGCGCGGCTCGGGCGCGCTCACCTGGACCTGCGGCAATTCAGGCACGAGGGCGGGTTCGATGGGTTCGGCGGCCGCGCGGGGAAGTTCGCTCAGCAGCAACGCGCTCGAGGCGATGAGCACTGCCGCGGCACGGCGCAGCCCCAGGCGGTGAATCCGTTCATTGTGCATTGCCCACCCCCGCTCGCGGTCAGACTCGCGCCATATTCCGCGGCCATCCGATCATGCGCTTCATGCCGCCATGACGCTACCGACTGGATTTGGGATACTGCCGGCCGCTTCATCCATCTCACCCAATAGAAGGTGTCCCTTATGTCCATTCTCTGGCGTGGCCGCACCGGATTTTTAGCAACCCTGGCCGTCCTGGCATGCGCGATACCGGCGCTGAGCCGGGCGGCCCCCATGGACCCTGCGCTGGCAGCCGCCATCGCGAGCCCTGCCCGAACGCCCGCGTTTGTGGCGCGCGACGCGGCGCGCCATCCGGGCGAGGAACTGACCTTCATGGGGATCAAGCCGTCGATGACGGTGGTCGAACTGTGGCCGGGTGGGGGCTACTGGACGGAGATTCTCGGCGCCTATCTCGCGCCGCAGGGACACTACTACCTCGCGATTGAGTCCGCGGGCGATCCCGACGAAGGCGCCGTTACCGCCAAGCTCAAGGGGCGCATCGCCGCGCAGGGCGCCCGATTCGGCAAGATCAACGAAACCGTACTGGGACCGAAGCAATTCGACATCGCGCCCCCGGGCAGCGCGGACCTGGTGCTGACATTTCGAAACCTGCACAACTGGATGGATGGCGGCTATGCCGAACAGGTGCTGGCAGCCTGCTTCAAGGCGCTCAAGCCGGGCGGCATCTTAGGAATAGAGGAACATCGCGGCCGCAACGACAAGCCGCAGGATCCAAAAGCCAAGGATGGTTACGTGCGGCAGGACTACGCGATCGCGCTCATCAAGAAAGCAGGCTTCAAGGAGCTTGCATCGTCCGAGATCAATGCCAATCCGAAGGACACGAAGGACTGGGTAGACGGAGTCTGGACCCTGCCGCCGACGCTATCGCAGAAGGACAAGGATCGCGAGAAGTACCTTGCGATCGGCGAAGCCGATAACTTTGTGATGACCTTTCAGAAACCGGCGCGATAGAACACATAGTCGGCGGTGTAGTGCACTCGCACTTCACTGCCGACCAGTCCTGCGCCGCAACCACCTTCCGGGGCCTTGCCGCCCACGGTGTTCAGGCGCTGAATCGACTGCGTATGGCTCAGCGGTCCGCTCCCCGAGGTCGACTTGGCGTGCAGCAGCAGCCACGGAATCGCCATCGGATCAGGGCCGCTGTCCCTTGATACGACTTCACCGACGACCTTGCTGCCATCCAGGGCTTCCCAGCTCGGTCCCGCATAATGCTTGATGATCGTCTTCCCGGCCTTGTCGGACAGTTGCGCCTCGGGTGCCTTGAACACCCAATCGAAGCGCGCAGGATCGTCGTGGTTTGCCTGGCAGACATAGATCTGCACACCAACGGCGTGCGCCCTGAGGATCAGGGTTTCCTTCGATGAAGGCCGCAGCGCCTCGGGGATCGGCGCCTCGCGAGCTGGCCTCATTGGCGCGCAGCCGGTCAGCAGCACAAGCAGTGCCGCCGCAGCGCCGGCTACGGCTGCGGCCGCTCCGGCGGTATGTGTGCGGGTCTTACGCCGGCAAGTGGCAGACTGCTTCGATATTGTTGCCGTCGGGATCGAGCACGAAGGCACCATAGTAATTCTCATGGTAGTGGGGACGAAGACCCGGCGCTCCATTGTCCCTGCCGCCAATGCGAAGCGCGGCACGATGAAATTCATCGACCTGCTGGCGCGAGCTCGCCGTGAATGCGACATGCAGACCAGTCAGCGGACGACCCTGGTTGGCGATCCAGAAAAACGGCTTGCCGTCGGCACCAAATCCCGCGTGCGAGCCGAGCCCGGTCTGCTCCGGCGTGACTTCCATGATCAGCGTGATGGACAGCGGCGCGAGCGCCGCAATGTAGAAGCGCTTGGAGCGTTCGAACTCTGTGACGGCGAAACCGATGTGATCGAGCATTAGCGCGTAATCCGTGACGCAATCAGGCGACCACTGGGGATTATAGCGAGTCAGGCACGCGGCTGCTCCCCGGGCTCTGGAACCTCGATCGGCAGTTCAATCCGCTTCTGCTGTCGCATGATGTGCAGCTTGAGTGTTTCCCCCACGCGATAGGACCTGAGGATCTGAAACGCGTGCGTGACGCCGCCCGGCACGCGGCCGTCGACATCGATGATGACATCGCCGTCCTGGAGTTTCAGGCGCTCATCGCGCGGCGCCCGCACCACCAGCAAGCCCTTCTCGACGCCAAAGTACTGACCCAGGTGGGGCGACAGGTCCACGAGCTCCGCCGTCCCAAAGCCGCCCGCATCGCGCAAGTCCATCGGGAAAGGCCGCACCCGCGGCAGGTGGTGCAACTCCGGCAAATCCCCCAGATCCGCAAGCTGCATATCGTCCAGAGAATCGATCAGGCTCTTCGGCACGATCTGCACCATGCTGACCTTGCCGTCACGGCGGAATTCCAGGGGGACCGGCTGATCCGGTTTCGCCTGTCGCAAAGCGGACAGCAACCGCTGTGAGGGCGGCTTGCCGCCTTCGCCCGATAGGGACTCGCCCGCAAACGACACGATCATATCGCCTGCCTTGAGCCCCGCGGCGTCCGCCGGTCCCCCGGGGCTCACACTCAGGATACGCACGCCGTGAACGTCAGGGGGCCCCCGCTCGATCGCGCCGATATTGATGCCGAGCATGGAACGAGATCCGCCGTGCGATCCGCCGTGCTCGAATCGCAGCACCGTCGCTCCGACTTGATCGTTGAGCGACATGCTGAGCTCGGCGACTCTCTGCGCGGAGCGCTCGAGCTGTTCCTGCGCCTCGTGCAGCTGACGTTCGAGCTCCGCGCGCGGCGGCGCCGGGAGCTCGGGCGGTGCTGCAGGCGTTCCCGCAGGATCGGCCGCGTGCGCGCTGAAGCTGAGCATGGAGAGCGCGAACGCTAACGCTAACGCTAACGCGAGCCGCCCGAGCGCAGGGGCGGTGTGAATCGAAGAAGTGTGGTCCATCTATATTTCTCCTGTGGAATTCGGCGCCCCGAAGTCACCGTGCGCGGCTCGTTCCGCGTAGCGCACGCCGAGAAGCGAATCGAGCAGCTGCAGCCGTGAGGTCCATAGTTGCTGCGCCTGGGCGCGATCGAGACCACCGCCCTGCGTGTCCGAGAGCTGCGCATCCAGCACCTGGATACGGGCCTGCAGCTCGTCGATCGTCGCGGCTGTTGCCGCCCGTTCGACCGCGGGGCGTGGCAGATCGCGCAACAGCGCCTCGAGCCGCTGCGACTGCGCAACCAGCGATGAGAGCGATTCTGCGCGCGCCTCACCAAAGTCGGCTGCGATGGGCGCTTGGGTGGCAATTACTTGCCTGCGCTCGCTTTGCCACAGCAACGCGGACAGCAGCGTGGCACCGAGCAACCCCGCGGCGAGAGCCACAGTACGCCCACCCAGCAAACGATCCGGCGCAGGCGCTGGGTTGGACAACGCCTGACCGATGGCGATCCATGTACGCGGAGGCGGCGCAAATCCGGGGAGTTGCCGCAGCTGCGTGCCCAATGTTTTCAGCCGCGCGATTTCCGCCCTGCATTGCTCGCAGGCTTTCGCGTGTTCGGCGATGCGCGCCGCGACGGGAGCGCCGTCGCGCAGCGTCAAGAGTTCCCGGATACCGGGGTGCATGGCAGTACTCCTGTACGTGGCTCGAGCCATTCGCGCAGCAGCGCGTGCGCGCGGGCGAGCTGGGATTTCGAGAAACTGACGGAATTGCCAAACAGCTGCGCGATCTCCGCGTGTTTGTATCCCTCGACGTCGTGCAGCCAGACGATGCTGCGCGCCAGCGCCGGTAGTCGATTCAGGGCGCGTTCGAGATCGTCCTGCCATTCCTCGGCGGCTGTCGAACCCGCACCTGATGTCGAGTCGGGCACCCGGTCGGAATCGTCGAACAGCAGGCGCTGATGCCATGGTGATCGCAGGTGCATGAGCGCCTTCCTGACGGCGATGCTGCGAACCCAGCCGGCAAAGGAACCCTCGCCGCGATACAGCTGCAGATTGCGCAGTATTTCCACGAACACGTCCTGCAGCAGGTCCTCGGCGACCGCCGGGTGCACGACCAGGCGCCGGATCAGCGTGTAGACCGGCCTCGACAAAACCGCAAAAATCGAAGCCCGCGCGTCGCCATCGCCAGTTCGAGCGCGCTCGAGCGTCTCATCCGGCACCTGGATGTCGAGAAAATGGGACATGTGCCGTACTTAGATGCATCAGGCACGGAAAAGGTCGCAGCCTGCGGCGGCATCGGCGGCGGCCGACCTGCACTGCTGCAGTGTTACCCATGTCTTCGACGTTACCGATGTGACCGGTAAGGACCCCGTAAATGGCGGTGCCGGCTGAGAGATTTGAACTCCCGACCAACGGTTTACAAAACCGCTGCTCTACCACTGAGCTAAGCCGGCATATCAAGGACTTGCGTGTAAAGCGCTACGCTTGTCAGCGCCTTCGTCAGCGGCGCGGTCGGATACTGGCGATCCGGCCACCGTCGATACGACTATCCTACCGCACGGCCCGGATTTCGATGATGCCAACGGAGTCCCGGTTAACGATCCGGGTACCGAACTGCCCGGAGTCCTTTTCCAGGTTCTTCAGAATCCTCTGGGCCTCTGCTGCGGGTGCCAGGTGTGGGATGCCCCGGCGCTTTCGATCGTAGGTGTTGCCGAGATCGAGCGGATACAGCAGCACCCGCCTCGCCTCGCCTCGTTCGAACTCCGTGACGGCTATGACTCCGTCGTACCAGCTGGCCGGGTTTCCGCCCGCCCGCACGGATTGCTGCGGCGGCTGCGGCGGCGGCGCATGGCCGCTCGCATCAGGGAATACCCTCAGGGCACTTTCCTGTGTCATTTCGACGTCGCCGTTAATGAAGAACGCGCCAAGCCCATAGAGGATGGGCCGCCCCTTATAGATTTCGA
>Ga0265338_10006182_pt1 | contig 15353 bp, 17 predicted proteins | sample 42126metaG_FD_193579 | JGI IMG/M metagenome (GOLD analysis project Ga0265338, IMG submission 193579) | Rhizosphere microbial communities from Carex aquatilis grown in University of Washington, Seatle, WA, United States - 4-21-26 metaG | ecosystem: Host-associated > Plants > Roots > Rhizosphere... | reverse complement strand
AGCTGTCCGAACTGCTCGGCAAACCTGTCACCTTTGTGGACGATTGCATCGGCGAAAAGGTGGAGAAGGCCGTTGCCGCCATGAAAAACGGTGACGTGGTACTGCTCGAAAATGTCCGCTATTACAGCGAGGAAGAAAAGAACGACCCCGCGTTTGCCGAAAAGCTGGCCAAGGTTGCCGATGTTTATGTGAATGATGCGTTCGGCGCGGCCCATCGCGCCCACGCTTCCACGGAAGGCGTTGCCCGTGTGGTTGCCAAACGTGGCGGCAAATGCGCGGCGGGCTTGTTGATGGAACGCGAACTGAAATTCCTCGGCGATGAACTGGAAAAGCCGGCGCATCCCTTTGTTGTCATTCTCGGTGGCGCAAAAGTTTCGGATAAAATCAAAGTCATAGACCGGCTGCTGGAAAAGGCCGACACGATTTTAATTGGCGGCGCGATGGCTTATACGTTCAAGCTGGCGCACGGCGAAAAAACCGGCAAATCGCTGATTGAGCCGGATCACAAACAGACCGCGCTCGATGCCGAGGCCAAGGCGAAAAAGCTCAAGGTCAATTTTCAGTTGCCGGTTGATGTGGTGGTTGCAACGCCGGTGGATACAGGCAAGCTCAACAAGAAGGGCAAGCCGGTCTTCGATTTCACGAACATCCGCACGGTCAGCGGCGACATTCCCGACGACGCCGAGGGGTTCGGCATTGGCGAGAAAACCGCCGCGCGCTATGCCGAAATCATCAAGGGTGCGAAAACGATTTTGTGGAACGGGCCAATGGGCATGTTTGAGGATGCGCGGTTTGCCGCGAGCACAAACATCGTGGCGCAGGCCGTGGCCGACGCCACTCAGAAACACGGCGCGAAGAGCATCATCGGCGGCGGCGACAGCGTGAAGGCGCTGAAGAAGGCCAGGCTGGGTGATCAGGTGACGTTCATGAGCACCGGTGGCGGCGCGAGTCTGGAATTTTTGGAAGGCGCGGTTCTGCCCGGTGTGGCGGCGCTGTCTGACAAATAAATTAACGCAAAGGCGCAAAGAGACAAAGACGCCAAGATGAATGAAAATGAAATCAGCAGGGTGATTGTTGATAGCGCAATAGAAGTTCATCGTGAATTGGGCGGACCGGGGCTGATCGAGTCGGTGTATGAAGAGGCAATGATGGAGGAGTTGCTTCGCCGTGGAATGAAAGTCGAACGCCAATTGCAGGTGCCCATAATTTATAAAGGCAAACAACTCGGTGTTCCATTGAGGTTGGATTTAAAAGTAAACGGGCTGGTGTTGGTGGATAACAAAGCGGTCACCGAGTGGAATCCGATTTTCGAGGCGCAAATGTTGACCTATCTGCGTTTGACGAAATTGAAATTGGGGCTGGTCATCAACTTTGGTGAACAATACGTGAAGAACGGAATTCATCGCGTGGTTAATGGCCTATAAAACTTTGCGGCTTTGAACCTTGGCGTCTTTGCGTTAAGATTTTAAAAACATGAATAAAGAACGAAAATTGATCATTGCCGGAAATTGGAAAATGAACAAAACGGTAGCGGAGGCGCTGGCTTTGGTCAGTGACCTCAAATTGGAACTGGCCAATATCCGGGAGGTGGACATCGCGGTGTGTCCGCCATTCACGGCGCTGGAATCGGTATCCAAGGCCATGATTGACGATTCCAACATCCGCCTGGGTGCGCAGAACATGAGCGAAAACAATTTCGGTGCGTTCACCGGCGAAATTTGCGCCGGGATGCTCAAGGAATTTTCCGTGCGCTACGTCATTCTCGGCCATTCCGAGCGGCGGCAGTATCAAAAGGAATCCGACGCGCTCATCGCCAAAAAGGCAGCGGCGGCCCATGCGGCGAGTCTCAAGCCGATTGTTTGTGTCGGCGAAACCCTGGCCGAACGGGAAGCGGGACGGATGCAACAAGTCCTGGAAACTCAGGTGCGTGGCAGTCTGGCTGGCTTGACGAAGGAACAAATGGCCGAGACGGTCCTCGCCTACGAACCGGTCTGGGCCATCGGAACCGGCAAGACGGCGACGACGCAACAGGCCCAGGAGGCACACGCGTTCATTCGCAGTTTGCTGGTGCAATTGTTCGGTGAGGCCGTGGCCAAAAAGGTTCGCATTCAATACGGCGGGAGCGTCAAGCCGGCGAACGCGCGCGAATTGATGAGCCAGCCGGACGTGGACGGTGCGCTGGTGGGCGGCGCGGCCTTGGAAGCGCGAAGTTTTGCTGACATTGTGAAAAATTCAATATAGACTTGGTTATGGGTTTTATTGCAGGAATGCTAACGGTGCTGCTGGTGCTCAACAGCCTGGTGTTGATTTTGCTGGTGTTGATCCAGTTGCCGAAAAAAGACGCCGGGGCGGGCATGGCGTTCGGCGGCGGCGCAGCGGACGCGTTGTTTGGCGCGGGCTCAGGCAACGCGCTGACCAAAATAACGAAATGGGCGACCGTGATTTTCTTCTTGCTGGCCCTGGGCGTCGGGAAGTTGGAAGACCAACTGCACAGCAAGAACAGTTCCTTGGAGTTTGAAAAGCAAGTACAGCAGAAGCGAATGCAAACGCCCATCGCTCCGCAACCTTTGCTGCCGGCCGCTTCGCAACCGACGGCAGCAGGCACCAATTTACTGCCTGTGCCCCTGACGACGCCGAGCGATGCGCCCAACACCGCGCCAACCAATCCGCCTGCCGCGCCGCCAAAATAAATGCAGAATGTGGAATGCAGAATGCGAGAACAAAGGCGCAGGTTGACCCTTTTTCGCAGTCTGCCTCTCCTTCGGCGTCCAGGTTTTCGGAAATTGCTTCACGCAACTTTTTTTTCTTCATTCTGCATTCTTAATTCGTCATTTCTCTGCGGCTGCATCCGCAGTGAGCCGGCGGCCGATGTCACCATCATCAACAATGCGGAGCCGGAATCCCTTGACCCCGCCATCATCACCGGCCTGCCGGAATTTCGTATCATGCTCGGTTTGTTTGAAGGATTGATGCGACTCGATCCGAGGACAGCGCGGCCGATCCCCGGTTTGGCCCAAAGCTACGACATTTCACCGGACGACTGCACCTACACCTTTCATTTGCGGACCAACCTGGTCTGGTCCACCGGCGAGCCGGTCACAGCCAGCGACGTGGTTTACTCCTGGTTGCGCGCGGCAAGTCCGGCAACGGCATCGGATTACGCCGGGGAATTTTTTTATTTGAAGAACGGCGAGGATTTTGTCACCGGCAAGATCAAGGATCCGTCGCTTGTGGGTGTTCACGCACCGGACAAATATACCGTCCGGGTCGAGTTGAACCATCCGACGTCTTTTTTTCTTAAATTGTGCACCATGCCCGTGATGAGCGTGGTCCCGCGCCAGACCATCGAGAAATTCGGCGCCCGCTGGCTGATGGCCAGACCCTTGCCAAGCTGTGGGCCGTTTGAACTGGCCTATTGGCGGCCCAATGACAAGGTGCGCCTCGTAAAAAATCCGCGTTACTGGGACGCCGCGAACACCCGGTCGCAAATCATTGACTTGCTTCCGGTCGGTTCGCCGGACACGGCGCTCAATCTTTATGAAAACGGCCAGGCAGACATTGTGCTCGACCGCACGCTCGTACCCGGTGAACTGCTGGATGTGCTGTTAAAACGTCCTGACTTTCATTCGTTCGATTACCTCGGCAGCTATTTCATCCGTATCAACGTAACGAAAAAACCGTTTGACGACCCACGCGTCCGCCGGGCGCTCGCGCTGGCGATTGACAAGGAACGGATCGTCACCAAAATCACGCGGGCCGGCGAAAAACCGGCGGCGACGCTGGTCCCGCCCTGGACGGCAAATTACACTTCGCCTCCGGGGCTCGGCTATGATCCTGTGCTCGCCCGAAAGTTGTTGGCCGAGGCCGGCTACCCGGGCGGCAAGGGTTTTCCAAGATTTGAATACATGTTCAACGGAGCGGCGGGCGGCGGCGATAAAATTCATCAGGACATCGCCATCGAATTACAGCAGATGTGGCGTGACAATCTGGGCATCCAAATGGTTTTGCGGCAGGTCGAATGGAAGGTGCTCTTGAGTTCGTATTCGCATCTCGACTACGAAACCGCGCGCTCCAGTTGGGTCGGCGATTACGACGACGCCAACACGTTCCTCGACTGTTTTCTCGGTGACAACGGCAACAACCGGACCGGCTGGAAAAACGCGCGTTACGACGCCCTCATCAACGAAGCCAACCAGCAAACTGATTTGAAGAAGCGTGCAAAACTCCTGGGGCAGGCCGAGTCGCTGCTGGTCCACGATGAACTGCCCATCATCCCGATTTACTATTACGTTGGCCTGGATTATTTTGACACCAACAAGATTCAGGGTTTCTACCAGAACATCCTGGACGACCATCCGTTGGAGTACATTGGCAAAGTCGGTCGAGGGACGAGGGACGAGGGGCGAGGGCCTGAAACCGGCAACAGCCAATGAAAGGATAACCCATGAAAACACGATTCCGTTTTGAGAAACTGGAAGTCTGGCAGGACGCCAGGAAAATCAATCAAGCCATCTACCGACTCGTCCGCAAATTTCCGCGCGAAGAATTTTTTGCCATGACATCGCAGATTCGCCGCGCGTCCATTTCGGTTTCCTCCAACATCGCTGAAGGTTCTGGTCGTAATTCAGACAAGGATTTTGCCCACTTTCTTGAACAAGCTTATGGCTCACTAATGGAAATCGCCTCGACTTTTTTCCTCGCGTTCGATGAAGGCTACATCACGGAAAACGATCTGGAATCGCTTTTTGAAGTGTTAGAACGGCTGGTGAAACGCACCGCCTCTTTGAATCGTTCTCCTTTTGTCCCAACTTCGAAAACGCCGTTCTGCCGCGCGAAATCTCCCGCTCTCGACCCTCGACTCTCGACTCCCAGCTAAAATGTATTTCATCCGCCGCCTGCTTTTCGCTGCGCCGCTGCTGCTGATCATCAGCGTCATAGCGTTCACGCTGGTTCATGTGGTGCCCGGCGGCCCGTTCGACCGCGAGCGCGCGCCCGCTTCGCCGGAAATCGAACGTAACCTCCGCGCCACCTACCATCTCGACGAACCCGTCTGGAAACAATACCTGCGCTTTTTCGGTCTGGTCTGGGAAAAGAGCGACAGCGGCCGATGGCATCGTGCGCCTGCCAGTTTCAACATTTCCTACAAATACCGCAGTCATCGCGTCAGCGACATCATCGGGCAAAGCCTGCCGGTTTCCATGACGTTGGGTACGCTTGCCTTCGGCTTCGCCATGGCGGTTGGTCTGCCACTGGGCTTCTTCACGGCGGCCCGGCGCGGCCGCTGGCCGGATTATGCCGGCAGCTTTTTGGCCATGCTGGCCGTCTGCGTGCCGGGATTCGTCGTCGCGCCGTTGCTGATCCTGATTTTTTCCATCAAATTGCAGTGGCTGCCGGTCGCGTTATGGGAATCGCCGGCGCACATGATCCTTCCGCCCATTGCCCTCGGTTTGTTTTTCTCCGGTAAAGTCGCCCGGCTGTTCCGCGAAGGCATGTTGAATGCGATGCAATCCGAGTTCGTCGCCGCCGCCCGGGCCAAGGGACTGAGCGAAAATGTCCTGTTGCTCAAGCACGCCGTGCGGATTGCCATCCTCCCCGTGGTTTCATTTTCCGGGCCACTGCTCGCCGATTTGCTGACCGGTTCGTTTGTCATCGAAAACATTTTTCAGATTCCGGGCATCGGCGTGTTTTTCATCAACAGCGCCTTGAATTCCGATTATACCGTGGCCGTGGACCTGGCATTGCTGTACGCCATCCTGCTCATTGGTTTGAATTTAATCGTGGACTTTTCCTACACCTGGCTCGACCCGCGCGTGAAATATGAATGAGCCGGACGAAAGTCGAAAGACGAGCCGCCTTCGCTCCGCTTCGGCGCGCCAGGGAGTCGAGGGCACGAATCAACCGCCCTCACCCGTCCTGACGGACACCCTCTCCCATCCGATGGGAGAGGGGCGGGGTGAGGGTTCTTCTCGACCTTCGGCCCTCGACCCCCGACAACTGGCCTGGCGGCGTTTCCTGAAAAACCGTCCCGCGGTTATCAGTGCATGGTTCCTTGCGTTTTTGCTGCTGGCCATCATCGCCTGGCCAATACTCCTGAAACTCTCCGGCGTACACTTCGCCCAACTCCACAATCCAGACCAGCTCTCCGACGCACAATTTTCCACTCCCTCCCTGCAACATTGGTTCGGCACGGACCTACACGGGCGCGATCTCTTTTCCCGCGTCCTGTTCGGTGCCCAAATCTCACTGCTCGTCGGCGTCGTTGGCGCGCTGGTCAGCCTGATCATCGGCGTTCTGTGGGGCGCCATTGCCGGCTATGTCGGCGGGCGGCTGGACAACGCATTGATGCGCATCGTGGATGTCCTTTACTCGCTGCCCTCCATCATCTTTGTCATGGTGTTGATAACCACGCTGGGCGCTTTGCTTAAGCAATCGCATTTCATCCGAAATTCTCCCGCGCTGGAGAGCGGGCTGCGGGTGACGCTGCTGTTCGTCGGTCTCGGCGCGGTGTCCTGGCTGACGATGGCGCGCATTGTGCGCGGTCAGGTGCTGTCGTTGCGGACCCGCGCGTTTGTGGAGGCCAGCCGCTCGCTCGGTGCCGGACCGGCGCGGATTCTGGCCCGGCACATCATCCCGAATATCTTCGGTGTCGTCATCACCTACCTCGCGTTGACGATGCCGGCCATCATTCTTTATGAATCTTTTTTGAGCTATCTCGGACTGGGTGTGCAACCGCCGATGGCCAGTTGGGGCACGCTTATCGCCGATGGTGTTTCACAAATCAATTCCATCCGTATCTACTGGTGGCTCATTGCCTTTCCCGGTGGTGTCCTGGTGGCGACGTTGCTGGCGTTAAACTTCCTCGGCGACGGCCTGCGCGATGCGTGGGATGTGAAAAGCCGGTAGCAGCCGGAACTTTTACGCACTTGGTTGAGTTGCCGCTGCCCGCCGGGCAGCATGGTTGCGGATGTGATCAAAATTTCCTTGCTCGCAGCAGGCGACAAAACCTTCCGTCACGGTTTTCAATTCTTCCCATCGGGCGCGGATTTGTTTGGCCTCCGGCGACGAAATTTGGTCATCGGCGGTGGCCGTGGCAATGACATGCAGCAGGTCGGCGAATTCCTGAACGATCTGGTTGGTGGCGGGAATCAGATAATGGGGATGCGGAGCGTTCTTCGGGTTGATGATGAAAAAGCCGCCCGCGCGTTGGCAAATCCATTGGACGAGCCGGTGGTCGCCGGTGCTTTGAAGCAGGGCTTCGATGCGGTCGAGCGGATTGCCCGTGCCGCTGCCGGAAGCGTGATTCGGCGGTTCGGCCCATTTATAGACCATGGAAAGCGACAGGCCGAGATCGGCGGCGACCTGTTTGGGCGTCTTTTTTTCAAAAACCTCGTGCAACAGTTCGTAGGATTGCATAGCCAGACGATGAAAAAGCTTGGACCGAATGGCAAGCGGGAAGCGAGCTTGGAGTCCCGCCTTCAGGCGGCATGAGTTTGGAGTTTCGCGTTTGCGCGGTGAGGTGTCGGGAGTTCACCGACCGCCTGAAGGCGGAACTCCGAACCGGACGAAACTTCGAACTTGAAGAGGGGAGGCATCGCAAGTTTGGAGTTCCGCATTTATGTGGTTCCTTTAATCTCCAACCCTTTAATCTCCAACCATGTCCCGGCCGCGATATCTTTGGCGTCAACTCGCGCCCAAGCAACGTGAGGAGTTGCTGGCTTGGCGCAAGGAGCGTGGGTATCCGTGGCATTCGCCGCCACATCGTCCCGACTTTGGCCGTCTGCGCTTTTTGATCTCCGCAGCCTGTTTCGAGCATCGCCATCTGATAGGCACAACTCTGAAACGCGTGGAGACATTTTCTCGTGATTTGCTCGCGCTGTTGGAGCGTCAGGCCAGCCAAACATTCGCGTGGTGCGTTCTGCCCAATCATTATCATGCGCTGGTTGAAGCGCCGGATATAAAGGCATTGCTTCACGAACTGGGCCAATTTCACGGTCGCACTTCCTATGCGTGGAATGGCGAAGACAGGGCGCGCGGCAGAAAAGTGTTCTTTCGCGCCGTTGAGCGGGCTATGCGATCCGACCGGCATTTTTGGGCAACCCTTAATTACGTTCATCATAATCCTGTCCGACATGGTTATGTTGAGCGCTGGACGGAATGGCCATGGAGCAGCGCGTCGGCGTATTTAGCGCAGACCGGTATTGAAAAGGCAAAACGCATCTGGCTCGATTTCCCGGTCCGCGATTATGGCGAAGATTGGGATGAGCCGGAAATGTAGGTTTGGAGTTCCGCATTTGCGCGGCCCAGGCCGCCTGAAGGCGGAACTCCGAACCTTTACAAATCTGCCGGCAAATTATAGATGCGGCCTCAGCCGGGCAGGTGTTTGATAAACGCAAGTATGAAGGAACTCCGCGAAAACAGCCCGGCCTTTCCTGCTTGCGTTGAAGGGGGGTTGGGATTTTACTCGCTCCGACAACAACTCAGCGAGGGCTTATGATTATCTACGGAATCTGTCTGGTGGTGGGTTTGATATTTACTCTGGTCAGCGTGCTCGCCGGGCACTTCTTCGGGCATGGCGACCATGTAGCGGGCAGCGGCGGCCATGTGGAAGCGGGGGCGGACAGCAGCGATGCGCCGGGCATCTCGATTTTCAGCCCCACGATCATTGCCTCCTTCATAACGGCATTTGGCGGGTTTGGCCTCATTTTTACACAATTTCCCAGGACGAGCAACCCGGTCATCAGCGCGCCGCTCTCACTGGTCGGCGGCCTGGCGGTGGCCGGCGTGTTGCTCATGTTTCTGCGCTCGGTATTTCGTCATACGCAAAGTTCCAGCGAATCCCACGTGGCCCGATTGGTTGGTGCGGAAGCGAATGTCATCACTCCCATCCCGGAGAATGGAGTCGGTGAGATCGCTTATGTGGTGGGCGACACGCGTTACACCGCACCGGCACGCGCGGAAAACGGCGTCAAGGTGGCCAATGGTCGGACGGTCAAAATTACCCGCATCGTCGGCACACAATTTTACGTCCAGGCAACCAACTGATTTAACTCTCAACGCTCAATCATTAACTATCAACTCAAATGAACCTTACTCCATTGCTGGCTGAACTGAACTTCGCGCAGGGCGGCATCGTCATCATCTCCGCGGTCGTCATCGTCATCGTGGTGTTCCTGCTGCTGTACATGGTGTTCAGCCGTTACACCAAGGTGGGCCCGAACCAGGTCCTCGTCGTGTCCGGCATCAAACATCGCGCGGAGGACGGCACGAAGGTCGGTTTCCGCATCGTCAAGGGTGGCGGCACGTTCGTCTGGCCGATCTTCGAAAAGGTGGACATTCTCTCGCTGGAACTGCTGACCATCGATGTACAGACGCCCGAGGTTTACACCAGCAAAGGCGTGCCGGTGAAGGTGGACGGCGTGGCGCAAACCAAGGTCAAGGGCGACGATATTTCCATCCGCACGGCGGCGGAGCAATTTCTGGGGAAAAGCACCGATGAAATCCGCAACATCGCCACGCAAACGCTCGAAGGCCATTTGCGTGCCATCCTCGGCACCATGACCGTCGAGGAGATTTATCAGAACCGCGACGCGTTTGCCTCGAAAGTTCAGGAGGTGGCTGCCGGCGATATGGCGAACATGGGCCTTAACATCATCAGCTTCACCATTCGTGACATCCGCGACGGGCAGGGTTACCTCGACGCCCTCGGCAAACCGCGCATCGCCCAGGTCAAACGCGACGCCATCATCGCCCAGGCCGAGGCCGACCGCGATTCGCAGATCCGCTCCGCGCAGGCGAAGCAGGCCGGACAGGAGGCGCAGTTCCTGGCCGATACCAAAATTGCCGAGGCCCAGCGCGATTATCAATCCAACGTGGCGCAATATCAGGCCACGGTGAACCAGCAGAAGGCGCAGGCCGACCTCGCCTACGATTTGCAGAAGTTCAAGACCGGCCAGTTGGTGAAGGCCGAGGAAGTTCAGGTGCAAATCATCGAGAAGCAAAAGCAAATTGAGTTGCAACAGCAGGAAATCCTGCGCCGCTCACGTGAACTCGAAGCCACCGTCCAGAAACCTGCCGATGCCGAACGTTACAAGGTGGAAACCCTGGCCAACGCAAAGAAATTCCAGTTGGAAACCGAGGCCGCCGGTGCCGCATCCGCGACCAAGGCGACCGGTTTTGCCGGCGCCGACGTCGTCAAAGCCACCGGTATGGCTGAAGCCGATGCGAACAAGGCGCGCGGTCTGGCTGAAGCCACCGTCATTGAGGCGCAAGGCAAGGCGACGGCGTCTGCGATGCAGGCCAAGGCCGAGAGCTTCAAGCAATACAACGAGGCGGCAGTCATTGAGATGATTGTGCGCGTGATGCCGGAAATCGCGGGCAAGATCAGCGAACCCCTCAGCAAGACCGAGAAGATGGTCATCATCAACAGTGGCAACGGGCCGGGCGGTGGCGCAAGCAAGCTGACCGGCGACGTGACCACCATCATCAGCCAGTTGCCACCGGTGTTGGAAGCCCTGACCGGCGTAAAGTTTGAGAAATTGCTGGAACAGGTCCCTGCGCTGAAAAAAGCGATGACCAAGGGCGACGACAAAGATAAATAACTCATGCGCCTGTTTGAAGCCATCATTGATGCAAATCACCGGGCAGTGGCCGGAGATGCGGAAGCCGGTCTGCATCCGGCGGATTTCGCGGACGAATTGCCGGTCATTGCGTTGACGTGCATTGACCCGCGGCTGAACGCGTTTTTCCCAAATGCGCTCGCGCTGCCGGCGGAGCAGTTCATCTGGTTGCGCAACGCGGGCAACATCATCTTTGATCCCATGAGCTCGATGATGCGCACGCTGGCCCTGGCCTGCGCGATAAAGGGCGGTCGGGAAATCGCCATCATCGGCCATACGGATTGCCAGGTTGGCAAAGCCACGGCGATGCAGTTGCTCGACAAATTTAGAGAACTGGGGGTCGAACGGCATCTGTTGCCGGACAATCTCAACGAGTTCTTCGGCCTGTTCAGCAGCGAACGACAAAATGTCATCAAGGGGTGCGACATTGTCCGGCACAGTCCGCTCATCGGTCCCAAAATCCCCGTGCATGGGTTGTTGCTGGACATCGAGACGGGTAAACTGGACTGGGTGGTGAACGGTTACGAAACCTGGCAAACGGCACCGGCGCCGGGAGATGCTACCAGGGCTTCCGGCCCGATAGCGGGTGCGCTACGCTCACTGGGTGACTTCAATATCGGGGAGATGAAATTTCCCGAAGGCAAAATCGGCGAACTGGCGACAAAAGGCAAAGACTGGCTGTCACAGAAGGCCGAAAAGGTGGAGGCAGCCCTGCCTGGGACGCCGGAAATGAAGGCGGATGTGGCCAAAAAGTTCGCGGAGTATGCCGAAAAGCATTGGTCAAAGCCGCCGAAAATTCCCGTCCCGCCACCCATCCGTCCGATCAAACGGCGATAGTCAATTGATGTAGGACAGGCGTCGCGCCTGTTTCTAACTTTGAGGCTATGTCCACTTGAGCGGACCTAAGGGTATCCGAATTAATTTACTGGCCGATGTTCAAGTTTCAAAAAGATGGAGACAGGCGCGACGCCTATCCTACCGGATGGCTCCGATTCGGAGGTTCTGCCGATAATCTTCAATACGCCAACGGAGGAAAGCCGTACAATGCTTTGGTGTTGCCTTATTCCGTGTCGGCCAATAGGCGTTGAAATCTCTCTCCAATTTTCGCAACTCGCGGATGCCAACCTGCGCCAGTTGCTGGTAGGGACGCCGCGCTGCGGCGCCCGGTCGGCGCGGCCCGTCCTCCGTAGCAGTACTGCGGAGGGTGGACGCGCCGACCCTACCTCGCTTTGCGACCGCTTGTTGCCATAGCATAAACCGGCAGGATTGCGCTGCCATGCGCGCGGCCAGATCCAGTTCGCGTGCGGAGCGCCGGGCACCGCCCCGGCCAGTTGATAATTTGTTTCTTTTCTCGCCGAGGCGGTGCTCGGCGTTCCAGACTCGTTTCAAAGCCGCCCGTTGCTTCTCAATTTCCTTTAACGCGGCGCGGATGTTCTTTGCCGGAATTCGGCTGAACCAATTCAGTCCGTTTCGACAGAATAATTCGCGTTCCTCCAGCGGCGGAGCGGCAATGACTGTTCCGAGTGGCGTTTCATTCGGCGCCTTTACCTTTAATTTGCGATGGGCGAGGCCGAGTTTGAATGCGGCCTCAGCAATCTTGCCCGTTGAATCCGCAAATACATCGCGGCTTAAAACTGGCTGAAGTAATTTCTCGTCGAATCCCTTTGCGTTCCACGCCAGCGAGGCGCCCGCGAGAAATGGCAGCCAGCTCACGGCCAAGGGTTGCGGGTGGCCGCCGTCACCCCAATCGGTAATAAGATAACCGACGGCTCCGTGTCTGCGCCCGGCCCTGGCGGCCGCGCGCAAATTCGCCAGCGCGTTGTCATGCCGGCCAATCAACGTCTGCCAGGTCGAAGTGCCGGGGCAGACGTAAAAGGGAATCTTTGATTTGGCGAACAGTGCGGCTTCGCGATCGAACGGGTGATTTGCCTCATAGCCCCAGTTCAGCGCGATTGGAGCGCCGAGCGCCGGCCCGGCGTGTTTCAAGTTTGCGGCTGTGCCTGCCGAGACGGTGCTCGGCGCTCCGATCTTTGCCAGTTCGGAAATCAGTTTCGGGTATTTCAAAATGATGTCGCCCCAGAACATCATCGTCCGGCCGCGCCGGGAGACCTCGCGCCGAATTTTCTTAAGGAAATTCACATAAACGAGTCCCTGGCCTTTGGCTTCACAAAGTTTTTTGCTTTGGCCGCGGCCCAAATCCCAGGTTTCGTCGCAGCCAACGTTAAAGAACTGGCTCGAAAAATTCGGCAGCAATTCATCATACAACCCGTTGAGAAAGGGCAGGGCGCCGGGATGATTCGGCGCAAGTGTGGTTGGGCGGCGGACGAATTCTTTGCTCGCGTCTTCGTACGGTTCTGAAACTTCAGCAAGCTTTCTGAGTCGCGGGTCTTGCAGGAAATATCTCAAATGGCCGAAGGAATTTTGATTCGGCACGAGGTCAATGCCGAGTTTGTGGCAATGCGCGTCGAGCTGGCGAATTTCCGGACCAGTCAACGCACCCCAGCTTTGCCAGACGGATTTGTAGCGGCGATAGGCGAACGTATGCTCGGTGTAGAGTTGCAGCTCGTTGATTTTGAAATCGGCGAGATGTTCGACGAGTTCGAGCAGCGTTTCGAGTTTAGGCACGCGCCCGCGTGAAATATCGAGCATCACGCCGCGGCGCGGAAAATCCGGCCAGTCACGGATTTCCAGATACGGCAGGTGACGGCCGTATTGGCGAAGCAATTGGCGCAGGGTCGCGGTGGCGGCGCGCAAGCCCGCCGTTTCGCGGAAGGAAATTTCAATTCCACTTTTGGAAATCACCAGCTTGTAGCTTTCGGGATGATTTGGCGCAGAATTGCTGCGAACGACTTTGATTACAGACAACGGTTTCTGTTTCGGCAGCGTGAACGTGCCGCGAAGAATTTTCAGCGAGCGGGGTTGTGGAAGCAGGTTCAAAAAGAATCTTACTTGAGGTTATTCATGTTGAATCACAGTGATTGAAACGATTGTCAATTCACCTGTTTCAAATTGTTCAAGTTTTTCATTCTTTTTGCGCGCTTCGAAATACGCGAGAGACTCTGGAAGTGTTTGGATTAACCCAAATTCGTTCAGGTTGGGGCCGGGCAATCCTTGTGTTATCAATTCAGTTTCAACAACGGAAAATCCGCCGTCAGCGAAACCAATATCGTATCCAGATGTTTGAGATGATTCGGCTTGTGGAAGTGCAACTTGAAGCAGCCAGGCTCCTTCGCAATGCTTTTTTGCAGCAGCAAAATATTCTGCTGCAATTGTTGCATCAGCGCAAATAGCTTTTTGATATGAGCCTCCAAAATCAACATTGATTCGTGAGCGCTCCATCCGTGTATGCAGGTCCTGCAATTCATTTTTTATGGCCTTGTCAAAATCAAAACCAATACCAAAAGGCCAGACTTGACCACCAAGGCCAGCATAAAGAGAGCGAGGATTTTTAATCGGAAATTTAGGTCCGCTCTTCGGCCAATTTCCTTTTACCAAATACCAATGAAAAATCGTAGTTGCCAATTTGAGTAAAATTTATTTCGCAATCATCCCCGTTTGGCGCGCGTAATTAAAGAGCCCACCGGCGTCCACGACCGGGCGCACATCGCCGAGCGGTTTGAATTCATTTCTTTGGCGGCAATTCACGGATGAAAGACCACGAGACTTCCGCAGTCTGGCCGTTGTTATAATGGACGTAGAAACCGGCGTGGCACTCATCTTCAAGTTCCACCCGCTCAACCTGGGCTTTGGCTAAAATTTTATTGGCCTTGCGGATGGTCGCGTGCGGTTCAAGAAAGGTCAGGCCGTCCTCGAAGTCCACCTCGAACGCGTCTTCCCAGGCCAGATAATGCACGGCGGTGAGGTCAACCATCTTGGCCGTGCCAAATGGTTTCTTCAGTCGCGACAATGTCGGCGTCATAGTCTGCCTTTGCTTTTCAATTCCATGATTATACTAACCAAATCTTTCGGCGGTGTCCAGTTCTCCAAGCCTCGCAACGTGTCCACGTCAACACGGCCAAGCTTTTTACCCTTGTCCGTTCGCACATGGACATGGCGTGGCGCATGATCGCCAATCCACCAGAAAATGATGTATCCACCCCGCCGGATTTTGCCCATGGCTCAATTGATTTATTTCGTAATCATCCCGCTTTTCCGCGCGTAATTGAACAGGCCGCCGGCGTCCACGACCGGGCGCACGTCGCCGAGCGGTTTGAGCTTGATGACTTTGCCGGTCGCCTTGACCGTGACGGTGGCCGCGTCGAGGTCAACGGTTACAACATCGCCGTTTTTCAACGTGTCGCAGAGGCGTTCGGTGAGTTCGCACGGATAGAGCTCGCCGGTGGCGACGCTGTTGCGGAAGAAAATGCGCGCGAAGCTTTCGGCAAGGACGATTTTGCACCCGGCCGAGCCGAGCGCGATGGGCGCGTGCTCGCGTGAACTGCCGCAGCCGAAATTCTTCCCGCCGACGACGATGGGGAATTCGGTATCAAGCTGACCATCCTTTACGAAGCGCGTCGGGTAGAGCGATTCGGGCAGGCCGGCGAGCGCATAGCTGCCGAGCTTCTCATATTCGTCGGGCATGGTCGGCACCAGCGTGAGATACTGCGCGGGAATGATTTGATCCGTGTCAATATTGTCGCGCACCACGTAAACCGGTCCGGTAAAAACAGATTGCATGACGCCAATGTGGCGTAATCGGCGGAATTTTCAATCAGATTTCAATTACGGGGTCTTCCG
>Ga0265338_10006181_pt1 | contig 15353 bp, 4 predicted proteins | sample 42126metaG_FD_193579 | JGI IMG/M metagenome (GOLD analysis project Ga0265338, IMG submission 193579) | Rhizosphere microbial communities from Carex aquatilis grown in University of Washington, Seatle, WA, United States - 4-21-26 metaG | ecosystem: Host-associated > Plants > Roots > Rhizosphere >... | reverse complement strand
TGGATTGTGATTCTTTTGCCATGGATACTTTTACAGATTTTTCTTGATTATGCACAGAATTTTGCACCTGGAGATACTGCGGTGATGAAGACATTAGTTAATATTGCAACAAAAGGTGGAGGTGGACCAGGAACTCAGCCTCCATCAGGAGAAAAAGGTGCTGCTCTAAGCTTGCCTTTTGCCAAACGATTCTCTATCCCTATTGATTTGAAGCCTGGACCTACTGGTGCAGCAAAAGAGCTTAACGTCCAAGGAGCTGAATTAAAGGCAACGTTTGCTCAACCGATCAGTGTGCCAAGCGCAAATGTTAATGTTCAAGTTTTGAATTCCGCAAATATAAAAATGCCATCACTTCGAGATATTGCACGATTTGATGTTGCTGTTACTTCTCATGAAGTAACAAAACAACAGGAAGTGAGTCGCTTCACGCAGCAACTTGTAAAAATAGCAAATCCTGTTGCAGCAACAAATGCTTTCGAACGGAATCAAATGTCAACGCTTCGTGGGAAACTTACTCAACAGGGGGAAAGCGGGAATATTATGGCGAATTCTCTCTTAAATGCAGCAAATGCTTCTACTCAAAATGTTTCCAGTTTATCCAATCAAAAAGTGAAGAATATGCTGCAACAAATGTCAAATCCTGCATCAGCATCTCCTGCCACTCGTGAAAAGATGAATCAAGTAAATCAAGTGCTCCAAAAAGAAAGCACGCAAAATAATAATCAACTTGCCTCCTCAATCCTTTCAGTAAATGAAAAAACCAGTGATAAGGAGATACAAAAAATAAAAGAACAGTTAATGCAGTCATCAAATACTACGACGAGCAAAGCGGTTACCTCTGCACTTACCCAAACTGCGAGAGAATCATCTCAAGTACAAAGTACAATCAAACAAGTTTCGAATCTCAGTTCGGTTGTTAAGACTGCTGATAAAGAACATGTGACCAAACTCCATGACACATTAGAGAAAGCAAGCAAAGATGGAAATCAACTTGCCACAGCGATTCTTTCCGTAAATGAAAAGACTTCAGCTACTGAGATCGAAGCGCTACAACAACGAATTCAAGAGGCAAAAGATAAAGGAGATTCAGTTGCCTCGGAAGTTACTGAGACCGCAAAAACTACTAATACTACAACTCTTCCGACAGTGAATAGAGTACAAAATGTCAGTAAGGAAGACTATCAAGCAGTAAAAGATATGTGGAAACAGAATTATCAAAAGCTTGAAGTTCCACAAGGAATGGCAGGGAGCCGAGCTGATTGGGTAAAGGATGATATTGCGAGTATTGATGAAACAATCGGTTTACTTTCTTCACCAGATGCTGATAAAGTACAGCAAGGAATGGATCAAGTCTCAAATCTTCTGCCATTCTTGCTTGTAGGAGGATTTTCACAGACACAAATTGTCGAATATTTGAAGGCAAAACAAGATGCGGCGAAAGAAGTCTCCAAGATTGTTGCAGTTGAGGATGAAGAAAAAATTGCTGTCGGCGTAGCGAAAAAGACGGCAACTGCACAGCAGACAATGTCAGCTTCTGTGGAAACAAACGATGAATCTGATGAAGGTGAAGAGTCTCCTTTGACCGCCGTTACTAGAAACACAACTCCATCTGAATCCTCCACTTCATTGCAATCAAATAATATGTTTTCATTGGCGAATTTGGAGAAGCCAAAGATAACTGATATCGCGAAATTTGAAGTTAGCCATTTAACAAAAGATAAAGAGGAAGCGAAGAGATTAGAGCAAACGCGTGGAACACTTGAAAAACTTGCAAATCCAGCAAACTTTATCAGCGATCCAGAACATGCACAAATAGAACAGCTTCGACAAAAGCTTTCTGAAGAAAGTCAAAAAGGAGATCAAGCGGCTGCAAGTATTCTCTCTGCTGCTAATAGTACAACGGCAGTTCAGGATATTTCACAGTTATCTCAAGGAAAAGCACTCAGTGATGAACAGCTTGAAGAAGTAAAGAAATTGTGGAAGGAAAATTACAAAACCCTTCCAGTCCCACAAGAATTTCCCAACAACGTGAATGGGCGAGTGGAATGGATCAAAAAAGATAGTGAAGATATTGTTCAAACACTTGCGTTGCTGCAGGCACCGGAAACTGAAAAGAAAAATGAAGGACTGAAGAAAATTTCTACTATTTTGCCTTTCCTTCTCCTTGGCGGATTTTCTCTGCAGGAAATGATAGGATATCTCAACGCAAAACATGAAGCTGCTGAGGAGTCGGTAAAAGAACTTGATGAAGAAGAATCAAACAAAGTTTCCGTTTCCAGTGGCAGCACAACTGAGGAAAAACCAGCAAATCTGACTACAGAAGAAGAGAATAAATAAAAGAGAATTGTTGAGATAGTTCATGCTCTTGCTCTTTTTTTGCAATTAGTATTTAATAGAAAGAGTATTATGTTTGGAAACCTGTTTAATCAAAAGAAAGATGAAAATGGAAATCCTGTGCCGGCGGGGGACACTCCTGTGGCGGCAACAACAGATCAAACAGCAAATGCCTCAGCACCTATGTCTGCGCAACCTGTAACATCTGAACCGGCGTCATCCACGCCTGCACCGTCCGCTTTTAGCACTCCTTCTGTTTTTTCATCATCACCACAATCTGCAGCACCTGCTGATCCGCCAATTCCTTCTTCTGATCCGACACCGACATCTCCGGATAATCTTTCCTCAACACAGCCTTCTATACCAGATGCAAATTCTTCGGACTCTAATACCAATCCAGTTTCTGCACCTGTTGATACTTCTGCTCCCGCGGGTTCTCCTCAGAACGACTTAACTGCCTTGAGTCATTTGGATCCGCGTACTGCTCAGGCATTAACGCATGCTCAGGAGGAAACACGAAGGATAAAGCAACAGAATATAGAGCCCGAGCAATTGCTTCTTGGATTATTGTATGATGAACAGCTTTATAACATGCTGAGCGATCAAGGAGCTGATGGTGGTCAGATCTCAAAGGAGATCCAGACTGAAGAGAAAATGGGCACCTATCAAGGCCAGCCAACACTTAGTAAAATTTCTCAGGAAGTTTTTGATCAGGCATATCGTGATGCAAAGATGCGCGGTGCAAATTTCGTTGCTCCTGAGGATGTCTTAATTGTTTTATTTTCGCCAAATTATAAAACGGCGCAATATTTGCAGAATCATAGCCTTAAAAAAGAGACAATGGTTGAAAAGTTTTCCAAAAATCCAACAACAGCATATGGGAAACGGACAGTCCTGGAGAAATACGGAATAGATCTGACTGAAGAAGCACGTGCAGGCAAGCTTGATCCGATTGCGGGACGAGATAAAGAGATTGACCGTATGGTTCATGTGCTTTTGAGAAGAACAAAGAATAATCCGATTATTATCGGAGAACCAGGAGTCGGTAAGACAGCAATTGTAGAAGGACTTGCTCAAAAAATTGTCCAAGGTGCAGTCCCGAAAGAGTTACAGGATAAGAGAATTTTCCAGCTTGATGTTGCCTCACTGATTGCAGGTGCGAGTCATCGGGGAGAGTTTGAAGAACGTCTGCGCGGTGTAATTAATGAGGTGCTGGGTTCGAATAACAGAATTATTTTGTTTGTTGATGAAATTCATGCGCTTATGGGAACAGGTGATGACGGCGGGATGAATGCGGCAAATATTATTAAGCCTCATCTTGCTCGTGGGCACTTTCAATTGATTGGTGCGACAACGACAACTGAGTACCGCAAAAATTTTGAAAAAGATAAAGCATTCGAACGGCGCTTCCAACCTGTCACCTGTGAAGAACCGAGCGAAGAAGTTGCCGTTGAAATGCTTAAAATTGTCCGTCCCAAATACGAGAAATTTCATCATATTACCATTTCTGATGATTCCTTAAAGGAATGTGTAAAATTATCCAAGAAATATATTGGTGAGCGTTATCTTCCTGATAAAGCAGTTGATTTACTCGATGAAGCATCAGCTGAAGTAAAATTGCAAATTGACGCAGGTAATCGTCCAAACGGTGATGCATCAGTTAAAAAAGCTGACATTGAGAAAGTTGTCAGTGCGTGGACTGGTATTCCGATTACAAAGTTAACAGAAGATGAGAGTGCCAAACTTCTTAAACTTGAAGATAGGATTCATCAACGGCTTGTGGATCAGGAAGAAGCTGTTGTGGCAGTTTCAGAAGCAGTACGCCGTGGAAGAATCGGACTTGCCGCTGCAAATCGTCCGATTGCTTCATTTATTTTCCTTGGCCCAACTGGTGTGGGTAAGACAGAGCTTGCAAAAACATTGGCAGAGCTGTTGTTTGGCCGTGACGATGCGATGGCGCGGCTTGATATGTCAGAATATATGGAAAAACATGAGGTGGCAAAATTGATTGGTGCGCCTCCAGGATATGTCGGTTACGAAGAAGGTGGTCAGTTGACTGAAGCAGTCCGCAAGAAACCATATTCAATTGTTCTTATGGATGAAATTGAGAAAGCTCATCCTGATGTATTTAATATCTTGCTGCAATTGCTTGAAGATGGACGTTTGACAGACAATAAAGGAAATACAATTTCATTCAGAAATACCATTGTTATTTGTACATCAAACATCGGCAGTAATGTTATTCAGCAGCATTTGAGTCAAATTGATCCAAAAGCAAAGAGATCTCCTGAAGATATGGACAAAACTTTCAAAGAATTGCAGGGGATTGTCCGTGATGAGCTTACAAAATTTTTGCGGCCTGAGGTTCTTAATCGTTTTGACGAAGTTGTTATCTTTAAACCATTACAACCTGAGCATATGGCTGGAATTGCGCGTTTGGGAATTGCAAAAACTGCAAAACTTTTGAAAGAACAAGGATATAATCTTCAGATTACTGAGCGGGCAATCGCTCAGCTCGCAACAGATGGTTACGATCCTGTCTACGGTGCACGGCCGCTTAGAAGACTGATTCAGACTGCAATTGAAAATCCAATCGCCTTAGCGATTATTTCCAAGAAATTTGTTCCAGGTGACACAATTGTTATTGATTACAGTGATAACACCAATGAGTTCTTCTTTAGTAAATCTGGAGGGATTGCTGATGTCGCTCCAATGACAGATGAACAATTCCGTACCTTTCTTGTCCAACTCGTAACTCCTGAAGTTGTAACAAACGCAGTAGACAGACAAAGATATATGGAAGTGCATGATCTCATTCTAAAAGGTAGATCAGAAAATAATAAAACGGCTGGTGCTATTATGGAAGTAAATGCGGCTACACCGCTTACCCAGATCCAAACAATTCGTCAGGAATTAGAAACCGCAAAAGGCAAGGGCGATCCAATGGCGCAGGCAATTTTGGATCTAGCATCAACGGTTGCTCATCAGATTCAAGCAACAATTCTCTTGAAGCATATTATTATGGAGATTATTCAGCCTGCGGATATTGTTCAACCTGCAAAGAAACAGCGCTTTATGGAGTTGCATGAGAAAGTGATGCAGGAAAGCCAGCGTCAGAATCCTTTGGCGCTTAAGATAATGGCGGTTAATGATAACACAACAGCAAATGCCATTGATGAGTTGATGGAAGAACTTAGAGCAGATAGCGCTAACGGTGACGATCTTGCTACTGAAATTCTTTCAGCTGTTAACAATGAAATCGCGGAAGAAACGAAAGCGAGTCATCAAACAGATCCGGTAGTGCAGTATAGAAAAGTTCTTAAGCAACTTATCAATCCGCTTTATTTGGCAGATCCTGAAGATAAGGCGAAATTTAGCCAAGTTTATGACAAAATATCAAAGGCAAACAAATCGGGAAATCCATTGGCAGCATCCATACTTTCTCTTACTGATACCACATCAGATAATGACATCCAGCAATTAAAAGAGCAACTAGAACAGGCAAAAGCACAAGGAGATGATTTTGCGAAAGAAATCCTTGCTGTTATTGGTGAAGCGATTGAAAAAGCACCAATAAGAAATCTTAAGAAGACACTTCTTGCTGTTACCAATCCTTTGAGTGCACCAACTGCTCAGGAACGTGAACAATATACGCTTCTACAGACCAAAATAACTGAAGCGTCTCAAAAAGGGAATCAGCTCGCAACAGCGGCTCTTACAGTAAAAGAAGCAACAACAGATGATGAACTCAAACAATTAATGGATCAAATTGTTAAGTCTCCAGATGATGAGATTGCAAAGATGATAAATTCACTTGCAGAAGGCAGTATCACTCCTGCTGCTCAAAATACCTCGAATCAAACACAACCTGCACAGCAATCACAGGAACCAATTACTCAACAGGCGCAACCAGTTCAGCAGTCGGCTATGTCATCATCTCCAGCTCCAATGATGCAACAGCCTCCTGTTCAGTCTCAACCAGTTTCTCAAGCTCCAATCAATACTGTCATGCCACCAACACAACAAAATACCAGTGGTCTTTTTACTCCGCCGCCTCCGCCAGTGTTTAATACCCCTCCTTCTAATGTAGATAATACCGCTCCTGTTTCTGGCAGTGGTGCAATGATGCAACCAGCAAATGCCTACAATGCCTACAGTTTTTCAGGAATTCCCGCAAGCTCACGTCCAATGGGCTACGTTTCTCCACAAACCAACCAGGAAGAGGTAGAGTAACCTCATTGTAATTTCTCATAGCACTTCATATACTAATAGTATGGCCGCAAATTTTGTGGTTGTGTTGTTATGAAGTATTCGAAACTTTTTGTAATGTTCCTAAGATTTTGGTTCTTGGAAAGTCCTGTCGCTCTTTTTTATTTTTTTGCTTCCCTCAATGGAGCATTCTTCCAGCTGTTTTCTTTGCCGCTTCTGTTGCGGACTTATTTTAAGCCGCTTAAAAATGAATACAGGGAGGGTCTGGTAGGATTCTCTCGTGTAATGGGAATTACTATCAAAACATTTTTTATCCTTATGGATCTTGTGATTTTGTTTTTTCTTCTTTCTGTTGAAATTAGTATTTTTGTCGCTTACGTCTTTTTCCCAATTGCGACAATAGCCTTGTTATTTTTTAGGTACTAGGGGTTAGGTCTTTAAATCATATGTTTTTAACAGTAAAATTTTATCATTTTTATCGAACTGCACTTGTTCGGAGTATCCGGTTGATTGTGTATGTTTTGTTGTTAGCTCTTATTCTGCTTGAAATAAAAAGTGTTACCTCTTTGAGATTTTTGGTTTTTCTTTTTAATATTTTTGTCATGATTGAAGTATTCTTTCATTACAAAATCAGTAAGGCCACACCAACTGTTCCTGTTGCAAAAAATACAATAAAAACACTATACGATTCATTTACTTTGCCGGCACTTTATTGTTTTGTAACCCAACCAACAACAACGGAAGTTATTAAGAAATTAGCGCAATATCCACAGGTAAAATTAATTATGGAAAAAGCAGATATCACGCATAAAGAACTGGTTTTTACCGATGTTTCAAAAGATCTTTTGGCTCAAAGCGCTTTTGAAACAGCGCAGACGTTTAAGGGAAAATACGTGACAACACTTGATGTCTTTATCGCGTATTTATTTCTTATTGAAAAAGAAACGAAATTATTTTTTGCCAAACAGCTCAAAACGGCGGATATTTATAACATGATGTATTGGGTGCGTATAACAATGCCGGAAGAAGAAAATCCCAAGCCCTGGCGTATTAATTTTTGGGGTGAAGGGCTGGGTGAGTCGCTTGTGTCAGGATGGACGCCCGAAACGAAAAAATACACAACACAGTTCACTGATTTTGCATTGCGTGAAAGGCCATTAATCGGCGGCCGCGAAAAAGAATTTGGAACGATACTTGAGGCATTAAGTAAAGTCGAGGATAATAATGTTTTGCTTGTTGGCGATATCGGTGCGGGCAAAGAAAATTTGGTCAAAGCGCTTGCCTATTATAGTTTTGAGGGAGAGTTAGGGGGTTGGCTTGACTATAAAAAAGTTTTACAGTTACTGGTCGGTGCTCTCACAGCTGGAGCGACTAATCGAAATGATCTGGAATTGCGTTTGCAGGAGATTATTGCTGAAGTATCTCATGCGGAAAATGTCTTTTTTTACATTCCTGATTTCCAAAATATTTTGGGAGCCTCGTCTTATGGATTGGATTTATCTGGTGCTCTTTTGCCTTATCTTAAAGGCGGTGCGATGCCGATAATAGCAACAATGTCTGTAGGTGCATACAAAACCTACATGGAAAAAAATCCTTTGCGAGAGGTATTTACTATCATTTCATTAGCGGAACCGGATAAAGATAACGCCATTCAAATGCTTCTTGGTGAATCGGAGAAAATTGAAAAGAAATATTCGGTTATCTTGGATTATCGGGCAATAGTTAGTTCAGTAGAATTATCTGAACGTTTTTTCCAAGATGAAGTCTTACCCGGAAGTGCTGTCGCGCTTTTGGAAAATGTTGCGAATACGGTAGCTCATGATGCAACACGTAAATTTTATGAACGGACACGTCATAAAATGGTGCTTGAAGAAGATGTTGTTAAAAAAGTTGAACAAACAAGCCATATCGCGATTGCCTTACCGACAGGTAATGAAATTCAATTGCTTTTGCATCTCGAAGATAGACTGCATGAACGGGTAATTGCTCAAGAAGATGCGATAAAATCAGTCAGTGAAGCGATGAGAAGATTGCGTTCCGGTATGACAACGAGTGAACGACCGATTTCGTTTCTCTTTTTAGGACCTACTGGTGTTGGAAAGACAGAAACGGCAAAATCTCTCGCTGATTTTTATTATGGCGGCGAGAAGAATATGCTCCGGCTGGACATGAGTGAGTATACTGATGAGGATGGGTTGAAACGTCTCCTAGGTGCGCCTCCGGGAGAAGGCAATGAACGGGGAGAGTTGACAGATAAAATTCATGATAATCCTGCTGCACTTATTCTTCTTGATGAGTTTGAAAAGGCAAATCCCAAAATTCATAATTTGTTCTTGCAGGTTTTTGATGATGGCCGCTTGACTGATAATAAAGGCATTACTGTTTCATTTCGAAATGCGATTATTATTGCCACATCCAATGCCGGATCTGAATTTATCCGTGAAGAGGTAGAGAAAGGAACAAAAATAGATAATAAATTTGAGCACAAACTGCTTGAAGAGGTTGAATCTAAAGGTATTTTTAGACCAGAACTTCTCAATCGCTTTGACGATGTTGTTGTTTTTAAACCGCTCGGTCCTGAACAAGTAACGCAAGTTGTCAAATTGCTTTTGGACCAGTTGAAAAAGGAAATGGAAGCGCAGGATATTAAGCTATATTTTGACGATGCAGTTATTGCCAAAATCGCACAAGAGGGGTTTGATAAAGATTTCGGTGCGAGGCCGCTTCGAAGATATATTCAGGATACGATTGAAGATATTATCGCACAAAAGAAATTGACCAAAGAGATAGCGCGAGGAAAAACAGTGACATTCTCATTGGATGGAACTGGTGCACTCCATACAGCGATAGTTTAAAATTTATATGATTTTCTTTTGAAAACATATACCCCAGAATTGGCAATTACCATCTGATACTCTTTATTTTTATTCAGTTTCTCCAAATCAGTAGTATATTCTTGCGCAGTCATACCAAGAACAGGAAGAAGCTCCGTATCAACAATGACAAAATCTTCCGTTCCCGTCATTGACGGCCAGATAGTGAGATTTTTATAATATTTATTTAAATGTGGTGCTATCTGATACTGTGCGGAGACAGTCGCGTCTTGCGGAAGTGCATTTATTACTTGTATTAGGGTTTGATAATTTGCGTCACTTAAGCCGCGTTCATAGATTGTTTCGTGAACGGCAGGTATCAAGGAATAACCATTATATCCATAAAAGACAGTTGAACCAAGGGCGCAATAAAAAATAAGCGAAGTAAAAAAGACGTTTTTATTATTGATATGCTTTGTGATTAGTTTATATTGGTAAATACGCGGCAGTGCTTCAAAAGTTGCGACAACCGTTAATGCTGCTATAGCTGCGCTGTAATGAGCGCCGTTTGCCATCGCAATATTTGAAGAGAGAAGTTTTTCCATGAGTGATGGGAAAATAATAAGAAGTGCCGGAGGAAATAAAAAAAACAAAAAAGCAAATTGTCCAAATGTCTGAAACATCATATCAATTTTTATTCCTGGTGTGACCAGTGTTTGCAGAAAAGAGAACGGTTTAAAAAGTGTATTTTTTATTATCCCCCACATTCCTGATCCACCATCTGTAGCATATTGTCCCCAATATCCAAATCCTCCTTTATTGAACATCGGGAAAACAATATCAAAACAAATAATATACCATAGGATACCCAACGCTGCAGTTATTGTGCCGAACAGTCGATCGCGTTTAAAAAAGAATAAATATATTCCCCAAAAAAGGACAATAAATGCGACTTCTTCTTTGCAGAATAACGAAAGAATGATGAAAAGAAAATACCGTTTTGTTTGTTTACGAAGATAAAAATAATACGCCCACAAAAAAAGAATGGGGAAAAAGAGTATTTCATGAAATCCATATCCAAAGCCGTATTGTAGTCCGCCGAAAGAAAGATATGCAAAAGCTATAGCAAGACCAATACTTTTTGTTTTCAAAAAATGCTTAGAGATTAAATAAATCGGAACTGCGCCTGAAATTGCTGCGGCGGCCTGAAGTATCATCATAAGTCCTCCACTATGTGATATCCAGAAAAATGGCGCAATGAAAATTAGAATAGGCGAAAAATGCTGTGACCAGGTGGGATAGAATTGTTGATTTAGATTCCAAAGATAAGGAATTTTAAATTCAGATAATTGCCAAATTACCTGATGAAAGTAGACAACATCAATTGATTCGGAGATAAATCCTTGATATCGTGACCAGGTCATGAGAAGAAGAAATGCTCCATAGAACCATATACCAGTGGCAAAGAGAATGAAACTGAGGTGTTTTGTTTGTTGACTCAGTTTATTTTCTAAGAATTTTTCAACACAGAATGCAAAACATAAGCTGATCAGAATAATAGCAAGATAAATCATTTCAGTAGTGGAAAGAAAGGATAGATGGGTACTGGATAACAGCGAAAAATAGAAAAAAGGAAATACAAGAAAAAGAAAGAAGACAACAGAAAAAACGATATTTTTGCCAGTCATAAAATTAGTATAATTTTTGTAAATAGTGCTTCTAGTTGAACTGCTTCTTATACTATTATAGTATATTTACATGCAAGAGCATAAACAGCAAGAAGAAGAATTTTCATTTAAGAGTTTTTTTGTTCCTCTAACAACTATAAAGGCGATTCATTGGATTATAGTTATTGGTTTGATCGTATACTTTAATAGTTTATTTAACGGTTTTGTTTGGGATGACTTCTCTCAACTAATTAATAACAATACCAGTCATTCTCTCATAAATATATCGCAGTTTTTCAGTAATCACTCATATACATATTATCGACCATTTTCAGCAGTTGTTTTAGCAGGAATGTATATGGCTTTTACCACAACTGCATTTTGGTATCATTTCGTACAGATAATCCTTCATATAATAAATACCATATTTATTTTCATTTTATTTAAAAGATTTTTTAAACTTTTTCTTTCCTTTATACTTGCAGGTGTTTTTTTGATTCACCCAATGAACGTAGAATCTGCTGCATATATATCTTCACTTCAAGCTGTTTTGTCTTTACTATTCGGATTGTCTGCGCTTGTGATTGTTTCTTATAAAAAGCAACAATCTGTTTTTCAGTATCTTCTCTTATCTCTTTTTTTCCTTCTTTCGATTCTTTCAAAAGAAACAGGAATAATTTTTTGTATTCTTACTCCATTGCTCATGGCCTTTAATAAAAAGATTCGTTATGAAAAGAGAGAATATATGCTTATCTCTCTCTCCATCGTATTAGCCATTTCTTTCTATGTATATTTAACGTTTTTCTACGGAAATATACCAAAAGAAACGCTATTTTTTTCTCCAGTCCCAATTGTAAATGCGTCATTATTTATAAAACTTTTGACATTTCCTAAAATACTTTTTTATTATCTTCTTACCTTTGTTTATCCGGTTCAGCTGGCAGTATCACAGCAATGGTTGGTAAGAAGTCTCAGTGTGGAAGAGTTTTATATCCCATTATTTGTGGACATATTTTTCTTTACTGGTTTAGTAATAACAGGAATATATCTTTGGAGAACGAAATTAAGAGATACATATATTTTTTTTCTCTTATGGTTTTTACTTTCCTGGGGGATGGTTTTTCAAATAATTCCTTTAGATATGACAGTTGCTGACCGGTGGTTTTATGTTCCAATGATTGGTCTACTTGGGGTGTTGGGAAGTTTAATAACAAATATAAAAGTAAATAATACTATCTTGAAACAATGCGTTCTATGGCTTCTTGTAATTATATTGCTATTATTTTCACTCAGAACAATGGTTAGATTACAAAATTGGAATAATAATTTCACTCTTTTTACTCATGATGAACAAATATCAACTGTAAGTTATGATATTGAGGATCAACTTTCAAATCAATATTTGACTGCATCAGAATATGATCAAGCAAAACCACATATCATGCGTTCTATTCAATTTGCGCCTAAATATTGGGGAAATTGGAATAATTTAGGAGTATATTACGAAGGAACAGGACAGATAAATCAGTCAATAAAAGCTATATTTCAGGCGGTGGATAATAATCCTAATTATTATAACGGCTATATAAATCTTGCCAGTATATATTTTCATTATAAAAATCCGAGTGAAGCACGAGTAAAGATTGGCAAAATTCTCATGAAATATCCTCATGATCCACTGCTTTTGGTTTATATGGCAGTTGAAGAATATAAAGTAAAAGATACAACTTTAGCTAAAAATTCAATAGCTCAAGCGTATAAATATAATCAAAGTGCAGACATTAGATACATTTACGATAGTATTATGAATAATCAACCGCTTGATGTGGTATCTAAATAAAAATGATATATTGACAAGGTAAAAGAAACCCATGTATAAAAAGATGTAGGTTATCCTTATCCAAATTAAGGAATAATTTAGCCAAAATGAAATTCAGATACAGTTTGCTTATTTTTCTTTCTTTCTTCCTCTTTATTAGTTTTCTTGTTATAAAACCAACCGTAAGTTCCGCTTTTGCTGATACAGTGACTCTTTCAGGAAGTGTGAAAGATTCTTCAGGAAATGCGATTGGCAATGCAACAGTTACTGTGAATGATCCAAATAATGATTCTACTACTACTGATCCCACTACTGGGCAATATAGTTTCTCGATACCCTCAGGAACATATAATATTCAAGTTACTCCGCCTTCAGGTAGCGGTTTTACCTCTGTTATTGCATTAAGTCAAAATATCTCTTCGAATACCGTGTTAAATTTTGTTTTAACACCTACTGGAAGTGCTACTTTAAGCGGACATGTCTATGATGCTGTCGGCGTACCTCTTTCTGGTCAGCGGGTCATGCTGCAAACGTCCAGTGGGGCACAATATCTTACTTCAACAGATAGCTCGGGAGCTTATTCATTACAGGCACCGACAGGGACATATGCATTCTTATTTGTGATGAATGTGAATGCAAATAATTTTACAACAAGTGCTCCTGAGCGGTATCAAGCAATTGTACAAAATTATAACCTAAGCCAAAGTACTATCGTTGATTTTACTATTCCAGCAAAGAAAGTAATTATACATGTACAAGATGGATCAAATACTTCTGTAAGTAATGTTGCACTTAGTACATCCAATAGTGGAAGTAACGGACTCCAATTAGGTGGGGGAATTACTGCAAATATAGTTTCAAAATATGGGGAAGGAGGAGATCCGACACTCACAACGGATTCTCAAGGTAATGCAACACTTTGGCTTATCCCAAGTCAAAATTATACTATTACAGCAACTCCTGCGAATGGTAGTAGCTACGTTGCAACATCTCTCTCAAATGTCAGTATCACAAGCGATACGACGTTGACTATGACTTTGCCTCAGACATTCACTTTGTCAGGGCATGTCTATGATGCAACAGGCGCACCTCTTGCAAGTCAGCGAGTCATGTTGCAAACCTCAAATGGGACACAGTATGTCACCTTAACTGATAATTCCGGAGCTTATTCATTGCAAGCTCCTGCAAACACGTATGCATTTTTGTTTGTGATGAGTGTCAATCCCAATAGTTTTTCAGTAAATGCACCAGAAAGATATGATGCAATTGCACAAAATTACACGTTGAGTCAAAACACAAATGCTGATTTTACGGTTCCGGCCAAGAAAGTCATTTTGCATGTACAAGATGCCTTGAACAATCCCATCAGTAATGCCTCCATTCAGACATCCAATAGCGGGAGTAACGGATTAACAATCAGTCCTAGTATCACAGCAAATGTAACTTCTTCCTATGGAAATAGTGGAGATCCTAGTCCTACAACTGATGCACAAGGTAATATAACACTTTGGCTAGTTCCGAGTCAAAATTATACTATTATAGCTACTCCTCCAAATAATAGTGGTTATACTACAAATTCTCTTTCAAACCAAAGTATTACAGCAGATACATCATTAACAATAACTTTATCCAAATCGGTAACACTTTCAGGGCACGTATATGGTCCATTGGGAGATCCACTGTCGGGTCAGCGAGTTATGTTACAAACTTCATCAGGGACACAATATGTTACTGCAACAGATGGAAATGGCGCCTATTCATTACAAGCGCCTCTTGGGAATTATGCGTTCTTATTTGTAATGAATGTTAATGCGAACAGTTTTTCTGTTAACGCACCTGAAAGATATGAAGCAATTGCCCAAAATTATACCTTAAGTCAAAACACAACTGCAGATTTCACCATTCCAGCCAAGAAAGTAACTGTACATGTACAAGATGCAGCTAATAATCCAGTGAAGAACGTATCCATTCAAACATCAAATAGTGGTAGTAATGGTCTTGTGATAAGTCCAGGTATTAGTGCCAATAGTACGTCTGTTTATGGAACAGGAGGAGATCCTATTCCTGCCACAGACAATCAAGGTAATGTAACACTTTGGCTTATTCCGAGTCAGAATTATACATTTACTGCTATGCCCCCTACGGGAAGTATTTATAATACATTTACGTTAACAAACGTCTCAATAACCTCAGATCAAACAGAAATTGTTTCTCTCCAATACAATCATGCCACGCCAACTACAACAGCCAGTCTTTCGACACCATTTTCAGATGGAACATATTCTGATCCGACGAATGTGACTCTGTCTGCCAGTGCAGCGGCAGGATATACGGTTGCTAATACATATTACAAAATAGATGGAGGAGCACAGCAGACATACAGCGCTCCATTTACGATTACAGGGGCGGGTAATCATACCATTACCTATTGGTCAGTAGATAATACAGGCGTTCCTGAAGCGACAAATACCAAGAATTTTACCATCACAGAAGCATATAACCTTACAGGAA
>Ga0265338_10006180_pt1 | contig 15354 bp, 16 predicted proteins | sample 42126metaG_FD_193579 | JGI IMG/M metagenome (GOLD analysis project Ga0265338, IMG submission 193579) | Rhizosphere microbial communities from Carex aquatilis grown in University of Washington, Seatle, WA, United States - 4-21-26 metaG | ecosystem: Host-associated > Plants > Roots > Rhizosphere... | reverse complement strand
AACTTATCAAGAAACTTAAGCCCGACTATGTGGCTGTTGCCTGGGATAAGCCAAAAACCAATATCCGCAAGCGCGTCAAAATGTACCCGGAATATAAAGCCGGGCGCAAGCCGGCGCCGCCGGATTTCTATACCCAAATTCCGATTTTGCATGACCTGCTGTCGGCCTTTGGCTGGCCGCTTTATGAGCTAGACGATTACGAAGCCGACGATATTATGGGTACGCTGGCTGTTCAGGCTCGTGACAAGGGAATTGAAACGGACTTGATAACCTCTGATTTAGACGCTTTGCAGTTAATTAATGGGCACGTCAAAGTTTACGCGTTGAAGCGCGGTTTTTCCGAGATTGAAGAGTTCCATCCGGCGAGCTTCGAGGCTAAATACGGCATCGAAGTCGATCAATTTTTGGACTTCAAGTCGCTGAAGGGCGATAGCTCCGATAATATCCCCGGTGTACCTGGCGTCGGCGAAAAGACAGCCCTGGAACTGCTGAAAAAATACGAAACGCTGGACAATATTTATAAACATTTGCCCGAAATCAAAGATACGCTACGCAAAAAACTGGAGGCGGGCAAAGACTCGGCCTATTTGTCTAAAAAAATCGCCGCCATCTGGCTTGATGCGCCGGTTAAGCTTGACCTCAAGGCCATGGACGGCAAACACGTGGACGTTAAACAACTACGTAAACTGCTCGAGGACCTGGAATTTAGGAGTCTGCTACGCAACTTGCCGGAAAATATGCGCTCGCCGGAAGATTCGTCTCAAACAGTTTCATCCAACCTGGAAGTTCCTAAGCACACAGTGGTGAGTTCGGACAAAGAACTAGAAAAGATTAGTCTTTCGGATAAAGAAACTATCTTTATTCATACCCGGGCGGCTGGCCAGCAGGGGGCAGAACCGCGGGTAATAATTTTAGGCAACGCTAAGCAAGCTTATACGCTTGATTTAGCCAAACTTGATAATAATCTGGTTCAAAAATCACTAAATAAGCTGCTAGCCGGCAAAAAAGTAGCTGGCTACGATGTTAAAGGCAGTCTTAAAGTCCTAAAAAATCTCGGCATTGGGTGGCCGACAGTGGCTCACGACGTACTGGTAGGCGCTTTCTTGATAAACCCGCTGTTGCGTGCCCAAAGCCTGACAGATTTAGCTAAAGCCAGCCTCGATTATGAGGGAGCTAGTTTTGAAGATCTACCAACAGAAGACTTAATTCCGCGCGGCGCCGAGTTTGTGGCCGTGGTCCGCGAACTCTACGCCAGCCAGCTAAAAGAATTGAAAACCATGCCCAAGCTGGCTGAGCTAGCCGATAAGATTGAATGGCCATTAACCCACGTACTGGCCGATATGGAAATGGCTGGCATTAAACTCGACACCGACTACCTTAAAAAGTTCGCCAAGAAGCTGGGAGGCGATATCAGTGACATTGAGCAACAAATTTACGGCTACGCCGACCATGAATTTAACATCGGCAGCCCTAGCCAATTAGCTGACGTCCTGTTCACTAAGCTCAACTTGCCAAAACTGGGCATCAAAAAAGGTAAAACCGGCTTTTCAACGGCCGCTTCAGAACTCGCCAAACTGCAGGGCGCGCATCCGATCATCGATCTTATCACGCAGTTCCGAGAGGCGACCAAACTTAAAAATACTTATGCGGACGTTTTGCCCAAACTGGTTGATAAGGATAGCAGGGTGCACACTACTTTCAATTTGACGATTGCGCCAACTGGCCGTCTGTCCAGCACAGACCCGAACCTTCAGAATATTCCGGTCAAAACCGAGCTTGGCCGCAATATCCGCACGGCTTTCGTGGCCGAGCGTGGAAATCAGCTAGTCAGCGCCGACTACAGCCAATTTGAGCTTAGAATTGCCGCGGCACTTTCGGGCGAAAAAGAGATGATAAACGCCTTCAATCATGACGCCGACATCCATATGGAAACGGCCGCCCAGATTTATAACATTCCTCCAGAAAAAGTCACTAAAGCCCAACGCTCATCTGTTAAGGAAGTTAACTTTGGCATTATGTATGGTCTCGGCCCGCATGCTCTCTCTCAATCCACAGGTATGACTTTTGGTGAAGCCCGAGACTTTATCAAGCGCTATTTCGAGATTCGCCCAAGCCTCAAAAAATACATCGAGAAATTGAGGGAACAAGCCGAAAAGCAACGCTACGTGGAGACAATATTAGGCCGTCGTCGACCAACTCCAGATATTCATTCCTCCAATTTCGTTGTCCGCGAAGCGGCTTACCGAGCAGCCATTAACCATCCCATGCAAGGCTCCGCCGCTGACATTATGAAGCTAGCTATGGTAGAGGTAGCGCCAAAATTACCGACTGACGCTAAACTGCTTCTGCAAATCCACGACAGTTTATTAGTAGAAGTGCCGGCTAAGGAGGCCGAGAAAGTTGGCAAAATCCTTAAAGAGACCATGGAATCTGCCTACAAACTGCCAGTTAAACTCAAGGCTGACATTTCCATCGGTAAAAACTGGGGTGAGCTCTAGATGGATATTGAATCTAAGGATCTCTATTTCGTAGCTGTCAAAATATTCTTGCGAGACGGAAGCAAGTTTTTAATAACCCATGATATTTTTGGTTCCTGGGATCTACCCGGGGGTAGGATTAGAAAGGATGAATTCAACGCCCCGTTAGGGGCAGTTATAAAACGAAAAATTAGCGAGGAATTAGGCAACAAGATTGACTACGAACTCGGCAGACCGAACAATATCTTTTTCCGACATGAAAGAAAAGAGCACGGTCTAGGCAGCACAGTTAGAATTTTTGCGGTCGGCTATGACGCTAAATATTTGGGCGGTAAAATTCAATTAGGAGATCACCACGACAAAATGGAGTGGGCTGACGTAAAAACTTTCAAGCCAGAGGAATATTTTACAGGCGGTTGGCTTCGAGGGGTCCAGGAATATCTGGAAAAGAATCGAGGCGAACTTTGAGTGACGAAGCTTATTTAGAGCTGGCGATACGAGAAGGGAATAAGAAAGCTGCCCCTTATAATTTCGGGGCCGTGGTTGTTAAAGATGGCGAAGTTCTAGCCACCGAGCATGGCCATGTCCAAGAAACCAACAACCCAGCTCTACACGCTGAAATTTCAGCAATCATTACCGCCTGCAAAAAGCTAAAGAAGCATAATATTTCTGGCTGTGTTCTCTACGCCAGCCATGAGCCGTGCATGATGTGTATGGCCTGCGCGGCCTGGGCAGAAATTGATCGTATAGTTTACGCTACGCCAGCATCGGAACAGCCGGAAGTCATGTATGAATTCAAGGACTTTAGTATCGAAGAATTCGCCAGAAAGTTACCGAGACCTATGAGAGTCGAGCGAATCAAACTATGACACCCAGACTTTCAAGCTCAACAAATTGGCCAAGTACTATGCCGAAGAGCCTAGGTATTTTGGCGAGATGAAATGAACATTGAACTAATTGACGCGCTAGATAAAAATGGGAATCCGACCGGGGAAAGAAAGACCAGGCTACAAATTCTAGATGAAGGCGACTGGCGGAATGTAATCCACGTTTGGTTAGTGAACGACCAGCAAGAATTGCTCGTTCAACAGCGAGCCAGTAGAGGTTTATGGGACAATCTTTGGGATATCAGCGTTGGCGGTGGCGTGTCATCTGGCGAAAAGCCGCTACAGACGGCCGTACGCGAACTAAACGAGGAGCTGGGGATTAGGATCAAACCGGCAGATTTACATCCCCTTGGAGTCTGGGATACTAGCAAGTCTCTTCCCGAACGTAAGGTTATGGCTCATGAATTTAGCTATAGCTATCTGCTGCATCGGGACGTACCAATCTCGTCGCTAGTACTTCAGCCCGAGGAGGTTACCCAGGTAGAGTATCTTGGACTTGCTGATTTAAAACGGCAGATGCGAGACAACAGTGATTATAATAACTGGGTACCACATCCCAAAAAGTACTACCTAGAAGTTATCAACCTTATTGAGAGGAGAATCAAGTGAAGCCAATAAAAATTTATGTGGCGGGCAAAGTTTCTAACGACTCGGTTTTTGGAACGCATGATTGGCGCGATAAGTTCTTGGATTCAATCACAGCGTTGTCCGGCCTGAAATTTATCAACTATGATCCGGTCAAGAAAAAGGACATCACCGGTACCCATAATCCACACAAAGTCTTTGGCGGTGATTTATTTCTAATCTCGAAAGTAGATGTTGTTGTGGTCTATTTTAGCGATGATGTCAGTGTAGGTGCCTCACAGGAAGTACTAGTGGGGCAGTACTTCAATAAACCAGTTATTGGTCTAGCGCCCAAAGGCGGTAAGTTCAATGGTGGGATTAAAAAAGTTGGCAAACATACTATTAAAAACTACCATCATCCATTCGTTTTTGGCACGTGTGACTTGGTAGTGGGCGATATTGAAGAATTGGCCGAGGCTTTAAAAAATCTGCATAAAATTAAAGCGAAAGGCATCCACCTTATCAAGGAGGCGACTGATACGTTCGAAAAAGAGCATTTGAAAAAAGACGCCTATGTATCCGAGCTCATAAAAAATGAATAGGATTCTCCAGGATGACGCTAATTTTCTGGTCGAACTAACTGACTGGCAGGGCCAGCCGGCTATTCGAAAGACCGCCAAAACTACTGCGCCAAAAACCCGGGTTGAGCGCATGCAGAATGATGTACTCGGGATGCGATTTTTTGCTGATTTAACTCAAAAACAGCCCGGCCTAGCCCTGCATGTACCGGCAGTTTTTGATTCTGGGCCGGATTTTTATATAAGGGAATTTACAGACGACCCGCCAGTAGCTAGGGAAGATATGGATCTGGAGGAGGCTAAACCAAGGCTGGATAAATTAGCAGAGCTTTTGGCCCGGCTTGACCGCTTACAAGTAGAGGAAGAGGTTGGCTATAAGGGCTCATCCAATTACCAAAATTTAGCGCTCAGCATTTCTCGCTGGGCCGATGAAAATGTGACCGACAAACTAATTTCCGAAGCTAATTCTAAGCGTGTTAAAGAAATCTCAGCTGGGCTTGGGCAATATCTGGAGCCTGGAATCGCGCACGGAGACATGAGCGCCTACAAGCATGCCTATTTGCGGCCGGACAATAAAATAACCCTGATTGATTATGAGAATTTTTCTTCACGCCACGCCCGCTACTACGATACGGCGTGGTGCTTTACCAGGCTTTATAGTTTTGCCAAAACTGCGGCCATCCCAAAATATTTTTTGTCAACTTTTCTGGCCATGGCTGAACCTAGAACCCACCAATCCGAACAGCTAATGGCCGTATTGATACAGCGGACACTCGGTCTGCAGAAGGATGCCATCAGCGACCTTGAAAATAAAGGCGTAGATTTTCGCGACCGCGCCAAAGAACTCTTAGGATTGGTTTTAGAAAATAAATTGGAGTCGCTTCATGGTTAAAGCTGTAATTTTTGATTTTTTCGGTGTGCTCTCTACGGAAGGATTTAAGCTTTTCTGTGATACTCACTTCCCAAGTGATCCACAGAAAAGAAAGCAGGCCGTTCAGCTGGTGACCAATCATGACGCCGGACTTATCACAAAGGATGAGTATGCAAACGGACTCGTGCAACTAGCCAACGTAGATTTATCAGTCGTTATGAAGAACATGAGCAATAACACGCCTAACGAGTTGCTGCTGGCTTATATAAAAGAAAATCTAAAGCCCAAATATAGAATCGGCATGCTTTCCAACGCTGGCGATGACTACATCAGCCAAATTCTTTCCCCGAGCGATCTTTCGATATTTGACGACGTAGTACTTTCCTACCGTCACGGTATGGTTAAGCCCCAGAAAGAGATATTTGATTTTGCCACCAAGCGCTTGGGTGTTTTGCCAGCCGAGGCGGTTTTTATTGATGACAGCGCCGGTCACTGTGCCGGAGCGGTTATCGCTGGTCTAAAAGCCATTCAATACACGGATTTTCCACAAATGAAGAATGAGCTCGAAAAACTTTTAGCGGCCGATTCTGATAACTAAGCGTTTGGTGATCTTTAATTTAGCCAAAATCATCGGTTTTTCCATTTGCAAAGTCGCCGCCAGGGCAGAGCTGGGTACGCTCATGATCAACGCTTCGCCGTCAGCCTTGATGCGGCAAGAGCTTTGGTACTTGCGGCTGACATAATCGCGCAGAGCCGCCATCTCATCAGGCGCCTCGTACTTTTTTCGCCCTATAATATCTCGCAAGCTATCCACTCCCCAAGTTTCGCATCGTACAAGCCTGCTGTCCAGCAAAGCTGGCCACTCCGCTTGTACTCTGAGCGCACTGCGTCGTTGCAAGCTCCGCTACTCCATCACTGTATTTCTCCATACAGCTTCGTCCGTTGCTCGCTTGCGTCTAGCATTGCTTCTCAGTGCGAAGCTCGAGGGAGCATAAGCAATTTGGTCGTCTATACTTAATAGTATGCCGGAGTTACCAGAGGTCGAAACGATACGTATTGGGCTGGCTAAGCTATTGCCACGCAAAATCGTCAAAGATGTTTGGCATGATTGGCCAAAAAGCTTTCCCAACGCGCCGGCTGACACAGTTCGCTTTTTGGTTGGCGCCAAGATAAAAAAAGTCCGACGCCGCGCCAAAGTCCTGATTATAGAGTTATCTACGGACTATAGTTTGGTGGTTCATCTTAAAATGACCGGCCAATTGGTATTTGTCGGCAAAGAACGCTTCGGTGCCGGCCATCCGACGGCTGATTTGGTCGGCGAACTGCCCGCTAAAGCCACCCGGGTCGTTCTGGATTTTACAGATGGCAGTAAACTGTTTTTCAACGACCAGCGGAAGTTCGGTTGGATGCGCTTACTGCCCAGCGTGGAAGTGCCCGAAATCGATTTTTTCAAAAAAGTCGGACCCGAACCGCTAGAAGACGACTTCACGATCGATTTATTCATAAAACAGTTGATGCGCCGCGCCAAAAGCCCAATCAAAGCCGCCCTGCTCGATCAGACGGTTGTCGCCGGCATTGGCAACATCTACGCTGACGAGTCGCTTTGGGCCGCCAAAATACACCCCGCAACCCTTATAGGGGATGTATCGAAGGCCAAATTGGTATTGCTACACGACGCGCTGCTCAAAGTCTTGCGCCTGAGTATCGCCAAAGGCGGCAGTACAGACAGGAATTATGTTAGCGCCGAGGGCAAGAAGGGTAGTTATCTGACCTTCGCGCAGGTCTTTAGGCGACAAGGTCAGCCATGCCTGCGTTGCGGGACTACTATCGAGAAGATTCGCGTGGCGGGCAGGGGAACTCACATCTGTCCTCGCTGTCAGAAAACGGGTAAAAAAGGGTGATTATTACACTAACCGGCAATAATTCATTCAGCTTGCAGCGAAGACTTAGCCAAATAGTCGCCGATTTCAAACGAGAATACGGTGACTTAGCAGTGGAGCGGCTGGAGGGTGAAGAAATCAGTCCGGAAGGCTTAATTGAAAGCCTGAAAAGCCTGCCATTCCTAGCAAATCGCAAGCTAGCACTAGTGCGCGACCTATCATTTAACAAGCCGGCAGCCGAACAACTTGAACAAATAATTAGTTCAGTTGGCGAGAGCTGTGACTTTATAATACTGGAGCCCAATGTTGACCGGCGGAGTGTTTATTTTAAGGTGTTAAAGAGTCAAACGGAGCTCGAGGACTTCTCGGCATTAGACGGTCGAAATTTGACCAGCTGGCTGGTAAATGAAGCAAAACAGCAGGGCGCTAAGCTTAATTTGGCGGACGCTAATTATCTAGTTGAACGGGTAGGGGAAGACCAGCAACTACTGGCCAGCGAACTAAGCAAACTTCTGACTTACAATCCGGAAATATCCCGCTCTAGCATCGATATTTTGACCGAAAAAGCACCCCAAAGCCGAGTCTTCGACCTGCTGGATGCGGCCTTTAACGGCCAAAAAGAAAGGGCACTTAAACTTTATGAAGAGCAGAGAGCCCAGCGAATCGAGCCGCAAGCTATTTTACCGATGATAACCTGGCAGCTTAACCTAATGGCTCTGACTAGTCTGGGTAGGGATAAGACATCTGGGGAAATAGCCAAAGACACTGGCGGCAGCGCTTTCCCGCTTGATAAAGCCAAGCGGCTAGCGTCTAAGGCTGGCTCGCAAAAACTGGCGCGGATGATAGACGAGGCTTATAAGATTGATCTTGACTTCAAGAGCACGTCCATCGACACCGATGAGGCACTCAGGACCTTTATAGCTACGCTCTAGAGGATTACTTTTTTGATTTGGACGGTGCTTTTTTGGTAGCCGGTTTTTTAGTGACTATTTTTTTGGCAGGAGCGGCTTTTTTAGTCACAGCTTTGGCAGGCTTAACACCGGCGGCTTTGGCCTGCGCGGCCATGCGAGCCTTGATCCGGGCCGCCTTATTGGCGTGAATAACCGCTTTTTTTAAGGCTATATCAACAGTGCTTACAGCTTGGCGTTGGGCTTCGCTTATGTCAGCTGACTTTTTGGAAGCAACGGCTTTAGAGAACGCCTTGAGGCTTTCACGCATCGTGCGCTTGGTCTGGGCATTGCGAGTCCTAGCCTTAGCGGTGATCTTAACCCGTTTACGAGCAGATTTAATAATTGGCATCAGGACCCTAATATACAGATAAGCCACCCCTTTGTAAAGGGTAGGGGCTCCTATGGCCCGACTATTGCTTATGCTTATCTGTTGTGCTAATCTGCCAACAGAAGTAAACAAAATAAAAAGTATACTTGAGAAATCATGGACGCGGCAGCCAAACAACAGATAGTCGAGCGCATCCGCCAAGCCAATAATATATTGGTCACCGTCAGCAACAATCCGACGGTTGACCAGTTGGCGGCTTGTATTGGTTTGACCTTGCTTCTTAACCGTATGGAAAAGCACGCCACGGCGGTTTTCTCCGGCCGAGTACCCTCAACGCTGGAGTTCTTACAACCGGAAAAGACCATCGAGACCAACACCGACAGCCTGCGAGATTTCATTATCAGCCTGGATAAAGAAAAGGCCGACAAACTGCGCTACAAAGTCGAGGACCAGTTCGTCAGGATCTTTATAACACCTTATAAAACCAGCCTGAGCGAGAAAGACCTAGTTTTTGGGCAGGGCGACTACAACGTTGAGGTCGTCATCGCGCTAGGCATCAAGAAACAGACCGAAATCGATGCCGCCATTACGGCCCATGGGAAAATCCTGCACGACGCCACCGTAATTTCACTCAACGTTGGCCAGGGCTCGGCGCCGCAGCTTGGCCAGATTAACTGGCAGGAACCAACAGCCAGCAGTCTCTGCGAAATGCTGGTCAGTATCAGCGAATCTTTCGGCCAAGGCTTGATTGATAACCAGACAGCCACGGCTTTTCTTACAGGTATTGTTGCGGAAACGGCCCGTTTTTCTAATCCTAAGACTAGTCCCAAAGTCATGACTATGAGCGCCCAACTGATGGCCGCCGGCGCCAATCAGCAGTTGATTGTCAGTAAGCTAGAGCCGCCGGTCGCGGCTATTAGCGTTAAGCCTAAGGAAGCGCCAAAGATGCCGGTAAGCGGTACTCTGACCGTGGCGCACGAGGAACCGGAAGATGAAGCTAAGCCGCAACCCAAAGTTCAGGCTCAGCCGGTGCAGCCGCCGAAATCACCGGCTACGCCGCAGGCCGTTAATAATGGCGAGATACTAATTGATGAGCAGGGAAATCTCGTCATTCCTTCGGCCGGCAAACCGGCCACTGAAGTTAGCCCGCATACTTTTTTGAATCCGGATGACCAGAGCAGTACTGATGGCACACCGTTCACAGCTAACGCCAAACCCGAATGGGACGACCCATTCAACACCGTCTCCATTGATCCGTTAAGTTCCGGCGGTCCGCCCGCTCCGACTGTCCCAAATCAGGTTAAAAGAATTGAAGAACCGGCCAGTGAGCAGGGGAAGAATGTTGCTCCGCCAAACGTTGATAAGGCTCGCTCAGCCGTTGAAAACGCCCTGGCGGCAGCACCATTCGACCCGGCCGTTTCACCGCCAGCAGTAGCCCTAAGCACTCCGTCGTCCGATTTGGGCGGTGGTTCAATAACTCAGCCGCCTGCTAGCACGCCACTGGATGCCGCCGCCTCGGCGCCGCCTTTCCCACCACCACTAACACCTACAAAAGGCGTAGTTATCCCTTCAAACCCGAGCATCACCAACAGCACTTAGCCTATACTTTGATTAATGGACGGATATTTGCTGGTTGATAAGCCGGCCGGAATTTCCAGTTTCGGCGTGGTTGCTAAGATTCGATGGATTTTAAGTCAGGAGGCCGGCCACAAGCTTAAAGTCGGTCACACGGGCACATTAGACCCCTTCGCGACCGGCTTATTGATTCTGGTTATCGGCAATTATACCAAACGGGCGGCTGAGTTTTCCAAGCTCGATAAAACCTACGAGGCTGAATTGACGCTAGGATTGGTTAGCTCAACTGGCGACCCGGAGGGAGAAATAACTAAATTTAGTGCTCACCAACCAACTGAAGCGGAAGTAAAAGCTGTCCTGAGCAAATTCGTAGGCCAAATCAGCCAAACACCGCCAGCCTTTAGTGCTATTAAGATTGGCGGCCAGCGAGCCTACAAGCTGGCTCGACAGGGCAAGGAAGTTAAGCTTGAACCTAGGCAGGTCACCATTTATGAGATTAGCAATGTGTGCTACGAATATCCCAAACTGAGCTTCTCGACCTCTGTTTCTAGCGGTACTTACATCCGTTCCTTGGCTGAGGATATCGGCAATGAACTTGGTACCGGCGCCTATCTTTCAGCTCTGCGGCGGACCAAGGTCGGTCAATTCGATATTTTTAGTGCTCAATCCCTAGCTGAGCTAGAGGCCGGGCAGAAGCCCAAGCTAAAACAAGCATTGCCAAATCACCCCTGATTTGCTAGAATCTTTGTAACAATGATAACGAGCGAGAAGAAGGCGGAGGTCGCCAGCGGCCTGCGCCAGCACGATAAAGATAGTGGCTCGCCTGCGGTGCAGGCTGGTATCATGACAGCCCGGATTGCCGAGCTGACTGATCATATGAAGGCCCATAAGCATGATTTCGCGGCCCGCCGAGCGCTGTTAACATTGGTCGGCAAGCGCAAGCGCTTACTTAAGTACATTGCCGAAAAAGACGGGGAAGAATACCTCGGCTTGATTAAGAAACTTGGCATCAGACGCTAAGTGCCCAGACTATAAATCGCTAACTCAGCGATAAAGCTTGTGCACATTAAGAACTGTTCGTGGGCAGAGCCGCTAGATATATGCCAATAAGCACAAGGGCGATATATCCAGAACCCTGTCCTCGAACACGAGGAAGGACCATTTAGAAAATGGCAGAAACAATCAATCCCTTTGGGAAGAAAATTATAAAAGTAAGCACCGATTTTTGTGGTCGGGAGCTTAGCTTAGAAGTCGGTCGGGTCGGTTTTAGGACCAGCGCCTCCGTTATCGCGCGTTACGGTGACACTGTTGTGCTCGGCACGGCTATGATCAGCCCGGAACCGGTAACCGGCATGGACTACTTTCCGCTTAGCATCGACTACGAAGAGAAATTCTATGCCGCCGGTAAGATTAGCGGCAGTCGTTTCATTAAGCGTGAAGGCCGCCCCAGCGATGAGGCGATTTTAATCGGCCGTTTGATTGACCGGCCAATTAGACCGCTTTGGCCGAAGGGTTACCGCCACGAAGTGCAGGGAGTAGCTACCGTTTTAAGTCTGGATCCCGACTTCCGACCTGACTCCATCGCCATGATAGCCATGAGCGCCGCGTTCATGCTGACCGGTGTACCTTTTGAAGGTCCGGTGGCAGGCGTGCGTGTCGGTTTAGTCGACGGCAAACCTAAAGCCTTCGCTAGCGCCGAACAGCTGGAAAATGGCGAACTTGATTTGGTAGTCGCTGGGACCCGCGACGCCATCATGATGGTGGAAGCCGGTGCCCGCGAAGTTTCCGAAGACACCGTGGCAGAAGCTTTAAGCTACGCCCACAAAGCCATCCAGCCGGCCATTGATTTGCAGGACGAACTGGTCGCCAAAATCGGCGTCACACCCCAGGAGTATAAGCTCATACTGCCGGCCGACGATGTCCAAAAAGCCGTTAATGACTGGGTGGCTGGCAAGATGGGCAAAGCTTTGCGCGCGCCCTACCCGGAACGCAACGATTTAGTCTCGGATTTGCGCCATAAAATGCACGAGCATTTCCTTGAAGCACTCGGCGAAGAAGTTTTTGAGCTGGTCAAACCGGTTTATGACGAAGCCTTCGAAATGGCTATCCACAAAGATGTTCGCGAGGGTATTTTAGGCGAGGCCGTCCGCCCGGACGGCCGTAAGCTGACCGAAGTGCGCCCACTATCTTCCGAAGTTGGCCTTTTGCCGCGTGCCCACGGCTCTAGCTTGTTTACCCGAGGCGTTACCCAGGCGTTGAATGTTGTCACGCTGGCGCCGTTAAGCTACGCGCAGATGGTAGATACCATGGAGCGTCAAGGCGAAAGGCGATTTTTGCATCACTACAACGCGCCCGGCTACACAGTTGGCGAAGTCCGCCGGTTGGGTTCACCAGGACGCCGCGAAATCGGCCACGGCTATCTGGCTGAGCGGGCGCTTAGCGCCGTTTTGCCGGCCGAAGCCGACTTTCCGTACACCATCCGTTCGGTTACTGAGATTATGAGCCAAAACGGCAGTACCAGTATGGCCGCGACCTGCTCGAGCTGTATGGCACTAATGGACGCCGGCGTGCCAATTAAGGCTCCGGTCAGCGGTATCGCCATGGGTCTGATGACCGACGGTAAAAAAGCCGTAATTTTGACCGATATCGCTGATGCCGAAGACTTTGCCGGAGACATGGACTTCAAAGTAGCCGGCACCGCCAAAGGAATCACGGCTTTGCAGATGGACATGAAGGTTCACGGCCTGCCGGTCGAGACTTTGAAAGAAGCCTTGGAGCAAGGCAAAACCGGCCGAGCCGAAATTTTGGAGCACATGCTAGGGACGATAAACAAGCCGAAGGCTGAGATGAGCCCATACGCCCCGCGCGTTGAAGCCATCACCATCAACCCGGAGAAAATCCGCGAAGTCATCGGTAAGGGTGGCGAAACTATCAATAAGATCATTGCCGAGACTGGTGCCGAGATTGACATCAAAGACGACGGCACAGTCATGATTGCCAGTCCCGACCAAAAGAGTATCGAGGCGGCTATTCAATACATCCGCAGCCTGACCGCCGAACCGGAAGTCGGCAAGATTTACAAAGACGCGCCGGTAGTGAACGTTATGGATTTCGGCGCCTTCGTGCAAATCATGCCGGGCAAAGACGGCCTGGTGCATGTATCTGAAATCAGTGAAGAACGCGTTGAGAAACCCAGCGATGTCTTAAAAGAGGGCGATAAAGTCACCGTTAAACTAGTGGCGATCGACGACCGCGGCCGTCTCCAGCTGAGCATGAAAGCCGCAGCCCGCGAGCTGAAAGGCAAGGATGGCCAGGCGGGTTAAAAGACGCAGTCAGGACGAGCTGCTGATCCATAAATGGTGGGTCAACCTAATCCTGATGACCGCGCTGTTTGGCGCATCTTACGGACTTACTTACATGGCTCTGAATTCGAATAACGCTTTGGAGTACTTCCTGGCGGCCTGTTCCGCTGCCTGGGCAGTCAACCGGGCCCTTGCCGCCCACAGCGCCGCCGCTGACAGATAAATCGATGAGCAAGCAAACTGAACTAGATAAGATTAAAGAGGATATTTTGAAAGACAAGGTTTGTCCGGAACTGGCTAAAAGCGCCACTCAGCTGGTTTTCGGCGAGGGCAATCCGGACGCGGATATAGTTTTCATCGGCGAGGCGCCCGGCAAGAACGAAGATTTACAGGGTTTGCCGTTCGTTGGTGTCGCTGGCAAGTTCCTCAACGAAATGCTGGACGGCATTGGGCTTAACCGCGGTGATGTATATATCACCAACATCGTTAAATACCGGCCGCCGGAGAACCGTGACCCATTGCCGGATGAAAAAGCCGCTTTTTTGCCGTATCTGCGAGCTCAGCTGGCAGTCATTAAACCGAAGCTGGTGGTTCTGCTGGGCCGGCACAGTATGGGTAGCCTGTTGCCGCCGACGCTGAGTATCAGCCAGTGCCATGGCCAGCCCAAACGCCTTGACGGGCAGGTTTATTTGCCGTTGTTCCACCCGGCGGCCGCGCTTTATAACGGTGGTATGCGCCAGACCTTAATCGAAGATTTTAATAAGATTCCGCGTATTTTAGCGGCCATCTAATCAAACGAAACTCATTTATCAATCTCTAAAAGAAAGGAAAAGAAATATGAGTCCAAAAAATAACAATCAACCCAGAAAATCGGCGCCACCGAAGCCCGCCGGCGTAGTCACGGCCACTGGCCGTAACGTCAGCCGCGGTGCGGCTTTGCGCGCCCAGAAACGCTCAGTGTCCGATGCCAACCGAATTGCTAACCAGTACCGTGATGCCTCGGGAACGGCAGTCGAAAAGCCGCGCCGAGCCAACCTTATCGACGATTCGCCTAGCCTGCGCATCATAGGCCTGGGCGGTTTTAGCGAGGGCGGCGCCAAGAACATGATGGTCATTGAATACAAAAATGACGCGATTGTCATTGACTGCGGCAACGACCTTGGCGTAGACCTGCCGGGCATCAACTACGGCATCTCTGACACCACGTATCTTGATCAAATTAAAGGCAAACTCAAAGCCTTTGTCATAACCCACGGTCACCTTGACCACATGGGGGGCATGCCGCATATCTTGCCCAAATATCCGGGCGTGCCAGTTTACGGCAGCCGTTTTACCATCGGCCGCATAGAAGAGATTTTTGAGAATTTCGGCCTGCCGATGCCTGATGGTTTTGAGCTTAAAACCGTCATCATGAACGAGGATACTCACGAGCGCCTAAAAATTGGCGAGTTCTTTGTCGAGCTAGTGCGCGTTACGCACTCCATACCAGGTAGTACCTCTATAGTCATTGATACGCCTATTGGCCGGCTGATTAACACCGGCGATTTTCGTCTTGACCCTAATCCGTTGGATCACGAACGCACCAATGTCGAGCGTTTTAAGGAGCTGAGCCGCGAAGGCGTCTTGCTGCTAATGAGCGAATCCACCAGCAGTGACCGCCCTGGGCGCACGCCTAGCGAAAGCACACTGGAGCAGACTTTTGTAGACCTTATGGAAGGCGCGGAGGGGCGCATTTTTGTAGCTATGTTCTCAACCAATGTTAACCGCATCCAAATGGTTGTTAACGCCGCGGTTAAACACAACCGCAAGATCGCGCTTGATGGCCGCAGCCTGATTAGCACTCTGGAAATGGCCGTTAGAAACGGCTTCATGAAGATCCCTAAAGGCACGTTTGTGCCTATAGCTTCAGTCGCCAACATGCAAAACCAGCAAGTTGTAGTGG
>Ga0265338_10006179_pt1 | contig 15355 bp, 10 predicted proteins | sample 42126metaG_FD_193579 | JGI IMG/M metagenome (GOLD analysis project Ga0265338, IMG submission 193579) | Rhizosphere microbial communities from Carex aquatilis grown in University of Washington, Seatle, WA, United States - 4-21-26 metaG | ecosystem: Host-associated > Plants > Roots > Rhizosphere... | reverse complement strand
AGTACCTCCTGGCCCGGCTTCGTCGCCGCAATCGTTTCATGCGCGGCTGGGGCATTGTAACGGGGCTGACTGTGAAGATCGATGGAGGGACCACGGTCGTCGTCCAGCCTGGTCTGGCGGTCGATTGCGCTGGAAACGAACTGGTAGTGGAGACGGAGGCTCGCCTCCCCGTCACGGCTGAATGCGCACGGCAATACGTCGCGCTTCGTTATGTCGAGATCGAGACCGATGAGACGCCGGTTGCGCAGGGCACCGTTGAGTTCTCCCGCATACGCGAGTCCGTCGTGGTCGAACTCCTCGATTCAAACCCGAACGCGAATCACCGGGGCATGGAGCCGGGAACACCGGGTTGTGGCCAGGCCCATCCTGTTAGCCTGGCCACGCTCTGCCGGCAGGGCTCGCGCTGGCGCGTGGTATCGCGGATGGCGCGCCGAACTATCCGGCGATGACGCGGGACCCATCGCCCTGGCGGACCTCCAACGGCCGTTCGGCCTAAAGGTTGGATGCACCGGAGAAATCGACATGACCGATGCGAGCAGCGACAAGTGGTTGGCCGGCGACGCCTATGAGGCCTACATGGGCCGGTGGAGCCGCCCACTGGCTGGGAAGTTCGTTGAATGGCTGCGTCCGAAACCGTCGGCCCACTGGCTCGAGGTGGGATGCGGCACCGGCGCGCTCACGTCCACGATCTGCCACCTCTGCAACCCGGCCTCGGTCGTCGCCTGTGATCCGTCCGCGCCGTTCATCCAGCACGCGCGGCGCGATCTCCGGGACACCCGCGCATCGTTCGTCGTGGCCGGTACCGTGACCCTGCCGGGCCGGGACGGCGGATTCGACGCCGTGGTTTCCGGGCTCGTCCTGAACTTCCTGCCGAACTCGGAACAATCCGTCGCGTCCATGCGCCGGCGCCTCCGCCCGGGCGGTCTCGTGGCCGCCTACGTCTGGGACTACGCAGAGGGCATGGAATTTCTGCGGTATTTCTGGAACGAGGCGACCGCCGCCGATCCGCGCGCAGCGGCCCATGATGAGGCCCGGCGTTTCCCCCTCTGCCGGATTCCGGCGCTGGTCTCGCTGTTTAGGGCAGCCGGGCTGGTCCAGGTGGAATCAGGCGTCCTGGAAATTCCGACTGTCTTCGCCGATTTCGCAGATTACTGGACGCCTTTTCTCCACGGCACCGGACCGGCTCCAAGCTACGTCGCGTCGCTCGATCCGATGGACCGTGAGCAACTGGGCGAGCGGCTAAGGCGGCGCCTTCCCGCTGGGCACGACGGGCGGATCGCTCTCCGGTCGCGCGCGTGGGCCGTCCGGGGTGTCGCGATCTGAGCAGTCCCGCTTGCACGGAATCTGCGATCGTATTTGGCGCTTGCCGCTGATCAGCCGCGTATCTGAAAATCGCAAACCTTCGACTATGAAAATCGTCGCCGGGCTGAAAGCCGCCGCAAAGTCGCTCGTGAGCGGTCCGAAAGCGGAGTCGTTCCGAGTGGCCGGGAAACAGGTGGTGTGTCCGCACTGAGGAAACATCCTTTTCCGCCGGCGCAAGGCCTCCCTGAATACCGCGGCCAGTTCAGCCACGAATACCGAATGGATGGATCGGGAAGCGTGCGTCCTGGTCTGCGCGAACTGCTCCCGAATCGAGTGGTTCTACGACCACCTCAAGCCCGAGAAAGATACCGGGCGAATTGTCTGACGTAAACTGGCCTGCGGCGCGGGCTGAAGTCCCGCGCCACCGATTGGACGTCGTCGTTCCGCCTTGATCATTTCGGCGCGGGGTCTTGGTCTGCAGGACCGTGCCGTCCGCCGACACCAATTTCGTCCATCTCCACGTCCACAGCGACTACAGCCTGCTCGACGGCGCCTGCCGCATCGACCGCCTGATGGACCGCGCCGCCGGCCTGGGGATGAAGGCGCTCGCCCTCACCGACCACGGCAATCTCTTCGGCGCGATCGATTTCTACCTGCAGGCGAAGGCCCATCATATCAAACCGCTGATCGGCTGCGAAATCTACCTCACCGAGGGCTCGCGGCTCGAGCGCACCGGTCGCAGCGAGGAGGGCAAGTCGATCTTCCACATGGGCCTGCTCGCGCGGGACGTGGTGGGCTACCACAATCTCCTCAAGCTCGTCTCCGACGCTCATCTGCGCGGCTTCTACTACCGGCCGCGGGCCGACTTCGAAACCCTGGCGAAGTACTCCGGCGGACTTGTGGCCTTCTCCGGCTGCCTGGCCGCGCTCGTGCCGCAGCGCCTGCTTCAGGGACGCTACGAGGACGCCCGCAAGGCGACCGCGCGCTTCATCGACATCTACGGCCGCGAGAACTTCTTCATCGAGATCCAGGACCACGGACTCGCGCCGCAGCGCCAGATCGTGCCCGACCTCCTCAAGCTCGCCAAGGAATTCAACCTCAAGGTCGTCTGCACGAACGACGTCCACTATGTCCGCGCCGAGGACGCCGGCCCGCACGACACCCTGCTCTGCATCCAGACCGGCGCCAAGCTCATCGACACCGATCGGATGCGCTTCGGCAGCCAGCAGTTCTACCTGAAATCCCGCGACGAGATGGCGCAGCTGTTCGCGGAGGTGCCGGGGGCGGTGACCAACACCCAGGCCGTCGCCGAAATGTGCGACCTCGCCATCCCGTTCCCCAAGGGCACCGAACGCTACCCGCGCTACCCGCTGCCGCCCGAGGTCAAGACCGACCTCGCCGGCTATCTGAAGGAGCTCTGCGTCGCCGGACTCCGCCACCGCTACGGCGTCGACTATGCCACCCGCGCGTTGGCCGCCAACCCAGAACCCACGGCAGCCGTGGCCGCCGCGCCCGCCGCCCAGCTCTGCGAGCGGATGGAGTACGAGCTCTCGATCATCGAGCAGACCGGCTACACCGACTATTTTCTCGTGGTCTGGGACTTCATCCACTGGGCCAAGGAGCACGGCATCCCGGTCGGCCCCGGGCGCGGCTCGGGCGCCGGCAGCATCGCCGCCTACCTGCTCGGCATCACCGATCTCGACCCGCTGCGGTTCAAGCTCCTCTTCGAGCGGTTCCTCAACCCCGAGCGCGTTTCGCCGCCCGACTTCGACATCGACTTCTGCATGCGCCGCCGCGGCGAGGTCATCGACTACGTGCGCCAGAAGTACGGCAACGACTGCGTGGCCAACATCGTCACCTACGGCACCCTCGGCGCCAAGATGGTCATCCGCGACGTCGCCCGCGTCCACAGCCTGCCCTACGCCGACGCCGACCGGCTGGCCAAGATGATCCCCGACGAGATCAACATCACGCTCGACGACGCCGTCGCCAAGTCGGCCGAGCTGCGCGACGAGGTGGCGCGCAATCCCATCGCCAAGGAAATCGTCGACGAGGGCCGGGTGCTCGAGGGCATGGTGCGCAACACCGGCAAGCACGCCGCCGGCATCCTCATCACCGACACCCCCCTCGAGGAATACGTGCCGCTCACGCTGCAGGAGGGCGACGTCACCGTGCAGTACGACATGAACGCGGTCTCGAAGCTGGGCCTGCTGAAGATGGATTTCCTCGGCCTCAAGACCCTCACCGTCATCGCCGACGCGGTGGATAACGTCCGCCGCACCGCCGATCCGGCGTTCGACCTCGAGCGGATCCCCCTGAACGACGCGAAGACGTTTGCCCTCCTCAACTCCGGCCGCACCACCGCCGTCTTCCAGCTGGAATCCAGCGGCATGCAGGGGCTGTGCCGGCAGCTGCAGGTGTCCACCATTGACGAGATCATCGCGCTGATCGCCCTCTTCCGGCCCGGCCCGATGGAGTGGATCCCGGCGTACATCCGCGGCAAGCAGGATCCGAGCACGATCAAGTTCCCCCACCCGCTCCTGGAGGACGTCTGCCGCGAGACCTACGGCGTGATGGTCTACCAGGAACAGGTCATGGAGGCGGCCAAGGTCGTCGCCGGCTACACCCTCGGCGGCGCCGACATGCTGCGCCGCGCCATGGGCAAGAAGGACCCCGTGGCGATGGCGGAGGAGCGCGGCAAGTTCGTGGCGGGCGCCAAACGGCTCCACGACATCGACGAGGACACGTCGAACGCCATCTTCGACATCCTCAACAAATTCGCCGGCTACGGCTTCAACAAGTCGCACTCCGCCGCCTACGCGATCATCAGCTACCAGACCGGCTACCTGAAGGCGAACTACCCGGTCCAGTTCATGGCCGCCGTGCTGAGCTCGGAGCTCGGCAATTCGGACAAGGTCGCGCACTTCATCGACGAGGCGCTGGCCATGGGCATCCCGGTGCTTGGACCCGACGTGAACGAGTCGGGCGAGAACTTCACCCCCGTCTTTCGACGGGCGGTCGAGAGTCGGGAATCGATCGTCGAGAGTGGTGCGCAGGTCGGTGGCCGTCCGGCCCTCGACGCTTGTCCCTCGACCCTCGCCCCGGCGCCATCCGGCGACCAGGGCGGCGCCGCTCCATCTGGGGACGCGACGCCTTCGTCGCGGTCCGCAGGCCATATCCGCTTCGGCCTCGCCGGGATCAAGGGTGTGGGCGAGGTCGCCGCCCAGAAGATTATCGCCGGCCGCGCGACCGGAGGGCCTTACCAGGGCTTCCACGATTTTCTGCTGCGAATCGACGCCCGCGCCATCAACAAGCGCGTCGTCGAGTGCCTCGTGCTCACCGGCGCGTTCGACAGCACGGGAGCCGCGCGCGAGGAGCTGTTCGACGAGATCGACCCCGCCCTGGGCGCCTTGGGCGAGTTGCAGCGCAAGTATCCCGCCCTGCGGCCAGAGAGCTCCGACCCCGCCCGGCCGGCAGAGGCGACCGAGGCCACGCTGTTCGATCTCTCCGCCACCGCCGCCAGTTCAGCGCCCCCCGACCCGGCCGTCCTGGCGGCCGAGTTCGCCGACCTCCTCAAGGTCACCGTATCGCGTCGCAACGGCAACGGCAGCGCCGCCCTCCCGGCCGGCGCGGGACACAGCCAGCATTCATTCCTCGAACTCGCCGGCGCCGGCGTGTCGGCGGCCGGTGCGCCGGCACGCGAGGCCGAGCCCGCCAAGGCGGAGCGCATCCTCACCCCGACCACCAAACTGCAGTACGAGAAGGAGCTGCTCGGATTCTACATATCCGGCCATCCGATGGACGCCTTTGCTGGCCTCGCCGAAGCGATCAACACGCTGCCGGAAGAACAGTTGCTCGATCAGCCCAACCAGAGCGAATTCCGCGTGTGCGGCGTGGCCACCGGCATCGTCAAGAAACTTTCGCGCAAGGACAACCGCCCGTGGGCCGCGTTCACGCTCGCGACCCGACGCGCCTCGCTGCCGCTGAACATGTTCGCCGAGGCGTACGAGGCCTATGCGAAGAACCTGATCGCCGAGACGCCCGTGCTCGTCCAGGGCACCGTCCTCGCCGGCAACGACGGCGTGCGCCTCAACATCCGGGAGTGCTATCAGCTGGCCCCCGCCGTGACCTCGCTCGTGAAGAAGCTCACCTGGCTGCTTCTGCCCGAGCATCCGGAGCTGCCGGCCTTCCTCCGCCAGTTGCGCGCGACTGTCGAAGCGTCGACCGGCGACACCCGGCTCGCCTTCGCCTTCGTCCTGGGCGATCGCCTCGCACCGGTCGCGGACGTCCCGTCCAGCCTGAGCTGGCACCTCGACGCGGGGCGGTTCCGGGAACTGCGCGCCCACCCCGCGGTCGCCGGCGCGCTCGTGGAAACCAAGCGGCTCCAGCTCAAGGAATCCCGCCGGTTCGCCCGCAATCGCTAGCGCGCCCGCGGGTCCTCCGTTGCTGATTCAGCCTCCTGACGTCGGCTGCCACGTCCGAAATCGTAGCAGCCGAAGTGATGAGGCTGGCCCGGCATCTTCGGGCCGCAAACTTGAATTGATCCGTCCGGCGTTTGCGTCCTTCGTGTTGGTCCATGCCTGAACCCGCCACGCTCAACCGCGTCGCCCGCCTCGTCGCGCTCATCACCGACCGCGACCCGGCCGACGCCGTGCTGCGCCGCGAACTGACCCCGCGCCGGGATCTTTCGCCGGACCGGCGCCGCGAGATCGCCCGGGCGGTCGCCATCTACTTTCGCTGGCTGGGCTGGCTCGATCCCGCCGACACGCCGCAGCATCGCGTGGCCGCCGCACTCGCGTTGCAGGCGCGTTTCGACGCCGATCCCGCCGCCATCAAGGGGGAGACTCTGGCGGCCCGCGCCGTTCCCGGATGGATTTGGAACGAGATCGACTTCCCGGGCGCGACGGCCGGATCCGCGCCGGAGAGTCCGGGCGCCCCGCGCCCGGCCGCGCCTTGGCTGCGCCAGCTCCAACGCGACCCGGTCTTGTGGATCCGGGTCCGCCACGAGTTCGCCGCGGCCCTGCCGCGTCGGTTGGGTGACTGCGCGCCCGCCTCGCTGCCCTCGACGCTCGACCCTCGCCTCTCGACAGCGTGGCGTTACACGGGCACGCGCGATCTCTTCCTGACGGATGAATTCCAGGCCGGCCGATTCGAAATCCAGGATCTGGCCTCCCAGCTGGTGGGTCTCGCCTGCGCTCCACAGCCCGGCGAGACCTGGTGGGACGCCTGCGCCGGCGAGGGAGGCAAGATGCTCCATCTCGCCGACCTGATGCAGAACCGCGGACTCATCTGGGCCAGCGACCGTTCCGCCCGCCGCCTGGACACCCTCAAGCAGCGCGCCGCCCGCGCCCAGGTCTTCAACTATCGCGCTGCCTTCTGGAACGGCGGGCCCCGTCCGCCGACCCGGACCCATTTCGACGGAATCCTGGTCGACGCCCCCTGCAGCGGCGTCGGCACCTGGCAGCGCCATCCGCCCGCCCGCTGGACCCTTTCGGACCACGATGTCCGCGAGCTCGCCGAGCGCCAGCGGCAGCTCCTCGATCACGTCGCCGGTTCGCTCAAGCCCGGCGGCCGCCTCGTCTACGCCGTCTGCACCCTGACGCGCCGGGAGACCGCTTCCGTTGTCGCCGCATTTTCGGCCGACCATCCCGAGTGTGAGCCCACCGCGGTGTTTGCGGCCACGCCTCAGCCTTCTGTCGCTCGACCTTCCCAGGCTACTGACCTCTATCCTCTGCCCGCTGTCACCCTCTGGCCCCACGACCTGAATGCCAACGGCATGTTCATCGCCGCGTGGCGGAGGAAGCGCTGAGCCTAAAGCGCGCCATCCGACAGAGCCGATGATCACTGCGAAACCAAACCGTGTCTTCTGCCACCTTGCCGTAGGAGGCTGCTTGCAGGCGACCCCCCGCGGTGATGTGGCAATCGTCGCCTGCAAGCAGGCTCCTACAACTGGTTAAATCAGGTCGGCCATCGATCGACCTCCGCTCCGTGCAAACCGCGCCCTCTGGTTCCGAACGGATAACCACCGACACCGTCCGGGCCGACTACAACGACCCGAACGTCGTGATGCACTACGCCCGCGCCGCGCACGAGCTCGGGCTGTGGGCCTCCGAGCGGCTGATGATTGAGCGCTGGCTGCCCGATCGCGATGCGCCGCTGCTCGAACTCGGTTGCGGCGCCGGGCGGGTGACCCTCGGACTCTGGGACCTGGGCTATCGCCGGCTCACGGCGGTCGATTTCGCCGAGGAACTGCTCGACCGGGCCCGCAGCCTGGCGCGGCTGCGTTGCGCCGAGGGGATCCGCTTTCTGGCCGCCGACGTCGCGCGGCTCAGCCAATGTCATCTGTTAAATGACAACCCGGTGCAGCCGGCCGGCTTTGCCGGCGCGCTGTTCCTGTTCAACGGACTGATGCAGATCCCCGGCCGGGAGCGGCGCCGGGCGGCCTTGCGCGAAATCCACGCGGTCTGTCGTCCCGGGGCGCCGTTCCTGTTCACCACCCATGACCGGGACGACGAGCCGCCTGATCGTCCGAGTTGGACCGAGGAGGCGGCCCGCTGGGCGCGCGGGGAACAGGATCCGCGCCTGGTCGAGTTTGGGGACCGGTATTTCCAGGATGAGCACGGCGGCCGGACGTTCATGCACCTGCCCACCCGCACGGAGGTGCGGGAAGACCTCGCCGCCACCGGTTGGACGCCGCTCTTCGACGCGATGCGCCGCATGCTCGCCGCCGAATCGCGCGCGGTGCGCGATTTCTCCGACGATTGCCGGTTCTGGGTGGCCCGCAAAGCCTGAGATCCTCGTCCTGCGTCCGCCGGCCGGCTTGCGCGCGGCCGGATTGCCGCGTAATTTGGCCAGCCTCATGAACTTTCTCGGACTCGGCGACCGGACCTGGATGTGGCTGGCCTGCCTCTGTTATCTGGCCGGGTTCGGACTGGGGACCGCGGCGCTGCTGCGCGACCGCCGCGATCCGCGCCTGGCAACGTATGTGATCATTGTTGTCGGTTTCCTGCTGCAGACCATCGGATTATACCTGCGCGGACTGGCGGTGAAAGGCTGCCCGATCGGCAACCTGTTCGAGATCTTCCAATTCACGGCCTGGTCGGCCATCTCGCTCTATGTGGTGATCGGCGCCACGTTCCGGCTGAGCCTGCTCGGCTATTTCACCTCGTGCCTGTCCGCGGTGCTGTCGCTGGTCTCGCTGGCCGCGCCGGGCTGGGACGCGGCGCACCGCATCAACGCCTTTGGCAAGACCGGCTGGGTCGAACTGCACGCCAGCCTCGCCCTCTTCAGTTACGGCGTATTCGCGCTGCTCGCCCTCACCTCGTGCATGTACCTCCTGCAGACCTACAGCTTGAAGCATAAGCGGCTGAACGGCCTCTTTTCGTTTCTGCCGTCCATCAACGAACTCGACCTGATCAGCCTGCGGCTGCTCATCGTCGGCGTCCTGCTGATGACCTGGTCGCTGGCCATCGGCTCGTTCCACTGGCTGCAGGACCTCGCCAGCGTCGACACGCCCAAACTGCTCACCGCGGGCGTGTGGCTCGCCTACCTCGTGGCCCTGCTGCTGCGGCTGGTGCGGAAGCTGGTGTCGCAGCGCCTGGCCTGGACCTGCCTGGCGCTCTTCGCCGCCGCCCTGCTTTCCCTTGGACCGGTCAACGCCAGCCGCCATCCCGTGGATCCGACCACCCCGCCGCCGGGCACCCGGACATGAGCGCCTCCACCTTCTTCCTCCTGGGCGCCAACCATCACACCGCGCCGCTTGAGCTGCGTGAGCAGCTGGCGCTGGCGGGCGGCAAGGCCGAGGCGCTGCGCGGCACGCTGCAATCGCTGGGCGGGCTGCGCGAATTTGCGGTGCTCAACACCTGCAATCGGGTCGAGATCTATGGACTCGCCGCGGATCCCGCCACCGTCGCCGGCCTGCAGGCGGCCTTCTGCGCGCTCAGCCAGCTGGACGCCGCGGTCTTCGCCAAGATCCGGCTCGAACTGCACGACCAGCCCGCGATCCAGCACCTGCTGGAGGTCGCCGCCGGGCTCGATTCCCAGATGATCGGGGAGACGGAGATTCTGGGCCAGGTCAAGGAGGCCTACGCCGCGGCCCAGACGGCGGGCACCACCGGGGCCGTGCTCAACCGGGTGTTTCAAAAGACGTTCCAGGCCGCCAAGCATGTGCGCACCCACACCGGGATCGGCGAGGGCCAGATCAGCGTGGCCAGCGTCGCGGTGGATCTCGCGCTCAAGATCTTCGGCGACCTCCGCCCCTGCCGGGTGCTCGTGCTGGGCGCGGGCGAGATCGGGGAGAAGACCGCCCGCGCCTTCCGGAGCCGCGAGGCCGGCCAGATGACCGTGGCCAGCCGCCGGCTGGAGCACGCCGAGGAGCTCGCGCGGGCGCTGGACGCGCAGCCCCTGCCCCTCGAAGGCGTGGCCGGGGCGCTGGCGGATTTCGACATCGCGGTGTGCTCCACCGCGGCGCCCACGGCGGTCGTGACTGGCGCCATGGTGGCGGCCGCGATGCACCGGCGCCCGGTCCAGCCGTTCTTCTTCATCGACATCGCCATGCCGCGCAACATCGACCCGGGCGTGGCCGAGCTGCCCAACGTCTTCCTCTACAACCTCGACGATCTGGCGAAGATCGCCCAGGAGAACCTCGCCCTCCGCCAGGCCGAAATGACGCGCGCCCGTGCGCTGCTGGCGGAAAAGGCCGGGGCGCTCTGGCAACAGGTGCAGCCGCGGCTCAACGGCGATCACCCGCCGGCCTGAGCCGAGCACCCACGGCATCCGAGGCGTTCCGACACACCCCGCCCTGTCGGGCACCCCTCTCGAGAGGGGATTTCGCAAGCGCCCCACCGATTCCCCTCTATGAAGAGGGGTGGCGCGAAGCGCCGGGGTGTGTGAATCGGCTGCAGAGGAATGCAGCATTCGCCCTACGCCAGATGACGCGCGAGCCAGTCGGCCGCGGTGCCGGTGGCGGGCTGGTGCAGGATCTCGTGGAGACGCCCCGCCCGTTCCGCACAGCGCTCGCGGCCGGCGGGATCCGTCACCGCCGCGGCGAGTTCGCGGGACAAATTGGCGGGCGTGGCCGCCCCCTGGATGAATTCGGGGTACATCGGCTCGCCCAGCAGCAGGTTGGCGATGCCGATGTACGGCACCCGCACCAGCCAGCGCGCGAAGACGAAGGTCAGCGCGTTCGCCCGGTAGGCGATCGCCCCCGGGATGCCCGCCAGCGCGCAGTGCATCGACATCGTGCCGGAACTCGTGAGCACCGCCGCCGCCGCCACGGCCGCGCCCGTGCGGCGCAGTTCCACTCGCGCCGCGATTCCCGGGTCCGCCCGGGCCAGGCCGTGCGCCAGCACGGCCTTGATTTCCTCGCTCGGATGCAGGACGACCGCGCCGCGATCGGGATGGTGCGCAGCGAAGGCCGCGTAACCGGCCAGCATCGCCGGGAAGATACGCGCGACGGCCTGCCGGCGGCTGCCGGGCAGCAGCAGCACCGGCCCGGCGGGATCGTAGGCGACGGGCGACTGGTAGTCGTCGGCCACGAATGGATGGCCGACAAACTCGACCGGCAGCGGCACGTCCGCGTAGGTCTTCACCTCGAACGGGAAGATGACCGCCATCGCGTCGAGATGCCGCGCCATCTCGAAGCGGCGGCCGGCTTTCCACGCCCAGACCTGCGGACTGATGTAGTAAAGCGCCCGGATCTGGCCGCCGCCCTTCGTCGTGAGGCCGCGGGCGTAGAGCGCCCGGGCCAGGCGCAGATTGAAGCCGGGATAGTCGACCAGGCACACCGCGCGCGGCCGGTGCTGCGCAATCCAGCCCAGCGTCGCGCCGAACAGCGCGCGGAAGAAGCCGAAATGCTTCACCACCTCGACAAAGCCGACGACCGACGACGCCGTCAGGTCGTGCAATAGGTGCGCCCCGGCCGCGGCCAGCTTCGGGCCGCCCAGCGCGCAGACCTTCAGCGCCGGCTGCCGCGCGAGCAGCTCCCGCACCAGGCGTGCCGCGTGTTCGTCGCCGGAGTGCTCCCCCGCCACGATCAGCACATCCACGCGCCCGCCTTCCGGCGGCGGCAGGCTGAATGGCAATCCTCTCGCTGCCATGGTTACGCCTTGCACCGCGGAGACACGGCGGCCACGGAGCCCAAGCGCCCTGCCTTCCGCTCTGTGCCCTCCGTGCCTCGGTGTTTCATCGGGGTTGATGGCCGGCGCGGATCTGGTCGGTGATGGCCAGGGCCACCTCGAGGGCCGACCGCCCCAGCGCCGCGCCGACCTTGGGCTGCCGGGCCCGGGCCACGCTGTCGACGAACGACGCCAGCTCGATCGCCAGCGGCTCGCCCTTCTCGATCGGGATCTCGTGCACCGGGATCGAACTCGTGTCGCCGGGCTTGGCCAGGCCGACCTTCAGCTTCAGGCCGTAGGCGATGAGGTCGCTCTTCTTCACCAGGTGGCCGGCCTGGTTCATGAAGTCGAGGGAGAGGTAGGCGTTGTCCTGAAACACCCGGATCTCCCGGTTTTTCTTCAGGCTCATGCGGCTGGCGCTGAGGTTGGCCACGCACCCATTCTCGAACTCGATGCGCGCGTTGGCGATGTCCTCCGTTTTCGAGAGCACGTTGACGCCCACGCTGTCGATCCGGCGGATGGACGACTTCACCAGCGCGAGCACGATGCCAATGTCGTGGATCATCAAATCGAGGACCACGCCGACCTCGGTGCCGCGCGTCTGGTAGGGCGCCAGCCGCTCCGTGGTGATGTACTGGGGGCGACTCGCCTCCTTTTCCAGGTAGCTCATCACCGGATTGAAATGCTCGACATGGCCGACCTGCACGAGGCTGCCGGCCGTCCGGGCCGCGGCCAGCACCTGCTCCGCCTCGGCCAGCGAGGCGCACAGCGGCTTCTCAATCAGCAGGTGGCAGCCCCGGGCCAGCAGCGGCAGCGCGACCTCCGCGTGCCGGTCGGTGGGGACGACGACCGAGACGGCGTCACACGCCGCCCCGAGCTCATCGACCGTGGCGAACCGGCGGCACTGGTGCCGGGCGCAGATCTCCGCCGCCCGGGCGTCGTCCGTCTCGAAGATTCCCACCAGCTCGGCGCCCGGCAGCGAGGCATAGATGCGCGCGTGGTGCTGGCCGAGCGAGCCGACGCCGGCCACGCCGCAGCGCACGCGTCCGGTGCGCGTTTTGGGTTCTGGGTTCTGGGTTTGGGGTTCTGGCATCGAAAATGGGCGCGGGCGCCGTTGGGTTTCTCTCAACTCACAACCCAAAACGCAGAACGCTAGACCGGCCGCAGGACGCCGTCATGCAGGAACTGCCGGCGGTTGCACCGGGCGGCATGGTCGGGGTTGTGGGTCACGAGCACGAGCGCGGCGCCCTGTTCGGAGCAGGCGCCGAGCAGCGCGTCGACGACGGTGTCGCCGGTGTGCTCGTCGAGGTTGCCGGTCGGCTCGTCGGCCAGGATGACCTGCGGGCCGTTCATCAGCGCCCGCGCGATGGCCACGCGCTGGCGCTCGCCGCCGGACAGCTGCGAAGGCAGGTGCCGGACCCGCTCGGCCAGACCCACGCGGACGAGCAATTCGCGGGCGCGGGCACGCTCCGGCGCGCCGACGCGGCCGAGCATCCGCCGCGCCATGAGCACATTGCCCAGGGCGTCGAGTTCGGGGATGAGATAGTACGCCTGGAACACCATGCCGAGGAATCGGGCGCGCAGGCTGGCCAGCGTGTTGTTGCTCCGGCCGGCGATGGCGACACCCGCCCAGCGGATCTCGCCGCCCTCCGCGCCGTCGAGCCCGGCCAGCAGGTTGAGCAGCGTGGTCTTGCCGGACCCGGATTCGCCGCGAATGCTGACGCTTTCGCCCGGACCAACGGACAGGGCGGCCGCGCGCAGCACCTCGATCACGCGATCGCCGCTGCGGTAGCGTTTGCGCAGGCCTTCGGCGGTGAGGATGGGATCAGGCATGGGGCTGGGCGGCCGGGCGCGGCGGCGCCGACCGGCGGACATCCACGGCGCGGGAGACCCGGACCCGGGCGAGGAGCCTATTCACTGCGGAGGGCCTCCACGGGTTTGAGGCGGGCCGCGCGCCAGGCGGGCAGCAGCCCGGCCAGCGTGGCGATGACGATCGAACTCGTCACGATCACCGTTAGGTCGTGCGCCGAGTAGCTGAGCGGCAGGTTGGCGAACTGGTAGAACCGCAGCAGGGCGGCCTCGCTCTGGGTGATGCGGGCGAACGCGTGGACGATCTCGTTGCGGAAGCTGAGCGCCAGGACCGCGAACCCGATGCCGAGGACCGTGCCCACCACGCCGATAAAGAAGCCCTGGAAACAGAAGCAGGCCGCGACCTGGCGGGGCTTGCCGCCCAACGCGCCAAGCAGGCCGATTTCCTTGGTCTTGCGAACGACCGAAGTGAGCAGCGAACTCGCGATGGAGAACGACGCCACGAGAATGATGAAGAGGATGATGAACATCAGCACGTTCTTCTCGAGCTGGAGCACGAAGAGAAAATCGCGGTTGCTCTCGATCCAGGACTGGGCCCGGTCGGCGCCGTCAAAGAGCGCGTTGAGCTTCGCCGCGAATTCGTCGGAATCGATCCCGGGCTGCAGCCGCACGGTGATGCCGTGCACGCCGCGGTCCAGGCCGTACAGGTCCTGCATGAGGCGCAGCGAGCAGATGACGGTGTTGCTATCGACCTGGTTCCACCCGGTCTCGAAGACGCCGGCGACCCGCACGGCGCGCGGCAGGAGGATCTCGTCCTTCTTCAGGCGCTCGAGCAGCAGCGGCGAATAGAGGTCGACCTTCTGGCCGACGCGCGCGCGCAGGGAGGCGGCCAGCTCGGAACTGAGGAAGACCGAGTCGTCGTCGAGATCCTCCACCCGGCCGGCCACCAGGAACTTCGCCAGCGGCACGACGCGCTGTCCGCCCTTCACGTCGATGCCGACGATGATGGGAAACGACGGCCGGTCCCCCACCTGGAGCATCACCATGCCCTGGGCGTAGGGCGCGACGGCCGCCACGCCCGGCAGGCCGCGGATCTTCGCCATGACCGCCTCCTGGTCGTACATGATGCCGCCGTTGTCGACCCGGACGTCGCCGTTGGTCTCGACGATCTTCTGGCGGATCTCGACCCCGAAGCCGTTCATCACGCTGAGCACGATGATCAGCACCGCCACCCCCAGCATCACGCCCGCAATGGAGGCGAGCGTGAAAAACGCAATGCGCCGCCCCGTCGGGAAGAGCTGCTTGAACGCGAGATAAAGGTACCAGGGCATCGTCCTTGCCTAGCGCCCGCGCGGGCGGGCTGACTGCATGGCGGTGACGCTGCAGCCTTTGCGCAGTCCGCCGGCAAGGCAAGCCGCGGGATGCCGACCGGCCACGGCATCGCCCCGGCCGTTCAGTCGGCCGGCGCCGGGCTCACGATGCCCGCCAGGTCGTCGCCCAAGTCCGGGAGCGGCAGCGTCAGGAGATTCTCGCGGGCCGTGCCCGTGGTCATGGCGACGCGATCGCCGGTGCTCGGGTTGAACCAGACGGCCGTGTACCGGCCCGCCGGCCAGCCGGTCAGTCGGAGCGATTGGCCCGTCACGACTGCCGGATTGAGCCGGTAGGCCCCGGCCGGCCACGTCGTCCACGGGGAGCACACGTAAAGGACGGCCTTCGCCCCCTGGCGGAGCCCGACCGCCCCCGGCGCGTACTGCCAGTCGCCGGGAAACCCGGCCGGCCGCACCTCGGCCAGGCGCAGCGAGTCCAGAATCAGCGACTCGGCCCCCGCGTTGGATATTTCCACGCGGTGCTTGCCCGCCGGCAGGTTGACGGTGAATTCACGGTTGACGTCGGCGGCGCCGGCCTCGCCCAGCTTCTCGCGCAGCGCCTCGGCGCCATCGATGCGCACGACCAGGTCGGCGGGGCCGGCGACCGAGCGCACCCGGAAAGCCACCTTCGCCTCCGCGCCGAAGTACGCGGTCAGCCGGATCGGGACCTGCAGGTTCGGCGGGCCGTTGCCACCGTACAGCCAGGCCGGCAGCGCGTCGGCGGACCGCTGCGCCACCATACGGTTCGCCACGGCAAAGGCA
>Ga0265338_10006178_pt1 | contig 15355 bp, 18 predicted proteins | sample 42126metaG_FD_193579 | JGI IMG/M metagenome (GOLD analysis project Ga0265338, IMG submission 193579) | Rhizosphere microbial communities from Carex aquatilis grown in University of Washington, Seatle, WA, United States - 4-21-26 metaG | ecosystem: Host-associated > Plants > Roots > Rhizosphere... | reverse complement strand
CGACCTTCACGTAGATGTTCTCGACGTCGGCGGAGGCGAGCACCTCGCGCAACGCCGGCGAATCGACGCCGTCGGCGGCCGGCACGCCGCCGAGGGTCTGGCAGAGCACCGGGACGGTCGGATGACGGCGCGCGATCGCCCGCAGATCCTCCTGCCACGCAGGGCTTGCGCCGAGGCTGACGACGAGGCCGCGCTCGGCGGCGACGGCGAAGACGCCGTCCGCCTCGTCACCCGCGAGCCAGCCGTCGTTGTCGTCCGCGAGGTAGTGGGCGAAGCCCGTCAGTCCGAACCGGTCGTCGAGTGCGCGCAGCCGCTCGGCGCTGCCCGGCCGGTGATACGAGTCGCTCCACGTGCAGTCGAGGTCGGCGACGAGGAGGATCCGGTCGGGACTGCGGTCGCGTGCCGCGGCCACGAACTCCACGTTGTCGGGGTTCTCGTCGATCGCGGCGCAGACGACCAGGGCCTGCTCGACCGAATGCGAGTCCATCTCGTAGAGGAGCAGCTCGACGGTCGCACGGCTCTCCGCGTCCGGCACCTGCGCATACGGCCAGGTCCGCCAGGCATGGCAGTGGCCGTCGATGATCGCAGAGCTCGCGTCAGTCACCGCGTGGGCTGTAGCGCTTCAGCTTGGCGCGGGCGGACGTCGACTGGCGTGCGATGAGCGCGGGCTCGAAGCGGACGTTCCCGTGGCGGTGTTTCGGATCGACGGTCTCGTCGATCAAGAGCTGCGCGGCGGCCCGGCCGAGCTCGTACTTGGGCGCGCGGATCGACGTCAGCGTCGGTGAGAACATCGACGCGAACTCGACGTCGTCGTACCCGACCACGCTGACGTCGCGAGGCACGCGGACCCGGCGGTCGGCCAGCGTGCGCAGGACCGTGAACGCAACACGGTCGTCGATGCACACGACTCCGGTCGGCCCCTCTGGAAGCGCGAGGAAGCTGTCGACCGCCGACTCGGCCTGGTCGAAGGCGGTGATCGGATCGATCGTGTACTCGATGATGCTCTCGCTCGCGTCCAGTCCCGCCGCTTGCGCAGCGCGCCGGAGCCCGCGCCGCCACTCTGCGCACCGGGACAGGTGGAGCGGCCCGTTGATCGACGCGATGCGCCGGTGCCCAAGCTCGAAGAGATGCCGGCCTGCCAGCTCGCCTCCGCGAACGTGATCGACGGACACCGAGCAGAACTCGTTGTCCTTGCTGCGTCGATCGAGAAGCACGACGAGCGTGCCGCGGTCCCGCAAGGTCTCGAGGTAGCGCAGGCTGCGCGCGGTGGGGGTGATGACGAGGCCCTGCACGCGCTGCTCTTCGAGCAGTCGCAGGTAGCGCGATTCTCGCTCCGGCGAGCCGTCGCTCGAGCAGACCATGACTGCGCATCCCTGCTCGTTCACCACGTCCTCCAGTCCGCGGATCGTCTCGGTCGAGAACGGGTTGGACGCGTCGAGGATGACCGCGCCGAACGCGCGGCTCGACCCGCCGCGCATCTGGTGGGCCGCAGAGCTCCGGACGAAGCCGAGGCTGTCGATGGCCTCGAGCACGCGTGCGAGCGTCTCCGGTGCCAGCACCTCCGGCCGGTTCAGCGCGTTGGATGCTGTCCCGAGCGACACTCCGGCGCGCTCCGCGACGTCCTTGATCGTCACCCTGGAGTGCGCCGAACGGTGGCCGGACGCGCGTGACCGCGGCGGCTTCGGCGGCTCTCTACGACGTTCCGTCACGGTGTGGTGAGACCGGGTCTGCGCATGTTCAGATGGATTGAGGCGACGGGGGCCGCCGCTGCTCGATCGGAGGCCAGGATACTTTCACCGTCCCGGCAGCTCGATGCCGGCCAGGCCGTCGACCTGAGTGGCGACGGCGAGCTCCGGTTCGCCGCCGTGGAGACGATCCGCAAGCGGGCCGGCGCAGTATTCGTCATTGGAGACCCCTTTGATGAGCCGGGGCCGTTGCCCACGACCCCGCCCATCGGTCAGAGGAGAGCGTATTCGTATCAGAAATTGAAACGTTTTAGGAGACCATCAACACGCTCACCGGAGCAAGTCAGGCAGCGATAGGCATCGGTCGAGCTGATTCCAGCGGTTCGCGATCTCGGTGACCCTGCATGAGCCCGCCGCCTCCTGCGAGACTTCCAGCATGACGAGCTATCTGCACACCATGGTCCGGATCACCGATCCGGCGAAGAGCCGCGCCTTCTACGAGGCGCTCGGGCTCGAGTTCCGTCGCGACATGGACATCGTCCGCGACGGCGAGACAGAAGCGACGAACTACTTCTTCGGCGTTCCCGGCGAGGAAGTCGAGCTCGAGCTCACGTACAACCACGACGGTCGCTCCTACGACGTCGGCACCGGCTATGGGCACGTCGCCTACTCCGTCGACGACCTCGAGCAGACACTCGCAAGGTTGAAGGAGCAGGGCATCGAGCCCGAGCGCGAGCCGTACCGCGTGCGCGAAGGCGGGTCGCTCCTCTGCTTCGTCCGCGATCCCGACGACTACCGGATCGAGCTGATCGACCGCAGCGGGAAATAGCTGCAAATCGCATCTTTCGCTTCTGCTTCGTCCGCTACGTCGGGACGCCGGCGGGGAGCGGGTCAGGCGTCATCGCGCTCGCCCGGGCGACGCTCCTGACGCCTCCGGCTATCGGCGACGCAACCAGGCGCGCAGGCGCGGTTGGCGCGCCACCAGGATGCCGACGATCACGACGACGATGGCAAGGAGCACGTATGGCCACATCGGCTGGTGCCCACTGATGCTCGCTGGGATGACGATCGCCAAGACAATGGCGCCGAGAATGAGCCGGTAGATGGCGCCGTGCAAGGTCAAAGCGAACCGTTCTCGCAGCTTCACGGACCTCGACGAAGTAGTCGTCATCGTTCGGAAGTGCCTCTCCCGCTCCGCTCGTTCAGCTTCGGTCAGGTTCTTCTTCGCCATCATCCTCTTCCAGCAATCGTTCGCTCTCCGCGAGCGCCGACGCGATCTCGCTGACGTTGAAGCGTAGAGCAACCACTGTGGCGCGCTACCGCGCCGAGGTCAACTCGGGAAACGCGACGACCCGGACGACTAGCGGATCGAGCTGATCGACGCTCGGGGAAGTAACCGCCGTCGATCGTCAGCCGGCTGATGCGGGGCGCGTCTTCGTCAGTTCCTCGAACGGCGGCGCCTGGCGGATCGCCGTGCTCATCGTGCCGAGCACGGCAGCGACGAGCGTCGGCGCCACGAGGACCGCGATCGCGAGCCGCGGCGAGACGCCGGCGAGCAGGAGCCCTGCCGCGAGCGGGCCGAACGGCGCGGCGACGGCACGCAGCGTGTTCGACGCCGCCATCCCGCGTCCGATCAGCCGGTCCGGGATCAGCGCGTAGGAGTAGGCCGCGACGGCGGAGTCGGTGTTCGGGAAGCAGAACGCCTGCACGGCGAACGCGCCGGCGAGGACGTAGACGTTCGGCCACACGAGGAACGCGGCGTACGCGAGCGCGGCCCAGAGCTCGGACAGCATGATCAGGTTGAGCGAGAGAACCCGCCGGAGGAGCGGCGAGGCGAGCGAGCCGAGCAGCGTCGTCGCGCCGACGAACGCGACGAAGCCGCCGATCGCGGCGCTCGAGAGCCCGTCGCGCTTTGCGAGCACGATCACCCCGAACTGGATCCCGGCGATGGTGAAGTTGCTGACCGCGATCATCAGGATCGTCGCGCGCAGGAACGGGATTCGCGCGAAGTACAGGATTCCTTCGACGAGCTCACTTCGCAGCGACGTCGCCGGGACGGGCTCACGCTCCTCCTGGAAGCGCGTGCGCATCAGCAGCACCGAGCCGGTGGAGAATGTGTAGGAGACTGCGTCGGCGAAGAACGGGAGCGACCGCGCGAGACCGAAGAGCGCACCGCCGACCGGTGGTGCGGAGAGACGAACGATTGCCGAGCGGGCCTGCACCGCGCTGGCAGCCGTCGGCAGCTGCTCGGTCGGCACGACAGAGCGGAAGGCGCCGCGAGACGCCGCGTTGTAGAAGATGCTCGCCGTCGAGTCGACGAACGCCGCGATGAGAATCACCCACAGCGTCGCGTGGTGGAGCAGCACGAGCGTCCCCAGCGTCCCCAACGTCGCTGCACCGCCGACGTCGGCGAGGATCATCAGTCGCCTCCGCTCGAAGCGATCCGCTGCGACGCCGGCAACGAGATTGAAGGCGACCAGTGGGATGAAGCTGACGGCCGCGACGTAGCCGGCCCTCGCGGGCGAGTGCGTGACCGCGAGCGCGAGCAGCGGGTACGCGAGCGACGACATGCCCGAGCCGAAGGTCGAGAGCAGCTGCCCCGCCTGCAGCAGGACGAAGTCCCGGTTGCGCCGCAGCGCCGTCGGTCCGATCATGGCGTCAGGCGGCGTCGAGCGTCCAGTAGAAATCCGCGCCTGCGGCGTGCGGCGTGGCGACCTGCGTGAGCGCAGTGCGGGCCTGCTCCAGGTCCAGCTGCATGACGAGTGCGGCCTCGGCCGTGGCGAGCGGTTCGCCGGCCCAGGCAAGGAGCTCCTCGACGTCCGCGGGCTTCGCCCGGCGAGGGAGCTCGGGTGCGAGGTTCGCGATCGCCGTCTCGTACGCCTCGATCGGGTTGAAGCCGGGTATCACGACCGTCGCGCCCGTGCCGTCGTCGCGCGCGATCTCGTAGCTCGGCGCGGTGTATCGCCGCTGCTGCCTCGGGCCGCCGAGCTTGTGATCGAGGGCGCGCGCGGCGGGAGCCGGAGCTCGTGCGGCTTCGACGTCGGCCTGCAGCGCACGAAGCACGTCGTCCTGTGTGCACCACTCCTCGAGCTCTACCGGGTCGAGGCCGGCGTCGCGGGCGGCCGCCGCGATCAGCTCGGGATCGTCGAGCAGGCCGCCGAGCATGACCCGGACACGCAGGCGTCTCAGCAACCGCTCTTCGGCCCCCGGCGCGTGCAGGCGTGCGGCGACGACCGCGAGGCACGCCGGCTCGGAGGAGGCAGGACGCGGATACGGGCGCGGGTCGATCGGCATTCCGTAGCGGCGCTGCAGTCCCGGCGCGCCCTCGGCAAGCCGCTCCGCCTCGCCGGGCTCCAACGTCAGCACGATCATCCGTAGGCGCCACACGAGCCTGTCGCCGTAGTGCCAGCGCAGCCGCATGCGCACAGGCTCGGCGGAGAATGCAAACGGGCAGGCAGGATCCGTGAAGAGCGTGAGCTCGAGCTGCACGACGGCGAGCCTAGCGACGTCTCAGTCGTGGAGGTCGCGCGAGATCGGCTCGGTGAGTGCGAAGTCCTCGAAGCGCGCCTCGAACCCGGCGTGCTCCGGCGAGCAGCACATGACTCCGACGTGGCACGTCTCCGGTAGCGGGAGATAACCGAGCCGGAGCAGGCGCCAGACCCCGTCCGGCTCGCGGAACTGCGTGCGGATCGCGTCGCCGTGCCGCGTCAGCCGCAGTCTCAGCGTTCCGCCGTACGACGGCAGGGCGAGCATCGACCAGTCGGAGTACTCGCGCGTGACGACCGTGCTCGCGTGCACGACGCCGTCGGTCAGCTCCAGGCCGGACTTCACCCAGTGCTGCTCGTCGGCCCGGAGCATCAGGCCCGACTGGTCGTAGAGCGACTCGTATCCGCCGACCAGCGTCACCTCGGCCGTGAAGTCGCCGTCCACCTCTCGGAAGTAGAAGTGACCGTTGTCGTGGACGAAGCCGTAGAAGGTCTCGCGCCAGAAGTCCGTCTTGTCGCCGCTCACCGCGACGAGTGCGCCGCCGTCGACTGTCCAGCTCGGCGGCTCGTTCAGCCACTGCATTCCTTCGAACACGCTTTCCCCCTTGTTAGGTGTGCCCGCGACGGACGATCCGCTCGGCGCCGAGATGCTCGGCGAGGCTCGCGAGCGCCTCGTCGAGCCGCGATGTGTCGCCCCACGCGCCGAGCACCTCGAGCACGCCGGTCTTGCGGTCGAAACGCGGTTCCACCCGACCGACGATCCGGTCGCCGACGAGCACCGGGAGCACGTAGTAGCCGTACTCGCGTTTCGCCTTCGGGACGTACATCTCGAGTCTGTAGTGGAAGTCGAAGAGCGCCTCCATCCGTGCGCGATCGTGGATCAGGCGGTCGAACGGCGAGAGGAACGTCACGCGGTCGGGGACCGGCGAGTCGTCGGCGTCGGGATGAGCATGCCACTCGCCCTTCGCGAGCCGGACGCCGAGTGCTCGGAAGCGCTGCTCGTCGTAGCGCACGTCTGCCTCGCGCAGCGAGATGCGCTCGGTCTCCGGATACCAGCGCTCGGCGAGATCCCAGACGCGCTGGCCGTTGCGCCGGCCGGCGACCGCGACCGCGCCTACGTGATGCAGCACCTCGAGCATGAGCGCGATCTGGCGGTCGCCGAACCAGCTGCTCGGCTCGCGGCGCGAAGCCTTGTGGTCGGCGATCTCGCGTGACAGCAACGGACCGCGTTCGGCGACCTCGCGCAGCACGTAGCGGCGAAAGCTCGCGTGCTCCTTGAGCCACGCGCGGCTTCGAAGGTGGCGCTTCTGGCTACGCATGCGCGCGCGGAGGATCGGCAGCGTCTCGATCGGCCAGATGTACGCGTTCCACTCGAACAGCTCGCGCTCGTCCCAGAGCAGCCGGTCGAGCTCTGCGGTGTCGAACGCACCGAGTCGGCTCCAGAGGACGAGCTGCTGCGGCGTCGCCACCGTCGCGATCGGGTCGATCTGGAGGAACCCGATGCGGCGGATCGTGTCGAGGATCGCGCGCGGAGAGCCGTCCAGTAGCTGTGCGTGCACCGCGATGCGGCGCGCGTCCTCGACGGTGACGACGCGCGCGCTAACGGTTCTCGAGTGCGTCAAGCCCGATGACGAGTGCGACGGCGAGCCGCCGGTCGAGTCGGTGCTCGCGGTCGCCCGAGACATCGAGCACGCACCGATCGCGGAGGGGGAGCTTGCCGTCCAGCCTGCCGATCACCTTGCCGTCGATTCGGAGATCGAAGTTCGTCGAGATCGGTCCCAGGCCGCCGATGCCCGGAAGGCGACGCACGATCGCCATGAGCAGGCTTCGCTCGCGGGCGACCGCGAGCTCCTGATTCGACGCGTCACGGATGTACCAGGTTGAACGCACGCGAGACGTGCGGTGCTCGAGCGCGCCGATCTGGCGCTCGCCGGCGTAGACGTCGCAGCGCGAGCCACCGAGGTCGAGGACGTTGCGCGCTTTGATCTGGAAGAGATCCTCCGTCTCCTGCTCGTCGGCGTAGAAGCGGATGTCCGCTCCGTCCGCCGGCTTCGCCTCGCTCACGTATGCGACGGGCGGCCCGGCCGGCGAGGCGCCCGCAGCGAGCGGCGTGACGCGGTACAGCGTCGCGACCGGCCGGGTGAGCTGATCGACGAGGTACCGGTCGGCGTCGAAGCCTTCCACGTGGCCACCCTAGCGGGCGCATGGAGCGCCTATCGCTCGAGCACGGCGACGAGCGCCTCGACCACGCGCGGGTCGAACTGCGTGCCGGCGCAGGCGTGCAGCTCGACCAGCGCGACCTCGACGGGGAGGGCTCTGCGATACGAGCGATCGGTCGTCATCGCGCTCCAGGCGTCGCACGCGCAGACGATGCGCGCCTCGAACGGGATCGCCTCGCCGGCGAGCCCGTCCGGGTACCCCGCGCCGTCCCAGCGCTCGTGGCACGAGCGGACGATCCGGCCGATGTCGCCGAGCAGGCCGCCGACCTGCTCGAGCATCTGCTGGCCGACGACCGTGTGCGTGTTCACGATTGCGCGCTCGGCGTCGTCGAGCGGTCCCGGCTTGTTGATGATCTCGGGCGGGATCTTCACCTTGCCCACGTCGTGGAGCAGCGCGGCCAACTCCGCCCGCTGCCGCTGCTTCGGATCGAGGTCGATCCCGTCGGCGACAGCGAGAACGAGATCGACCACGTCGCGACTGTGCGTCCCCGTGTACTCGTCGTCGGCTTCGATCACGTCGCCGAGCAGCATCGCCGTGCCGCGGTACGCGGTCGAGAGCTCGAGCGCATGGTCGATCCGAACCTGGCGCTCGCGGGCGAAGAATCTCAGCAGCCCGACCAGCGGTAGGACGACGAGCATCGTCCAGCGACTCCCATGGGACGCGATCGCGACGGCGAGACCGACCGGAGCGAGCGCTGCGTCGACGAGCACGGCAACCCGCATCGAGCGGGCGTGCTCCCCGAGGGGAACGCCCCAGGCAACCCTCGAGTAGATAGTGCCCGGGACGAGATCGGCCCCGAACTGCGCCGCCAACGCAGCGAGATACACCGGAGTGTGCCGCCACGACGGCGACTGAGTCCCGGCCAGCGCCAGCACGACTGCGGGGCCCAGTGCATGCGTCGCATTGAAGATGTGCACCGGGATATGGCTGAGGGTGACGCGATCTCGCGCGAAGTCGGGCGCGCGGCCGACCAGCATGCCGGCGGCGACGACGAGTGGCACGCTGCGGGGTGGCAACGCGAAGAACATCGGTACGAGCAAGAGCTGCGTCGGAAGAACGGCGCCGTTGCTGACCTCGAAGACGACGCGCGACACGATCGCGTACGCCAGGACGGCGATGACCGCCGTCAGGGGCGAAAACGGGCGCCCCGCAGGAAGGAAGATCGCCGCGGCGGCGCCCGCGATGAGGAATGCGGCTGCGAGTGCGAGCGCAACCAGCTCCGCGCGGCCGTTCATGCGGAACCGCTCGCGTACGCGGGCGCGCGCAACCAGCTCCGTTCCGACGTCGTCGGAGTGAAGCGGATGAGCCGCAGGTGCCTCGAGCGCCGACACTCGATCCCCTGAATCGGCATTTCGCACGAGAGGGTTGACCCTGACTGGCACTAACCCCTCGACCCAGGGATTCGTGTACCCCCTCAGAGGGATTGTTGGCCGTTTTCGCCACACGCAAGGTGCAAGAGCTTCGATCGTCTATGTGAGAGGGCACCGACTGTGGCAACTGCGGCTTCATCGTTCAAACGACTCTTCGCACCGGTTGTACTGGCCGTCGCGTTCGCCGCGTCCGCATCCGCGGCGAATGCTGGGCTGATCTCCGGCGTCGGCAATCTCGCTCTACCGACCTGCGCTGCGACATCGCAGCCGTTCGGGCAGTTCGGAGACTCGAGCTCGTACTACGCCGTTCCGAACAACGGGCTCGAGGACGGATCCGCCGGCTGGACTCTCGGTGCCGGCGCGTCGATCGGCTCCGGAAACGAGCCGTGGTATGTCGGAGGCCCGGGATCTCATTCGCTCGTGCTCGCCCCGGGTGCAACGGCGTACAGCCCGGCTTCGTGCATCAATCTGCTCGATCCGCATGTTCGCGCGTTCGCGTGGAGCAACGGTGCGGACGGCGCGCTCAGCATCCAGGTGCTCTTCTACGGACTCACGGGAAACCTGCTCGGTGTGCTGAACGTCGCAGGCCAGCAGCAGCCTGGCGACTATTCGACCTGGCAGCCGACCGGCGATATCTCGTCGGTACTCGCGGTTCCGCTCGCGACCACGTCGTTCCGGGTCAGGTTCACCTCGCTCGCCGCGCGGGGAACCTGGCGGGTCGACGACTTGTTCGTCGACCCGTGGGCGAGCCGCGTGTAGCTCATTCATCGCCCGCACGCGACGAGGGGACGGGGCAACCCGTCCCCTCGTCGTCTTGTCAGAGAGAAGCCACACTTTCGTGACGCTTCTCCGTCTACGTTCGCTCCATGGCAAACGGAAAGACAGCGACACCCTGGGGGCCGGCGGAGCTCGTCGAGGAGCTGACCGTCCGGCAGCAAGCCGGTGACCGGCGTTTTGCGTCGGTCGTGCAGCTGCTCGAGACGGCGCGCGGCGAGCGGCTCGTGCGGTTCGCGTACACGACCGGCGGCGTCGCCCGGCGCGGGCCCGTGACGCTCCGTGCGCGCGACATCGAGAAATTGCACGCGGCGCTCGCACAGCACCCTGCGCTCGCGGAGGCGCTGGAGCTGGGAGGAGGCTAGGCCAATGTGAGCGCGTGATCCCGTGCTGCCTCGACGAGCGACGCAAGGATGAGCGCGCCGTCGGCGGAGCCAAGCAGCGGATCGACGGCGTGCTCAGGATGCGGCATGAGCCCCATCACGTTGCCGCGCTCGTTGCAGATTCCTGCGATGTCGTCGACCGAGCCGTTGCACGCCTCGCCGTAGCGCAACACGACCTGGCGGTTCGTCTCCAACTCGGCAACGAGGTCGGGCGGAGCGAACCAGCGGCCGTCGCCGTGCTTCACCGGGATCACGAGGCGCTGGCCCAGCGTGCAGCGCGTCGTGAACGGCAGGTCGTCGCGCTCGACGACGAGCGGCACGTCGCGGCAGATGAAGCGCAGCGACTCGTTCTGCAGCAGCACACCCGGTAGCAGCCCGGCCTCGCACAGGACCTGGAAGCCGTTGCAGATGCCGAGCACGAGGCCGCCCGCGTCGGCGAACTCCTTCACCGCGGCCGTGGCAGGGGAGAAGCGCGCGATCGCGCCGCAGCGCAGGTAATCGCCGTACGAGAACCCGCCGGGCAGCACGACCGCGTCGAGATCCGGCAGCTCGCGTTCCTCGTGCCATACCGAAATCGCCTCGGCGTCGAGCGCCGCGAGCGCCCACAGCGCGTCGTGGTCGTCGTTCGACCCCGGATACATGACGACGCCGATGCGCGGCTGCGGGCTAGCCATGCAGCTCGATCTCGTACGACTCCATCAGCGGGTTCGCGAGCAGCTGCTCGCACATCTTCTCGACCTGCGCGCGCGCCTCGACGGCGTCGTCCGAGGCGACCTCGATGTCGACGACCTTGCCGACGCGGGCGCCCGAGACGGAGAAGCCGAGGTGCTCGAGCGCGGTCTCGACGGCCGCTCCCTGCGGATCGAGGATGCCCGACTTCGGCCGCACGAGGATGGTTGCCCTCATCCGAGCACCACCGACGGGTTCTCGCGATAGGCGGGGAACGGGATCGTCGTCAGCCGCTCGAACGCCTCGATGTACTTCGAGCGCGTGTCCGCCACGACCTCGGCGGGAATCTCCGGCCCGGGAGCCGTCTTGTTCCAGTTCACGGTCTCGCAGTAGTCGCGCACGAACTGCTTGTCGAAGCTGTCCTGGCCGCGGCCCGGCTCGTACGTGTCGGCGGGCCAGAAGCGCGACGAGTCCGGCGTGAGCGCCTCGTCGCCGAGCACGAGGGCGCCCTTTGCGTCGACGCCGAGCTCGAACTTCGTGTCGGCGATGATGATCCCGTTTGCGAGCGCGTGCTCCGCAGCGAGCCGGTACAGCTCGATCGCCACACGCTCCACCTCCGCGAACCGTCCCGCGCCTACGAGCTCGGCGGCCTGGTCGCGAGTGATGTTCTCGTCGTGGTCGCCGATCTGCGCCTTCGTCGCCGGCGTGAAGATCGGCTGTGGCAGGCGGTCGGACTCGCGCAGGCCCTCGGGCAGCTGGTGGCCGGACGTCGAGCCTGTCGCCTGGTAGTCCTTCCAGCCCGACCCCGCGAGATAGCCGCGCACGACGCACTCGATCGGCAACATCTCGAGCCGACGGCATTCCATCGATCGCCCATCCTCGCGGATTGCGAGCATGTGGTTGGGGACTACCTCGCGCAGCAGCGCGAACCAGAAGCCGGAGAGCCCGGTGAGCACGCGCCCCTTGTCGGGGATCTCGGTCGGCAGGATCACGTCGAAGGTCGAGATGCGATCGCTCGCGACGAGCAGCAGGCGATCGTCATCCAGCGCGTAGAGCTCGCGCACCTTTCCGGACGCGAGATGCGTGACGGCCTCAGACATGAACGGGTTCCTCCTTGGCGGCGAGTGTGTGCAGGCGGGCGAAGATCGTGTCGACGTGTCGCGTGTACGCGTCGAGGTCGAAGACGGCGTTGAGGTCGATGCGGCCGGCGATCTCGTCGTCGGCGCGCACGAGCTCGCGGAAGTCGAGCTCCTCGTCCCACGCACGCATCGCATTGTGCTGCACGAGCCGGTACGCATCGTCGCGCGAGAGACCCGATTCGACGAGCGCGAGCAGGACGCGCTGGCTGAAGAAGAGGTAGTGGCTTGCCTCGAGGTTGCGGCGCATCCGCTCCTCGCGCACGACGAGGCCGTCCATCAGCCATGTGAAGCGGTCGAGCATGTAGTCGAGTGCGAGAAATGCGTCGGGAATGACGACGCGCTCGGCCGACGAGTGTGAGATGTCGCGCTCGTGCCAGAGCGCGATGTTCTCGAGGCCAACGAGCGCATGTGCGCGGACGACGCGCGCGAGCCCGCAGATGCGCTCGGCGACGACGGGGTTGCGCTTGTGCGGCATCGCCGACGATCCCTTCTGACCCTTGCCGAACGGCTCTTGCACCTCGGCGACCTCGGTGCGCGCGAGATTGCGGATCTCGAGCGCGAACTTGTCGAGTGACGACGCGGTGATCGCGAGTGCGGTCAGCAGCTCTGCGTGCCGGTCGCGCTGGAGGATCTGGGTCGAGGTCGGCGCCGGCTCCAGCCCGAGCCGCTCGCACGCGATGCGCTCGAGGTCGGGGTCGGTGGCCGCATACGTGCCGACGGCGCCCGAGAGCTTGCCGACGCGCATCCCGTCGAGCGCATGCGAGACGCGGGTGCGGGCGCGGTCGAGCTCGAACGCCCAGCCTGCGAGCTTGACGCCGAAGGTCGTCGGCTCGGCGTGCACGCCGTGCGTCCGGCCCATCTGGAGCGTGCCCCGGTGCTTCTCCGCAAGCGCCGTCACGACTGTGCGTGCGCGGTCGAGCCCGGCGACGATCAGGGCGCCGGCCTCGCGGATCTGCAGCGCGAGCGCCGTGTCGACGACGTCCGAGGAGGTGAGGCCGTAGTGGAACCAGCGGCCTTCTTCGCCGAGCTTCTCGGCCACCGCGTCGACGAACGCCGCCGTGTCGTGGTGGAGCGTCGCCTCGATCTCGGCCACGCGCTCGGGCGTCGGAGGCTTTGCCTGCTCCTGCAGCGCCTTCGCCGCGTCGGCGGGCACGATCCCGAGCTCGGCCCAGGCCGCGGTCGCGGCGAGCTCGACTTCGAGCCACGCTTCGAGCCTGCCCTCGTCCGACCAGATTCTGGCCATGGCGGGGCGGGAGTAGCGGGCGATCACTGAAGACAGTCTAGAGAGGCGTGAGGTCGGCAGAACGTTCATGTCCTGCAGAGCCATGTCCGGTACCAGGTGTCGGACGTGTCTCGCGGAGCCCTGTCCGGTACCAGGTGTCGGACAGGGCCGGCGCGGACGTGCCGGGAAAGGAGAGCCCGCCCCTAGATCCGCAGGATCCGCAGCGCGAGCGCGGCGGCGTTCCGGGCGTTGTCCACGCCGACAGCTGCGACCGGCACGCCGGGCGGCATCTGCGCGATCGCGAGCAGCGCGTCGAGGCCGTCGAGCACGCTGAGGCTCGAGCGGAGCGGGACGCCGATCACCGGCAAGTCGGAGTGCGCGGCCACGACGCCCGGGAGCGCCGCCGAGAGGCCGGCGCCACAGATCAGCACCTTCAGGCCACGTTCGCGCGCGCTGCGCGCATATTCGGCGACCGCATCCGGGGCCCGGTGCGCGGAGCGAACGTCGAACTCGTAGGCGATCCCCGCCTCGTCGAGCACGTCGAATGCTCCCTGCATCCGCTCGCGATCGGACTCCGAGCCGACGAGGATTCCGATGACGGCGTCAGGCACGGCTGAACGCGGCGATGTCGGTGCGGTAGCGCATGCCCGGGAAATCTATGTGCGCGGCGGCGGCATACGCGGCATCACGCGCTTCGCCGAGCGAGTCGCCGAGCGCCGTCACGTTGAGGATGCGGCCGCCGTTCGTGACGAGCCGGCCGTCATGCAGCGCCGTCCCGGCGTGGAAAACGAGCGCGCCGGTGGACTCCGCCTCCTCGACGCCGGTGATCGTGCTCCCCGAGTCGCCGCGCGCGGGGTAGTCGCCGGCGGCGAGGACGAGCGTCACCGAGGCGTTCTCCGACGCGGCGAGGGTCGCTCCGCCGAGCCGGCCGGCGGCCGCCGCGGCGAGCGCGTCGAGCAGGTCCCCGTCGAGGCGGGGCAGCAGCGACTGCGTCTCGGGGTCGCCAAAGCGGCAGTTGTACTCGAGCACGCGCGGGCCCTCGTCGGTCAGCATCGCGCCTGCGAAGAGCATTCCCACGAATGGGGAGCCACGCCGCGCGAGCTCGGCGACGACCGGGGCGCACACCGCGCCGACGAGCTCCGCGACCTCGAGCTCCGAGAGGCGAGGCACGGGCGAGTACGAGCCCATGCCGCCGGTGTTCGGGCCCTCGTCGCCGTCGCCGATCCGCTTGTAGTCCTGCGCCGCCGGCAGCGGGACGACTTTCGCGCCGTCACAGAGCGCAAACAGCGAGACCTCCTCGCCCTCGAGGAACTCCTCGACGTGGAACGGCTGCCCGAGCGCTTCCGCGGCGCGCAGGCCGGCGTCGAGCTCGGCCTGTGTGCGACAAACCCAGACGCCCTTGCCCGCGGCGAGGCCGTCGGCCTTCACGACGCAGGGCGGGCGCGCGACGGCGAGCGAGCGGGCGGTCGGCACGCCCGCAGCGTCCATCACCTCTTTCGAGAACGCCTTCGAGCCCTCGATTCGTGCGGCGGCGGCGCCCGGGCCGAACACGGAGATGCCGAGGTGACGGAGCTCGTCGGCGAGGCCCGCGACGAGCGGCGCCTCCGGGCCGACGACCACGAGGTCGACCCCGAGCTCGATCGCGAGCGGAATGAGTGAGGCCTGGTCGTCGGCGTGGACCGGATGACAGCTCGCGAGCGAGGCGATGCCCGGGTTGCCGGGGGCGGCGTGCAGCTCGCTCAGCAGCGGGCTCCGCGCGAGCGCCCACGCGAGCGCGTGCTCGCGACCGCCTGATCCGACGAGGAGCACCTTCATTGCGCGACACTCACGGGGGCGATCGTATGCGAGGAGTCGGAGGGTTTCACGGACCTCCGTACGAGACAGGAGGTAGACAGTGGACGACCCTGGAGAGACGCTCTACGACTGGGAGAGCGAGATGGCGACGCTCGAGGACGAGCTCCACGAGGGGCCGGCCGAGACGCTGCCCGCGCTGGACAACCTGCTTCGCCGCATGCTCGCAGAGAGCGGCTACGACCTGAAGGACCCCGTCGGCCGCGAGGGCAATGAGCGGGAGGTCGTCGCGGAGTATCTCGCCGCGAACGAGATCACCACCGCACTCGAGCGCGGCGCGGAAGGCATCTCCGCCGGCGACGTCGCAGCGGCCATCAACGACTATCGCGAGCTCTTCGACTTTCTCGTCGCGACGCACGGCTCGGCCGACGCCGACCTTCGCGCAGCCGGCGAGGCCTGAGCGGCTCGGCGTACTACTACTCTTCTCCCATGGAGGCGCCGCCGTACTCGGCCGCGGCCGTGGACGTCGTCCGGCTGCCGGAGGGCCGCACGGAGCGCGACCACGTGGCCGTCGAGGAGCCGCTCGAGATTCGCATCGGCGGGGCGCCGGTCGCGGT
>Ga0265338_10006176_pt1 | contig 15362 bp, 11 predicted proteins | sample 42126metaG_FD_193579 | JGI IMG/M metagenome (GOLD analysis project Ga0265338, IMG submission 193579) | Rhizosphere microbial communities from Carex aquatilis grown in University of Washington, Seatle, WA, United States - 4-21-26 metaG | ecosystem: Host-associated > Plants > Roots > Rhizosphere... | reverse complement strand
AGATGACCGCTGCGATGCCGTGCTCCTGCAGCATCTTGCTCCCCATGCCGCCGCGGCCTGCCCAGGTGTCCACGTCACTGAGCCTGCCCTGAGAGATGGGAACGGAAAGGATGCCGCCCATATCGGTGGCCAATGCGGCGGGGCCGACGGAGAGCACGCGCGGGTCCGTTGCATAGCGGCTGGCAAAGAGCTGGTACACGTGGTCCATGAGCGCATACGCGCCGCCCCTGCCGTACGCCCAGGTACGCGTCAGGTCCACCGGGACAACCTCGACTTCCACTTCCTCGCCATGAGACCTGTTGAGGTAGAGAACCGAGGGCACCGCCGCCTTGCCGAGGATGCTCACCATGTTCAGCCCGAGGTTGTCGAACACAAGCCCTGCCCCGCCCATGGAGGAGATATAGAAGCCTCGCCAGCAGGGGGAGAAGCCCGTGACGAACAGCCTGTTTGAACCGGGAAATATCGACCCGGCCAGGAGGCCCACCCCGATGTTGATGGATTGGCTTCTCGAGGAGAGGTGAAGGCCCAGGTCCACGGGTCCGAAAAAGCGTCCGACCTCGTAGCGGCGGATCTTGTAGAAACCAGTCTGCGCGTCCAGGAAGAGCACCTTCTGGTGCATCGTCATGTGGTCCGTACCCGGACCCATGTGGCCCGCGCCTGTCTGCTCGGCCTCGGGCATTACATCAACCGGTTCTGCGCCTGGTCCAGGATGGCAGAAAGCGTCTTCCGCGGATCTGAGATACGGGAAGCAAAAATCATGGCAGCAATGATATAGGGTTTCCACGCTGCCTGCCTGTAGAGCGGGGTCCTGAAACGGTCGAAAACGGCGGCCGCCACCTCCCCGCGGTCGCAGCTTACGCCGCTGATGTCCGCGGGCAGGCAGTGCAGGTAAAGGGCGTCATGGGTCTTCTCCATCAGTTTCTCTGTGCATTCCCAGTCCCGAAACCGCGCGTTGTTCTGCAGGCAGCGCTTTTCAAGCTCATCCAGCTTCTTCCTCTCCCCCGTCTCCACGATGGCCGTGCGTTCTTCCATAACTGAGAATGGCGCCCAGCTCTTGGGGTAGACCACGTGCGCTCCCTCGAAGGCTTCAGCCATGGAGGCGCAGACGCGGAAACCCCCTCCCGACTCCCGGGCGAACTGCTCGGCCTTTTTCACCACGTCCGGCATGAGGGAGTAGCCCTCCGGATATGCGAGACTCACGTCCATGCCGAACCGGGTAAAGAGCCCGATCACTCCCTGGGGAACCGACAGGGGCTTGCCGTAGGAGGGCGAGTATGCCCAGGTCATGGCAACCTTTTTTCCTTTGAGCTTTTCCACGCCGCCCAGCTCGGTGACAAGGTGAAGCAGGTCGGACATGCTCTGCGTGGGATGATCGATGTCGCACTGCAGGTTGACCACGGTGGGACGCTGTTCCAGCACTCCGTCACGGAACCCCTGGTCCACCGCCTGCGCGACCGCCTTCATGTACGTGTGGCCTTTGCCGATGTACATGTCGTCCCTGATTCCAATGACGTCCGCCATGAAGGAAATCATGTTCGAAGTCTCGCGGACGGTTTCCCCATGCGCGACCTGGGACTTGCCCTCGTCCAGGTCGGAAACGGTAAGGCCCAGCAGGTTGCATGCAGAGGCGAAGCTGAACCGCGTGCGCGTGGAATTGTCCCTGAACTGGGACACGGCAAGCCCCGAGTCCCACACCCGGGCAGATATGCCGGAGGTGCGCAGGGCTTTCAGTATTTCGGCGCACCGAAAGATCGCCTCCAGCTCGTCTCTGCCCTTGTCCCACGTGAGCAGGAAATCCTTGCTCCGCAGGGCGGAAAGCGCCTTCGGCGCAAGACTGTCGATCATCCGCTGGATGTCGTGCGCTGTGATCACCGGCATCAGAACCTCCCCAGTTGCTTCAATATCTTTTCCGGCGTCAGCGGCCAGTCGCGCACCCAGACGCCCACGGCATCGTGGACGGCAATTGCCAGCGCGGGCGCCGCGCCGTTGACGCTGATCTCTGCGACGCTTTTCCCCCCGAAGGGGCCGAAGGGATCGTCGGTCTGGACGAGCCGTACTCTCACGTCGCGCGGAAGCTCCTGCATCATGGGAGAGCCATAGTCGGCAAGCCCCGTGGTGAGACAGCGTCCCTCGGCGTCGAAGATCATCTCCTCGTAGAGTGAGTGGCCGATAGATTTGAGGATTCCCCCGTAGACCTGGCCGACAGCCAGCTCGGGGTTGATCGGCGTTCCGCAGTCATGCACGGCATGGTAGCTCTGCACCTCGATTGCGCCTGTCCTCGTGTTGACGCCAACCCTGCAGAAATGCGCCGCATAAGGAATCGCCGCGTCATCCGTGGTGAACGTGGCGCTTCCCATGAGCTCTCCCCCGCCCTCCCCAGTCTGGCGGTCCTGCGCAATCGCGGCAAAATCCACGCTGCCCCTCCTGCCGGTCACCTTCCCCGGCAGGGCTAGCGCAAGGTCTTCCCGCGGTTCTTTCAGGATGCATGCCGCTGCGTCCAGCAGCTTCGCAGACAGCGACTGGGCAGCCTTGAGCACCGCGTTGCCGGTGAAGTACGTGCCGCTGGACGCGTAGGCGCCCTTGTCGAAAGGCGTGATGTCCGTGTCCCCGGTGATGACCGCCACGCCGTCCATTTCGCAGCAGAGCGTCTCCGCCGCGATCTTCGCAAGCACGGTATCCAGCCCCGTGCCCAGGTCGGCGCCTCCGGAATGCACCATGAACGTCCCGTCGGACAGAAGCTTCACGTGTGCGCTGGCCTGGTCCAAACCGGGGAGGCCGGACCCTTGCTGGATGATCACCGCACCCTTGCCGAACCTGATGTCGTCGGATTCGGCGGGGCGGCGCCCGGCAGGCCTCCCCCACTCGATGCTCGCGCGGCCTTCGGCGATCGCTTTTTCCAGCCCGCAGCTGCGCACCCGGGCGGCGGCGCCGGGCCGGCCTTCCCCAAGGCTTTTCAGGATCTCCAGCACGTCGCCTTCCCGCACCATGTTCTTTTCGAGGAACTCGAGCTGATCCATTCCGAGCTCCGCGGCCAGCTCTGCAGCGGCCATCTGCAGGGCAAAGGACCCCTGCGGCGCACCATAGCCCTGGTACGCGCCGGATGGCACGTAGTGAGTGTACCAGCTGCGCACCTCGAAGGCGACATTGCCGCATCGAAACAGGGGAAGGGACTTGGAGCAGGCGTTCATGGGCACGGTGAGCGCGTGATTTCCGTAGGCTCCGGTATCTGCATCGCCGATCATCCTCATCGCCGTGAGCGTTCCGTCCTTCTTCGCTCCCATTTTCACCGTGAACCGCATGGGGTGCCGGGTGGTGGAGGCGATAAACTCCTCCTCGCGCGAATACTTGTAGAAAACGGCGCGGCCGGTCTGCATGGTGGCCCATGCGCAGACATCCTCGAGCAGAATGTCCTGCTTGCTGCCGTACCCTCCGCCCATGCGCTCCTTGACCACGCGGATCCGGTTCTCTTTCATGCCCAGCACACGCGCGACGATCCTGCGCAGGTGCCACGGGACCTGGGTCGAGGCGTGAATGACCAGGCGGTCTCCGTCCATCCTGGTATACACGACATGAGGCTCGAGGGGAGTGCATTGGACCTTGCTCGTGCTGTACGTGCGCTCCACCACGGCGTCAGCTTCCGCGAACCCGCGATCAACGTCACCGATGGAGCCTGACGCGCTAGCCGCGAGATTTCTCCGCGCGTCCGCGCCAATGGGGAATTGGTAGATGATCCGTTCGAGCTGGTCCCCATGGACGGCCGGCGCCTCCGCCGACATTGCTGCATCCAGCGAAAGCACGGCAGGGAGCGGTTCGTAGCGCACCACGATCCGGCTTTTCGCCTCTTCTGCGGTGCGCGCGTCCTCTGCCACGACCGCAGCAACCCTGTCCCCGACGTGCCGCACCACATGGCTGAACATCCTGTAGTCGTACGGTGAAGGCTCGGGGAATCCCTGGCCGGCCTGGGTGTAAAGAAAATCCGGGCAGTTCTCATGCGTAATGACGGCCACCACGCCCGGGGTCGCGGCGGCCGCGGAGACGTCGAGGTGCGTGATGCGGGCATGCGCATGGGGGCTTCGGAGCATGACCAGGACGCAGCTCCCCGGCTCCACCATGTCTTCAACGTACGCCTTCATTCCCGCAATGAGCTTGACCCCGTCCACGCGCCTGTGGGACTTGCCGATCACCCGAAGGTCGTCCCGGAACTGTTCTCCAAGGGGCAGGGTGAAAGAGGGATCGTTTCTCCTGCCCCGCGCGAGCTCCACGGCAAGAAAAAACTGGCGATAGCCGGTCGCCCGGCTGAAAAGACCTGAGAGGGCATCCCGGACGTCGTCTTCAGTGGGCGCGGGGGTCCTCCGGAGCAGCTCCTCGATAAGGAGCGCCGCTGCCGGGCTGTTGAAGGCGGACTGCACCACGCCGGCGTCCAGCATTGCCCCCTGCAGCGCGGACAGGCGGCCGTTCTTCATGAGGCTCTCGATGGTTTCTATGGACCGGCCCTCGGCCTGGCCCGGGTTCATGAGACCGGCCAGTACCGGCTTCCCGTCAAGCAGGATCGTGTCGCTGCCGGCAAAGCCTTCCCGGTCGTCCGCCCTGCGTACGGAATGAATGCCCATCCTCTGGAGCAGCTCCTGGAGAGTTTCCCCAGGCTCGGCGTTCGCGGCGCGCGGCGCCCCGTTCAGGACAAAGGCCACCTTCACGGCGCGTCCTTTCCGGATGCAAGGGCATGGAGCGCATCCGCTGCCAGGACGCCGGCCAGGTAGCGCTTGTATGCGGAAGAGGCGTGAATGTCTGCCGCCGGAACAAAAGCGGCGCTGACCCGTTCCTCGACCAGGCCCTTCGCGGGAAGCGGGCTCCCTTCCAGAGCCCGTTCCACGTCGTGAAGGCGCAGACGCTGTCCGCGGCAGTCGCTTGCGACAACATGGACATCCGTGAGCACCGGCCGGCAATCCTTGAAGCTCACCGCCACCGCGAGGGATCTCGGGCTGTGGGAAGTCCGGGAAACAGCCCTGATTGCGCAAGGGCTCAGGGCCACCGAGACCGAGAGAATCAGGTCACCCGGGCGCCCATCGCAGAACTGTTCAATGGGGACGGGCTTTCTTTTGCCCGCCAGGGTGACTTCGGCATTGAGGGCGATGAGGACAGGGATGAGTGCCGAATCCGGCCCGCACCGGCCGAGCTCCCCGCCCATTGTCTGCATATTCCGCATCAGGCGCGAGCTGGTCAGGGAGGCTGCCGCGCGTACGGCCCGCGGCACGGCCGGCGCATCCACAATCTCCTGCAGGCGTGCGGTTGCCCCGATGACACAGCGGCGGCGTGCAGTTTCGATCCTGCCCAGCCCAAGCTCCTCGAGTGAAATCAGCGTCGTGAGCTCATCCGCTTCATGCGTGTTGAGCCACGTACCGCCGCCCAGATAAGCGGCCCGCGGACCTGATTTCAACCGCACCGCCTCGGAGACGGTCCGGGGGCGCAGGATTTCCTGGATCATTGCCCGATTGTACGGGCTCTCCCACGGGAGGACAAGTGGCAGTCCGCTCTCTCCTCATTTCTCAGGGAGCGTCTTCCTTACCGCAGTGGCTTTCATTTCATCTTAGGGTCTGGCCCGCCGGCCGTCATTCGCTGAAGTTTCTGAGCACTACCTTCAGCGCGTTGTGCTTCGAAGCGTTGGCAAAAGTGTCGTAGGCCGTGATGATTTCTGACAGCTCGAATCTGTGGCTGACGAGTTTTTTCGCATCGAGGCGTCCCGACTGCACGGTCTTCAGCAGCATTGCGGTGGTGCCCGCATCCACCAGACGTGTAGTCAGTGTGATATTGGAGGCCCAGAGCTTTTCGAGGTGGAGCTCAACCGATTTGGCGTGAACCCCGACGTTTGCAATCCGCCCACCCGGGGCAATGATCGCCTGGCAGATGTCGAAGGTTTCCGGGCGGCCGACGGCCTCGATGGCCACGTCCACTCCGGCTGCATTCGTCAGCGCCATCACCCGCTCCACCGCCTTCCCGTCGGAGCTGTTCACGATCTGTGTCGCGCCGAACGAGCGGGCAACCTGCAGCCGATGGTCATCCAGATCTATCATCACGATTTCCGCGGGCGAATACAGCTGCGCGGTGAGCAGTACAGCAAGACCGACCGGTCCGGAGCCGATGACCGCCACGATATCCCCCGGCTTCACCTGGCCCTGCATTGTCCCGCATTCAAGCCCAGTGGGAAGAATGCAGCTGAGCATGACCATCGCCTCGTCATCCGCCTCAGATGGCAGCCGGTACAAGCTTGCATCGGCATGGGGTATCCGGACGTATTCAGCTTGTGTGCCGTCGATGCTGTTGCCCAGCAACCATCCACCGCTGACGCAATGGGAATACATCGCTTTCCTGCAGAACCTGCAGGTGCCGCAGGAACTGATAAGGGAGATGAGGACTTTGTCGCCCGGGTGAAAACCCAGGACGTTCGTTCCCACTTCCTCGACGATCCCCACTCCTTCATGACCAAGAATGCGTCCGTCAGTGATTGTCGGCACGTCCCCTTTGAGAATGTGCAGGTCGGTACCGCAGATGGTCGTTGTCGTCATCCGCACAATCGCGTCTGTTGCCCGCATGATCGCAGGTCGTGGCCTGTCTTCCAGCGCCAGGCTGTTCGAACCGTGGAAGACAAGCGCCTTCATCAGTCGAGATGATTGGCCTTTGCCATCGACCGACCTGCACTGCGCAGGGCATCGGGGCAGTCCAAGCGCCCGGTGTGAACCTCGATGAGTACTAGTCCGTCCTCCACGGCAGCCCTGTCCAGGGCATTCTCAAGCTCCCCTTCCGTGCGGACCTCGAGACCTGTCCCTCCTCCGAATACTTCTACAAGTTTGTGGTAACTCCAGGGCTGGATATCGTTATAGGGGTGATCGCAGATCACACGCTCGATAGTATAGCCGTCGTTATTGAGAAGAAAGATCGTGGGCGTGAGATGGCAGCGGATCATCGTTGAGAGATCCTGGCAAGTCATTTGAAAAGCGCCATCCCCGACAAAGAGCACGATTCGGCGGTCTTGCGCTGCCATGCCGACTCCCAAAGTTGCCCCTATCGTATAGCCAATAGAGCCGTAGAAGGTCTGCCCGACGAAGGTCGCTCCCTCCGGCATGAGCATCTCCGCAGCGCTGAAGAGGGAGACTCCTGTCTCGGCTACGACAATTGAATTCCTTTCGACAAAATGGCTCATGCGGTCAAAGAATCGCTTGATCGTAAGCGGTTTCGCCTCGTCAGGCAGGTAAGGCACCGAATACCGATGCATGCTGCCTTCAGCGGCACTCTGAATCTCCAGTGTTGCCGGATCACGATGGGAAAGCCCGTCCGTAAGCCCAAGGATAAAATCATGGAGGTACACGTTCTCGTAAAAATGATGCTTGATCCTGACAAAACGCAGATTGGCTCTGATTGTCTTTGAATCGTCGAGGTGCGTCGTGAAGCCGCCCGTGTTGAAATCGGTCATCAAGCCGCCAAGCTGTAAAATGCAGTCAGCGGATTCGACACGGTTCCGCACGTAGTCGCGGCTCCGATCTCCCTCAAAGAGACCAATGAACTGCGGGCTGTGCTCTGAAAGGACAGTCTTGCCCAGCATCATGGTGACATAGGGGAGGCCCGTTTTTTCGAGCAAGCCGGCGAAATCCTTTTGCAGCTTGAAACGTATCAGCTCTACATCGCCGATCACGACCGGTTTCTGCGCCTTGTCAAGCATTCCAAGGGCTTCCTTGACTGCTTCTCGGAGCGCATCCTGATCGCTGGGGGCTGGAGTCGGGAAGAGAAAGGCACCCGGCTTTTTGCATTTCATCATTACAACGTCTGAAGGGAGGCTGATGTACACCGGTTGCTGGTGAGAAAGAGCCGCGGACAACACCCGGTCGATCTCGGCCGGGGCCGAGTCGCCGGAAGCAAGCTGGGTGGAAGCGACCGTAATTCTCTCATACATCCTCAAAGGGATCTGATAGTCGCCCAACGTGTGATGCATCAGGGGCCGGTTGGAGAAATTAATAGTCGCGGGCGAACCCGTGATCACCACGACCGGCACCCTTTCGGCGAAAGCTCCGGCCACGCCGTTGATGGCGCTCAGTTCTCCGACGCCAAAAGTGCAGGCGAATGCGCCTATGCCCCGAATGCGCGCATAACCGTCGGCGGCATATGCGGCATTAAGCTCAGTGCACGTACCGACATACTTCAGCGTGCTCCTCATGACCTCATTGAAGAAGCCAAGGACAAAATCTCCCGGTACGCCGAAGAGATGATCGACCCCTATCTCTTTCAGCCGGGTCAACAGATACTCGGCAACGGTGATTTCCTGTTTCACGGCGACGGGCACATCACCTCCGAGCGGACTTCGGCAACGCCGTGTTCATCGCCACGGGATCGAACGTCGGCAGATTGCGGACAGTGGTCCAGCGGTCACCCATGGTTCACCCCTGACGAAATTACACATCGCCCTGCGGCGCAGTCAAGCGACACGTCCCGGTGGACACAACGGCCCGCATCCGATAGAAGTGACTGAAGTGCTTGATTATACACTGGTCACACCAAAGGCGACCTATCGACCCATCACCCCGACCGATGTCCCGGGCTTCCTGAAGCTCGCGGCCGGACGCTTTCGGGAGGAGGCGCCTGAAACCCCAATCAGCGCCGAGCAGATTCTCCTGACAGTCCGGGAGCTCCAGCGGCACAAGGAGAAGGGCTCCATCCTCGTCTTCGAGAGGGAAGAGTGCCTGGTGGGGTACTGCATCCTGATCCCGTGCTGGAGCAATACGCGCGGCGGCATGCTGCTCGTGATCGATGAGCTGTACGTGGCGCCGGCACAGCGCGAGCAGGGAATCGCGGAGGACTTCATTACGCTCTTGAAAAAAGCCGCGCCCCGCGATTGCGTCGGTCTCCGGCTGGAGGTTCCCCGCGCCGGGCGAAAGGCCATGAGCTCATGGTACAAGCTTGGATTCGACGAGTCCGAACGGGCCACCCTCACTTTGAAAGTGGACCGTTCCTGACGCGGCACGCGGCGGGGTGTCAGGACGCCACGGTACTCCGTGGATTTGACTGCGCCAGGCGCGCGGCAATCCTGTTTGCCTCCCGTATCAGGGTCTCTTCCTCGATTCCGGTGAGCCTTCCCTTGTCCACGACCACCCTGCCGTTGCAGATCGTGTACTCCGTGCCATGGTCAAAGCCGGCAAATATGAGAGCGGCAAACGGGTCGGAAAGACTCCCGCAGTACTCCATGCGGTCCACGTTGAACAGGGCCAGGTCAGCGGCGTATCCCTCGCGGATCCTGCCGATTCCCTCGAATCCGAGGACCGAGGCGCCGGTCTCGGTGGCCATCTTCAGGACCTCCCGCGCGTGCAGGGCGCCGCTGCCCCGGGCCACGCGCTGGAGGAGGAGAGCGTGGCGCATCTCCCCGAGGAAGTCCGACGAATCGTTGGACGCCGAGCCGTCCACGGCAAGGGAAACCGGGATGCCGCTGTCCAGCATGTCGCGCACCCGGCAGATGCCCGAGCCGAGCCGCATGTTTGAGGACGGGCAATGGGCCACTTGGGCGCCGCGCGCGCGCAGGTTTTCCAGCTCTTTATCATTGAAGAAAATGCCGTGGGCGTAGAAGACATCCGGGCCGATGAACTCGCACCGCTCCATCAGCTCCACGGGCCTGACCCCGTAGGCGGCCAGGCAGTACTCGTCCTCGTCGGCCGTCTCCGCAAGGTGCGTGTGCAGCCGTACCCCGTGCCTGCGGGCCAGCCGCGCAGTCTCGCGCATCAGGCTCTCACTCACTGAGAACGGGCTGCACGGGGCAAGCACTACCTTCCGCATGGCACGGGGCGCGGGGTCGTGGAACCTGCCGATCACCCGTTCGCTGTCGGCCAGTATGACGTCCTCGTCCTGTACGATAGTATCCGGCGGCAGGCCGCCGTCTTTTTTGCTGAGGGACATGGAGCCACGGGACGGGGAGAAGCGCATGCCCAGCTTTTCCGCGGCCTCGAACTGCCGCGCCATGAAGTTGGCGCCGACCCCCTTCGGGTAGAGGTACAGGTGATCGGTCGAACAGGTGCAGCCGGTCTTCAGCAGCTCGCCCATGGCCAGGAGGGACGAATAGTATACCGCCTCCTCGTCGATGTTCTTCCAGATCTCGTACAGGTAGACCAGCCAGTCGAAGAGCTTCGCGTTCTGGGCTCCCGGGAGATTGCGCGTGAGAGTCTGGAAGAAATGGTGATGAGTGTTCACGAAGCCCGGGACGACGACGTGATGAGAGCAGTCGATCACCCGGGCCCCGCCGGGGGCTGTGAGTGCCCGCCCGATCCTGCTGATGGATTCCCCTTCGATGAGGATATCCGCGCCGCTCACGCCTTCCTCTGCGGCGGACGGCTGGACGTGAAAGCAATTCTTCAGCAGGACACTGCTCATCGTGCCTTCTCCCGATACATGGCCCGGGTGCTGCGGCCCAGTATTTTCACCGTTGTCCGCCGTGGCATGAGCCTTCCCATCATGAAATGCGCCAGCTTGCTCATTGCGCTGGGTATGATGATGGTCTTCCTGCCCAGCTCTTTGATCGTGGCCCGGGCCACGTATGCCGGTTCAAGGGACAGCGGCGTCGGTCCGTCCGCCGCATGTCCGTCGGTGAGGAAATTGGGCGTGAGCACCACCGCTGGACAGCACGCGCATACGTCCACGCCGTGCGGCTTGAGCTCATCAGAGAGAGCCTCGGCAAGCGTGACCAGGAAAGCCTTTGTGGCCCCGTAGACCGCGACCATGGGGGAGCCCTGGAACGCGGCCAGGCTGGACATCACGACGATGCCGCCCTTGTGCCGGGCCGCCATTTTCCGCGCATGGGCGTGGATCAGCCCGAGGGAACAGCGGCAATTGACATCGAGGATGGCCTGGTATTCATCGAACTCCGGCGTGAGAAACGGACCCGTGTAGGCGATGGCGGCATTGCAGACAAGAAGGCCGATCTCGTATCCGGCGGTCTCCTTCTCCACGGCGGCAAGGGTTTTTGGATCCGCCATGTCGAGGCTCAGCGTGCGGACCTGCACGCCATGCGCCGCGCGCAGCCTGTTCGCGGTTTCCTGAAGCGGACCGGGCCGGCGGGAAAGAATGAAGAGGTTCAGGCCGCGGCCGGCAAGCTCCTCGGAAAAGGCCGCGCCCAGGCCTTCGGAGCCGCCTGCCACCAGCGCCCAGGGGCCGTACTTCTCAAGGAATTCATTTTCGTTCTGCATTTCATTCAAATAATCGTCATTGACGCTCCGAAATCAAAGTACTATCACATCACTCCATGACCGAGCAGAATCTTTCCTGGATCAGGCGGCACATGCCCCTCACCCGCGCGCAGTGCGATGCTCTGCCCCGGCTGGATGGAGTGCGCTTGGCCTGCTCCATCCACCTGGAGCCGAAAGGGGTCATCGCCCTGGAGTCCATTCTCCAGCACGGCGCGGCCGTCTTTCTGACCACCTGCAACGCCTCCACTGTCAGGGACGATGTGGTGGAGTGGCTTGCGGCCCGGGGCGCGGTCTGCCGGGCATGGAAGGGCATGTCCCCCGCGGACATGGCGGAGGCAGACCAGAGGGCCCTTGCCTGGGCGCCGACGCACCTGTTCGAAATGGGGGCAAGCCTCTCCACGGCTGCGTCTGCCAGCAGGGCGGACCTCCACGTGGCTGCGGGAATGGAATGCACCGGGTCGGGGATTTCGCGTCTGGCAGGGCTGGCAGCGGCCGGGCAGGCGCCGCGATACCCGGTCTTCAACTGTGATGACGTGCCCATCAAGGAAGGGCTGCACAACAGGTACCTTGTCGGGCAGAGCGCATGGCAGGCCTTTACGCAACGCACACAGCTCAGCCTGCACAGAAAAAACGTCCTTGTCGTCGGATACGGGCCGGTCGGGCAGGGGGTGGCGCTCACCGCGCGCGCGTTGGGCGGGACGGTGAGGGTAGCAGACAAGGACCCGGCTCGGACCCTGAATGCCCGCTATGACGGCTTTCCTACGGGCCCGCTGGAGGAGCTGGTTCCCGGCGCCGACGTGATCGTCACGGCAACAGGCGCCCGCCACGTGCTCAGCGCGCGGCATTTCGACGGGCTTGCCGACGGCTGCATTCTCATGAACGTGGGACATACGGCGGATGAGATCGAGACGGCTGCCCTTGGCAGCCTGCGTGAGGTGATCCCGTTCATGGAGGAAACACAGCGTGGAGGAAGAACCGTGTATCTCTTCGCCGGTGGCTCAATGGCCAACCTCACTGCCGGGCAGGGTGACACGTTGAACTCGTTCGACATCACCATGGCTGCCATGCTGGCCGGCCTGCGGTTCGTGTTCACGGATGAGGCGCGCGCGCAGCTGCCCGGCCTGCACCCTCTGCCGCGGGCGGCCTGGGAGGAAGTGGCGCGCCAGGCCGCCGGGTAGCCCCGCCCCGTCTCCAGCCCGCACCGCCCGAACCTTGCCATCGCCCTGCACGCTCTACGTCCGGGAGCTTTCCAGCGCAACCGGCAGCATGGCGTAAAAGGCGCTGCAGGTCACAAGGTCGTCGATCCGCGTGTACTCGTTGGGCGCGTGCGCCTTGTCCTCGTCACCGGGACCAAATCCTATGCACGGGATGTCATGCGCGCCGCAGATGGCCACGCAGTTGGTGCTGAAGGTCCATTTACCGGTTTCGGGAAGCTTTGCGAACAGGGCCTGGTGCGCGGCCTTTCCGGCTGTGAAAAGGGGATGGTCCTCGGGAATCTTCCATGTGGGAAAGTACAGGTCCTGCGTGTAGCGGGCGCCGTTCCAGCCCTTGCCTTCATACTGGGGCATCGCGACCTTCTCCGCGTCCTTCCCCATTGCCTGGCGCACCTGCTCCAGCGCGCTTTCCGCCGTTTCCCCCCAGGTAAGCCGGCGGTCCAGGTAGAGAGATCCCTGGTCAGGGACCGCGCACTGGCTGGGGCCGTGCACGGCGATCTTCGACACCACGACCGTGCCCTTGCCCAGGAAATCATCGCTTGCGAGCCGGCCGTTCAGGCTTTCCATGGCAAGCGCCGCGCGCGCCGCCTTGTACGCTGCGCTGACCCCGCGCTCCGGGGCGCTGCCGTGCGCCGATACGCCGCGTACAGTGGCCTCGATTTCCATTCTGCCCCGGTGGCCCCGATAGAGCCGGCAGCTGGTGGGCTCTGTGGAGACTGCGTATTCAGGAACCAGGCCCTCCTTTTCGATGAGGTACCTCCAGCAGAGTCCGTCGCAGTCTTCCTCCAGGACGGTGAAGGTGAAGTACACGCTGAACTGGCCGTCGTAGTGGAGCTGCTTCAGGATGGCCCCTGCCGCGATCATGGCGGCCGCGCCGCCTTTCTGGTCGGAGGTTCCCCTGCCCCGCACCAGGCCGTCCCTGATCAGGCCGGAGAACGGATCGGTCTGCCAGCCCGCAGGGTCCCCCACCTCGACGGTGTCCACGTGCGCGTCGATGGCAAGCTTTCGCGGGCCTCGGCCCACGCGCCCAATGACACTGCCCAGGCCGTCGAACCTGACTTCGTCAAACCCGGCCTCTGTGCACAGCGAGGCGATCTTCCGGCAGACAGCTTCTTCCTTTCCGCTGAAAGAGGGAATCCTGACGATGGTGGAAAGGACCTCCGCGGTATGGTCACGGAGCTTACGGGCGGTTTCGAGGACCTGCGCGCTGGTATGGCTCATATCGCCGAGTATGACTTTGATGGCCAGATCGGGCAAGCGCCGCCCCTCGATCACCCCGCCTGCGCGATGAACAGTCTTTTCTTCATCCAGAGAGATACATTGACCAGCCCGAGCATAACGGGCACTTCCACGAGGGGGCCAATCACGGCAGCAAAGGCAGCGCCCGAACCGATCCCGAACACGGCCACCGTGACGGCAATTGCAAGCTCGAAGTTGTTGCTGCCAGCCGTAAAGGACAGGGTTGCGGTCTGGGCATAGCTCGTCCCTATGGCGCGGCTCATGAAGAAGCTCACGAAAAACATGACGGCGAAGTAGATCACCAGTGGCACGGCGATGCGCACAACATCCAGGGGTATCTGAACGATGAGGTTTCCCTTGAGGCTGAACATCACGACAATCGTGAAAAGCAGTGCGGCAAGGGTGATCGGGCTGATCGTGGGGATGAATCGGGTGTGATACCACTCTTTCCCCCGGGCGCGCACGAAAATGAGCCGCGTCAGCACACCTGCGAGAAACGGCACACCGAGGTAAATGAAAACGCTCTTCGCGATCTGCACAATAGTAATGGTGACGACTGCACCCTGGAGACCGAAGACCGGCAGGAGCACGGTGATAAAGATCCACGCATAGACGCTGTAAAAGAGAACCTGGAAGATGCTGTTGAATGCCACGAGTCCAGCGGCGTATTCCGTGTCCCCCTTGGCCAGCTCATTCCAGACGATCACCATGGCAATGCACCGTGCAAGACCGATCATGATCAGGCCGGTCATGTAGGCAGGGTATCCCCGTAGAAATATGATGGCCAGCGCGAACATGAGGATGGGCCCGATGATCCAGTTCTGAACAAGGGAAAGGCCCAGCACCTTCCAGTTCCTGAACACGTCGCCAAGCTCCTCATAGCGGACCTTCGCAAGGGGCGGATACATCATGAGGATGAGGCCGATGGCAATGGGGATGTTCGTCGTTCCTGCCTGGAAGCGATTGATGAACTGCGCAACCCCGGGGATCCGCCAGCCAAGAATCACGCCGACGGCCATGGCAAGGAAGATCCAGAGTGTGAGAAACCTGTCGAGAAACGAGAGCCGGCCCGCACTTCTCTCTTTCATATGTCGGCTCCTGTTATGGCTTCACCGCTTCGATGGTGGCAGACAGCACGTAGTTTTCGATGCCTTTCCCCGGTACCCAGTCCTTGACAAAGCTTCGGCTTTCCTCTTTCGGGTCTATGCGTACGCCAGTGAAGCCTGCCGCCGTGATCATTGCGGCAAGCTCATCAACAGGAGAAGCTCCCCCCACGCAGGCAGAATACGACGCAAGGTCACTCTGCATCTCATCCGGGAGCTTTCCTGAAGCCACCATGTCCGATACCGCGAGACGGCCGCCGCTCTTCAGGACACGGAACGCTTCGCGGAACACCTGTGGCTTGTCCGGGGAAAGGTTGATCACGCAATTTGATATGATCACGTTCACAGATGCATCCGCCACAGGCAGGTGTTCAATCTCGCCCAGCCGAAACTCCGTGTTTCCATATGCTGCTTTCGCGGCATTCTTTCGGGACAGGGCGATCATCTCGTGCGTCATGTCCACGCCAATGACCCTGCCGTGCTGCCCCACGGCCCGGGCAGCCAGGAAACAGTCGAACCCGCCTCCGCTTCCAAGGTCCAGCACGGTCTCACCTGGTTTCAGATCGGCGATTGCCTGCGGGTTCCCGCACCCC
>Ga0265338_10006175_pt1 | contig 15363 bp, 16 predicted proteins | sample 42126metaG_FD_193579 | JGI IMG/M metagenome (GOLD analysis project Ga0265338, IMG submission 193579) | Rhizosphere microbial communities from Carex aquatilis grown in University of Washington, Seatle, WA, United States - 4-21-26 metaG | ecosystem: Host-associated > Plants > Roots > Rhizosphere... | reverse complement strand
GCCCCGTGAATGCGAAGCGCCCCCTGATCCTGGTACCGCTCCGCCGCCATTACCTCGTTGGCGGGTTGGGCGGTGTCTTATTCAAATACTTATTCAAAAACACAACGAGAGACGGGCTCCAATCCATATCGTAGACGTCCGATGAGAGGGCTGCGTCATCGTTGAGCGTGAAATCTTGCCCATCCAACAGATGCGCGCCCCATTCGTTGCTCCTTATGCGATACCCATGCCTCTTTCCATAGAAGTATTGAACCTGACTGATGTTCAGCAGCGGGGTATCGTTCCAGCTTATCAAGTCCCGCGCCGGAGAGATGGTGATGACCTCTGGTTCAGTCACGGCCTGGAACAAGGGATAGAAGACCCCAAGCCAGAAGAACGCGAAAAAGGTCAGTACAAAGAGGCTCACTGCTATCGACAACCACAACCCAGCCCAATTCCTTCTCTTGGCAATCACGCGTCGATGATGGGGTGGCTTCCCATCCCGTCCGATCGCAATAGCCAGAAGTTCCAAAGCGGCATAGCAGCAGATATAGAAGATGAATAGGAGAAGATAGACCTGGATGCCGCCGCGGAACCGGGTCAGCGTGAGCGTCGTACCCTGCTGGACCACCTGGAATGAGGAATCTGCGTTACCCCAGGCGAGCCTGCTGTCGGAGGGCGCCGGCAGAAGTGTATTGGGATGATAGATGTATTCGATGCCAGCCCAGAACAGCATCGTCAGGACGAAGGCCCCTGCTATGTAAGCGCGATGCTGGATGAACCAAAGCTTAAGATTCGCCCAGGTCAGATTCATTTCTGTGAGATCGAGTTCTTTCGCCGGCTTCTCCACGTGTATCCCTTTCCCTGGCGTCAGTCTGTGCAAGGTTTGGCGCTCTGGACGTGCAAGACGCCGTACTTGCTGGCGAGCCCGATGAGGACGTGGCCGTGATCATAGGTGCTGAATGCGCCCGCGATGACCACGCACACAGGACCAGGGCCACTGATATCTGCCTGCAGGCTATCATCGGCGAATATCAGATCGATGGCGTCGAACTCCTTGTCGCCCAGGGCGTCCTGGCGGGAGGCATAGAAGTGCGGCACCTGCATCAAGTCGGGTAGATAGAAGCCCCTGAGCTCTATGACTTTGCCATCGCTGGCTTTGGGATCCTGTACCAGGGCCTGCACCGTCATGGGCTTATCCGTTGGCATGTCGGCGGCGGACAGGGAAGGCAAAAGCCCTGCAGCGAGGAACCCCAGCGCTTTGATGGTATCCATGGCTATTCTCCCGACTGTCGCAGGTAGTCCTCAAGCATGTGGATGATGTCGTCATTGGTCATCTCTTTGTGCCAATGCGCCACCACGTATTTCCCCAGCTTCTCATCCCCGCCGCTCAGGTAGGTGAGCCTGGGATTCGCACTCGAGCCTTCAAAGAAGTAATGGGCACTGTTCGGCGTCAGGAGGGCGCCGACCATGTTCGCGGCAAGCGGACCCCAGTCGCCGGCATGTGGCACCTCGGGTGACAAGGCTATCGCCCTGTCGCGGAGACTCGCGCCGGCAGCGGCGGGAGCGCAGGGCACGTGGGTGACCATGAACATGCTTGCGCCCTTCGGGATCGCGGCCGGATCGATGTCGCACTGGTCGTCCGCGCATCCTGAGTGCGCCCACTTCGCGGCGGCGCTTGAGCTGACCATGACCGTCCAGGCCGCGCTGTCGGAGCCCTGCACGCGGGTCTGGTCGAGGTCCTTGTTGCCCTCGCCGAGAAGACGTATGCCTCTCGAATCTATCCCCCAGAGCAGGCCGTTCCGGGTGGCCATGTAGATGGGCTTCCCATAGCGCCACATCAGGAACACCTGCGCAGCGGACGGCGAATCCAACGCCAGATCGGTCAAACCCACGGAATTGATGTCTGGACGCTCTGTGATCTCCCCCGTCATGCAGGACTTCGCGAGAGGCTGGATCTGCAGCACCGTTTTGGTGTCGTCCGCCACTCGCACCAAGATGTGCCCTCCCAAGGGCACCACGCCTTTTTGGGTAGTGGACATAAACAGATAGACGCGGTACTCGAACTTGTCGCCACCGAGGCCGTAGGGAAGGATCACGTGGTTGTACGTCGCCTTGCAACGCAGCAGGCCAGGGGCGGACTCTGCGGTCTTCGCCGCCTGATACAGCCACTTCTCCTCATCCGAAGGCTCAAGCGGTGTATCCATCACTCGCACACCTATCACCTTCCCCATGCCCGGGTAGTGATGGTCTATCTGCGCGAAGGCCCCGACATTGAACTTGCCGTCCCGGTTCTCGATGAAGGCGAACTGGTAGACGCCGTTCAAATCGTCGGTCGTCGGCTCAACCACGTAAGTGGGAGCGTACTTGGCATCAGGTTTGTAACCCGCCGCTAATACGGCGTCGGTGCCGATCCAGGCCACATCATCATAGGTCTTGAGGAGGCCGCCCGTCGCGAATTCCTGCTGGACGCTGTCCTTGAACTCCGGCGGGATAGGCACCTCCTTCGGCTCGTTCTTCATCGAGGCGACTGGGGGGCCGGCGTCCTTGATCGGTGCTTGACTGCAGGCCGCGAGGGCTAATAGCCACACCAAAATCCACAGCAGACTTTTCCTATTCACGTGTACCCCTTCCCAAATCCCCTGGGCCAACGTGCCCCGCAACATCATAGTAGCGATAAGGCACCCCGATTTCCAAAGGCTAATTAGGAGGCTAAAACCGCGCCTATACTGGGCAGGTTAATGCTCCGTGCCAAACCTGCATTTCCGCCATCCGTGGCGATCAGGAGGAAACCATGGAGAAGCTGATCCTTGCGGTCGCGCTGTCCGCTCCGTTCGCCGTCTACGGCGCTGATCCGTTGGCAGTCAAATTCGTCCACGTCTCGAACGACACCTCGCTCGCTACGGTGCATTTCGTGTTGGATGGCAAAGCCGTCTGCGACACCAAAGACGGGATGGCTTGTGTCTTCTCCAGCGATTGCAGCGAACCGATCCGGGATATCTGCATCAGCAGCGATGTGGCGCTCGGCAGCCACAAGGTCGAGGCTTTTGCCGATGGACAGCACGCCGTGGCCTGGGTCGAAGTGAAGAACGTGGCTCCGGGCGTGACTACCGGCGGGGTCGGCGAATGCAGCCTCCAGGAAGAAGACAGCAAACTTGAGCTCAGTTGCTTTTAGCTGAATTCAGGATTCGATTCTCAGCATCAAATCGTGGTCTGTCCCTAATTGTCAAAGCGGAAATAACCTCCGCCGATGAACAACAGCAGTTTCGCCGCCCAGGACTTCTGGTTCCCGCTGATGCCGATATAGAGGAACAGCAAGGCGATCACCATCAGGAATAACGCCCCGAAAGTCGAGACGAACAAGAGCAGGCAGGATGCCAAGAGACCGAGAAGCCCGATCAGCGTAGCCCCGATGCGGAATCCTGCCCCAAGGTTTGGCTCAGCCATGATGAGTATTCCTTGCTCAGCGTAAAGAAACCGTGGTCTGTCCTCTATTTAATGCTCTAAGGCGCGCGCAGCAGCGTCTGGCCGTGGGAAGCCAGGAGCGCGGCGAAGGCTGGCGTCTTATAGAGAGGGCGCCACACCGGATCGATAGCCACCAGGGCCGCATGGGCACCGTAGGGCGCCTCGAAGGATTTGGCCAGCACGTCCACCGCATGCTGCTGCTCGCCGCTCCAGGCCAGCACCGCCGCCGCCGCCAGCGAATAGATCTGTTCCTGCTGGGTCCACTGGGCCACCGGCTTGTCGACTCCTGCCAGGATGGGCTGCAGGGTCTTGAGCGCAGCGGGATCTCCACCGAAAGCCTGCAGCAAGGCCAGGTTCACCGTATGCAGCGTCGCGTCGCCATCGCTGCCGCTCTGGATCAAGCGGCTGAACTCAGGCGCATGCAGCTTAGCGTAGGCGGCGGCCTCCTGGTCCTTGCCCAGCAGTCGCAGCGATTCCGCCGTGAAGGGCGCCACGCAGATGGCCGAGACGCTGGGTTGCTGGAAGATGAAGACTTCGTCCGGGCAGGCACCGGGATTCCGGACGGTGATGGCCTTCAGGTCCTGGAGCACTTCAGCGTGCTTGCCCGAGAAGTGCGCCACCTCGAGACGGGCCAGGGCCAGGGGCGCCCAGCCAGGGGCGATGCCGAACTGTTCGAAGTCGCCATCCACGGCCTCGGCGTACTTGGACACGTCGCCGGTCTCGCTGAAGCGGGCCTGGGCCAGATCCAGCCGGAACAGAGCCGACAGTGGCCAACGGTTCACTACGGTCTGGAGATAGCCTTCCGTGCCTGCGTAGTCACGCAGCGCCAGGCTCATCTTGGCGGCGTGGTGTGCCGCGAAGAGGTTGTAAGGATCGATGGTGGCGGCGGCCTGATACTCGCGCTCGGCCTCCTCTGGATGCCCGCTGCCTTTCAGGATGTGCGCCTGCAGCATGTGCGCGGTGAAGCTGTTGGAGAGGGCCGCGACCACCGGCTGCAGGGTGCGTGCGGCGGCGGCGTCATCACCGTCGATCTGATGCTGGCTCGCGGCGCGCGCCATGGCGGCTTCGGGCAGTCCGGGCACGCTCTTCTCCGCCGCGGCGATCTCCTGCTCCACCAGGGCCTTGGGATCAGCAAGGCCGTGGTCCGGGTTCATGGCCTCGAAGTAGGCGATGTAGGCGTGCGCCTGGGCGAAGCCGGGATCCAGCTTCACGGCAGCGCGCAGCATCTGGATGCCGTCGGTGTAGTCGTCGTCCATGTAGGTCAGCATGCCGCGCCGGAACAGCTGCAGGGCGCCCGCGTCCTTGGTACTGGGATACCCCGGGGCGAAGTAGTGATCGAGCACACCCAGGAAATGCACCCGTTGCGCGATGGACGAGGCGATGGAGACCTGGATGTCGGCGGTATCGGCCTTGTCGGAGTACCAGCGCCTGATCGAATCGAGCGTCACGCCATCCGCGGCGGAGATGAGTTCCGAATACACTTCGTATTGCTGCTTCGCGGGATCACGGCGCACCGAACCCCTGATCACCAGCGTCGCGCCGGTGGCCTTTGCGATCTCCGCGACGGGGGTCTTGGAACTGGATAGTGTGGGCGAGGAATCGTTGGCGATGCGCCGCACGCCGATGTTGGAGAAGCCGGTGTCGAGCTCATCCGCGAGGCCCTGCATGAAGCTGTCGTCCACGGCTCCCGAATGGTCGAAAGGCAGGATGGCCACGGCCTGGGCAGCGCTCGCAGCGGGGTCGATGGCCTCATGGCGTTCGTTGTAGCCCCAGAGATAGGTGCCCGATGCGCCGACGAAGGCCACCACCAGCACCGAGAGCGCCGGGCCGATGCGCCAGCGGGTGCGCTGCCACTGCGTGAGCTTCTTCGGCTCCGCCTGGGAGGGCGGGACGAAAGTCCAGCCGATGACGAGCGCGACCGGGAAGCCCAAGGCCAGCCCGACGATGAGGTAGCGCACCTCGCCACGGGTGAGGCCGATATCCGGGAACACCGCATTCGCCACCAGGATCAGCACGTACGCCACGGTGGCGTACCAGCTCGCCACGCGGAACATGTGATGGCGCTTGAAGCGCTCTACGATCCCCATCAGTTCCGCCATCGCCGCTCCCCAAATCCGCGCGTGGTAGAGGCCACACTATAAAGGACCTAGTACGGTTATAAGTAGACCAGAAAAAGCCGGCTTAATCTGCGGGAAATCCGGCCTACGCCGATGAGGCAGCGATTTCCAAAGGCCGATCCCGGGGCAAGATTGTGTCTATACCCGCTTTATCTAGCCCTTGATCGGATACACGATCACCTTGAGGTCCTCCACCGGCGGCATGTTTGGAGAGGAGTCGGAGCCCAGCTTGAGAATTTCGAGTTCCTCAACAATCCCATTTACGACATGCAGCAAGATGTGGATGGACATTCCATCCTTCGTGTCATTGCCATAGGCGTCTACTGGCACCCGGAAAAGAACAGGTGCCTTTTCCTTGACCGGCGTATGAATCCTTATAGTGCCATCAGGAAGGACGGTACTTACCTGACAAGCCTCAAGCTGCTCCTTGACTACGTCTCTTCCTGGAAAGTCGGTTTCCATCATTCTGTGGAATAGAGCCCTTTCGTACTCTGTCGGCGCTCTAACTAGATGCGGCTCAGTCATATGTATCCCTTCCGAGGGAGCCTCAAGAAACAGCATCATAGTAGCGATAAGCCTGCGATTTCCAAAGGCTAATTAGGGGGCAAAGACTGCGCCTATACTTGGCGGGAATCCAAGGGACTGCAAAGGGATTTATGCGGGGGCATCCGGTCATCGTCGCAGCCTTAGTCGCCGCAGTTCTCAGCGGCTGCGCGTCGATTCGAGAGAGTCAGCCTGCTATCGCCATATATATGGAATTGCAGATTGGAGAGCTAGCTGCCTCTGGGCCCGCTGTAAGGATCATAGATATCCAGAAGGTGGGGGAGCCCAATACCCGAGACACGCCCTCCTCCGGGACCCGGAGTCTTTGGCTACGTGAAGGGAATTACCAGGCAACGCTTGAGTGCCTTCGCCCTCATACCGACAAATACAACCCCGCTATCCTGAAACTCTCGTCACCGGCCGACCCTGACGGGAAGTTCCGCTTCACTATAAAGTTCCAGGCAGACAAGGATGATCGCTTCTCAGGTGAAGACCATTCTTACGGACTGAATTGCGCCACATCGGCAGACGGCAAGCCGGTGTTCGTTGTACAGCCGTTGGTATCTATATGGGCCACTTGATGATGTCTTATCACAAAATTAAACGTGGTCTGTCCCCGATTATTCCTTCGGAGTCACGTCCACTATCTCGATTTGGCTGATATCCAGCGACTCTATTGCGAGCTTCCCTTCGTAGACCTTCGGCAAGGTGACTGGGAGCAACTTCGCATGCAAAGATGCCACGGTGACCGCCGATGTGGAGTTCGCCGCAGGGGTCCAAAGCGTCGTCAGCATCTCGAGATTCCGTTTGTCGTTGAAGGCAGGAGTACTACCCAATAACAAATATTGACCGCTTGGGCGCTGGATGATGCCTTCGAAGTCGTTGTATGTGGTGTGATCTGTACCAGGTTCGAAAAGCGTGCCCACGACCGCGGCCCGGGGGCGCCCATCCTGTCCCACCAATAGCGCCACCGCACTGTTGATATATGGTTTGAGGCTATCAGAAGAACCTAGCAGCGCTACGCTCTCCGGCAAGATCACACTCTCGTATGGCTGAAATTCTCCCGCAACTTCGTAGCTGCGCGCTGTTTTCACGGAACGGTCGGCTTCTATCCGCAGAACAACTCCGCGATCTTGCACCTCAGTACGTCGAGTGCTTAGGCCACCAGTGACCAGCATGCCTCCATCGGGACGCGCAAATATTTCGTTCGCATAGAAGGTCCCTTCATCTATGGCGAACTGCCCTACCTGCTGCGGCACACCATCAGGAGAAAGGCTGAATAGCAGCGAATCATGATCGAATTGACCGTCGATCATCTGCATGGCACTCAGCACGATGCTGCCATCGGGCCGCAACTGGGCGTGCTCACCGAAGGTCGGCTGATCGAACCTATAACAGTGGCTCCAGAGCGGCCTCCCGGTCGGAGTGAGCTTCAGGACCGCCAAGTCATCCTTCTCATCATCGTATTTTCCGTCGGTGCATACACCGATGACGATCAGACTGCCATCCGGCCCCTCCACCACGGAATTAACGCGAGCCGCAGAGTCTTTGCCGTAGGGTGCCGAGATCAGGGTCGCCCAAACTGGCTTGCCGTCCGGTGAGAGCTTGAGGACAAGTCCGCGACCCCGATCGACCGTCGAGCCGCCGAAACTGCTCCGCGTGTCGATGGCCAGGAAATACCCTCCATCGGACCCGCGGATCACTTGGTCTAGATATGTACTTCCTGGATCGTAGACATGCGCCCTCACGAGTTTGCCGGTAGCATCCAGGCGCCCGACAAGAAGACCCGTCCGAGCGGACAGCGTGCGGGGTATTCCAAAGAAATCGCAACTCCCATCCGTGCCGCAGAAGATGGATTGCGCCTCCTGGTCTTGTCCGGTGCTGGCCAGCACATGCGTCTGGGATAGAGCGGGATTGCCGTAAGTGACAGCCATCTGGTGGAGCATGGGGTCCGCGGCTTTAGCTTGGGAGAAAGCCACCAAGGCCGCGAATATAAAGATCCATCTATGCTTCACATGTACCCCTTTCCTAAATCCGTGTGGGGAAGCGCCCCAGACCACCCCATCGTAGCCGTAAGGGCCGGATTTCTAAAGGCTAATCGGCGGGGAGAAAAGCGCGCCTATACTTCCAGTCAGGCACAAAACACGAAATCAGGGGGCTTTATGCGCAAGCTCAATCCCGGTCTGGTCTTGATGGGCTTCCTGGCGATCGTCTTGGGGGCAAGTCCCGGCATCGCGGCCACACCGCCAAGCAACACCACCCTCCAGGCGGAGATCGTCACCCTCCAGAACAAGCTGACGGCACTCACCACCAAGGTGACCACCCTCACCACGAAGGCGAACACACTCACCACTCAGGTGAGCAAGTTGCAGGGGAACATCACCGCGTCTGACCTGGCGGGCACCTATACCTTGATCGGGACCGCCCTTCAGCAATCGGTCGTATCAGGAGGGAATGAGAGCGGGTTCGCCGACAATTACGTCACTAACATCGATATCGTGACCCTCAACTCGAACAACACCTTCACCGTCTCTTCGAACAGCTACACCTATTCCTTCAACGTGAACATCGCTACCTGTTGCAGCGCCGGCGAAGCCGCCGTGGGCGACCCGCTCAACACCTCATCGGACGGCGGCAGCGGCACCTGGAGCTATTCCAATGGGACACTGACCATAACGCCCAGCGGAGGCAGTGCCCTTACGTTCACCGCTGCCGACGGCGGAAGGGTGTTCGTGGCCGTGCTCACCGACAGCAGCGGCGCGCCCCAGGCGACGACCATGGTGCGAAACAACTGAAATAATCGGGGCCGAAACCCCGCCTATACTCTAGGCGGGGTTGGTTAGGGATAAGGGATATCAGGGACGTGGATACAAAGGGGCATCCGGGAATCTATCTATTGGCGGTCGCTTTTGCGGCACTGCTGTCGGCGTGCGCCCAGATAACTGCAAGCCGACCTCTTCAATTTGGTTATGCGACGCTGAACATTCGGACAGATTCTGACGACGCACCGGCAGTCCAGATAATCGAGGCACGAAGCGCAGACGGGTCCGCGGAGGTAAATTTCCCGGGTGAGCAGCCCCCAATCAAACATCTTTATTTAAGAACGGGAAATTACGAACTCAAGGTTGACTGCAAGAGAAACTGGCTGCATCCCCCTGCAGATGGCACTACCTATAGGCTCCCCTATGGTCTTGGCCTGGATGATGCCAGCGAAAAAATCACCGTATCTGTGCATGCGGGCAAAGAATACTTCCTGGACTGCAAACCTGGACTCACTAAATCAGAGTTCATATTCGATGAAGACGTGTGGCTCGCCGTGCGTATGCCCTATGAATCAGAGCTGCTCGGAGCCAGATTAAATCGGTCAGCCCCATTTTCGGACGATGTCGACGTGCCACCGGCACCGGACCCGGGAACTGCTCCGCCGCCGCCTCTTCTGAGAGAAGAGTGGTCTATCCTCAATTATTTACTTTGCTCGATGATTTTATGAAACTCTCAAGATAGCTGGGCTCGTTTCATCTATGGATCTCCACTCGAGAATATTTGCAGACTGCGTAATCGATGTTGCGGTGGACGACGCAACAGTTGATATGCAATCACTCATAGAACGATTGATTTTGTTCGACAAGTACATTCTTGCCTCAAGACGTCTCAAAGAATTCAAACAAATCGCTTCTACATTTGGCTACGCCGCAGCCATGGAGCTCCTGAAGTCCGGGCTTCTGGACATCTATTGTGATGCCGTCATGATTGGGTCATCTAGCCACGCGAATATTGGGGATGATCCAAACCCAAAGCAACTTCCACCAGGGTCGTTCTATTTACCACTGGTATCCATTTCACAGCAAGAACAGTTTATATCTTATGGCATGACCGAACTCGCGACGACACCTGGTCTGAAGTTTAAGCAGCTCGTAAAACTGAAGGGGGCCATTGCTGATTGCATATTATCGCGCAAGGAGAATATGGGGCGTGAAGCTCTCTTGCAGCTCGCGGCCGATTTGCAACGTCAAGACGACCTAATTGTGGCGGCTCTAGTTGCCGTGCTTTCTAAGCAACTCGGGAAAAATATAAGTCCAAAAGAAATCATGTTGAGGCTAGAGTTAGTTCCGCATGAAGTAATACAGACACACTCGAATCTGATATCTCACTTCGACCTTGACGAGGTGGTTGCTCACAAAGCAATAGAGAAGGCTTTATTGGCCGCGGGTTCTCTCAACATGACCATTGAGTGCATGAAAACCTATTCTGCGGTCGGGACATTTCGTGAGGATGAACTGCCATTTCTCGACGCAAGATTGCAATTCTTAATATCCGCAGTAGATGCAAAGGGACGGACCGAACAATTTCGAAGGATTGCAGCCATCACAGATATGCCAGATCTCGGCGCTGCATGCGCAGCTGGTGCGATCAGATTTGAAAAAGTGATAGAAATCGCACAATCAGATGACTGTAAGCGCTTCAGAGAATGGCTTCGGTCCACCGATAAAATGACAGATACAGAAATCCGTGAGGCATTCGGAAGTATCCGCTCAAAACTGGAAAGACTGGTCTCTGGTACAACCGGAAAGTCTATTCGTTGGGCGCTTGGCACGGCTGCCGGATTAATTCCGGGTTCTGGAATAGTACTAGGTCCGGCAGCAGGGCTTTTCGACACTTTCCTCTTAGAGAAAGTGCTTCCAAAGCCAGGGCCAATCTCCTTTTTGAATTCTAAGTATCCGTCAATATTTGATCAGCAGAAAATGTAGGTAATTTCAGACAATGAGTAATGCGTCAATCTCGGCGCGGCTTCGCCGCCGCCTTCCTACAGGAATGGGTAGCGTCCACTTTTCTATGTCTCGATAATGCTCCCTACTGTGCATGGGTGAAATATATGTTTCGGCTCTCTGCAAGCGACAGCATTAGCTGTGGATAGTATCGTTCGACAGCCTGTAACACCTTGTCGAGAAACCAAGCTGTTTCTGAACCGGATTCAACGGTTTGGAGCAGGGCCTCTGGTTCATACCGGACTACGCTGCTCAAGATGTGCATCGCTCCCAGATAGGCCAACTCTCTTCTAAGAGCAGGGATGCCAGGCGTGTTGCGCGAGAGATAAAACCTAATCGCATTCAGAGAGGTAAGATCGCTAATCAGATACTCTGAACTAAACGCCATGACTCTCTCTTGGTCGGCCTTGGCGTCGTTTCGAGTGACTAATATATCCGGCAGAACCACACGGATCTTACCCTCTGGTGTGACCTCAAACTCTCCGCCCATGGCGGCGATCTTCGGAAACCACGCCTTCCATTCCTTTTCAAATTGCTCTGCTGGCGTTGGGCCATGGGTAAAAGTCAGGATAGCTTTCCCTGCGCTGAACAATTCGAGGTCAACCGGTGTGCAGAGCGACGCGCCCCTTGCTGGTGAATTGAAGCTCCACATCACTTCTGGAATCTGAGAAAGACAATCCTTTAGTGTGATAACGCTTGGCATCTCACCAGCATCAGAAAATATTTGCCAGAGCGCTGGAAAGGTGCCTATCTTGCTCGTCTTCACAGAACACGCTAGCAAGTCCGTGTTTGCCTCAAAACTCCCTAACCCGTGGCCACCCTCTATGGGATTCTCTTTCCGCAGGACTATCACTGCTCGTGTCAGATTTAGGATTGAGTAGTAAAGCGCTAGGGGCTTGGTTACCAGTGTCGAAGCGCGACCGGTCTCGCGAAACTCGCATGTTTGCCTAAACCGTGCCCGACAGTATTTTATGACCTCATCCTTGGATAGCCCCCCGCCGGTATAGATGTAAGTGTCCAGAAGTTCGCGGGTTGCATGTCGACGAAGAATGCCCCACACCTCATCAAGGGGATTTTCCGTGATGAAGGACACCCCACTCTTGAGCCTACCGAAATAGTGCCAGTCCATAAGTAGTCTCCGGTGCGCGTCGCCTTCAGCCCCAGCGTGGTTCTGCCGTTAGATAGATAATAGGATCATCAAACTCCATAAAAGGAACCTGAGTAACGTGCTTGCCCTGCGCATCAAATATTACTTTCGCTGTCCCGTTAACCGTGTCAATGTCATTTACAGTTGAATTCTCTTCGAGAACTTCCCCATCTTCTCCAGTCAAGAACCGCTGTAGCAGGTACTCGGCCATTATTTTTGCTTCGAACGTAATCGTACATTCCCTTTCACCGATCGCCACTATGTTCATATCAACAACAGTGATACCGGTTACTGTGCCATTTTCTACGTTAACTTCGGCGCCATCGTGCATGTAACTGGCCTTACCAAAGGTTTCTCGTACCGCGTCCTCAAATTTCGAGAGGTCCGCGAGTATCAGATTCTTCAGCCCTGTAACTTCCTTCGGATCCGTCAGGAAACGCTCTGTAAGCTTTGGTAACGACTTGAAATACATTAAGAAGGGAAACCGCTCACAGGCTGCCTGGAAATCACCGTCCTCAGAAACTACCGCTATATGCCTTTCATTCTGAGATGCGTAAGCTTCAAGTATTGCTATAGCAAAGGCGTCCGGGAACTCCTTACGCTTCTTTACACTGAAAGGCGCAATCATTGAGTCGTACCAATTCATGATTTCAGTCAAGCTAACTGTTTGGTACCCGAGCCGAACAACTTCTAGCTGAGATAGGAAAGCTTTCCATTCATTTGTAGCTACCCTATCTACCTCCCAATCCGTGAAGTAGTCAGTTCGATTTTTGGGGAAATGCGTCCACTTGGCGAGGAATGGGGCTCGGCGACGTGCCTGCTCAAGTGCCAGTAAGGCTTCCTTGGATCGTTCCGATATCTGGCGCTTAATTTCGCGCTCGGTAGGGTCCGGCAAAAGGAGCTTGAGTCCGAATTTCTGGGCAATCGGAAGAAACGTTGTGAAGGCAGTGGAGGAAAAATTGTACTGCTGTCCGGCAAAGACGCTCGTATCAAGAAATACAACGGATGGTAATGACATTAGAATTTTCTATTCATGATTGATCTGTATCATCGGATACGTAATTCTCAAATCGACGAAACTGTGGAATATAAGTTGTTCTTACATACCCCAGTGGGCCCAATCTATTTTTGGCAATAAGCAACTCAGCCATTCCTCTATCCGGAGAGTCCTTATCGTAGTATTCGTCCCGATAGACGAAGATAAGCGAATCGGCTTCTTCCTCGACAGCGCCTGATTCGCGTAAGTCCCCTAAAATTGGTCTCTTGTCGGGGCGTTGCTCGAGACGCCTATTCAATTGAGAAACAGCAATTACAGGAATATTGAGTGCTATCGCTATCGATTTTAAAAGTCGTGCTAAATCGCCAAGTTCAACAGCTCGTATTTCAGTATTGTTGAAAAATACTCTTTGCATATAGTCGAAGATTATAAAATCCACTTTCTTCGAGTTTGCCAGTTTGTACACCATGGCTTCTATCTGATCTGCAAATAATTTGGGGGCCGAGAAAATATATAGGTTATCTTTCAACTTGTTGAGGAGCGCGGTTGCCGACGCAACTCTCTTCCAATCAGTATCATCTAGCCGGCCACTCCGCAGTTTTAGGATATCTACCCTCCCTAAGCTGGCGACTAGCTTGGTAGCAAGCATCTCCTGAGATCCTTCCAGATGAAAATAGATGCCTGACTTCATTTGGGTAAGTGTCAATTCGATTGCCACGGTTTCCACTAATGATGACTTGCCCATACCGGGTACGCTTGCCACCACATACAGATTCCCAGGTTCAAAACCACAAAGTATTTGATCAAGAGTATTAATACCCGAGCGCGGCGTCTGATCCTTCTCATGCAATTTCGCATCTAAGGAATCGACTAGTTGTTCCAGTCCCTGACCAAACGGCAAGATATCCTTAGAATTGCTCATTCTCCAAACCTCGCTGCAGGCAAATATGCTTCGCCTGTTTGGGAAACGTGCCTTCTTACTCTGGAAACAATATCAGCAAACCGCATGCTTCCTACTAAAAAAAGATATAGGTGAGAGGCATCTAGTAGGAGCAAAGTTGTCTTTCTGCCAGATGCTTCCGAAATAGCGATGCTTGAGTAAGACGAAATGGAAATCATGATTCCCATTGTGTTGTCAGCCTTGCCGTCTACCTTGGCTTTAAGAGAATCAATATCTGGCGCAGCTGCTTGTTCTGTTGTGAATTTCAGTTCTACCAAATAGGTCGTACCGTCATGAGTTAAAGAGCCATCAATCTGTCGCCCACTGGATACGTAAGGGCGTTTATTTGATATCTCACAGTAGTCAAGAAGATCGTAAAACCAATCTTGAAAATCATAACCAGCCTGCTGAACACCAATATCTTTGTGAAGACCCTGTAACCGTTCTTGAAGTTTTTGCTTATCTGTATTGGATTTCTGTACTCGTAATTTTTCGGTTTGGGCGCGTTGACGGCTTTCCTCTCTATCTTTTTCCGTTCTTGTTTCTTCGTTCTGCTGTTTTACATACGCCCGTAGCTCTGTAACGGCTTTTGTAGCGTCCCTTATTTTCTTGTCGGAATCTTCCCAGTTTCGTAAATCCGGAAATGTCGTTTGCTCAGCGAGAAATTCCGCCATCTGACAAATAACCGCTTTTCCTTTTTCGGATTCTTGCAATTTTTCAAATGCTTTATCTAAGAAATCTCTTTTACTTTCCTCTTCGGTCCACGTTGCTAAGAATCCAGGAGAAATGTGGCACTCACGTAAAAACTTCCGCAACGCGCTCTTACGCCAGAATGACTTCAGCGCTGCTTCGTATGACAGTTGAATAAGATGAGGCGTAACTTTCATTGGCTTCCCTTGCCTATACATCCCCGAGCACGCGTGCCATTCGACTCAAGCATACCCACAAAACCACTTGGCAGGACGCGAAGATCCTACCTCTCCTTCGGCACCCCTTGGATGCCGCCGAGCACTGGAGCGAGCAAGGTCGGCCGGAACGGGCGAAGGCAGGAGCCGAGCCCAGGCGGCGGCACAGGGAGGTGCCGTAAGCCTGGCCCCGCAGCGCAGCGAAGCGCGCAGGGGTGCCCCGGCATCCTGGGGAAAATGGTTTGGGGCACCTTTGCCGAAACAAAGGTGCCTCGCTCCCGGGAGGGAGTGAAATGCGACTTAGGCAGGGAGGCCGTTCCCTCTCCCCTGCCCTCTCCCGGAGGGAGAGGGATAGAAGGATGGGGAAACCAATCTGAAGCTGGATACCGGCCTTCGCCGGTATGACGGATTGGGGCGAAGCCCACTATCTAAATTACAGCGCGACAAAAAAGAAGCCCCGCTTTCGCGGGGCTTCCCATTCAGCGCGCGTATGGACGCGGCGGG
>Ga0265338_10006174_pt1 | contig 15366 bp, 14 predicted proteins | sample 42126metaG_FD_193579 | JGI IMG/M metagenome (GOLD analysis project Ga0265338, IMG submission 193579) | Rhizosphere microbial communities from Carex aquatilis grown in University of Washington, Seatle, WA, United States - 4-21-26 metaG | ecosystem: Host-associated > Plants > Roots > Rhizosphere... | reverse complement strand
AGCAGGACCAGCCATGTCCTGGTCCCGTTGCGTCAGATTCCAACATCATTTCCAGCACAAGGCTGCCGCAGTTGCCGCCATCCAGCCAAATCGCGTCGAACAACGAACTCCAACGCGCCGTGGAGCGGCGGCGTCGCGAGGGGAGCGGGCTGAACGGCACGTCCGGTTCGGGGGCTGCCAAGCGCCCAGGCCGTTCTAACAATTATAGCAGTGCATCTCCCACCCCCGGCAACCCTTGCACCAGGGTGCCCCCGAGGGAACAATGAGCACCGCAGCAATGAAATCGCGGTCACGCCGCCAAGGGGAGAGAATGCCATGGACCTCGGATTGCAAGGCAAGCATGCGATCGTGACTGGCGGCAGCCGGGGCATCGGCAAAGCCATCGCGCGGGAATTGGCGCGCGAAGGCGTCGATGTGGCGATCGTGGCGCGCAACAAGGAGGCTCTCGAAGCGACAGCGCGCGAACTGGGAGCAGAAACGAACCGGCGCATTCTTGCCCTCGCGGCCGATGTCACCAGCAAGGAGCAAGTGGACCGCATGGTCGCCGAGGCAGCACAGCAACTGGGAGGCCTGCATATCCTGGTCAACAGCGGGTCTTCGCCTGGTGGTTCGGCCACCGCGACCGGTCCGATCGACACCGTCGTCGATGAGGATCTGATCCAGGACTTCAACGTGAAGTATGTTGGAGCGCTGCGCTGTTGCCGCGCTGTCATCCCCTTCATGAAAAAGGAAGGCTGGGGACGCATCATCAACATCAGCGGTGCCAACGCCCGCAACGCCGGCAATCTCAGCGGCGGTGCACGCAACGCCTCGCTCGTGCATTTGACCAAGACGCTGGCGGTGCAGATGGGCCGCCATGGCATCACGGTCAATTGCATCCATCCCGGCACGACCCGCACCGAGCGCACGCCGAGCTTGCTCGCTGCCCGCGCCAAGCAGCTGAGCGTGTCGCCGGAGGAAGCGGAGAAGCAGGATTTCGCTCCGGACTCGCCGCGCGGCAATGCCATCTGCCGCATGGTGGACGCCTCGGAGGTCGCGTTCGTCACGGTGTTCCTGGCCTCGGACAAGGCCTGGGCGGTCTCCGGCGAACTGGTCGCGGCAACCGGCGGGGCCGGGCGGTCGGTATATTTCTGAGGCGCACCGATACCGGGTCCCCCCGTGTCATGGCCGGCGCAGGCCGGCCACCCACGGCTTTCTTGTGCAACGCGTGCCAAATTCATGTTTCTCCGGCCGGAGCCTGACCTCGGACGCTTGACCCGAGAGCCGGCCATGACACAGCGGCATATGCCATCGCCAGACGTCACTCTGGGCAATCCGGTCGCGATAGCGGACAGTGGATCGAACCAACAGGAGGACAACCATGCTGGTCATCGACGTTCAGGTCCATCCGTTCGATCGCAACCACCCCAGGCGGCCCTGGGCCAGTCCCTCGCATGGACTCGACTCCGCCACGGGCGAGGAAATGGTCGCCGCCATGAACAGTGTCGGCGTCGACGGCGCGATCATGGTGTCGTCGTTCAGCGCCTATGAATACGATCCGAGTTACGCACTCGAGGTTTACAATTCCTATCCCGACAAATTCCGCGTCGTGACGCCGGTCGACGCGACCGATCCGGCGATCGACGATGTGGTGGCGAAATGGGCGGCGACGCCGGGCGCGCGCGGCATTCGCATCCGCATGCGCGAGGGCCTACCGACAGACGCCGACCATCCGGGCCTCAACCGCGCTTTCACCGCTGCGGGCAAACATGGTCTGCCGGTCAATTTACTTTGCTGGGGCATCCTGGACAAAGGCCTGCCGCACATCCAGCGACACCCGGACACGGTCATCGTGATCGACCATCTCGGTCTGCTGCAACCCGCTCGCCCGCCCGTCCCCGCCGGCGTCTGGGACGATCTGCCGAAACTCCTAGCGTTGGCCCAATACGCGAACGTAAGAGTGAAGATCAGCGGCGCCTGCACGATGTCGCACCAACCGTTCCCATACGACGATATCTGGGAGCCTGTGCTACGGATCATCGATGCGTTCGGGCTGGATCGCTGCATGTGGGGCACCGACTGGACGCGCGCGATCGGCATGCTGACCTATGAGCAAGGCGTCGCGCCGTTCCGCGACACCAAACGCTTGTCCGAGAGCGACAAGGCGGCGCTGATGGGCGGCACGTTGCAGAAGGTCTACAAGTGGTGATGCGACCACGACGATCCGAAAGTTGCCGTTGGCTTATGGACCAGGATCAGCGAGGCGGTGAGCCGCCATCGCCTTCATATCGCGGCCCCACACGGCGTTGATCCGCCGCGCGGGGTGAGTTCTCGCTGATTGGATCTCGTCCAGGCGCGGCGAGGCAGTCCCATCACGACAGTGCGCTCACAAATTTTACTCCGGCAATCCCGCCTGACGTAACGCATCCGCCAGAACGTCCATACGGTCCGGTGCAGTAATGTTGCCCGAGACCAGGCCACTCACTGTGAAGCCCGGCTGGCACTCAAGCACGCGTTTGGCGCAAGCGATCGCCTCGCTAATGCGACCGAGGCGGATCAAGGCTGCGGTCAACAGATAACATGGCACACTGAAGCGAGGGTTCGCCTGGGAAGCCTTGCGCGCCGCGTTTGCCGCTTGTTCCCATTCCCCGGCAAAGAAGTGAGCGTAGGCCAGACCGACGTAAGGCAGATAAATCAACGGATCGTAGGGGCTGAGGCGAATGCCCATCCTGCCATGCCCGATCGCTGCCGTGGTGTCGCCCATCCAGGCGCGGACAATGGAACTGAAGCCAAACGCAAGTGCCGATGACGGACTCAACGCGAGTGCACGGTCGAGGGCATCGAGAGCAGTAAGGTAATCCCGCTCCATGACGGCGATGACAAAACCGCCCATCGCCAGCGCCATCGCATCGTCGCTGCCAGCCATGATCGCGGCATGAGCATGACTGCGAGCAGCCTCCCGCGTTTCGGCATGCAATCCTCCACGCAGGTACCGCTGCTCATGGCACCAAGCAATGAAGCCATGGACAATGGCGTAGTCCGGCTCCAACCGGATCGCCTGCTCAAGCAATTCAAGGGCCTTGTCCGCGTTTTCCGGCATCGCTGCCGCGGCGAACGGCAGCGCGCGCAGAAACAGGTCGTAGGCATCCAGACTCCCGGGCCGCTTGCGGAGGGCACGGTCGATTTCTGCCTTGCGCAGGGTTGGCTCGACGGCACCAATGACACTCATTGTCATCTCGTCCTGTAGAGTGAAAATATCGCCCAACGTGCCGTCGTACCGATCAGCCCAAACCGGTGTGGCGGTCTCGGTCTCGATCAGTTGTCCGTTCACGCGCACACGGTTGCCAGACCGGCGCACGCTACCTTCGAGCACATAGCGCACCCCCAATTCCCGCCCGACGGTCTTCACGTCGATTGGCTTGCCCTTATAGATGAATGTTGAATTGCGAGAGATGACGAACAGCCATTTGATACGGGACAATCCGGTAATAATCTCCGCGACCATCCCGTCAGCGAAATACTCCTGTTCCCGATCATCACTCAGGTTATCAAATGGCAACACCGCGATTGATGGCCGATCTTGCGGCGACGACGGCAGTGGCACCTCGGCTGACCGTGTGTCGACGACGTCTCCGACGAAGCGGATGCCCTTGCGTGGCGAGGTGCGGATCAGCCGCTGGGCTTCGCCACTGTCGCCAATCGCCTTGCGGGCGGCGTTGATCCGGCTGGTTAACGTCGATTCCGAGACGATCCGCCCACCCCATACCGACGCCAGCAGGTCGTCCTTGGTGACGACCCGGTCCCGATTGTGGATCAGATGCACCAGCAGATCGAATACCTGCGGTTCCAGCGTGATCGGTTCGCCGCCACGCCGCAATTCCCGGCGCGCCACATCGAGCACATGATCGCCAAAGCGAAACTGCATCTGGGCGTCCCCCGCCGGGATTCTGGAGAAACAATCGCACGCTTCTCAAGGTCGCCTCAAGCGTATCTGAAAGTCTTTCCGACTGGGGGCCGTCACTGTCGGAATATCGGCGGGCCAGCGGACTGGTTGACCGCGGAAAACCAAACAACAATCGAGGAGGCACCTGACGATGGAAATCAACCAGATCGATCCGGCCCGGACGGCAATGATCGTGGTGGATATGCAGAACGATTTCGTGGCCGCCGGCGCCCCCATTGAGGCTCCAGCCGCGCGCGCCATCGTGCCGCGGCTCGTCGAGGCCTTGAACATGTGCCGTGGCCTCGGCATCCGGGTGATTTTCACGGCTCACGTGCATCGGCGTGACGGCTGCGACATGGGTTTGTTCGACGACCTGCACCCACCGATCGCCAACCGAGACGCTCTGGTGGACGGAACGCGGGGAGCAGACATTTATCCGGATCTCGCCCCGGCGGCCGGCGAGCACGTGATCAAGAAACATCGCTACAGCGCTTTCTTCGGAACCGACCTCGACATCATCTTGCGTGAGTGGGGCATCGATACGGTCATCATCTGTGGAACGACCACGGAGAATTGCTGCCAGGCGACCGCGCTTGATGCGATGTTCCGCAACTACCGAGTGGTGTTTCTTGCCGATGCGACGGCGACCTACGACTATCCGGATCGAGGCTTCGGCCCAATGCCGAATGCCGAGGTTCACCACGCCACTCTGGTCATCCTGGCTGCCTCGACGGCGCATGTGATGTCGGTGAATGATCTGAGGGGGCGACTGGTAGGTGGCCACAACTCCCAGGATGCCGCTGCGCGAGCAGCCTGAGTGCTTGAACAACACGAGCGGCGAAGACCGCGGCCACGCGGGTCACCACGTCAAAAGGATCGGATCGATGTCAGGTCAAACCGGGCGTGATTTTTATGCCCAATCCGGCACCGGGCGCGACATCGCCGCCCGTAATTTTGATGCACTGCATGCGACGGCCGGTGCTGATGTAGTGATCTCGCCGGACACGCTGGCACCATTCGATCATGTCCATGGTCGCGGCCTGCTGGCAACTAAGGATCTCGTCGCGTGGCTCGAACCGCGGGCCTGGGAAGCGATCCTGGACATTGGCAGCGGCATCGGTGGTCCGGCGCGATGGATAGCAAAGAAGTACGGGTGCAGCGTGACCGGCGTGGATCTGACGAAGGAGTATTGCGACGCCGCACGGGAATTGAACATTGCCTCCGGCATGGCCAATCGGGTTCGAATCATGGAAGGCAGCGCGCTGGCTCTGCCGCTTGCCGACGCCGGCTTCGATCGAGCCTATTCGCACAACGTGGTGATGAACATCGCCGACAAGACTGGCGCGTATCGCGAGGCATTCCGCGTGCTTAAGCCGGGCGGGCGTCTCGTGCTGTTCCATCTGAACGCCGGAGCGAACGGCCCGCCGGAATTCCCCGTGCCGTGGGCAATGGTCGCGGAGTACAGTGTCCTGGCGACCGATGAGGCAACGCGTCGCGACCTCGCTGCCGCCGGCTTCGAAATTCTTGAGTACCACGACACCACGCAGGCAACCCTGTCCGCGAATCCGGCGATGCGCAGCAAGATGCAGAGGGAGGGCCAGCCACAAGCGGGCGTGCACGTACTGGTGGGCGAACTTTACCAGCAGTCGCGACTCAACGTCATGCGTGCCGAAGAGGAAGACAGGGTACGGACGGTTGAGGTCGTGGCCAGGAAACCTGCATGATCGCGCAATATCGCACGTTGATTGCCGGTCCGTCGCCGTGCCGCACACGACGCGGGCCGCCCCTCACTGTGGCAGTCGCGCGCCCCTATGGAGCCGTCACGTGCAGCGTGCGGCTCTAGTAGAAGACCAGCGTCCGAACCTCGATGCTCTCGCGCGGCGGCGCATCATCGGGCGTTTGCGGGTCGTCGAACGCGCCGTGCGCCGAAAACCGTGCCGGCCCCGAACGCGCTGAGTCGAAGCAGCGGATCAGCACCGCCTCGTCCGGCTGCATCCTTGGAAAATAGTACCAACGCTGATTCGGATTGTAAGTTATCGCGTAGGTCTCGCCGGTGCGGTCGGGATAGCGCAACTCCGACGCGACCAGGTTCTCGGCCTCCAGCGTCTCGGCATCGCACAGCGCCAAGGGCGAGCGCAACAGTGGGCCGGCGATTGGCCGCCAGACGTTGTTGATGGCATAACGGTACTTCAACAGTTCCTCGGCCTCGCCGCCCATCAGGTCGCGCACGCGCTGCGGCGCCGACCAGGCAGTGTAGTCATTGTGAACTCGCCCCGCCGGCAGCTTGATGCCGCTGCCTTTGACGGCGGCCTTGGCAGAATTGCGCACGATATGGTCAAACGCGACGACCCGCCTGGCCCCGGTCGCCTCTCGCATCAGCCGCTCGCACTCAAGGTAGTAGACTGAGGTGATGATCCCCTCGTCGTAGAGATCGCTCGCCGCGGTCTGGTGGTGCAGCAGGATGAAGCCCTCGCGGTCGAGCGACAGCGCGTCGTTGACCGGGCGAGCATCGTGGACCGCGACCTTGCATTCAATCATCTGCCCATTGCGGAGCAGCGTGCCAGGCGGCGGTTCGTAGTTGTACGAAAACGGCTTCTCCGCCATGGGCGCTAAGAAATTCAGCGGCGCCACGACGCCTTGCAGATCCACGCGTGTCATACCATCCATGGCATCCTCCATTGGCGGACGTTGCCCGTCCGCGACCTGGCCTGATCTGACGGCAATTCTACACGCTCGATCGCTGCGGAGGAAGCCTTCACGCCGAGCATCTCGCCGTCAGTATCTCTAAGCCCGTCCCGCACTGCTCGCCCGTCAGCCTGCCAAGACCGGTCGGCCTCCCCCCACGCGCCTTGTCTTTCGCGGCCGAGCCCAGAGCACCCCCGGATAACCTCTCAATGGCCCGAGAACCTCGCCCCGGTAAGCCCATTCCGGCGACTCTTCGAGCGCGATGTGATAGCGCGGCTCCCGCCCGGTGCGCGTCTCAAACAATGCGCGAGGCAAGTTCACCATCCCACGCGAACGCGAACGCTCAAAGAGCAGTGGTGTCCCGCATGTCGCGCAAAAGCTGCGCGCGGTCTGCCGTGCCTTGTCTTCGAATCGAACAATGCGCTTATCGCCCAGCACGATACGAAAGCGGCTTCTCCAGACGCCCACGTAGGTCGCATAGGCAGCACCGTGCGCAACCTGGGTCGGCCTGGAGTGGTCGTGCCAGGCCCAGAATGCCGGATAGTCGATCTCCAATCGCACCCTGCCACAGGCACATTGGGCAGAGACCGTCGCCGATGACGGTTTTCGTAATTTCCGGTTCGTTATCGCGTTCATTCTCTCCCCCGAGTGTCGGCATCCCCGTGCCCCGGCAAGGATGCCGGCTGTGCCGAAGCGGAACGCCATACTGCCGATTGCCCCGGCGCGGAAGTTTTTATCGATCGAACGCCACCAGCAACGACGGGTATGCGTCAGTTGGTCCGGGCCATGTCGGCGCCAGGGCGATCGCATTTGGCTGCGCTGGAGTGCGCCGGGTCATGACGCAGCCGTGGCGAGTGGCCCCTTCGGCAGGGCCAGTGCCAACCGAAAGGTCAGATGTTCTTACGAAGCTGAAGGAAGCGGCGGCGCAGACTCGCAAAGAATCCCTGTTGCCGTGACTGATCGCGGGAGACGCGGATCGGCCCACAAAATTTGTGGCGCTTCGCTGCCACTTCCCTCAGCCTCGGGAGAAATCGAGCGTTCCGGCTGGCATTACCCCCAATGTGGCGCGCGCGCAACGCTTACGTTATTGGCGACATCCGCGAACCGTTCCTGTCGATCCGCGCAACAACTTGGATCGGCAGGCGCCCGTTTCGCTTGAGTCGATTTGTCAAGCAGAGAAGAACCGAATTGCCCTGTTCGGCCGCGGGACTGCGCTTGCCATACTATGATGGATCTGTTAACATTCGGCTTATAAAGTGACAGGCGAAGAGAATTTATGGGAATCCTTCGATTTCTATTGGCACTCCTTGTGATCGTTCAACATTTGGGCGGCAGCGTTGGAGCTTGGGCTGGCAATTTGGCGGTATTTTCGTTCTACATGATTTCTGGATTCCTTATAACTACTATAGTGAATACAACTTATTCTAGAGGAATTTATGGAATGGTCTCCTTCGGCTTGAACAGATTCTTACGAATTTATCCGACATATTGGGCAATTGCTCTATTTTCTCTGATTAACATAATGCTATTCCCTTCTATAGCAGATCACTTGAATACTGCGCTCAATCTTCCAACGAGAGATATTGACGCCGTTGCCCAGATTACGATAGTTGGCCTGCATAAGTTTGTTTATCTGAACCAAACTCGCTTTGTGCCTCCCGCCTGGTCGTTGAACATCGAGCTGATGTATTATGCAGCAATAGCCTTACTCCTGGGGCGCTCGGTATATATTTCTGGGATATGGTGGATAGCAAGTCTCGCCTTGGCGGCGAAGTGCCTATGGACGGGGGATACGCATACCGCTTACTTTACTACATGGGGTCCTTCTATTTGTTTCTCCACTGGGGCCATGCTGAGCCATTTCAGAAACAGGACTCCTAAAATCCTAAATAGCGGATTAGCAAAGAGCATGACGATTGCTCTGATCATAATGGCAGGCTTTCTGCATGACGCGGTTCCAACGCTTGGAATTCTGCCGATCCTCTATAGCGTGATACCTATTACTTCCATGGCAATTCTGTCGTGCCAACATAATTGGAAAAACCGATATGTCGTATACACAGACCGTTTTCTTGCTGATCTTTCCTACCCGATGTTTCTGCTCCACTGGCCAGTCGCCGTGTTGATTGCTGGGATTGGACTTTCAGGTGCCAATCCAAGCCTTCGGCTCTTGGCCATTTCAATTCCGGTCACAATCGCAGCTTCCGTTGTAATAAATCGTGTTGTAGAGGAACCGATACGAGCGGCTCGTTCGGTTGTGCGGGAACGTGCCCGGTCGACAATCGCCTTGGGTGCACCCGAAGGTCTCCTAACCAAGGTCTAGCCTGCATGTCTCACCAAATCCGGTGCATCGGGGCGCAGATCCTGTGACAATCATGTTGCGACCACGGTTTTTCTCGAAGCTACAGGAAGCCCGGTGCCGACATACTGTAACCCGCCCTGTTTGAATTTCCCGCCGTCTAGGGCCGTCGCATAGTGGCGAGATTCGACGGTGGCGCAGTCACCGCGGATTGCGGAGCCTGCTGCTGGGCCAAACCGATCGTGCGATCCGGCTGGCCGAGCGATTTGCCGCCTGCATCGCCGATACGCGCTCCGCCGGGTTGGTGGAACACTAGCCGAGACCCTGGTGATGCAGCGCGTCGTTGGCATCGCGCCGGGCTACGAGGACCTGAACGACCATGACGAACCGCGGCGCGACCCGGTTTTGGCGATGCTCGCCAGCAGACTGGAGGCGGAACGCTCGGGCTGTGCGCCGCTGGCTGGCAATTCGATGGGCGGGCCCAGGGAACGGCGATGCGCAGGACGCCGCCAGCGGTTCCATTAGCGGCGTCGAGGAGGCAAAGACTTCATGGCAATTTTCGTCCTGTTTATCAATTAGTTGGCCACGTGGCGTTCCCAAGCGGCCGCAATAAGCGATCATACGCTGGATTCGTGTGAAGCCCGCCTTGCGAACGGCACCCACCCCGAACCTGCGGCCGTCGCCTGGCCGGGTCCCTGGCTGGGCGCCAATTCACCAGCAACGGCGCCGCACTGCGCGATTGACCCGCCTCCCCCAGCCCCCCTAGCTTCCCCCGCATGTCTGCAACACTACGAAACACCGCAATCGCCATCCCCAAGGCCTGGCCCTTCGAGGAAGCCGCCAAGGTCGCGCGCCGCCTGGAAGCCTCTGGCAAAGGGTTAGCGTTGTTCGAGACCGGCTACGGCCCCTCCGGCCTGCCGCATATCGGCACCTTCGGCGAGGTCGCCCGCACCACCTGGGTGCGCAACGCCTTCACCCAACTGACCGGCCTGCCGTCTCGCTTGCTCGCGTTCAGCGACGACATGGACGGCCTGCGCAAGGTCCCTGATAACGTGCCGAACAAGGCGATGCTGGGGCAATACCTCGGCAAGCCGCTGACCTGCATCCCCGACCCGTTCGGCACCCACGACTCCTTCGGCGCCCACAACAACGCCCGCCTGCGCGCCTTCCTGGACTCCTTCGGCTTCGACTATGAGTTCGCCTCGTCCACCGACTACTACGCCTCCGGCCGGTTCGACGCGGCGATCATCCGCATCCTCGAATGTTATGAAAGAGTCATCGAGGTGATCCTGCCGACCCTCGGTCCGGACCGCCGCGTCACCTATTCACCGATTCTGCCGATCCACCCGAAGACCGGCATCGTCATGCAGGTCCCGATGCAAAGCTGGGACGCCAAGGCTGGCACCGTCGTCTGGCACGACCCCGCCACCAACGAGCGCTTCGAGACTTCGGTCAAAGGCGGCGCCTGCAAGCTGCAATGGAAAGCCGACTGGGCGATGCGCTGGTACGCGCTCGGCGTCGATTATGAAATGTCCGGCAAGGACCTGATCGATTCGGTAAAACTGTCCAGCCGGATCTGCCGCGTGCTCGGCAGCGCCCCGCCGGAAACCCTGACCTACGAGCTGTTCCTCGACGAACACGCACAGAAGATCAGCAAGTCGAAGGGCAACGGCCTGTCGGTGGACGACTGGCTGCGCTATGCCCCGCCGGAATCGCTCGCCCAGTTCATGTACAACGCCCCGCAGCGCGCCAAGCGGCTGTATTTCGATGTGATCCCCCGAGCGGTTGACGAATACATCGCCAACGCCGACCGCGCCCGCACCCAGATCGCCGCGGAACAGCAGACCAACCCCGCCTGGCACATCCATGGCGGCCGCCTGCCGAACCACGCCGGCAGCCCGATCTCCTTCGCCATGTTGCTCAACCTCGCCAGCGTGGTGAATGCGGACACGCCGGACATCCTGTGGGGCTTCATCCGCCGCTACTACCCGGACGCCAACGTCGAGACGCAGCCACTGCTCGCCCGGTTGGTGGACCACGCCATCGCCTACTACCAGGACTTCGTCCGCCCCGCGAAAAGCTACCGCCAGCCGGACGCCACCGAGCGTGCCGCCCTGGAAGACCTCGCCGCCACGCTGGCCGCCCTGCCGGCAGCCGACGCCGAGACCATCCAGAACGCGGTCTACGAAGTCGGCAAGCGCCACCCCTTCGCCGAGTTGCGCGCGTGGTTCGCCTGCCTCTACCAGGTATTGCTCGGCCAGCAGGAAGGCCCGCGCTTCGGTGGCTTCGTCGCGCTGTACGGCATACCGGAGACGATCGCGCTGATCCGAGACGCTCTCTCTCGCCAGGCTGATGCCACCTGACCCGATGCCGCGTCCGGCCATTTCGGATTCCATGAAGGCGTGGCTCCGTAACCTGCCCGCCTTGCTCGGCGTGGTGCTGCTGGTCGGCGCGATCTACGTCGTGCAAAGCGAGTTCCGTCATCTGCGGCTGCGTGACATCGGCGAGGCGCTGCACGCGATCCCGCCACGCTCCGTTGCGCTGTCATTCGGCTGGACCGTGCTGTCGTATTTCGTGCTGACGTTCTACGACCGGCTCGGCACGATCTACGCCGGCCACAAGGTGTCGTACGGCCGCGTCGCCTTCGCCTCATTCTGCGCCTACGCCCTGTCGCATAATCTAGGCTTCGCTACGGTGTCCGGCGCCGCCGTGCGCTATCGCCTGTATTCGCATTGGGGCCTGACCCCGGTGCAGATCACCAAGACGGTGGCGTTCTGCAGCCTGACCTTCGGTCTCGGCGGCATGGTGCTGGGCGGCACCATCCTGTTCATCGAGCCGCGCGCCATCCCGTTCTTCGGCGACCATCTGCCGCGCGCCGCAATGTATGGGGCGGGCGCCCTGCTCTGGGCCATCGTGGTCGGCTACGTCACCTTCGCCCGAGTGCTGCGCCGCGTGCGCCTGTTCGGCCAGTACATCGAGTTGCCCGGCGTCCGCATGGCGGTGCTTCAGGTCTTGCTCGCCACCGTAGACGTCGCGATCACCGCGACGATCTTCTACCAGTTGCTGCCGACAGTGCCGCATCTGACCTGGGTGATCTTCCTCGGCGTCTATGTGTCGTCCTACACCGCCGGCCTGATCACCAACCTGCCCGGCGGCATCGGCGTGTTCGACACCGCGATGTTGCTCGGACTGGCACCCTATGTCGACGCCCCGCGCATCGTCGGCGCGATCGTGGTGTTCCGCCTCTGCTACTACGTGATCCCGCTGTTCCTCGCCGGCTCGCTGTTCGCCGGCAACGAGATCCTGCTGCGCGGAGGACTGCTATGGCGCCGCGCCGCCACCCTGCCCGCTGTGCAGGCCCTCGCCCGCTGGGGCGAGCCCGACTTCGCCGTCGCCAGCAGCACCGGCTCCGTCGCGCTGTGCGGCGTGCTGCTGCTGTGCCTGGGCGTGCTGGCGCCGCAGACCGACTTCTCCTGGCTCGATCCGGACCTTGCCGGATTTGCCAAACAGGCCGGGCAGTTCGTGCCGTCCCTGATCGGCGCCGGACTGGTGTTGATGGCGATCGGGTTGTCGCATCGAGTCAACCTCGCCTGGGGATTGACCCTGGTTCTGCTGGTCGCCGGCGCCGCCTTCACCGCCACCCAGGACGACCGCCTCTGGGTCGCGAGCGTGCTGGTGCTGACCGCCCTCCTGGTCGCCCCGCTGCGCGCCTGCTTCTATCGCCATGCCAGCTTGCTCAGCGGTCCGTTGGAGGCGTCCAGCGCGATCTCATTGGTCGCGTTGGCGATTTGCCTGCTGTCACTGGCGGTGACCCGGCCCTACACGCATGGCTTGGCGAACAATGCGTGGTGGGCGGTGATTCTCTCGCCGCACGTGCCGAACTCGCTGCGCCTCGCGGTCGCGCTTGCCGTGGTGCTGGGATCGATCGCGATCTGGCGCCTGCTGCGCCCCGGCCGAGTGCGATGGCTGCCATGGGACGCCACCGCGCGAGTGCGCCTGGCCGCGATGGGCGTGCTGCCGCCACGCCATGCGGACGGCCTGATCATGGGCGAGGCCGAACGCGCCGGCATTCCATTTCGCCGCTGCGGCCGCGTGCTGTTAGGCCTGGGCGATCCCAGCGGCGACGAAACCGATCGCATCTCGGCCATCTGGCGCCTGCGCGATCTGGCGCACCAGGAGGGTCTTGGTCCGGCATTCTGGCGTGCCGGCCCCGAGTTGCTGAAAGTCTACGGCGACCTCGGACTCACCGCCTTGCCGCTGGGGTCGGATGGATTGCCGCTGCCGGAGTTCCCCGACGAGACTCCCAAGGCGCCGCATTACCTGGTCTGTATGGCGGAGCGTGACCTCGGCACGCTATTGCCGCTGCTGCCGGACCTCGCCCGCAAGCAGGACGTGGCAGTGCCTGTGGCGGCATAGATCGCACGCGGTTGGCGTACGCCAGTGCCGGCCGGTAATCACCCCGGCCGACACTGGTGGGAGAAGCACGATGTCGCGAGATCATCGCATCTCGCGGCCCGTATGATGCGGTGCGAGGTCATCGGGTTCAAGCGTAACTTGGGCTTCGAATCAAAAAATAGTTTTGAACAACGCCACTTTTTTCCACTGCACCACAGATCTGTATGCAGCACTGCGCCTTCCACGGAATTCGCGACGATTTGTTAACTTCCGAGGAGTGAAATGCAAAACGCCGGCCCGGGCTCATCCCGACCGGCGCATGTGGAGGACATGATGGCGACCTACAACAGTCATCGCGTTCTCTTGGCGTGGATAATAGTGATCGTGATCGTCAAGATCAAGGTCATTGTGAACCGACGCTAGGAGACGGGCCGGCTCCGGTAACAGGGCTGGCCTGCTCCCACACTGAAGCTGGGACACGCCCTCATGCCGACGCATAATCGGCGCCAACGAATCGGGGGCCTCGGTTCATGGCTGTCCTACTGTTATTGGCACTGGCGATCATCGCCGCCGGTGCGGCGCTTGCCTCGCTGTTCGTAGTAGCGCGCCAGGCACGCACGCTTGCCGCGTTGCGCTTGCTCGCCGAGCAATCGCTGACCGGCGCTCATGCAGAAGCGGAAACCACCCGTGCCGTCCTGCGTGCCACCGACACCGGCATCGCCGAACGCATCATCGCACTGCGCGGCGCGTATGACATGGCGATGGAGCAGATGCGCACGGTGCTGTCGCGCGAGCAGGGCGAGCTGCGCCTGGCGCTGGCGGAAGCGCAACGCAAATCCACGGAGCAAATCGGCGCACAGTTCGAATCCACGCGTGCCATGATCGAAGCGAAGCTACGCGAGATGCGCGAAGGCAACGAGACCAAGCTCGCGGAAATCCAGAAGACGGTGAACGAGCAACTCCACGCCGCGGTGGAGAAGCAGATGAACGAGAGTTTCAACCGTGTCATCGATCAGTTCGCTGCGGTGCAGAAGGCGATGGGCGACGTGCAGGCGGTCACCGCGCAGATCGGCGATATCAAGCGGCTGTTTGCCAATGTGAAGACGCGCGGCGGCTGGGGCGAAACGCAGGTGCGCGCGATGCTCGACGACATCTTGCCGCCCGGCGCTTATGAAACCAACCGCAAGGTGCGGCCGGACAGCGACGACGCGGTGGAGTTCGTCGTCATCATGCCGATGCGCGGCGAAGTCAGGCCTCTGTTGCCGATCGATGCCAAGTTCCCGGTGGAAGACTACGAACGGCTGCTGGCCGCGTCGGAAGCTGGCGATGCCGAAGGTGAGCGCACCGCGACGCGCCGGTTGGAACGTGCCGTGCGAGAGCAGGGGAAGAAGATCGCGGCGAAGTATATCAATCCGCCGGTGACGGTGGAGTTCGCCGTGATGTATCTGCCGACCGACGCGCTGTACGCCGAGGTCGCGCGCATCCCTGGCCTGATCGACGAGATCGGCCGCGACTGCCGCGTGCTGATACTGGGTCCGTGCCTGTTCCCCGCACTGCTGCGCACGATCCATCTCGGATTCATTACGCTTGCCTTAGAGCAGAAGGCGGACCAGGTGCGGGATCTGCTGGGGGCGACGCGGACGGAGATGTTGAAGATGGACGAGGTGCTGGATCGCCTCGCCAAGCAGGCCGGCACATTCAGCAGCACAATCGAGCGGGCCCGCACCCGCACGCGCGCCGTCAGTCGCAAGCTGCGCGGCGTGGAAGCGGTGGATGCGGCGCAGGCGGAGACGCTGTTGGAATTGGACGACGAAGATCTAACCTCTCCCGCGCTACGCGCGGGAGAGGTCGAGGTGCGCAACACCGAGGGTGAGGGTGATCGGATCGGCGCGTAGCAGGTAGAGCGGGGCGACCCTGAACGGAATCGTCGCCTCCCCGTTATTGCGACGAGCCGGCCCCGCTGTCATTGCAAGGAGGCCGCCCGGCTGTCATTGCGAGTTGACCACCGGCCGATGGCCGACCCGCCCTGAATGAAACTGTCGGATCGCCGGGGAGAGATGGCCTT
>Ga0265338_10006172_pt1 | contig 15369 bp, 21 predicted proteins | sample 42126metaG_FD_193579 | JGI IMG/M metagenome (GOLD analysis project Ga0265338, IMG submission 193579) | Rhizosphere microbial communities from Carex aquatilis grown in University of Washington, Seatle, WA, United States - 4-21-26 metaG | ecosystem: Host-associated > Plants > Roots > Rhizosphere... | reverse complement strand
TAGATCACGTGATCGTCTTCAATGATGCCGGTTTGCGGCGTGTCCTGAAATCCTATTTCGAATATTACGAGCGGTCCCGAACTCACCTGTCGCTCGGTAAAGACGCGCCAATCACTCGGCCGATTCAACCTGCGGCGATGGGTCGTGTCGTGGAAATCCCAGAAGTTGGCGGACTCCACCATCGCTACGAACGCGTCGCCGCCTAAACACACACCACCCTCCCAGCATTCTCGAGTGGGACATGATATTCGGCTGCACTGTTTGTGTCGTTGAACAGAGTCACCGAACAGGGTTGGGTATAATCCAATGTTTTATTTCCATTGTAGAAGCTGCGACTTGGGCAAAACTCCCACAAATGGAGTTTTTGGCAGGGACAATTCCGGAATTTGCCAATGAGAATCACGCGATTCTCGCCGCAGATGGAGTTTTGGCGAGGGACAGAGGCACAGGACTTGGTCTTGGACGTGGAAGCGAAATTCGGCATGACGATTGACGACTCCAGCGTCACAAAACTCAAAAAAGTAGGCGATATTGTCGAACTTGTCCAAGCCCTCGTCAAAAGTAAAGAAGGTATCTGACGAATGACGAGATCTGCCGGGTTCGGTGAACCTCTCAGTGGGTTTGACTTGAAAGCTGGCTCGGTTGATCGACCAGCCCTTGACGCTTTTTAGATCTCATTGCTTCCCTCTTGAGGAGATCCAGGGCCCTCAAGGCATCGGTCAAGGATTCTGCTTCATGACGTGTCTCCGAAACAATTGGCATTTCTGTCATGCGCGAAAAAATCGCCGCCTCCGCCAAATGAAACTTCTCTGCAAACTTTTCCTGGCGAGTCTCGATTAAGGCTTTTTGGTATGGCTCCTGCCATACCGGGTATCTGAGTTCGATCACAAAACCTCCAATCGCCGCCGAGTGGGGCGGCTCGGATGATCGCTGGACCTACTGATGTTGAGGAAATCCGATTGGCATTGCTGTCTAATAAGAAACACTTTCTAGGTCTAACTCCGGTGGCATCGATTGAAACAGGAATCTATGGCAGGCGGTCGTATCATCTGGTTTTTCCTCTCGAATGGCGACGAGCTATGGTCCTGCAAACGTGCTGTCCCTGAGATGTCGGTAGTCTCATCTGCGCCGAACCTGTAGGCTTGCCAACACCGCGAATTTGAGATTCTAAAAATCGACCTCAAATCAAAAAATCGAGCTAGCATGAAGCGGTGTCACTTCACTATTAGGATTAGTGTCCGCTTGAGAAGATGTCGATACGTTATTTGTTCATGAAGCTGTCATGCTTCATGGTGCGGTGATTAGCATCTTCTTCTTCCCTGCGAGCTGACTCAGCAACGCGAGGTCGTGCCATTTCTTTGGTAATGCGGGCGAGCGTCGATCTGGCGAGTGCTTGCTTCGATTTCTTCCTGTTGGCCATATCGTATGGTGTCATCGAACATCTAGCAATTCAGCTCACTTTAGAACACTGACCGCCAATTCGTCCTGGTGGGTTTGTTTCCTCATCTTCAGGAAGCCGTTTTTGATGACCAGGCTGGGGGAGTTCATGGACGGATCCAGAATGAGAAACCGAATTATCGAACATCCCTGAAATTGGAGTTTATGCAGTAGCTGCCATTTGGTGTCCAAGATTGGACAGACTCGCGTCTGACTCCATCGCATTCTGCGAGAATGAAAAAAAGCGAACTCACGCCTAAACAAATATCCGCCGTTCCTTGTCCTACATGTGGCGTGGCTGCTGGGAGACGGTGCGAGTTGCACTCAGGTGTTACACGGTCAAATCCGCATGTAGAGCGGAAGCTTGCCGCGATTGATGCACTCAGACGAAAATGACTCCGCCGTTTTCAAGAAGGCGGGTAATCGGGAAGAGGTTACCTCTCCACTTTCAACCAAGCAAAAGTCTAAGAACTGTGCAATTGAGAACAGACGCCTAGGTCTGTTTAAACAATGCTGCAGGGCACTTAATATCCTTTACCTAAATAGCCCCCCCTATCGCCTCACCCTAAGCCCCCAATGCTTAGGGTGTGCGGCCAGGACTAAGCCGGCTCCGACGCTCAGCTCCAGTCGCAGAACTTTATCCAGATTTCTTCTCGCTGGCATCAATGGCTGCCTGCCTTCGCGCTGCATGAGGTTCAGGGCGCGGACCTCCGGTTGTGAACTCACAGGCCTTCCCCGCGGGCGCGGCGCATATCGGACAAGGTACGGACTGGATCGGTTCGACTGTGTGCGTCTCCGTCATGCGCCAAGTATGGACTGGAACTAGGCCGCTAGGTAGGTCTCCGGGACTTTGGTCACCTAAGCGTTAAGTTTAGCAAGACCCAGGGCCTACTATTTCCGCTCCCTAGGCGAAAAAAAATTCGACTTGGCAGATGAAAAACTGTTTTGCTATGCTTTTCTCACTGCACCGCAGGGAATGCGTTCAACCGCTTCTGAACTTTCAAGGAGGCGTCCAGTGGAACACCAATACGATATTTTCGAAAAGACATCTGACGGCTCGTTCGTATCGCGCGGGCCGGTGGTCGGCTACGAGGAAGCTGTTCACAAACTTCACCGGATTGCAGCGCAAACAAAAAATGAAGTCCGGCTCATGCATTGGGCAACTAAGGGCATCGTGGCCAGGTTGAATGCGCCCGCGACAAACTCGCCCTCACTTGACTGTCAAAGCAGCCCGATAGAATCAGACAGCTGATCGTCGTCAGGCGAGGGAGGTTTGACTGGGTACGCTCCTTTAGACGCAGCCGTTCTACTTGTTGCGCCCCGCCAACGCTTTTGTCAGCGTATAATTGTTTCGTGGCAGAGAGCCAAAGCAATCTAATTCAGACTGAGTTAGAGAAGACCGTCCAAAACCTAAAATCGACGACTGACACGGACGAGCGCAGAGCACTACTACGCAAGATGAGAAGACTTATCGAAGACGCCGATCGACTCGCGACAGAATTTCCAAACGAATCTTGAAGTCTACCTTTTGCGAAGCAGGTTATTTCCGAGTGATGGTTGGACAGAGTCGCTATAACCACAGCCCGACTGCACGGTCTTGTTCAGATAGAGATACAATCGCGGAGTGAAAGTCGATGGCGCAATCCGATTCGGAACCTCCGCATTCACCGCTGCCGGTTGGGAGACAGCTTTCTACCCCGCCGGCATGAAGCCCGCCGACTACCTCACCTATTACGCCACGAAATTTGAGACCGTCGAACTCGACAACACGTTCTACCGGATGCCATCACTCGCCGTCGTGAAGGGTTGGAATGCGAAGACTCCAGAAGGATTTATTTTCGCGGCGAAAGTTCCCAGCGTCATCACCCACGAGAAAGTGCTCGTGGATTGCGAAACCGACTTGAAGCAATTCCTCACCACGATGGACGCCCTGGGCGACAAGCTCGGACCGCTTCTCTTCCAGTTCGGATATTTCAACAAATCCGCTTTCAAGGCAGGTGTCGAATTCCTTGCCCGCCTTCGACCATTCCTAAAGAAACTGCCGCGAGACCACCAATTTGCAGTCGAGATCAGAAACAAGAGCTGGATGAATGAGGACTTCGCGGACATTCTTCGAGAGAACCATATCGCGCTCGCGCTGATCGATCAGTCTTGGGTCCCACGGCCATGGGAGCTGAAGGAACCGTTCGACATGATAACCAGCGATTTCACCTACATTCGTTGGTTGGGAGACCGCAAAGGCATTGAGCTAAAAACAAAAACGTGGGACGAGATCATTGTGGATCGCAAACCAGATCTGGAAGAGTGGGCCAAAATCGTTCGCAAAATCCATCAACGCAAGATTAAGGTCTTCGCGTTCGCGAATAATCATTACGCGGGTTTTGGGCCGGCAACCGTCGAGCAGTTTCGGGAACTATTGAAAACGTCGAATACTTAAAGGAAAATGAGTGGGGTAAAGGCACGGAGGCTGCGATGCGCGCTATTGTTTGGCCTAGTCGTATTGATATTCAAGGCGTGGGATTGCTGCCACATGAAACATGGGAGGACCTATTGGATGAATTGAAGGCGGAGCACGTCCCGGCTTTCACCCCAAAGGGAAAACGCATGTCCCTTGCAATCCATCCAACCGGGCGAATGGATGCCTTCATATATCGGACGAAACCCATGGCAGAGGAAGACATTATTCAGATTCTCGGAAAGTACGACATTGTGGCAAGCGTTGGATCCGCAGATGCTGCCTCTGCCTGATTGCATTGCCTTACCTCGCCGGTGAAGCGCAAGTTTAACAATTTTGCATTTGCGAATAGTCACTGTGCGGGCTTTGGCCCGGCGACTGTTGAAATGTTCCGCGAGATTTGGTGGACGGAAGTTAAATGAAAATTCGAAGGGCTTCCTACATTCTCTACCTCTATTTGTGAAGGGCCAACTTCGCTATTTTGAGATTCTCAAAATCACCCGGTCATCACAATATTGCGCCAGCGCCATCTCTGTAGGATGATTCCCCACATGATTATAGGCGACCGTCTTCGTTTTCTCAGAGAAGAGAAGAAACTATCGCAGGGAGATATTCAAAACCGAACCGGATTGCTGCGCTGCTACATCTCGCGCGTCGAGAACGGTCACACGGTGCCTGCGATCGTTACGCTTGAAAAGCTTGCGCGCGCGCTCGAAGTTCCGTTTTATCAATTATTTTACGAGAGCAACGAATCTCCCAAGCCGCCAACCTGGCTCAAGGGAAGGAAGACCTCTGAAGCACTTTGGGGCAGTTCCAGCAAGGACGCGCATGCGCTGACCTGTCCCTCGCCAAAACTCTGAGCGGCTGTAGAATCAACAACTTGCAGCCACGTCCCGAAACACGATCTGCTATAACTTCGGGACATGTTCAACCTGTCTTTGCTCCTGTTGGGAACATTTGCTCGCATCTTTCGGAGTCGCAGTGGCCTCGTTTTGGAGAACCTTTCCCTCCGGCAACAACTCGCCGTCTTGAAACGTCGTCAACCGCGACCGATGCTGGGCTGCATCGACAAACTTTTCTGGATCATCGCCCGTCGGTTCTGGTCCGCCTGGAAAGAGGCTTTGATCGTCGTCACGCCCGAGACAGTGGTTCGTTGGCATCGGGCAGGTTTCCGTCTGTACTGGCGGCTGATTTCCAGATTTGGAAAGCCGGTGGGGAGGAGAAGAATCTCGAAGGAAGTTCGCGAGCTGATCTTCCGAATGGTCGCCGAGAACTCGACTTGGGGAGCACCGCGCATCCATGGTGAACTCCTGATGCTCGGTTTTGATGTCTCTGAGCGGACAATCTCTCGCTGGATGCGCCGGGCACCCAGAGATCCTGAGCCACCAAAGCGCTGGCTTGCGTTTCTGCACAATCACCGAGCAGCCATCGCTGCAATGGATTTCTTCACGGTTCCAACGATCACTTTCGGCATGATCTATTGTTTTTTCATCATCAGCCATGATCGCAGGCGCATCCTACATTTCAACGTCACGAAGCACCCGACGAGCCTTTGGATCATTCAGCAGTTGCGGGAGGCGTTTCCATTTGCGTCGGCTCCCCGATTTGTGATATTTGACAGGGATGGGAAGTTCGGACTTGAGGTTCCCGCAGCTGTTCGTTCCCTGAAGATGCGGCCCGTCCGAACCTCCTTCGAAAGTCCTTGGCAAAACGGCGTGGCGGAGCGTTGGGTTGAGAGTTGCCGACGAGATTTGCTGGATCACATCATTGCCGTGAATGAAGGCCATTTGAAGCGGCTGCTCTCCGAGTACGTCAGCTATTACCACGAAGATCGCACGCATCTTGGACTCGGGAAGGGAACACCCAACTCGAGGATCGGTTCCAAAGCCTCCGGTCGCGTGCTTTCCCTTCCGCGGCTGGGAGGCTTGCATCACCGTTACGACCGAGCTGCCTAGTTCGTACAATCCTTCCCCCATCCTTAATAAATATATGTGCGTACGCCCTATGCGCGAACCGGTTTCAACTCAAGAGAGTCCTGGCATTCCTCAATCTGTTCATCGTTGAGCAGGTTTTTTTCTCGTCGTGGGGAAGGGAAATTCAGGCCATTTTCGACGCGGATAGAGTTTTGGCGAGGGACAGGAATCACATGTTTAAGCCCTGGCCATAGGGCGCCTGCCTGCCGCAACCACATAAGAGTTGTGATAACTTTCTTCGAATCGCTACTATGCCAAAATTCTCCCGAACGACGCTTTATGAAGCCCACCAAGTCCTAAGTTCGAGTATTCAGTACCACGGCGAATTTGAGAATCTCATGTACGAGTGGGAGAATGACCACCTTGCTGAACAGACTACCGGATCGACTCGCGATTGACTCCGTCAGCTGTTCCGTTATCCCCAAACGCGTTTAGTGACCGAATTTGATTGTGTGCTGAACTGAACTGTTCCTCATCGCGATACTCGATACGTTCTGACCGCACATCCTGTGCGAGAGGATCAAATGGCCGACCTTAAGTTCGTATCCTGGAAAGAAATCTTCTTGAAAGCGCTAGATGAATCAGACCGCGATAAAGCGGCTAAATTGGTCCACGAAGCCGACCTGGCAATCTACAAACGGCAACGGGAACTAGGCGATTCGCCTTTGCATAGGGAAGAACTCAGCACGATGAGCGTTGCGGCGGAAGCCTTGCGGGTGACTAGGCGCATGATCGAAGCTCACACTCTATGGGTGCGCGCGGATGAGATCTCGACTCACAATCAACATTTGGTGATTGAGCGGGCGATCATCGAGGGTGCTATTCGTCCAACCACTGGCGCGGAGCAAGGATAAGCTCAATTCGCCGCCAAGATTCCTCATCGTTCATCCGCATCTTGGATTACTCTGTGTTTTTGATGATCGGGTCTTCCGCGCACGCATGATTTGCAAAATCTCTATCGCATTTCCGTTCGAGGTCCTGCTTCATCTCAGCGATTGAGTTGCCGACGGGAAAATCAGAAGGATTGAACACCCATGTGCAAATGGAACAACCCCACCCCCCAAAACGCTGATCCTTGATCAGTATCAGTTGGCGATGCATCGGTCATGGGACGGATTCGACTTCCCGATTGGCCGATAATTTACGCGGAGTGCCTTCAGTTTGCAATAGGCGCTGGTCACGGCGGCCTTGGCCGGCTTTACAGACGAATCAATTAGAGGAGGGCCGAGGAGGAATTTATTTCTTGCGCCCTGCCATCGCGGAGCGTCACGGTACAATCTCACCCATGTCACTCACGACCCTCAAGCAACTTGAAAAAGAAAGCACAAAGAAATAACAGGTCCTGATCGGTATGTGTCGGATGGCCAACATGAAGTGCGACGACGCAATGACGTATTGACACTTTCTGCCCTGATCACTACCCTCCAGAGCGTGGAACGCCATTACGACATTTACGAAAAGCTTCCAGATGGCGCTCTCGTCTGGTTAGACGTTGTCATCGGACTTGAAAATGCGACCCTCAAATTGAAGGAAGTGGCTGCTCAAACGCAGAATGAAGTCTGCGTGATGTATATACCGGACAAAACGATCATTGCCGCAATGAACGTCCCTAAAATTTAATTCGAACTCTGCGACTAAGCCAAGGCAGTGTCCAATCTTGTACAGACTCGCCAACTGGTACAGCCATATATTGTCAAAATGAAAATGATCGAACTCACGGCCAAACAAGTATTCTCCGTCTGCTGTCCTAAATGTGGCGCCGCTGCATGGGACTGCTGTGTTCTCCATTCCGGGAGGATGTGCTCGGAATCACATGTCCAGCGAAAGTTTGCGGCTATCAAAGCCACCGAAAGTAAATCGGCTAACTTCCGATTTGTCGAATTGCCGGACACTGACCGAGAAAGAAAAATGGCGTAACAATCGCCGAAGGCCCGCCATTTGATTTATTTCTTGCGCCTCGTCATTGCTGAACCCCGTGCTCCGCAAGAATTCAATAAAGGCTCAGAATCCCTCATTTTGATGCTCTAACTCAACAGTCTGTACGGTGGTATCTCACTCGTCGGGGTCGCGGTGTGAAGTCGCTTCCTCCACCCAGTCTTCCTCTGTGTAGCTCATTCCACGGCGACCAGGAACCTTGCACGCCGGTCCGGTGTCCACATGGGTGCCAAAGCGATCCACGTCACAGACATCCAGCCAGCGATGTAATTGTGATGAAAGAGGGTAGTGGGTTAGCTTAACGTAAGCAAATCTGCGTGAGCTCATATAATTCAAATCACCAGTCTTTCCTGACCAGGGCCTATCTTTTTCCTGTCGTAGCCGACGCCGCACGGGAGTACGGTATTCAGTGTCGTTGGCCTTCTTCAGTATAGAGGAACGTCGTACCACATGATGTCGGCGGGTAATTGCTCATGGTAAGTCAACTTGCGGAATAACTGGCTTACCTGTGTGTGGCTCTTCCAATTATCGACAATAATAGGTTTGTCCGATATGCGCCGCCGTCCCGTCAGAGGAAGTTTTTATCCATTGATAAAGCCGCGATTTCCATTCGGCAAATCAGCACTCGATCCTAGAATTCCCTTGGCCTCGAAAGAGACAAGACGATGGGTTCATGCAAACAAAATAGGAGCGCCCATGAAAGCAACACAAACAATAAAATCTCCGAGAGTCCTTGTCTTCGATGTCGGCGGCACAAACATCAAGCTGCTGGCGACGGGGGAAAAAGAGCCACGCAAAATTCCGTCCGGCCCCACCATGACAGCGGGCAAGATGGTCCGCTTGGTCAAAAAGTCGGTCCGAGATTGGAAGTTCGATTGTGTGGCGATCGGATATCCCGGGCCCATCATCAACGAGCGCCCTCTTCGCGAGCCACACAACCTGGGAGGCGGCTGGATGGGATTCAACTTCCGTAAGGCTTTTGGCTGTCCCATAAAAATCATCAACGACGCCGCCATGCAGGCGCTTGGCAGTTATAAAGGGGGCCGCATGTTGTTTCTCGGCCTGGGTACGGGCCTGGGCTCGGCTATGATTGTGGACGGAATTCTCCAGCCTATGGAATTGGCACAACTTATCTACAAAAATGGGAAGAGTTACGAAGACTATCTTGGCTCCCGTGGGCTCGAACGATCAGGCAAGAAAAAGTGGCGTCAGCATGTAGCTAAAGTTACGATGGGTCTCAAGACCGCATTAGAAGCCGATTATGTGGTGTTAGGCGGTGGAAACAGTAAGAAACTGAAGAAGCTACCTCTCGGCGCGCGATTGGTGATCGGACCGGCTTTTTTGTACCAACTCTAAGGCGAGTTTCCGGCTGTTTGTAACCCAATGAACTCGCGGCTAGCCGCGAGTTCATTGGCGAATTCATTGGGCGTCTTCTCCCCGAGAGCCCTGTGAGGGCGACTCCCGTTGTATTCAGCACGCCAAGTCTCCACGATCTGTTGGGCCTCCGTCAATGACGTGAACCAATGCGCATTCAGACATTCTGCCCGGAAAGTTCCGTTGAACGATTCTACGAAGGCATTATCCGTTGGTTTTCCTGGTCGGGAAAACGCCATTCGAACTCCGTTCTGATAAGCCCATAGATCCATCGCCTGACTGGAAAACTCGCTCCCATTATCACAGTAAAGAAACTTCGGAACTCCCCGTTGGATTTTAATTCGGTTCAGCGCCATCACCACATCTTCGCCTTTCAACCTCTGTTCTGACTTGATCGCCAAGCATTCCCGAGTATAGACATCCACGACGGTCAACGAACGAAACCTCCTTCCGTCCGCCAACTGATCCGCCACAAAGTCCATCGACCACACCTGATTCGGTCCCGTCGGATGAAAGCGTTCACGCCGATGCTCAGCCACTCGACGCCGGCGTTTTCGCCGCTGGTGCAGCGTTAATCCCTCTTCCCGATAGATTCTCTCTACCAGGTATTTGCCCACCTTCCAGCCCTCGCGGTTCAGCAGCACGCGGATCTTCCGGTATCCGTATCGCACTCGCGTCTGCGCGATCTCCCGGATGCGCATCCGAAGAGCGGTCCGTGGATCTCTGTGACCCCGATATCGGAATGTCCCGCGATTCAACCGGGCTACCCTGCATGCACGCCGCTCGCTCACCCGGTAGTTGCCATGCAGGTAGTCGACTACCTGACGGCGCCGCGAGGGCGCTAGAATTTTTTTGATAGAACATCCTGCAACATGGCCTTGTCCAGCGTCAGATCGGCCACCAATTGCTTCAACCGGGTGTTCTCTTCCTGAAGTTGCTTGAGCTGGCGAACCTGGTCGACTTCCAACCCAACGTACTGCTTCTTCCAACGATAAAAGGTCTGCTCGGAAATACCCACCCGTCGGATCAATTCCACCAAGGGTATCCCCGCTTCCGCTTGCTTCAAGACCGCGACGATCTGTTCGACGTTGAATCGCTTTTGCTTCACGGCAAATCCCCCTTTTCAGGCTTAGATTTTGCCGGAAACTAACCCTTGAAGCGGAAGTGTCCGCACTAGGCATAATCGAATAGCGTCATGAATCCGAAGTCCATATGAAGCTGCTGGTGGCAGTGGAACAAAGTTAATCCTGGATTGTCGGCGACAAAGTCCACTTCGGCTTCCTGGTAGCCTCCGAGCATGAAAACATCTTTCATTATTCCAGACGTGGGATTTCCGCCCAAGCTGGTCAGCTCAAAGCTGTGACGATGAAGATGTATCGGGTGAATGTCATCACTCGCGTTGTGCATGCGGACGCGGTAACGCCTGCCTTGCTTCAAATGAAATGAGGCGGGAACCGTTTCGTTGCTCATCGGGTAAGCGACGCCGTTGATGGTCCACCGGTTGAAGCCTTCCTCGGCTGCATTGTCTTTGGCGAAGATCATATCAATCGTGTCATCCGGTGAGGCAGCGGTCGTTCCTGGATTCGCGAAACGCGCATAGTTCCACTTGAAGGCCAGCGGAGCGATCCATTGCGCTTTTCCCGCGGCTCCGGCGTACTCCACGACGATGCCCATGCCGTGTCGTCGGTCATCGTTGTCGAGGTCGCCCATGATCCAAACGCCAGGATGCTTCATTTCGACGATGGCGGATATCCGCTCGGCGGTGCCAACCCACAAGACAGGGACCTGCGAGGGGTTCGGCACAGGATTGCCATCGAGCGCGACAACATTGAAAGAGTGACCCGGCAGAGCGAGGCTCCGAATCTCGGTGGCGCTTCCGTTCAAAACGTGAAAAAGAACTCGTTCACCGTGCTTTACCAGAATCGGTTCGCCCTCACCAAGCATGCGTCCATTGATGGTGAACGAGCCGTACCCCACTTCATATCCGTGAGGCATGCCTTTGGCGAGCGACGCTTTCATCGCAGATTCACCCGTTTCTTCGAGTGACTTGTTTCGAGTTGCAGGAGAGAGGAAATCCTGCGCCATGTCGCCGCCGCGGCTGAATGTGGGTTCGAATTCCTTCAGAACGAGAAACACTTCGCGGTCGTATTTGCCCGGCTCGTGTTTTGGCTCGATGTAAACCGGGCCTACTTCGCCGCTGTATTGGCCAGCGTAAAGGTTTGCACCCGCACGATTATGTGTGTGATAAAACCGCAAGCCTGAAGGATTTGGCGTGAACGTGATGCGCCGTTTGCCACGCGCAGGGATGAATGGCGTGCCCTCTTCGGCAGCTCCGTCTACATCGGTAGAAACTTTCTGGCCATGCCAATGCACCTGCTCGGGCTCGTCGGTGTCATTATATATCGCAACGGTTGCCGACTGACCTTCCTTGAACCGCAGAAGTGGTCCCGGAAATTGCCCGTTATACGATTTGAGGGAAATGATTCGTTTGGGCGCAATTTCGATTGGAGATTCTTTGATGTGCAATGTGTAGTCGGCTGCACTTGAGTCATCATGCGCCGCTGCTGCTTGTGCAATGCAGGGATTGCGTGCAGCCAGATGCGCAAGGCTTTCTCCAGGAGAAAGGACTATCGCTCCAGCTGCCAAGCCGGTTGTCTTTAGAAATTGACGCCTAGCCTCCTGAAAATCTTTCATCAGTCCTCCGAAATGTTTAAGGGGTGCGCTTGGCGTCAAGCGACCACGCTCCGCCTCCTATCCAAATCAGGAAGAGCAGCGAACACAGCATCGCAAAATCGGTACGCATGTCACTCACCATGTACCAGAGACCTTCATTTGCACGGAACAGCTCCGGAATCTTGGTGGTCACGATTGCGGTGGAGATCACAATCAGGAGTGGAATCGCAGCCGCTCGCGTCCATAGCCCGAGTAGCACCAACAAGCCACAGACAATCTCGAAGGTTCCCACAAAGTGCGCTGTGAAATGAGGGTGCGAAAACCCAATCCTAGTGAAGCGGACTACACCCATATTAGGATCGATGTACTTCAGAATGCCCTGCGTAAAAAAGATCAGCCCGACAGCCAGGCGAATGAGCATGACGCCCGCAGGCCCGGTCGTCGGCCCGAAGAAGAATCGAAAAGGTAAATTCATCTGTATTTCCCGTCCTTTTCCGAACGGAGAAGCGTGTTCACCGTGGGAGCGAACTTGGTCCCGAGTTATGCGCCGGCGACGGACAAAGATGAGTCTCTGAGAATTTGAACGGCCACCCAGCAACTCAAGAGCTCTAGGACCAAAAGCAGCACGGCACTCAGCCGGAAAGCGAGAGTCAATTCGCCCGCTGCCATCCGGAAAACATTGTCAGAACCAGGGCTTAGAAAATGTGAATACCCGCCAATGGCTAATGGAACAGCCAAAAAGAGAAGTAGCCACGCACCTACTTTGGGAAAATGTGCCCATAACAAAATCACAGCAACTACAGGAATTAGATTTGCGAGAATCGCGAAAAGCGGCACCTGCTCCGGCTTCAGAGCGGAACCAAGTCTGGCCAGAAGCTCAAGATGCCAAAGGACCACTACGGCATGCGCCAGGACAACCAGCGTCGCGTACCAATATAACTTCCTCATCGCAAGTGTCTCGGCTGCAACCGAGGAGTCGAATTGAAAATGCATCCATGAGTGTAAAGAACCATTGGGAAAAAATCTACAACACCAAGGCTCCCGACCGGGTGAGTTGGTAGGAGTTGACGTGGTCGTCTCTGCGTTGACGCCCGCTGAGAATGAGGAGTTGGGACTAGTTGACGAAAGTCGGTGCTGCCAAAACACGGGTATCGAGTTTCTCTCCTTCCCCATTAAAGACAGGTCTGTTCCCAAGTCGGTCGCTAGATTTAGTGGACTACTAGACACTGTGACTGACCGCCTGCGTCAAGGAAAAGCGGTTGCAGTTCATTGCCGGGCAGGAATCGGGCATTCTTCTATGATTGTCGCTCTTGCGCTGATTCGGAGTGGGCTTTCAACAGAATCCGCCTTCCGTGAAATTGAAGAATCAAGGGGCTGTCCAGTACCGGACACACCCAAGCAGAGACGATGGGTAGAACGGCATTCTTCGTGACTCGACCTATCTGGAATGTGATTCTGTCTGGAGGCAATGTTAAGCCCTGTTTCCCACAGTTTCCGATAAGCACGGATTACCGGACATTAGCCAACGGAATCGATAGCCCCCAGCAGGAGCCATCCGAACGCAAGAATTATTGCTGCAATGGCCGCAATCCGCCTGCGTTTGATCCCTAAATAAACTCCTAGGGCTATCGCCGTCAGTATGATGTCCATGGTCGTAAACAGGCGATGGCTATAGTCGCTGCCCAGAAGAGTTAACTTTAGGCTTCGGATAGGCTCCACGTAGATGACATCTTTGAAATGTGCTTGCGACTCTCGTCGTACTTAGATGAGTATAGATTTGCGTTGTCTGAACCCACGCATGCCCCATTAATTCCTGAACCACACGAATGTCTGCACCATGATCCAAAAGACGCGTTGCAAAACTATGCCTCAACATTCGGGGTGTAATCCTAATGGACCGCCATTACGATGTCTTCGAGAAGTAACCGGACGGAACTCTACTGTGACGAGAAGTTGCCATCAGGCATGAAAACGGAATCCTCAAATTGAAGGAAGTGGCTGTTCAAACGGAGAATGAGGTCTGCGTGATGTATGTATCCGACAAAAGGATCATTGCCGCAATGAACGTCCCTAGGATTTAGTTCGGACCCTGGGACTAAGCCTAGGCAGTGTCCAATTTTGGATAGACCCTCAGATGGACGCAATCGTAATCTTTCCGGATGAAAAAGAGCGAACTTACGCCTGGACAAATATCCGCTGTTCCCTGTCCTACATGTGGTTCCTCGGTCGGCAAGCGTTGTGTGCTACATTCAGGTGCCCCGCGATCAGAACCACACGCAGACCGGAAGTTTTCCGCTATTGAGGCCGCCAGAAGGAAACGAAGCGCAGCTGAAAGATAGATTCAAAGCAGCGATATTCCACTCGGGACCTCCCCACTCACCTCAAGACCAACATTGTTGCAGAAAGGAGAGACTTTCCAATCATGCGGCCGAACGAACGGACAACCACTTCCGGGAACCGTGTAGGCAACAAGATCCTTTTATCAATTCCCGACAAAGAGTACACCCTGATTCGTCCTCACCTCGAATTTCTCAGCATGCCTCACCATCTTAGTCTCTACGAACCTGGCCAACCGCTAGAGTTTGTGCATTTCCCGAACGCAGGCATGGTGTCTCTTGTCATTGCGACCGAAGATGGAAGGACGGTTGAAGTCGGGGAGGTGGGCAAGGAAGGGTTTGCAGGGATACATGCGGTGGTTGGCATAAACACGAACCAAGTACGGGAGATCGTACAAATCGCAGGGGATGGGTTCAGGGTTAAGTTGGGGGCATTGAAAAGCGTCTTGCAATCATCTCCAGAGCTTCAACGGATTGTGACTCGCTACGCAGTCGTTCAGGGGATGCAATTCGCACAAACAGCGGCGTGTAATCGACTCCACAATATTGAGCAGCGACTCTCGCGCTGGCTACTCATCACTCAGGACAGAGTGGATTCCGCGACGCTCGCTATCACCCACGATTTCCTTGCGACGATGCTAGGGACAGACCGACCCAGTGTAAGTCTGGCAGCTGGTATTTTGCAGGACAAGCAGATTATCGAATATGCGCGTGGTGCAGTGCAGATTCTGAGCCGCTTGCAACTCGAAGACTGCGCTTGCGAGTGTTACCGAGTTATCCAGCAATATAACCGCGAAATCGGACTGAAATAGCCGCCGATAGTGTTCGACACCCTACAGACAGTAATCCTCCTTCTGAGTCAAGCTGTTTATAAGGACTTACCCGGCTGCTATGGTCAAAGCTCTCAAAAAGGTAAAGGCGCCCGTTTTCGATGCGCAAGCTTTCCTCGATTCGGCTGGCGTGGCGAGGCAAGTTGTGGACTTTGGGAAGAAGAAGACGATTTTCTCGCAAGGTGATCCCAGCAAGAATGTCATGTACATTCAAAATGGCGGCGTGAGACTTTCCGTCGTGAATGAAACTGGGAAAGAAGCCGTTGTGGCGGTTTTGGGACCGGGAGATTTTTTCGGCGAAGGATGCCTTGCCGGCCAGCCACTTCGGATGGGGACGGCGACTGCGATTACAGCCG
>Ga0265338_10006171_pt1 | contig 15369 bp, 14 predicted proteins | sample 42126metaG_FD_193579 | JGI IMG/M metagenome (GOLD analysis project Ga0265338, IMG submission 193579) | Rhizosphere microbial communities from Carex aquatilis grown in University of Washington, Seatle, WA, United States - 4-21-26 metaG | ecosystem: Host-associated > Plants > Roots > Rhizosphere... | reverse complement strand
ACCGCCGGGCTCGAGGTGGCGGCCGCGGGCGCGCCGTCGGCCATGGCCGTGAGCGGCAGCAGGCACAGCGACAATAAGAGACCGGCGCGGATCTTCATGGCGTGCCCCCTTACCAGCGATAGCCGACGAGCAGCATGGCTTCGCTGCGGGTGGTGGCGGGACTGCCATAGGCCCCGGCGAGGCGGAACACGTTGGCCGCCAGCATCACCGACCAGTGGCTGTCGCCCTCCCAGCCGGCAGCGGCGCCGATGCCGGGGCCATAGAGGCTGCTGCTCACGGTGCCGCTCTGTTTGAGCAGCGTGTCGTGGAACAGGAACTGGGGCGCTATGAAGGTGTTGCCGCCCATCCAGTAACGCGCCTGCAAGCCGCCTTCACCGTTTTCTATGTTGAAACTGTGGTCGGTGCTCTCGCTGTCCAGCAGCAGGTAGGGGTTCAAGGACCAGCGTTCATTCAGGATGAACTGGGCATCCACGGCCATGAGGCCGCCGTTGCTGTTGCCGTAGAGGGAGGAGTCGCGGCTGCTCACGGCACCCAGATAGAAGCCGAAGCCATTCTCGGGTGCGGCCCGGGCGACTCCGGTCCAAGCACAGGCGAGCAGCAGCAAAGCTGCGCCCCGGGTCAGCGAGTTCCCCATGATCCAGCCCCCTAAGACTGCGATGGTCTAAGCTTCAGAGTAGCCTAAATTCCATAATGTGCCAGACATATTTGGGGGTGCCCTGTGCAGCGACTCACTCTATCGGCCTTCCTGGCCACGACGGCGTTGCTGGGGGCTTGTGTCCAGCAGCCCCTCTACACGCCGCCTTATACCCGCGCCCCTGCCGTCGCATTCACGCCGCCGCTGCCGGTGACCCTCGCCGTCACCTACAGCAAGGACGGTCAGCGCGATGCCAAGCGCGAGCAGGAACTGGCATCACAACTGCGGGACCTGCTGGCGGCGGGCCAGAGCTTCCAGCCGGTGCAGGCTGCCGGCAACGCCGGCACGCTCAGCGTGGCGGTGGAGGACAACGCCACCACCAAGCATCTCTCGCTGCTGGCGGCCCTGAGTCTCACGCTGGGGCATCTGTTCATCGGGCAGGCGGATTTCACGCCCCAGGGCCGGCGCACTGCGCGCGTCCTGGATGTGGATATCAGCTACACGCCCGCCGGCAGTCCGGCCCAGAGCCAGGTCTACGCCAGTGCACTGGTGACCGTGACCAATAACACCCAGGAACCCACCGATCTGGTGTCCGTGCCGGATCGCAAGCACGCTGAGCTCGACCTCATCGGCAACGACCTCAACCTGTTCGCGGCGGGGCTGGCCGGTCAGCATCCCTGACGGGGCCATAAAAGAGGAAGCGGCGGGCCTGTATAATCGCGTCCTCGTTTTAGAGCTCCCGTAGCTCAGCTGGGCGAGCCGCAAAGCGGCTCGCGCGAGGCAGGATGCCGAGCTGGATTGGCGCCAAGGATGGGGAGAAACTGGATAGGTCGAAAAGCTTAAAAAGCGCCCGTAGCTCAGCTGGATAGAGCGTGTGCCTCCGGCGCACAAGGTCAGGGGTTCGAATCCCTTCGGGCGCGCCAAATAAAAGGGCCCCCTGCAAAGAGCAGGGGGCCCTTTTATTTGGCGAGGCAAGAAAAGGGATTCGAACCCTCCGGGTTCGCCGAGGGGCTGCGCATTCCATGCTCCGCCCCTCGGTCCCAGGGCGGCCATCCTTGGCCGCCCGCTCGGCGCTTCGCGCCTCGTCCTTCGGGCGCGCCTCAATCAGCGCGGGATTCGAACCCTTCGGATTCCCGTGCCGCTACGCATGCCGCTCCGGATCCGGCCCAGGGCAATGGTCCCGAGCTGATTCGGACCCCTGACCGCTGGTCAGTCTTGACCCTTCCTCGCTCTTGACATTCATACTGTGTGACATACACTATATGCCACATACCATTTGGCACATGGGTAACCCATGGGAACTGAAGCCTTCGAAAACCTTCGTCTGGAGCTGCGCCGGGGCTCCCTGATCCTGGCGGTGCTGGCTGAGCTACGCGAGGAACAATACGGCTACACGCTACGCAAGGCGTTAGCCGGCCACGGCCTGGCCATCGACGAAGGCACCCTCTATCCCCTGCTGCGGCGCCTGGAGACCCAGGGCCTGCTCAAGAGCCAGTGGCGTGAAGAGGACAAGCGCAATAAGCGCTTCTACCAACTCTCCCCGGAAGGGGCCCAGATCCTGGAGCAGTTGAGCGCCGAGTGGCGCGCCATCAACGGCTCCCTCGACCAGATCCTGTAAGGAGCAGCACATGGAACTTCTCGACCGTTACCTGAACTTCATCCGCATCCTGCTGCCGCGCGCGAAGCAGCAGGACATCATCGCCGAGCTCTCCGAGGACCTGCGCGCGCAGATCGCGGACCAGGAGGCAGAGCTGGGCCGGCCGGTGAACGAAGCCGAACTGGAGGCGGTGTTGAAGCAGTGCGGCCATCCGATCCTGGTGGCAGCGCGCTACCAGTCCGAGCAGGCGCTCATAGGGCCGCCGTTCTATCCGCTCTACGCCTTCGGGCTGAAGGTGGTGCAGTGGGTGCTGTTCCCCTTGCTGCTGGTGATCGGCGTGGCGCTGGCCCTGTTCCATGCGCATCCCATCGTCGCGCTCATCGGCTCGGTGGGCAACGCCATCGCCGGCGCCATCTACATGGTGGGACTGCTGACGGTCGTATTCGTGGTGCTGCAGCGCCTGCAGACCCGCCTCACCTTCCTTGACGATTGGAAGCCCCGCGACCTGCCCAAGGTGCCGGTGGTGCCGGACCAGAAGCTGATCCCGCGCGGCGATTCCTTCGGCGGCCTCATCGGCAGCGCGGCTTTCCTGGCCTGGTGGACCGGGCTGTTGCACCTGCCCCAGAACACCAAGATCGAGTTCCTGAATCCCATCCCGCAGATGTTCTTCTGGCCGGTGCTGGCCCTGTTCGCCGCGGAGATGGTGCTGCACGCCGTGAACCTGTTCCTTCCCTGGTGGACGCGCCGCCGCGCCGCGCTCAGGCTGCTGGTGGACGTGTACGCGGTGGCGCTGGCCGTGGCCCTGCTGCGGGTCTGGCCCTGGTTCGCGCTCCGCTTCCCCGGCGAGCCGGCGGCGGATCTCGCAGTCGTGGAGCAGGTGGTGAACGGCGCCCTCTACGTGAGCACGGTCATCGTGATCCTGAGCTACGGCTTCCGCATCCTGCAGGACCTGCGCCGGACGCTGGGCAAGCCGCCCTTCGTGAACCCGCTGGCCGCCTGGTTCGGCGGCGCCCAGAGCCACTGAAGGAGCGACCGCCTGTGCGTCTCACGTCCCGTTCCTGGCGGTACCTGATTCCACTGCCACTCCTGCCGGCGGTGCTGTTCGCCCTGGCGGCGCTGTATGCGGACGGGCAGGTCGCGGCACCGGAGACAGGCAGCTGCGTGGAGACCAGGGGTGACTCAGCGGATCGCGCCGAGCTGCTGTTGCAGCTCGTCCGGACTGAAGAACTCCAGCGGCAGGCCCAGCATCAGGTCGACGCGCTGCTCCAATAGCATGAAGGTCCGGGCGAAAGCGGCGAGTCGCTCCGCGTCGGACCCTTCGACAGCCGCCGGGTCCGGCAGCCCCCAGTGCACCTTCACCGGAGCCCCGGGCCAGAGCGGACAACTCTCTGCAGCGGCCTGGTCACAGACCGTGATCACCACGTCCATGTGTGGTGCATCCTCGGCCGCGAACTCATCCCAGCTCTTGCTGCGCAGGCCCTTGGCGTCGATCTCGCAGGTACGCAATACCGCCAGCGCCAGAGGGTTCACCTCGCCTCGGGGATGGCTGCCGGCACTGTGGGCCCGCAAGCGGCCCGCGGCCCGGGAATTCAGCAGGGCTTCCGCCAGGATGCTGCGGGCCGAGTTGCCGGTGCATAGGAACAGCACGTCCATGCCCTGATTATCGCCCTGTAACAGGTCGAAAATCCGCCAGCCCGCGAGGGCCGGCGGGCGTAAAATCCTGGCTCCCATCGTGTTCGGCACGGACTCTCATCGGAGCATCCCATGCAGCTGCGTCTCGCCGGTCTCTCTTTCCTCCTGATCGCGCTCTCGGTCCAGGCCGCGGGCGTGGATCCAGCGCTCATGGGCGGCTTGAAGTGGCGGCTCATCGGCCCCTTCCGCGGCGGCCGGGTGCTGGCGGTCTCCGGTGTGCGCGGCGAGCCGCAGCATTTCTATTTCGGTTCCGTCGACGGCGGCGTGTGGGAGACCGACGACGCGGGCCGCACCTGGCAGCCCATCTTCGACGCCGAGCACGTAGGCTCCATCGGGGCGCTGGCGGTGGCGCCTTCCGACCCCAAGGTGATCTATGTGGGCAGCGGCGAGGCGGACATGCGTTCCGACATCGCCTACGGCGACGGCATGTACCGTTCCGTGGACGGCGGCCAGCATTGGACCAATGTGGGCCTGCGCGATACGTATCAAATCGGCAAGGTGCTGGTGGACCCGGCCAACGCCGACATCGTGTTCGTGGCGGCACTGGGCCATGCCTACGGCGCCAACGAGACGCGCGGTGTGTTCCGCAGCCGCGATGGCGGCGCCACCTGGCAGAAGGTGCTCTATAAGGACGCTTCCACCGGCGCCATCGATCTGGCTTTCGGTGCCGATGGCAGGACCGTGTATGCCTCGCTGTGGCAGACGCGCCGTCCGCCTTGGAACGTGTATCCGCCCTCCAACGGTCCCGGTTCCGGTGTGTACAAGTCCGTGGACGGTGGCGATACCTGGAACGAGATCACCGCCAACGGCATCGACAGCGAAGGGCTGGGTCACGTGGGCCTGGCGGTGGCGCTGTCCAACCCCAATGTCGTGTACGCGCTGGCGGATGCCACTCGCGGCGGCCTATACCGCAGCGACGATGGCGGCGCGCACTTCACGCTGGTCTCCAAGGACAAGCGCATCTGGACCCGCGGTTGGTACTTCGGCGGCGTGAGCGTGGACCCGAAGGATCCGCAGGTGGTCTACATCTGCGACACCGCCATGTTCAAGTCCACGGACGGCGGCAAGAGCTTCCTGCCATTCCTGGGCGATCCTACCGGCGACGACTTCCATAGCCTTTGGATCGATCCGCAGGACAGCCGGCGCATGATCGCCGGCGTGGACCAGGGCACCATCATCAGCGTGAACGGCGGCGACACCTGGACCACCTGGTACAACCAGCCCACCGGCCAGTTCTATCACGTGGCCACCGACAAGCGTTTCCCCTACTGGGTGTACGGCGCGCAGCAGGATTCCGGCGCCGCCGCGGTGCCGAGCCGCACCAGCGACCCCGCCGACGGCATCAACATGCGCCAGTTCCATGAGGTGACCGCCGGCGGCGAGAGCGGCAACATCGCACCGGACCCGGACGATCCGGATACGGTCTATGGCGGTACCGTCGAGAAGCTCGACCAGAAGAGCGAACAGACCGCGGACGTGGACCCGACGCTCGCCTACCCGAACATCTACCGCAGCACCTGGACGCTGCCGCTCACTTTCTCGCCCAAGGATCAGAAGGCTCTCTACTTCGGCAACCAGCACCTGTTCCGTACCCGCGATGGCGGCAAGCACTGGGCGCTCTTGAGCCCGGACCTCACGCACAAGGACCTCACGGTGCCGCCGAACCTGGACACCGTGTCCGCCGCCAACACCGCCACGGTGGGCGAGCGGCGCGGCGTGATCTACGCCATCGCGCCCTCGCGCTTCTCGGCGAAGGACATCTGGGTCGGCACCGACGATGGCCTCATCTGGCGCAGCCACGACGACGGCAAGCATTGGGCCGATCTCACGCCGAAGTCCCTCACGCCCTGGTCCAAGGTGGGCATCATCGAAGCAGGGCATTTCTCCGCCGATACCGCCTACGTGGCCGTGGACCGGCACCGGCTCGACGACTACAAGCCATATATCTACCGCACCCACGACGGCGGCAAGACTTGGCTACCCATCGCCGATGGCATCCCCGACGGCAGCTTCGTGAACGCCGTGCGCGAGGACCCGCTCAAGCCGGGCCTGCTTTATGCCGGTACCGAACTCGGCATGTACGTATCGTTCGACGACGGCGGCCACTGGCAGCCTTTGCAGATGAACCTGCCCATCACCTCCATCCGCGACATGGAGATCCATCACGATGCCTGGAGCGACGACCTGGTGGTCGCCACCCACGGCCGCGCCTTCTGGGTGCTGGACGACCTGGCCTCGCTGCGCCAACTGGACGGTGTAGGCGACACGGCAGCGGCGCTGTTCAAACCCGACGTGGCGATGCGCATGCACCTGCCGTCCTTCACCGGCACGCCCATGCACAAGGACGAACCCAAGGCGCCGAACCCACCCCAGGGCGCGGTGCTGGACTACTGGCTGAAGGCCGACGCCCAGGCGCCGGTCACGCTGGACATCGTGGACGCCAAGGGCAAGGTGCTGCGGCATTTCTCCAGCGCCGACAAACAGACACCGCCTGACGTTACGAAGATCGATGCCACGCCGGAATGGTTCCCGGCGCCCACGCCGCTCCTGGCGGGGGCCGGCATGCACCGCTTCGTGTGGGATCTGCGCTACGCCGCTCCCGATGCGCTGGGCGGCGATGGCGTCTGGATCCTGCCGGGCGAGTACGCGGCGAAGCTCACGGTGGATGGTCAGACTTACAGCCAGCCACTCACGGTGAAGAACGATCCGCGAGTGAAGGCGACCCAGGCCGATCTCGCGAAGCAGCAGGCCCTGGCCTTCCAGGTGCAGGCAGAACGCGCGCGCTTCGCCGTGACGGTGCAGGAGGTGAGTGGCATCTTGAAGCAGTTGGCTGCCCTGCAGGCCAAGGTGCCGGTGGACCTGGCGACGCAGCTGCGCTCCTTCGAGATGGCCATCAGCGCGCAGACCGAGTTGCACGCGGTGCCGCCGGGTTACGGCCAGCCGGGCGGTGCTCCCGAGAAGCTGGGCAGCATGGCCTACGTGGAACATGCCCTGGAGGCGCTGCAGCCGGCGGTAGAGAATGCCGACGGCGCGCCGAGCCCTGACGCGGAGAAGGGGTTCCTGCTGCAGAAAGCCAATGCCGAGAAAGCCATGGCGGAGTGGCAGAAGCTCAAGGCCGCGCAGGAGCCCGCCTTGGACGCTGCCTTGCAGGCGGCAGGCCAACCGGCCTTGGGTAGCAAGTAGCGGCACGTTATCATCGGCGCGTGGACGACACCCAAGAACTCACGCCCGCCACTGCCCGCAAGATCACCGTCTGGCAGATGGTGTTCTTCGCCGGATTGCTGACCGCCAATGCGGTGAGCAACGTGTTCACCGCGCTCACGGACAATGCCCGTGGTGGAGTGATCCTGCCTTGGTGGAAGCCCGCCAGCTGGGAGTTCTCCAGCTCCAGTGTGATCTGGTTCCTGATATTCGCCGTGGCCTGGTGGTTGCAGCGTTTTCCCCTCACCCGCACGAGCTGGTGGCGCAGCCTGCCAGCCCACATCCTGTTCACTTTCCCCTATTCGCTGGTGCACGTGGGCGCCATGGTGGGCCTGCGCCAGCTGTTCTATCGCGCCATGGGCGAGAGCTATGATTTCGGCGCCTGGTGGCCGAACTGGCTCTATGAATACCGCAAGGACTTGGTGGGTTATCTCATCATCGTGATGGGCCTGATGGCCTTCCGGATCTATGGGCTTTGGCTGGACGCACGCCACGGCAGTGGCGCGCCGTCGCCTGCCGCACCGGAAGGCGGCACGCCGAAATTGGCGCGGCTGGTGGTGCGCAAACTCAACCGCGAGTTCATCCTCAGCATCAGCGACATCGACCGCATCGAAGCGGACGGCAACTACGTCACCGTGTACGTGAAGGGCGATTCCTACCCGCTGCGGGAGTCCCTGGTGACCCTGGAGAAGAAGCTGGATCAGAAGCATTTCGCCCGGGTCCATCGCGGCCACATCGTGAACATCGACCGTATCCGCGAGATCCAGCCCTGGGACCACGGTGACTACCGCATCGTGCTGAAGGATGGCAGTTTCGTTAATTTCTCGCGCCGGTATCGCAGTCGCTTGAATCACTTGTTCAACTGACCGGTTCGTCTCCGCAACAGCGCCGCTTGCCCCTAAAGGGCGCCGTTCGTCACAAGTCCCATGGTAAATGGCGGCCACGCCGCTAGAGTGAGACCATCTTCGAAGGGAGTCTCAGCCATGCGCAGCCTGATACCGGTCTTCCTGTTGTTAGCCTCCGGCGCCGCCCTGGCGGCCGCCCCCGATGCGGGCTGGCCCGCCTACGGCGGCAACGCCGAGGGCACCCGTTATTCGCCCCTTACCCAGATCACCCCCGGCAACGTGGATGACCTCAGGGTGGCCTGGGTCTTCCGCACCGGCGAACTGGGCCAGGGGGTGAAGGACTGGAAGCGCTCCGCCTTCGAGGCCACGCCCATCCTCTATGCCGGCACCCTCTACCTCACCACCTCCAGTACAGACGTGGTGGCGGTGGACGCGATCAGCGGCAGCCTGCGCTGGAAGCACGAGAGCCAGTCCCGCAAGGACCTGCACTACTCCGACGGCGTGTCCCGTGGCGTGTCCCTGTGGGTGGATGAGTCGAGTCCGGCGGATGCCGTCTGCCATGCCCGCATCTACGCGCCGACCCTGGATGGGCGTCTCTTGGCGCTGGACGCTGTCACCGGCAAGCCCTGCTCCGACTTCGGCGAACAGGGCGTGGTGAACCTCCTGAAGGATGTGGATTGGAAGGAGAACAAGGACAGCGAGTGGCGCGACTACCTCGTCACCTCGCCACCGGCCATCCTGGACGGCAAGGTCATCGTGGGATCCTCCATCGGCGACAACCGCGCGGTGGAAGAAGAGTTGGGGATCGTGCGCGCCTTCGATGCGAAGAGCGGCAAGCTCCTGTGGAGCTGGGACCCCATCCCCCGCGATGCCTCCAATCCGGTGTACAAGGAATGGAGCCCGGAGAGCGTGAAGACCGCCAGCGCCGCCAACGCCTGGGCGCCGCTCTCGGTGGACGCACAACGGCATCTGGTGTTCGTGCCCACCGGCTCCGCGAGCCCGGACTTCTTCGGTGGCGAGCGCCCCGGCAGCAACCGTTGGGCCAACTCCGTGGTGGCGCTGGACGGAGCCACCGGCAAGCTGGTGTGGGGCTATCAGTTGGTGCACCACGACCTCTGGGACTACGACGTCGCCTCGCAGCCTTCGTTGGTGGACCTCATCCATGACGGCAAGCACGTGGACGCGGTGATCCAGGCCACCAAGACGGGATTCCTCTACACCTTCGATCGCGCCACGGGCCAGCCGCTCTTCCCCATCACCGAGAAGCCGGTGCCCCAGGACGCAGTGCCGGGCGAGCAGCCCTCGGCGACGCAACCTTTCCCGGCGGCGCCGCCGGCCCTGGTGCGCCAGGACCCGGTGCAGCCGGACGAGGCCTTCGGCGTGGCCTTCTTCGATACCCGCGCCTGCCGTAAGCGCATCGAGAGCTACCGCTCCGAGGGTATCTTCCAGCCGCCGTCCACCAAGGACTCCATCATGCGGCCGGGTAACGCCGGCGGCTCCAACTGGGGCGGCATCGCTTTCGATCCGCAACGGCAGATCGCCGTGGCCAACACCATGAACCTGCCGTTCGTGGTGGCGCTCATCCCCCGCGACCAGCTGGAGCAGCAGGCGGACGACAAGCGATACGATGGCTGGGAGTTCGCGCGCCAGCGCGGCACGCCCTACGGCATGCGCCGCACCACCTTCAAGTCCAGCTTGGGGATTCCTTGCGTGGACCCGGCTTGGGGCACGCTCACCGGTGTCGACATGCAGCATGGCACCATCAAGTGGCAGATACCGTTGGGGGACACCCCGTATATCCACCGCAACTTAGGGATGCCGGGCTTGGGCGGACCCATCGTTACGGCTTCCGGCCTGGTGTTCATCGCGGCGAGCCTGGATGATCGCTTGCGCGCCTTCGATACCGCTACCGGCAAGATGCTCTGGGAAGTGAAGCTGCCTGCCGGCGGCCAGGCCACGCCCATGACCTACTCCATAGGCGGACGGCAGTATCTGGTGATCGCCGCTGGCGGCTACAAGGGCGACAGCACCCGTGGCGATTATGTGATTGCCTACGCACTGCCCCAGTAGTGCGGCGTCTAACATGCATGCGAAGCACGGACCCCGGCAGCCATGACCCATAAGACGACCTTACCCGCAGCGCTATTGCTGGCGCTGGGCGCAGCCCTGCCGGCGCACGCCGACGACAGCACGCAGTTGGGCACGCTCACGGTGACGGACACCCGCGTGCCGGTGCCCCTGGGGCAGCTCGCCGACAACACCACGCGCGTCGACAGCCAGACCCTCTCGCTCATCAGCGAGACCCATCCGGCCCAGGCGTTCAGCGTGGTGCCCGGCGCCTGGGTCACGGCCGGCGGCGGCCAGGAGAGCCTCATGGGCCTGCGCTCGCCGCTGTTCACGGGGCAAGGTGCCTGCGGCGCCTTCCTGATCCTGGAGGACGGCATCCCCATCCAGCCCGCCGGCTTCTGCAACGTGAACGCGCTGTTCGAACTCAACATCGAGCAAGCGGCGGCCATCGAGGTGATCCGCGGTCCCGGCTCGGTGCTCTACGGCGGCAATGCGCTGCACGGCATCGTGAACGTGCTCACCCGTGCGCCGGACAGCCTGCCGGTCGACGACGTGAGCCTGGAGGCAGGCCCACACGGCTACAAACGCGTCGAGACCAGTCTCGGCAGCTGGGACGGCGTGTCTGGTTTCCGGGTGAGCGCCAACGCCGCTCACGACGGCGGTTTCCGCGCCGATTCCGGTTACGACCAGCAGAAGCTGGATCTGCGCTACGACCGCAGCGAGGGCGACCTGAGCAGCGAGAGCCTGCTGGCCTTCACCAACCTGAACCAGGACACTGCCGGATACATATACGGCATCAGCGCCTACAAGGATGAGGCCCTGCGCGATTCCAATCCGACGCCCGGCGCCTACCGGGACGCCCAGAGTTGGCTCCTGGCCCAGCGCTGGCAGAAGAGCTTCGCCGACGGCGATGAACTGGACTTCACGCCTTATGCGCGGCGCAACACCCAGGCCTTCGTGCAGCACTACATCCCCGGTGAGCCGGTGGAAGACGACGCAGACAACAGCCTCGGCAGCCAACTCTCCTTACGTACCCACCTGGGTGCGGACACGCAGGTGGTCTATGGGCTGGACGGCGAGTACGCCCACGGCAGCATCCTGCAGTATCAGGTGCAGGCGCCGCTCACGTCGGGCCCGTTCGAGCGCCAGCAGGGCCTGCAGTACGACTACACGGCCGACAGCCGAACCCTCGCCGGTTACGTGGATCTGAACCACGCCTTCACGCCGCAGTGGATCTTCGACGGCGGCCTGCGCCTCGAGGGCGTGCACTACACCTATGTGAATTCCCTGCCGGCGGGCGATACCCAGGCGGACGGTTCGCCTTGTACCTTGGGGCCTTGCCTCTTCAACCGTCCGGCGGATCGCAGCGACCAGTTCACCAACCTCATGCCCAAGGCCGGCATCACTTGGGCTCCCACGCCCGACCAGAGCCTGTACGCCAAGTTGGGCCGCGGCGCGCGGGCGCCCCAGGCCTCCGAGTTGTATTCGCTGCAATCCGGCCAGCAAGTGGCGGACCTGCACTCGGAGACCCTGGACGACTACGAGATGGGCTGGCGCGGCGAGGCGGGCGCCCTGTCCTGGGACACCAGCGTCTACTACATGCTCAAGGAGAACTTCATCTTCCGTGACGAGGATGGCTTCAACGTCAACGACGGCCGCACCCGGCATCGCGGTGTGGAGTTCGCCGGTGCCTATGACTTCGATCCGCACTGGACCTTGCTGGTGGACGGCACCTATGCGGTGCATACCTACGCCTTCACGGCCCAGCTCTCCCCCACCGACACGATCGAATACGGCAACGACATGAAATACGCGCCGCGCAGCTTAGGCGCCGTGCGCCTGCGTTGGCAGCCCGCGACCGCCACCACGCTGGAGGCGGAGTACCAGCACGTGGGCGGGTATTTCCTGGACGAGTCGGACCAGCATCGTTACGGCGGCCACGACTTGGTGAACCTCTATGCGCGGCAAGACCTGGGAGACGGTTATACCCTGAGCTTCAAGGTCTTGAACGCGGCGGACGTGGCCTATGCGGAGCGGGCCGATTTCTCCTTCGGTAATTACCGCTATTTCCCGGGCGACGGACGCGAGTTCTTCGTAGGCATCGAGAAGGCCTGGTAAAGGAAAACGGGACCGCAAGGTCCCGTTTTCGTAGAAGCTCGTGTGAATTTACTTGTGCTTCTTGGGAGCCGGCGCGGACTGGGCTGCCTCTTCCCGGGCGATCAGGAACTGGATGCAGCGCATGATGTTGTCCGGCGACATCTGATAGCCGGCGCCGGTCATCCACTTGCCGTTCACGATCACCGAGGGCACGCCGCTGATGTTGTAGCGGGCGGCCAGCTGCTGGTCGCGCGAGAGCTGGGTCTGCACGCCGAAGGAATCCCAGGTGGCGTCGAAGTCCGCGGGCTTCACGCCGAACTTGCCGAAGAACGTGCGGATGGCGTCCTTGTCGGTGCGCAGGGCTTCGTTGTCGTCCACGTGGATGGCATTGAAGAAGGGTTCGCGGATCTTGTCGCCGACGCCGAGCAGGTCGGCGGTGACGGTGGCCTGGGCGTCCACGTAGAACTCGGAGTCCTTCATGGCCGCCGGGATGCGCTTGAAGACCACGTTCTTGGGCTTGGTCTTCTCCCACTGCACGATGAAGGGCTCCAGCGCGAAGCAGTGCGGGCAGCCGTACCAGTAGAACTCGATCACCTCGATCTGGCCCGGCTTCACGTCGGTGGCCTGGGCCGGCGTCACGGTCACGTAGTTCACGCCCTGGGTGAAGCTGGTCATGGCCTCCTCGGCGAGGGCCGTGCCGGAGAAGACCAACATCAGGGACAATAACCACCACTTCTTCATGTGCATACCTCGGTCGGGATGCGGCCGCGCCGCATCGTTCATTTGTTGGTCGTCTGTTCCTGCGCCACCAGGTAGCTCACGCAATCCATGACCTTGGTGGTCGGCATCACGTAGCCGGCGCCGGTCTTCCATTTGCCGTTCACGATGAGGGTCGGTACCCGTTCCACGCCGTAATTGGCGGCGAGCTTCTGGTATTCCGCGAGCTTGGCCTGCACCGCAGCGGAATCCCAGGTGGCATCGAAGTCGGCGGGTTTCACGCCGAACTTGGCGAAGAAGTCGCGCAGGGCGGCCTTGTCGGTACGCAGCGCCAGCTGGTGATCTTCATGGATGGCGTTGAAGAGGGGCTCGCGGATCTTGTCGCCGACGCCCAGTACCTCGGCCACAGCGGCGGCCTGGGCATCCACATAGAACTCGGAATCCGGCATGGCGGCGGGTATGCGCTTGAACACCACGTCCTTGGGCAGTTGCTTCTCCCAGATCTCCACGTAAGGTTCCAGGGCATTGCACACCGGGCAGCCGTACCAGTAGAACTCGATCACTTCCACCTGGCCCGGCTTGACGGAGGTGGCTTGGGCCGGCGTCACCGGCTCGTAGTTGATGCCTTTGAAGAAGTTGTCGGCCAGGGCCGGCAGGGACAGCGACAACAGCAGGGGCAGCGACAGCCAGAGCTTATTCATCCCGTGCCTCCTGGTGAGCGCAGCAGTCTTCACTTGGCAGCGGCCGGGAGCGAGGACTGCTCCTGCGCGATCAGGTAGTTGGCCACGTTCATGACCTGGGTGTAAGGCACGAGATCGCTGCCCGTCACCCACTTGCCGTTCACCACGATGGTGGGCACGCCGAAGATGGCCAGGCCATAGCGATCCGCCAGCACGTTGGACTGGGCGAGCTTGGCGTCGATGTCAGGCGAGCTCCACAGGCTCTCGAACTTCTTGGGGTCCACGCCGAAGGCCTTCACGTAGAAGCGCTCGAAGTCCGCCTCGGTCTGGAGGTTGTCCTTGTTCTGGTGGATCTCGTCGAAGGTGGCTTTGTGGGACTTGGGCAGGATGCCGAGAGCCTCGGCCACGTAGTAGGCGCGCGCGCCGCTCTCCCATTCCGGCTGCAGCACCGCCGGCACCCGCACCAAGACCACGTTGGCGGGTTTGGTCTTCTCCCAGGCTTCCAGGAAGGGCTCGAAGGCGTTGCAGTGAGGGCAGCCGTACCAGAAGAAGTCGATGACCTCGATCTGGCCGGGTCGGGTGGATACCGGCTGGGCCGGCAACACCACCTGGTATTGCACGCCCTGCTTGTAGGGGGCGGCGGCAGGCGCGGGGGTGTCGGCTGCCTGAGCGAGGCCGGCCAGGGACAGGAGCGTCAGGGCCATCAAGGGCAGGGATCTCATGCCGACCTCGTCGAAGGGGATGGGGTGTTAACGCGCGGCGGTTGCCGCGCGTGCACCGACACTATCACTGGGCGCGGTGCAGGCCCTCGATGTAGCTCGCCACCGCCTGCATCTCCGCCGGGGTGAGGCGGGAAGCGATGGTCTCCATCATCTTGTTCGGGTCGGTGCTGCGGCTGCCGTTGGCGTAGTTCTGCAGCTGCGCCACCACGTAGGCGGCGTGCTGGCCGCCCAGGGCGGGCACCTTCATGGCGGCGTTACCGGCCCCGTCGGGGCTGTGGCAGGCCTCGCAAGCGGGCACGCTGGAGGCTGCGTTGCCGTTGCGATAGAGCGACTCACCCTGCTTCACCTGGCCCGCGGCGGCCTCGCCGGTGGCGACGGTCTGGCTGGCGAAGTAGGCGGCCAGGTCCTGGATGTCCTGGTCCGAGAGCTTCTGCGCCTGGGGCTGCATGATGGGGTTCTGGCGCTTGCCGGCCTTGAAGTCGCCCAGTTGCTCGGCGATGTAGCTGGCGTTCTGGCCGGCCAGCTTGGGGTACGTGGCGACCATGCTGTTGCCGCTCGGACCGTGGCAGGCGAAGCAAACCGTGGCCTTGCTGGAGCCGGCGTTGGCATCGCCATCAGCCTGGACCTGCAGGGCGGCCGCGGAGGCGGTGAGGGCCAGGACGAGCATCAGGGACTTCTTCATGGGCACGCCTTTCTATGCTTTGGGATGCGGAAATAACCGGCCACGGCCGGCCGCGCGGGAGCCCAGGATTTTACACTAGGCCCGACACCCCCCTCTAGCCGAAGGCCCCCGATGCATCTGGACTTACGCCATACCCGTTTCCTCCTGAGCGGCGCCGCCCTCCGGGACCTGCCGGCGGACACCGGCCATGAGGTGGCCTTCGCCGGGCGCTCCAATGCCGGCAAATCCAGCGCCTTGAACGCCATCACCGGGGTCGGGGGGCTGGCCCGGGTCAGCAAGACCCCTGGCCGCACCCGTCTGCTGAACCTGTTCGAGGTGGCACCCGGCATGCGGCTCATGGACCTGCCGGGCTATGGCTACGCCAAGGTGCCGGAGGCCGAGCGGCTGAAATGGGGAGAGTTGCTGGATGCTTATTTCGGCTCACGCCAGTCGCTC
>Ga0265338_10006170_pt1 | contig 15370 bp, 14 predicted proteins | sample 42126metaG_FD_193579 | JGI IMG/M metagenome (GOLD analysis project Ga0265338, IMG submission 193579) | Rhizosphere microbial communities from Carex aquatilis grown in University of Washington, Seatle, WA, United States - 4-21-26 metaG | ecosystem: Host-associated > Plants > Roots > Rhizosphere... | reverse complement strand
GGCCTCGGTTCACCCCCACGTGCGTGGGGACGGCGGCGAAGAAGCCGCGCAAGAAAGCCCCGCTTCAGCGGTTCACCCCCACGTGCGTGGGGACGGCGTGGCTTTGATATGATCGTGGAGACGCCATTGCGGTTCACCCCCACGTGCGTGGGGACGGCGCGCATCGACGCGGTGTCGATCGTGAAGCTCGACGGTTCACCCCCACGTGCGTGGGGACGGCAACAGACGATCCGATGGGACGAACACCGAAGACGGTTCACCCCCACGTGCGTGGGGACGGCGGGCGGCGAGGTCGGGCGCGTGCGCGTGCTGGCGGTTCACCCCCACGTGCGTGGGGACGGCGCCACATCCGTTGCGCCAGCGACGCCGGCTCTCGGTTCACCCCCACGTGCGTGGGGACGGCGCCGACGAGCTTACCGGCGCGCTCGAGTCGGCCGGTTCACCCCCACGTGCGTGGGGACGGCGTGTCACGCCAGTTGACTGCAAGACCGACGCCGCGGTTCACCCCCACGTGCGTGGGGACGGCGTGCCCGTCGCCGTCATGACGAGGGTGCGAGTCGGTTCACCCCCACGTGCGTGGGGACGGCGCGACGACGCCGGCGACGGCGAGGCCCGCCCACGGTTCACCCCCACGTGCGTGTGGACGGCGTTCCTCTCCGAGCCCCTGCCATGACCAGGTAACGGTTCACCCCCACGTGCGTGGGGACGGCGTCGTAGTAGCGCTTGCGGAAGGCCTCGATCACGGTTCACCCCCACGTGCGTGGGGACGGCGGGGTCGAGGCACGCCCAGCTGCCGAACCGAGTCGGTTCACCCCCACGTGCGTGGGGACGGCGGCCATGGTCATGGCGACGTGTGGGTCGCGGAGCGGTTCACCCCCACGTGCGTGGGGACGGCGTACGGCGTGGCGGTGACGGTCATCCCGGCGCGCGGTTCACCCCCACGTGCGTGGGGACGGCGCGACAAGACGCCGCATCGAATCGTCATGAATCGGTTCACCCCCACGTGCGTGGGGACGGCGGGGCCGGCGGCCGCCTGCGCTCGCTCGCGTTCGGTTCACCCCCACGTGCGTGGGGACGGCGTTCTCACACCGCCACTTCGCGCGGCGGAACACCGGTTCACCCCCACGTGCGTGGGGACGGCCCACTCGTCGTGTTCGATGACTCGCCGCTGTTCGGTTCACCCCCACGTGCGTGGGGACGGCGCGGTCAAGGTGCTTGGCTGGACACTCGTCCTCGGTTCACCCCCACGTGCGTGGGGACGGCGCGTCGCTTATCCCATTGTCCTCGCTTGTCTTCCGGTTCACCCCCACGTGCGTGGGGACGGCCCCATCGGCGCGCACCATCGCCGCGCAGAACGTCGGTTCACCCCCACGTGCGTGGGGACGGCTCTTGGATATCACAGAGAAAAACCCGATTCACCCTCGGGTATGTGTTCTCTTTAGTTGTCAGAGAGCTCGGGCGACGCTCTCCAACGACGGCGTTTCCAACGCGTGTTCACTTGCGTTGATCCTCCGATGGAGACTTTCCAGGCATCGTCTTCTCGCCCCGGCGCAGCAGAAGGAGTCCGTCGAAGTCTGCAATTTGGCGGCTGCCGGAGCCGGCGGCGCGCATCGTGAAGCCTTGCTCGCCGGGCATGTTGTGAAGCAGCAGAACCGCGCTCGTCAGCTTGCGCCGTTTGACGACCAGGCGCTCCCATATTGCGTCCCGAACTCGCGCGCTGAGGGTACCTACGAACACGCCTGGATGAATCTCCAACATCCACCGCGTGAGGTGCCCACGGATGCTAGGCGGAACGCGCTCGGCCACGATGACGGTCAAAAGGGAATGCCTTCTTCGTCATCTACGGGCGGCGCAGACGGCATACCGTCCGCCCCATTTAGATGATCAGCATAGTTCTGCCCCCCTGGCAGATCATTGCCCTCGGGGTTCCACAGCCCGGTCACCGAATCACCGGAGGTCTCTGTCTTACTCATGTCCGTGACCTGCACCCGGTCGGGCTTCAACCCGAGCGACGTCTGAATGTCCGGGACAATTCGGTCGAGGAGTTTCGCTTCCCAGAGTCGTTGCCGGCACAACTTGCGAACGCGGGCTTCGACGCCAGTGTTCCACCCGTCCCGGGCCGCTTCGAAGGCCACGGGCACCGTCACGTCGCATTTGTAGAGATCCGCAACGTCGTAGACGAAGGACAAGACCTTCCCGGTGTGGATGAATCCAAGGCCCGCGGAAAACCCAGTCGCGACGATCGCGGCGTGACATAAACCGTACAAACAAGCATTCGCCGTCGAGAGCGCACGATTGACCGGATCGGCGGCGCCCCAGTCTCCCCGCTTGTATGTGCGCCCGCTCCATTTCACTCCGGTCTCCCGTCCCATGCGTGCGTACATCTCCCTGACCCGAACTCCTTCCATTCCGCGTAGCTGCTCCAGGGTAAGGTCGGCCCGCAACTCTTCGGGAAAGCGCATGCGATAGAGACGCTTGACCACCTCCATATGTCGGGTCGGATCTGCCCAGGCAGTTGCTTGAGCCATCAGGTTGGCTGCTCGATGGGTCTCGCCGCTTCCGGCGGCATAGCAACGCACGCTGCCTTCGCCACACCAAACCACGCTGCAGCCGTTGTCGGCGAGCGCTAACATCGCCGCGTGGGTGATGATCGAGCCGGGGCCCAACATCAATACTGAAAGCGCCGCCACCGGCACCGCCACTCGCCCGCGCTCATCCCAGAGCAAGATCGCGTGCTGGTCTTGCTCGATGCGGACGCGATCTACGTAAAGGAACGAAAGGCCGTCGCGAAACCGAGGAAGCACGTGCAGGTCCCGCATCTGTCACTCCTTTTGCGCACGGCTCAACGACAACAATCCGAACCCGAACGCCTTGGCCGGCCCAATGCCGGTCTCGACGGCGTGGCGGAAGAGTAACGGATCTTTCACCTCGAGTACGCCGTCGAAAAGTACGCCAGCCAGACGTACCTCTCGGCCTCGTGCTTGCAGTTCACGGACGCGGACGTCGGCAAAAGCGAATCCCGCAACGTTGGCGTGCCGTCTGAGCCAGTCAAGACGGGCGTCGTCCCCCCGCACTGGTACTCGCTGACCATGAACCCGCTTCCCATCAGGGCCGCTCTTCGTTCCGATCTTTCTCGTGGTGTTGGCCTTGAGGCGGAACAGGAGGCGATCACCGGCACGGATAGCCTTTCGTTCCTCGTCGACGTTCCGGATCGACGGGTTATCGGTGATACCGGAGAAGGCCAGTTCAGGATCCTGGCTGAGGTCGATCAGATAGCGGGGAGGAAGACTCGCCGCGTCGGGCTTCGATAGGCTCTGGACGAGAAGCATTATTTGCCCCCCCGAACCTTCATCGAGCCGGTGCAGCACAGCGTGGGCCTTGCGAGCTTCCGGTCCAGTGTCCTTTGGGAAAAGGCGCATGACCGTCTTGTGAAGGCCTTCGGGATTGGCGACATCGAATCGAACGTTTCGTTCGGCTGGGTTTAGGAAAAGACGCGCAAGGTACATGGGGCCTCAAATGAGATCGTTCGTAATCCATGAGTCGATGGGGGTCGCAGAGTCCGACGGCGTGCCCTGTCGTACGTGCACCACGAAACGCTCGCGAAATTGGCGGGGCAAAGGGCCAGCGAGGTCATCTCGCAGGGGCAACCGTCGAAGACGACGTGGGTGATCATCGATGTCGAGATAGAAATCGATGTTGTCATCAAGATGTCGTGAAGCGGCAAGCTGTTTGATGAGATCATCAGGGCCACGCGGGAGCGACTCGAATAGTTCGAGCGGATCAACCCCTGTCACCTCGGGAGCGAGAAGCAGGGGGCTTGAGGGTACGCATGTACGTCGCCCGAGAAATGGCGCGAACACGGGCCCGCACAAGGCACTGCGGATCTCGTCGATGGAGTTGGTCGACCCCGGCACCACGACCGCGACAAAAGAGGCATCGCAAAGGTAGGTGCGCTTGCTCTGGATCGTCTGCCGGGTCGTACTCGCATTGGGGTTGTCCTGAATCGTCTGATCGTCGACGAGCGGTGTTCCTGGGGTATCGACCCGAACGTGGACGCGCGTTCCATCGGCTACCGCCAGGAGTCTTTCGTTGTCGCTCCGCGGAATACCCATGCAGGCCGCGACGAGGCCAAGTACGCCGCTTCGGGTGGGGAAGGGGAGGGTTGGTCGGTCATCACCGATGACTGGGCCGCCCCAAGCCTGCAGCGGACCATGTAAGCGGAGTGCGACGCCTCGAAGCGTGCTCACGGTTGGGCCTGTGCCGGAAGCGCATCAAGTGCTAGCGCAAGCTTCTCGGCGAGCTCGGCGATGGTCTTGACGGCGACCCCTTGGATAGCCGTGGCTCCAGGGCGTTCGACGTCGCGCAGGCACAAGACGAATCGGGCGGCAGCGTCCTTGTTGCGGCCGTAGGCGGCTTCAATACGGTCGCGATGATCGGTAAGGCGGGCAATCGAAGCCGCCATGACATCTCCTTCGGCTTCTCGTGACGCGACCGGCTTGGTGAACGCGTTCGCAAAGCTGAGAGGAGCCCCGCGCCGAACGACCACCTCGACGTACTCCGCCGGGGTGTGTGGCGCAGTCCCGGTGTTCTTACCCTTTGGGGTAGCTTCGGCGATTGCCCTGACAAGAGCGGGAAGGCTCTTGCGCGCGAGAACGCGGGCCTCTTTGTCTGGCTGGCGGCCTTTGGCACCGCGTGCTCCAAGATTCTGCTCAAGCTGTCCCAGATCGCAGCAGGCGTAGAGATAGAGAACTGAGCTCGCGTACTCGCTCTCTCCCAGATGCCCGGCGCCGGTCGTGTCGCCGAGGTCGTCGACCGCAGTGAAGTAGTCGTATTCGATCTCGACCTTTTGGGTCCCCAGCGCATGGGCAACCTGGAGTGCGCCGTCCACCGTGTCGAACTCACCGCTGGTAACGAAGCGGCCGAATAGACCGACGTCGACCGCATTCTTGGACGTGTGGGTCTCGAGATGGGCCTGTAGCTCGCCGCGAAGCTTCTCGACGGCTTTGTTGTCGATCTTCTTCTTGCTGAAGACCTTCGCGAGGGCCTCTGTCTTTTCACGTGCGAAGCCGACGACTGCTTCGATCTCTTGCCGGCTCAGGAAGAGCAGATGAGCCGTTCTGGGACTCGCCGCGTCGTCTGCTTCAGCGTTCTGTGCTAGTGACGCTGCACCGGCCTCATCCTCCCCGTCATCCTCCGCCTTCTCCTTCGCCTTCTTCTTGCCGAGCGATGAGAGGAGTGCCACGAGTCCCTCGCCAGACGACTTCTCGAACGTATCGCCCAACGCCTTCAAGACCTCTCCCGGAAGACGATCCGTGCGAATGCCGAGCTCACCATCCGCAAAACCGCCGCGAAAGTGCTCCGACATCCGCCAGGTACGCTTCAAACACTGGCTCGAGATCCTAAGACGGCGTGCTCCACCGAACACTGCCGTCTTTGGCGTGCCCAGATCGTCCCGGTTCAGGTTGCTCGGGGGGAATGACCGCAGCGCGTGCATTTCGATGAAAGTCGTCATGGTCGGTCCTTTGAGTCAGGCGTTGATGATGTGGACGGTGCGGTAGGATGTGACGTCGTGGGCGCGTAGAAGTCCTGTGCCCAACGCCGGCGGATCGCGCCGCTCTCGGAAAAGAACCAAAGGATGTCGACTCCGAGGATCCCCCAGTCGACGGGATTCCCATCGGCACAGGCAAGACGCAGGATGCCTCTCAGCCGGTGATCAAGATCATCCCGATCGCGGCTGTCGAGCAGTCGGCGAAACCGGAGAGCAGCCCCGTCGCTGTCGCCGAGTTGGCGATTGAGGAAGCGGCCGAAAGAGAAACCCTCCTTCACGTGCTGTTTCGCAAGGGGAAAATGGAGCACCACGTGAGGAAGGTGGACCTGCCGGCGGGCGAGCGGACTGCCGATGCGCCAGTAAATTCCCTCGATCGCGACCTCGTCGGCAGTTCGACATCGCCGGAGGGTTGCGACGTCTCCGCGGGGAAGCTTGTCGTAGCGGGCTCGCGCAGCTCGAAGGTCGGTGGACAGCTCAGCGACGAGACTCATTGTCGGCGTTTCACTCACGGAGTCACCTCGATGGGTTGGGTTGCAGCGGCGACAGGGGCCGGCTTTTGCCAAAGGGCCTTCAGAAGAGAGCGCCGTGCCTTCGCCACGCGTTCCTGCTTGCGGGGATCAAACTCGGAGAGCGCGGCGTGCGCGTTGAAGAGCGAGATAGCTGTCCTGCGCAGCGAGTTGAGCACCAAAGTGCGTGATTGCTGAAGCTGCGCCCATTCAGCGTCGGTTTCCCCGTCAGCATTGACTACCTCCGCCAGCCAATCCAGGAACGGGGCCTCGCTCGTGGTCCAAAAGGAAGATTGTGCGTCGGCCAGTGCCAGTCCGCCAAGCTTGCGATCGTCATGGGCACGAGTCAGTGCCTTCGTCAACGCGTACGCGATCTCTTCCGTCTCAGCAGTCAGTGCGCGCACCAGAGCGAGATGCTCACCGTTGTCCACGAGACCGGTGCTCAAGGGGAATGCTTCGAAAAAACGCCGCTTCACATTTGCCTTGTTTCTCTCGAAGTCGAGAACGATAAGACGCAAAGTTCTATGTCTGATGTTTAGATCTTTCCACTGCCCAAGGACCGGCGCTGGACCCTCAAGTTGGTGCGCAATCGTGACCTTCCGCGTAGAGAGCGGGGCCAAGAGTTGAGCCAGTCCGGTCCATGCTGGACGGCGGGTGTTGAGCCGAACAGCCGCGATGCCTTTCCACTTCATGACCATTGGCGCACAAGGATGTATCCAAACGTCCTCGCCCTTCGTCGGCTTTTCAGTTAGATCCGACTTCGGAAAGAACCGAGAGAGACGGACCAACGTGCCGAAGCGACCGGAGAAGGAGCATGTGCCCAGTCCGGCGGGAATCAGCCAAATGCCCCGGGGTTGAAAGAACAGTCCCTCGACGAGCCCAATGGACGCCCGGGGTCTGGCCGCGCGCCTTGCGTTCGACCAGCTGCGCTCTCCGTCCGGCGCGTATTTCCCTTCGACCCGGTCGCCTGTGAGCGTGTTCGCCCATGCCGTACCCCTAACCGAACCGGCGTCGATCATCGTGAAAGCCCCGGGTTGATCACAGAGTCCCACGATGTGTCCGCGTCCACCCTGTCCGGCGTAGGCTTGTTCGGCGAAAAGGGCTACCAGGGCGATTGGGAGCGATATCGCATCAACGCGCACCGCGGGTGGATAGAGGTCGGCTGGGCCAAATACAAATGGGGTGGCTCCTTTGTTTTCTGGAGGATTGTTCGGGGGAACAATTTGAAGAAAGGGCTCTTTCCCAAAGAGATCGAAGTCTCGCAGAACGGAAGACGTCCGCGCGTCCACGTCCGTTCGGGTCAGGGGAATCTCAAGTCGCAGCTTGAGTTCCCGCTTGTCTTTCGCGGGGAACAGAGCTTGCACGAGCGCGCTCAGGAGCAAGCGTGCGTAGACGCGGAAATCGTCGCGCGGATAGTCGAGATCCCTCCCGTCCTTCTCGCCGCAAAGGACCTCTACGGGCGATGCCCAAGTAGTAGAGCCATCGTCCTGGATGAGCGGTAGCCACGCATCAGTCAGCGCATTGAACTGAAGGTCGGAGGTCGATTCGTTCATCGCTGCTGCTCCTCGTCCCTTTCGGTGGGCATCAGTAGACCCAGGGTCTTCGTATACAGGACGCGACGGCGGCGACCGCCCATCCGCAACCATCCTTTGTAGGCATCCCCGTCGTGTTTCAGCGGTAGGGGGACGATCCGATGGCCGAGACCGCTATCTTTTGCGAAGCGCGTGAAGCGTGTCTTCCAGCGATCCCACGCGGGGTTCGCATCCAAAAGTGTTCCCTCAACACCGCTGCGCGCCGGAAGAGAAAGCGTCTGGTCGATCAGATCGCTCGCCAGACGCCATGCGGTCGAGGATTCGGCGTCGATCTGCCAGATCGCGTCTTCCTTGGCTGCATCCAAGGACCGGGCCTCCATGCCGTCCCACAGAAACGGCAAGATGGTGGCCGAAGAGCCGTCGCGCGTGAAGGCTTGGATCGCGTCCTCGTCGTCATCCAGGGCGCTTCCTCCTTCCGGATCCGCCGTCGTCGGCGGGATACAGCAGTGCTTGGCCTTCGTGCGCTTGGCCTTCAGGACGTCCTCACGTTTCTGCTCGGCCGCCGCCAGCATTGGTCCACCCAAGGGCAGAAGCGCGGCTCGAGATACCGGATGGTACGACTCCTCAATCATGGGGCGAATGTCGCCCGGCAGATCGAGCGTCGCGCGCGAACGCAGCGCGCGGTTCGCGATCCATAGGGTACCTACATCGTAGACGTATTGCGACGGACCGAACCGCAACGCTTCCGCGTCCCCGTCGGAGGGGCCGTGCACCACGACGCGAGGTTGTTCGAAGCCAGCAGGCCGCGGACGTTGGTGCCGGTGAAGCCGGCCGGCGCGCTGAAAGAGGAGATCAATAGGGGCCAGGTCCGTGTGAAGCTCGTCGAAGTCCAGGTCAAGGCTCTGTTCGACGACCTGAGTGGCGACAAGCACGCGCCCACCGAGAGGGGCATCCTTTCCAAACCTCTTGAGAACGGCCTGTTCGATCCCCGATCGATCGCAGCCTCGGAACCGCGCGTGGAAGAGTAGATGTTCGGTGAATCCGGCGCTCGCGGCGACGGCCCGGTACGCGCGCTGAGCTTCTCGAACGGTATTGCGGATCCAGACGACACGCGCTCCCGCCCTTGCAGCGGAAACAAGGCGCTGGGCGATACGCTCGACGTAGACGCTATCTGCCACGTCTCGAGTGGCTCGTTCCAGCGTCAGCGCACGGGATGGTCTGACCTCCTCGACCGGAGGGGACAGGGTCACGGTGTTCGACGTGGCCAGCGAGCCTGTTGACTGGATCGTGACGCTCACGAGGGGATACGGGCGCGCGCGAGCGGCCGCGAGGTCATCTTGATCACCCGAGACGTCGGAGGCGTCGCCGGCCCAGGCACGGGACAGCGCCGCCCGCCGTTCGCTCGGGAGGGTTGCGGACAAGAGGATCACCGGGACTCCCAGCGCTCCAAGCCAAGCCAGGAGGTGCTCGAGAAGGACTTCCATATACGCGTCGTAAGCGTGCACTTCGTCAACGATCACGACGTTGCGTGAGAGCCCAAACATCCGAACGAACTGGTGCCGCACTACGAGCGCCGCCTGGAGGGCCTGGTCGATCGTCCCCACGCCGATCTGCGCCAAGAGAATTCGCTTTCTGTTGAGGAGCCAACGGGCACACATGACCGACGCCTCGGGGGCATCGGAATCCAGCTCGCGCACTCTGCCGTCGACGAGGCTCTGAAAGCGCGGCTCACGTCGCGCGCGGCCGTGGGCGAGTGCGAGTTGCACCTGGGTGTTCGGGAACAGGCGGAGCACCCACTCCTCGACGCGAGCGAACATCGCGTTTGAAGTCGCCATCGTGGGCAGTGCAATCGTGATCCCGTCCACAGCGCCCCCGCCGAGATAGCGTGCCGCCATCGAAAGCGCCGCCTCGGTCTTTCCCTTGCCCATTTCAGCTTCGACAATGACGAGAGCCGGTGCATTCAGAGGCAAGGACTCAGTAAGGACTTGTACGTCCCTCGGGATGTAGCCAGGAAAGAGCTCGCCGAAGCCCCGGCGGCTCGATGACGACCGGAGCAACCCGGCGTTTTCGCACGCTCGCAGACCACTCTTGCGGGCATCCGTCCAGTATTCGTTGAGGTCGTGAGGAACGGGTCTGTAGGGGAAGTATTCGACGTTGGATCCCACCCAGTCTGCGATGGCGCAGAGCCCGCCGAGTCGCTGGACCGTCGCGCCATTTATGGCATCGGGCCACGGAAAGGTTGCCCCTTGAGCGGCAAAGAAATCGAGGATCAAGTCGACGAACAGGCGGCGAGCCGTCTCGTCTTCGCGTCGCAGTGATGGCTGGATAGAACTGCGGCTAGGGCTCGGCTCGTCCTCCAAGGGGAAAGTACCGTGATGACCACAAACCGCTCGGAGCAATGGCATTGCCGCCGGTCCCAATCGTGTTTCGACCATTGCGGCCACGACGTCGTCGTGTTCAATCTGCCGAAATCCCTCCGTTCCGTGGTCATAGGGCATTCTGGGTGTGGCAGCAGATTCCGGCCGAATTGCGTCGGCGACGATCGCGGCCTTGCGTTGAAAGCGCGTGTCCAGCTTTCCAACATCGTGCAGGGCACAGATCGAAGCGAACGTGAGAGCGACGGCCTTTTCGTCGATCCCGGAGCTTCGAGAGAATTGAGCCCGCAACACCGGGTTCTGCTCCACAAGAATGAATGCGCAGGCGGCAACGTCCAGGGAATGACCGAGCACCGTATGGTGGTCGAGCCCCGCTCCTACCACTGCGGGATCTGCCTTGCCCCAGTACCGCGCGAAGAGCTCGCTGGTCGGAGCCGAATTCAACACGTGCCTCTGCTCATGGGCCACACCACCGCCTACTTTTGTCCTTCCGCACTCACGGGGCTGCTATCGGAGGATGCGGTGCCCCGTTGAGGTGAACCCTGAGCCGCGTCGCTAGCCGCAACAACAATCCGAGCACACGCGGTCGCATCAGACCCGGGATCATGGTGCACAAGCGGAATGCCGAGACGCTTGCAGAGCGAGCGCAAGTCCACCCGCGTCGGATCCCAGATCCGTCGTGCGAGACGCACGGTACATACGAACGGGAGCGCTGGGGGGACGAGCCCGGCGTGTTCGCACGACGTTTCGAGAACCCCCCGATCGAACTCCGCGTTGTGAGCTGCCACAAACGCAGCCCCTTCGAGGAGGGGCAACAGCTTCGGCCACGCCGAGCCAAATACCTCGGCATGATGGACGTCACGGCGCCGGATACCGTGAACCCAGGTGAACAGGAAAGGCCCGGGCGGGGGCTTGATGAGTAGACCGCGCGCTTGCTCCGGCTCACCAGCCTTGACGCGTACCACGGAGACCGCGCATGCGCTGGTCGAGCGAAGGTTTGCCGTCTCGAAGTCGATGGCGACGAAGAGTGACGGCAGCCAGCCGGCCGCAATACGTTCAATAAAGGTGTCCTCCGAGGAGGGTCCACACGCGACGTGGGGGCGTGAGGTGCCAAAACCGAATGTGTCCACGAGAGCAAGTTAGCCCCGGCCGTTGTCAGCCCGGGACAACACATTTCTCTTGGGCGGTTTTCGACCGGCCGGCCGGCTCCCGCCTTCCCCTTCGCCAAGGGCCGGAGCTGTTGCATGAGCTCCATACCTTGCGGCCGCGGCGGCAAGTCGCTCCGCAACGATCTGCCGCAACGCCGCAGGCGCCAGCACCTCCGCTGCTCCACCGTACCCCATGATCCACCGCTCGATCTCCGCCAGTCCCGCGACCTCCAACGTGAGCACGATCCCGCCGCCATCAGCGCCACCTTCGTCAGTCGCTTGCTCCTCGATCCGTTGGCCAGCGCCCCACGTCCGCTCTCGGATCTCATCTGCGACCTCTCGGAAGAAGCGGACGCGCACGGTCTCGACGTGCTCCGCGCGCCAAACCCGAAAGGCGCCGCGCAGCGCCGCCTTGGATCGCGTCTCTCTCCTTGTTGCGAACGTCTCGTCGGTCAGGGTCGCGGCAATGAAGCGGTGCAACGCGAATACGCGCACGTCCTGGCGCAGCCGACACCAGGCGATCACATACAACGACTCGAGCCCCGGATCCCAGTAGAGCTCGCCCGGCTCGATCACGCGCGCCGTGGTCTGCCCGGTCGAAATCGCTCGGTATCGACAGTTGACCGCGAGATGATCCCGGGCAGCTCGATCGAAGGTCGCGATGGTCTTGTCATGCGCCCGGTAGTCGACGCCTACGGGCGATCGTACGGCGAACCATGGTTCGCGAGTGACGGGCATCAGCGCTCCCTGACCACCGCCTGTCGCGGTCAGCTTCATCCACAGGCGATCCAGGGGACGGCCAAGCGCCGTCGTGCGCCAACTTTCGGCCAGCGCCCGCATCGCGTACAGCGCGAGAATTTCGTCCGGCTCGATACCGGGTAGTTGCTGGGCATTCCACCCGTCGGTCATCCGGAGGCGGCCATCTTCTCTCTCGATGGGAAATCCCGCGCGCTCCAGGGCATCGACGTCGCGGTAGACCGTGCGCCAAGGCCATCCGTGTCGTTCCGCCAGAGCCTTCAGGGACACGCCTCGACGGCTCTGTGATAGCGCGCGTGCGACGGTCAAAATGCGGACGATTTGATCGTTGCGCGGCACGAGTGTAGTCCCTTGCCGAGCCCGCCCCCCCCGCGGAACCGACGTCGAAAACACGATACACCAGGGGTCGGGGTGTCGGCTACGGCACGAGTTCGAGCGTCCGCAGCCAACTGAATTGCGCCCCTCCCGCGCGGCACGCGCGCTCATTCACGGGAGGTGCGCTCATGGCTTCGGTCTCGAGCGCCTCTCTTCTTTTTGACCATCTTGCCCTTCGCCCCGACCCCATGCTACATCGCGCTCCGAGGGAGGTGGATCATGGGAGAGATGATTCGTAGGACAGCGGCGGCCGAGGACATTATCGCGGATGTTCGGGCGACGCTGACGAGTGCGGTTGCGAAGGGTGGCGTCTGGCAGGAGCTGGCAGAGCAGGGGTTGGCCGGAGTCGTGGCGCTGGTCGACAACGTGGAGGCCCGCCTCGAGAAGGCGGAGGCGGCATTGCAGCCCCTGCTCGCGGCGATCGACGCGAAGAACGACGAGGCAGATGCCTTGCTCGGTCGTGTCTCGGACGAGATATGGAACGAGGTTGGGCGTCCCGCGGCGGATCCGGCCTTGTCGGTCTTGTTCCCGGGAGGCATCGCGTACTACGCGGATGCCAGCGTGGAGAAACAACCCGGACGGATGGATCTCCTGGCCGAGCTATTGGAATCGCGCATTCACCCCAGGCTTTCGCCGGCTCAGGTGAAGGCGCACGCGGCGGAGATCCGCGCGGCGGCGAAACAGCTGCGCGCGGCGGTCGACGCGCTCGCTGGGCCAAACGAGCGGGTCGATCTCCTCCAGCGCGTGCGGCGTGCTCTGGCGTCGGTGGCGCATGCTGACCTAACCAGCCTCAAGCGCCTGTACAAGAACGCGCATTTCTCCGAGGCGGACATCCACGCGGTGATTCCCGATCGGCCGGCGTCAGCGCGAAGGTCCGGTTCCGCAGCGGGTGTCTCGCCGTCGCCACCGTCGCCGCCGTCGCTCTCGACGTCTTGATCGCTTGCGAGCGCGTGATCGCGATTTGCCACGTTCACGCGCATGTCGGCGACGAAACCCGCGCTCGCGCGGCGATCTCCGCATGTGTCGGAGTGCCGTTCGAGCGCGGGTTTGGCCATTTACACAGCCGTAAACGCAGCACTCCGGGGCTCACCGGCGCATTTACAGAGGCGTAGGCCGGCGGGTCCAGCTTACGCCGCGCGATTTCCGGTGCTGTCGACCGGAGGAAACCACCCTGTCCGCTCGCGCATCGGAGTCGTAAAGCTCGATCTCCGCCGGCAGTTGTCGCATCGGCAGGTGTGCCGCTCGCCGTTCCCTGTTGTCCCCGCCCGCCGACGTCTCCGGAAGTCAGGAGATCTCCACGCAATCGGGAATGTTCTTCAAGCTACCCGCTCTGCAACGCCAGCTCGTTCGCGAGCTGGAGCGACTCGAACGTGCCGGCGTCGGTCCACCAGCCGGGCAGGGTGTCGAAGGTGAGATCGCCGCGCGCGATATAGGCGTTGTTGACGTCGGTGATCTCGAGCTCGCCGCGCGCCGACGGCTTGAGGCCGGCGATCACCTGGAACACCGCCTCGTCGTAGAAATAGATGCCGGTCACGGCCAGGCTGCTCGGCGGATCCTTCGGCTTCTCGAGGATGCGCACCACGCGGCCGCCCTCGGTGACGGCGACGCCGTAGCGTCCGGGGTCGGGCACTTCCTTGACCAGGATCTTCGCGCCGCTCTTCTGCGCGCGGAACGAATCGGCGAAGCCGGCGATGGAACCAGCGAAGATGTTGTCGCCCAGGATCACCGCCAGCCGCCCGCCGCGCCCGAAGCGCTGCGCCAGGCCCAGCGCCTGCGCGATACCGCCGGCCTGGTCCTGCACGCGATAGGTGAACTCGCAGCCGAAGTCAGTGCCGCTGCCCAGCAGGCCGACGACGTCGCCCATGTGCTCGGTGCCGGTGACGATCAGGATCTCGCGGATGCGCGCCTCGCAGAGCTTGCGCACCGGGTGAAAGATCATCGGTTCGCGCCCGACCGGCAGGAGGTGCTTGTTTGTCACCTTGGTCAGGGGAAAGAGACGCGATCCGGTCCCGCCCGCCAGAATCACGCCGCGCAGCTCCGCTCCACCGTTGGTCGTCATTCGTGCTGGCCTCCTCCCTCTGCGCGCAGGCGCGCGCCGTACTGGCGTTCGTAGTAGTCGCGGTAGGCGCCGCTGCGCACGCGCTCGCACCAGGTCTGGTTCTGCAAGTACCAGCCGACGGTGTCGGCCAGCCCCTGCTCGAAGTTGTGGCGCGGCGTCCAGCCCAGCTCCTCGCGGATCTTGCGCGCGTTCATGGCGTACCGCCGGTCGTGACCGGGGCGGTCGGGCACGTAGCGGATCAGCGATTCGTCGCGGCCGGTGTGGCGCAGGATCTCGCGCACGACGTCGAGGTTGGGGCGTTCGTTTTCGGCGCCGACGTTGTAGACGTCGCCCGAGCGCCCGCGCAGCAACGCGGCGTCGATCGCCTCGCAGTGGTCCTCGACGTGGATCCAGTCGCGCACGTAAAGGCCGTCGCCGTAGACCGGCAGCGGCTTTCGCTCGACGGCGTTGAGGATCATGAGCGGGATCAACTTCTCGGGGAACTGGAACGGCCCGTAGTTGTTCGAGCAGCGCGTGATCACCGTGTCCATGCCGTGCGTGTGGTGGAACGCCATCACGAAGTGGTCGGCGGAGGTCTTGCTGGCGGAGTAGGGGCTGCGCGGCGACAGCGGCGTCGTCTCTTCGAAGGCGCCGGTCGCGCCCAGCGACCCGTAGACCTCGTCGGTCGAGATCTGCACGAAGCGGCGCACGCCGGCGGCCCGCGCCGCCTCGAGCAGCCGCAGCGTTCCGGTGACGTTGGTGTCCAGGAACGGCTCCGCGGAGAGGATGCTGCGGTCGACGTGGCTCTCGGCGGCGAAGTTCACCAGCGCGTCGATGCGGTGCTCGCGCAGGAGCCCGGTGATGGTGTCGCGGTCGCGGATGTCGGCGCGCACGAAGACGTGGCCGCGATCGGTCTCGAGATCGCGCAGGTTCTCGAGGTTCCCGGCGTAGGTGAGCACGTCGACGTTGACCAGCCGATCGTCGGGGCGCCGGCGCCGCACCAGCCGCGCGAAGCAAGAACCGATGAAGCCGGCACCGCCGGTGATAAGCAGGTTCACACCCCAGAGTGTCGTGTATAAACGTTCAAATTCC
>Ga0265338_10006168_pt1 | contig 15373 bp, 13 predicted proteins | sample 42126metaG_FD_193579 | JGI IMG/M metagenome (GOLD analysis project Ga0265338, IMG submission 193579) | Rhizosphere microbial communities from Carex aquatilis grown in University of Washington, Seatle, WA, United States - 4-21-26 metaG | ecosystem: Host-associated > Plants > Roots > Rhizosphere... | reverse complement strand
CCGCGAAGCGGACCAAGGTTGGGGGGAGGGGTGCGTACGCCCACGGACACGGTTGTACGCACCTCTCCCCCCAACCTTGGTCCGCTTCGCGGCCCAAGCCCTCAAGGGGAGGGGGAGACTCTTCCCCTGGACTTGCATCACGCGCTGCGCTGATTAAACGGATAGTACGGCGGGAATTCGCCGACCGCGTTCATATCGACTTCCACCAGCGTCAGTCCCTTCACTGCCAGCGCCTGGGAGACCGTTTCGCCGAACGCCTCAGCGCGATCGACTTTGAAGAACGGAATGTCGGACACCGCGGCCAATCGACCGAGGTCCGGACCCTGCAAATCGGCGAAATAACGGCGCCCTTGCTGCGTGGCATCCTGGATGCGCTTGATCACGCCGTAGCCGCGATCGTTCATGACGATCACCGTCATGTCGAGTTTCTCCTGCACTGCGGTCCATAGTTCGCCGACGTTGAGGAAGAAGCCGCCGTCACCGGTCATCACCACGGTCCTGCGATCTCCGGCGGCCGCGCCGGCGCCGATGCCGAGTTGCAATCCCTGGCCGATGCCCGCACCAACCGGATAGACATTTTGCTGCGGGTTGTAGATTGGGAATACGCGATTGCCCCACGTCGTATTGCTCTGAGTTACATCGCGCACCCAGATCGCATCGCGCGGCATCACCTTGCGCAATTGCTCCGAGAACGTGCCGTAGGCGCCGAGAGTGGCTATGAAGTCGCGCTGTGCTGTCTGCTTCAGCGCGCGGAACTCATCCTGATAGGTGGGTTCAACCTTCAGCCGGCCCTCGATCCGCGGCAGTAGCGCCTGCAATGTCGCTGCGGCGTCGCCACACACGAAGTAGTTGCTGCGATAGGTGCGGCCGTTCGCCATCGGGTCGCTGTCGATCTGCACAACGTTGGTGGGAAGCTTCAAAGCCAGGTCGCCCGTCTCATGCCCACGCAGCCGGCAACCAACGACCAACAACAGATCGACGCTCTTGTAGAATTCCGGAATGATGGGCACGCCGTTGCCGGTTAGCCCACCCAGGCTCCGAGGATCGTCTTCCGCCACCGTGCCTCGGCCGTTGAAGCTGCTTACCATGCAGAATCCCAGGTCGAGCAGTTTGGAGACTGCGGAACCGGCTTGCGTGGCGCCCCGACCAAGCCATAGAAGCGGGCGCCTGGCCTGGACGACACGCGCGGCGAGTTCGTCGAGTTCGGGGGCGGTGGGAGTGCGCGGCGTCGGCAGCGGCAATACGAAATTGTCGAGCACCGCGGGGCGTTCGATCTTTTTGCGTTGCAGGTCGATCGGCACCTCCACGCTGACGGGACCGGTAGGAGCGCTCAACGCATCGACTGCCGCACGGGTCAGCACGCCAAGTGCCTGCTGCGCGGACCGCACGCGATACGCCGATTTCGACACCGAGCGCAGCATACCGAGCTGATCATACGGATCGTGCACGGTGCCCAGTTCGCGATCCGCGAACTTGGTTGCGGTATGTCCGGTAATATGCAGCACGGGGGAGCCGGCGAAGCGAGCCTCGATCAGTCCTCCCACGGCGTTAGCGGCGCCGGGGCCAGTCGACGAGAAGATCACTCCCAGTCCACCGGAAGCCCGCGCGTAGCCGTCCGCCATGTGCGCGCCGCCGAGTTCACCGCGCGCCATCATGAATCGGATGGTATTGCGCCGGCCGATGGCATCCAGCATTGGGATGTTGTGCACCGAGGCGATGCCGAATGCCGTTGTGACTCCACACGCCGCGAGGAACTCGGCGACCAGGTCGCCTACAGTATAGTCACTGGCCATCTTGGTACTCCGCATCGTTGCATAGCAGGCTGGAGCACGCGGATGGACGCGTCAACGGTTGTCGCGCGGCTGCCGATGCGGCATGTTGGTGCTTCTGGGAGGAGCCGGCAATGAGCGGACGGGTCGAGGATCACTATGCGAATCCGGATATCGTGCCGCGGATCCTTGCGGCGCTGCGGCAGGTGAATGGCGCGGACGCGCCGATAACGCCGGATGCGCTCGCGCCGCTCGATCATTTCCATGGGCGAGGCGTGCTGGCGACGCGTGAGATGGCCGCGATGTTGCAGCCGCAAGCGGGCGAACGCGTCTTGGATATTGGCTCCGGCATTGGTGGTCCGGCGCGGTGGATCGCTGCGCGCTTTGGTTGCCACGTGACAGGGGTGGACCTGACGCAGGCATTCTGCGACGCGGCGGTGGAACTCAATGCGGTTAGCGGGATGGCAGTGCAGGTGCGCATTCTGCAAGGCACCGCACTGGCGTTGCCGTTGCCCGATGCGACCTTCGACCGGGCGTATTCGCAGAACGTGGTGATGAACATCGCTGACAAGCGCGGGATGTATCGCGAGGCGCGGCGAGTTCTGAAGCCAGGCGGCGTGCTGGCGCTGTCGAATGTCTGCGCTGGTCCGAACGGCGATCCGTATTTCCCGGTGCCCTGGGCGGCATCGGCGGCGACCAGCTTCCTTTCGACTCCAGAGGCGACGCGGCACGATCTGATTGCGGTGGGATTTGAGATCGTGCAGTTCCGTGAGACGACGCAGGCTGTCCTGGCGGATCAGATCAAGGACCGGCAGCGGATGGAAACGGTAGGCTTGCCGCTGCTCGGCGTGCATCTGATTGTTGGTGACAGGGCGCGGCAGTATCGCATCAATTCGGCGCGCAGCCTGGAGGAAGGACGCACTGCGGTGATCGAGGCATTGGTGCGCAAGCCGGCCGTGTAGTGCTCTGACTCTGACCCTTCGAGCCCGACGTTCAGGTGTCATTGCGAGCGAAGCGAAGCGAAGCAATCTCCCGCGCATGTTCGTGCGATCTCTCGGGGGAGATTGCTTCGCTTCGCTCGCAATGACAGGGTTGGCCACAGGGTCGGCCGTCAGGCTCATTACAGTAGGCCGTCAGGCTCATTACAGTAGACCGTCAGGCTCACTGCAATAGATTGCGTTCCTTACGTCAATAGGATGAAACGGCGCATCGCGTTCCTTACGTCGTTATCTCGCGGCGGTCTCCATCTCCCGCCGGTAGCGGTACGCGGCGTCCGTCGTGTCGATCCGCACGTCCGCCCACGTCACGCATTGTCCCGCTTGCACATCACGCAACAACGGCACGCGATTCGCCAGGCCAATAGGCAGGCCCCCGATCTCCAGGCTGGTTGCGGCGGGCAGCAGCTTGCCCCAGACGCAGGCGCCGCCCTCACCGTCCAGCGTTTCACCCGCTTTCAGGTTGCGCTTCGCGGTTGCCACCACGTCGCCACGGAAGCCTGTCGGCGAGCCGGTTGCCTCGTGGCGTAAAGCGGCTGACAGGATCGACACGTTGAGTTCCAGGCCAATTAAGTGGAACGGCCGGTACAGTGCGGAGATGCGGCCGGACGCGTCGGTGACCACGCCGTATTCCTTGAAGCATTGCATTGTGTAGTCGTTCGGCGCCTCGAACACGACGTAGACTCCCCAGCGCAGGTCGTTCACGACATCGCTGCCATCACGGTGCAGCGAGGAGATCACTTCCACCTGGCCGGCATGCTGCAGTGCGCCATCGTTAGCTGGACGCAGCACCTGCGCCAATTCATGTGTGCCACAGGGGGGAAAACCCAGCCCGTCCGGCGGTGGCGTCAGTCCGGTGGCGTTGGCGACCGCGGCCATTTCGATACCAGATTTTGTGCCATCCAGGAACGAGTTGAACATCTGCGGGTTCATACCTCCGGCGCGCGCGGTGTCCTCGGTCAGGCCGTAGTAAGGCCAGACCGTTGCAGGCGTTGAGGCGTGATATTCCGGCAGGTATTTCGTGCCCTTGCCGGCGGCGACCACGCGAAAGCCGCAGGCACGCGCCCAGTCCACCATTTCGCAGATCAGCGCGGGCTGATCGCCATAGGCCAGAGTGTAGACCACGCCTGCTCGGTCGGCCTCGCGCGCAAGGGCGACGCCGGCCAGGACATCTGCCTCGACGTTGACCATGACGATGTGTTTGCCCTCGGCGATGGCGCGGCGCGCGTGAGCGATGCCGGCGGGCGCGTGGCCGGTGGCTTCCACCACGACCTCCAGGTCGCCGGATGCCATCATGGCCATGGCGTCATCGGTGAAGCGCGTGGCTTCGATGCGCGCAGTGTCCCAACCGACACGACGACAGGCCTCACGTGCTCGGTCGGGTGCGAGATCGGCGATGGCCGCGATTTCGATTCCGGGGGTGGTTGGCACCTGTGCCAGGAACATCGAGCCGAATTTGCCGGCGCCGATCAGTCCGACGCGGACCGGCCGGCCGGCGGCGAGGCGTTGCTGCAACAACCGATGCAGGTTCATGCGTGCGCTCCCTTCACAGGCGGGTAGTTTCGTGCGGACATACCACCGGACCGGGTCCGATGGCAGGGCACTGTTCGGAGAGGAGGCAACACGAATGCCCGAAGTGGAGTGGCGCAAGCTGCGCGCCGACCAGTTGCGCGAACAGGCGCAACGGGATGCGGTCATCATCGTGCCGGTGGCGGCACTGGAACAGCATGGACCGCATTTGCCGGTGGAGGTCGATTCGTTGCTGGGAGAACACGTTGCGTTGCGGACTGCGCGCAAGGCCGTGGCGGACGGCACGCCGACGCTGGTGCTGCCGGTGTTGTGGACCGGGATCTCGGAACATCATATGAGCTTCGGGGGTACTGTCACGCTCGATTTCGCCGCGTTCAGCGCGCTGGTGGAGGGCGTGGTATGCTCTGTGCTGCGGCACGGCTTCCGGCGCATCGTGCTGTTGAATGCGCATGGCGGCAATGAGAACGCGTTGCGCACGATCACCGATGACCTGACGCCGAAACTTGGCGTGCCGATCGTGCAGTTCACCTATTGGTATGCCGCCGCGGTGCCGATTGCGAAGATCCTCGAGACGCAAGGCGGATTGCAGCACGCCTGTGAGGCGGAGACTTCAATGATGATGGCAGTGCGGCCCGAATTGGTGGCGACTGACCGCATTCCGTTGGCGAAGTCCAATTCCACTCCGGATGTCGGCGACGTGGCCGGGGGTGGCGTGTATCGCTGGCGCACCATTGGCAGCCGTTCCGGTTCCGGCGTGATCGGCAATCCCGAGGCGGCGAGCGCGGAAAAGGGGGAACGGCTGTTCGAGGCGATCTCCGACGCGCTGGCAAAGAAACTATGCAATGCAGAGCTATGGCAATTGCCATGGCAATCGGAGCGTATGGCATGAGCATTGACCTCACCGTCAACGGTAACCACGTCAGCGTTGCTGCGGGCGACACCACGCCACTGCTGGATGTGTTGCGCAACGAACTCGACCTGAAGGGCACGCGCTACGGCTGTGGCCTGGAGCAATGTGGTAGTTGCATGGTACTGGTGGATGGCGAACCGGTCTACGCGTGCTCGCGCGAGGTGGGCACGGTCGCCGGGCGACGCATCAGCACGATCGAGGGGCTTGGCGGCACGCATCCGTTGCAACATGCCTTTCTGGAGGAGCAAGCGGGACAGTGTGCGTATTGCCTGTCCGGCATCATCATGTCGGCGAAGGCATTGCTTGATCGCAATCCGACGCCGGCGCGGGCGGACATTGTCGCCGTGCTGGACAAGCATTTGTGTCGTTGCGGCGCGCATCCGCGGATTCTGCGTGCCGTCGAGAAAGCCGCTGCGGCGCCGCGCGAAGGAGCCACACGATGAGCGATACTCTGCCGCTGTCGATCCAGAACAATCGCCGGCTGGAGAAGTGGCTGCGGTTCCAACCCGATCGCACCTTGCGGCTGGCGGTTGGGAAGGTGGAACTCGGGCAAGGCAACGTCACCGCTTTGGCGCAGATCGCCGCGGACGAATTGGATGTGGGCCTGGACCGCATCACCGTGCTGTCGGGCGATACGCAAGATGCGCCGGATGAAGGCCAGACCACGTCCAGCCAGTCGATCGAAGTGTCGGGTCGTTCGGTGCGGCTGGTCACCGCGGAGTTTCGCGCCCGTGTGGTGGATCGGCTGGCGCAACGGCTGAACTGCAGCCCTGGCGACATCACAGTGGAGGACGGCGCCTTTCATCGTGGCGACGTGCCGACCGGGCACGACTATTGGACGTTTTCGACGGACGAGGATTTTGCGCGCGACATCGAAGGCACTGCGACGACGAAGCCGCCCAGTGCCTATCGCGTGGTCGGTCAGCCGATCCCGCGCCGCGATCTGCCGGCCAAAGTCACTGGTGGTGCGTTCATCCACGACATGGTGCGGCCGGACATGTTGCATGCCCGCATCCTGCGTCAACCGGCGCGCGGCGCGACACTCGCGTCGCTGAACGAAGCCGCGGTGCGACGGGCGGCCGGCGGCGAGTTCCGCATCGTGCGCGTGGGCAATTTCGTTGCGTTCGTCGGCCCTGACGAGACCGAGGTCCAACGCGCCGCAGCAACTGCTCCGCTGCATGCGACGTGGGAGAATGTGCCGACGGTTACAGCGGATATGCAGGAGGCGGCCTGGCTGGTCGGGCAACCTTCGAACGATCGCTTGCTATACGATGAGACTCCACCCGCCGGCGGCACCGTTGTGCAGGCGAGCTATTCGCGGCCGTACGTCGCCCATGCGTCCATGGCGCCGTCCTGCGCGCTGGCGGAGTTTCGCAACGGGCACCTGTCGGTCTGGTCGCACACACAGGGGCCTTATCCGCTGCGGGCGTCGCTTGCCAACGTGTTGGGCATGGCGGCGGACAGCATCACCGTGCGGCACGCGCACGGGGCCGGCTGTTATGGCCATAACGGTGCTGACGACGTGGCGGTGGATGCGGCGGTGATTGCTCGGGAAATCCCGGACTATTGCATCCGCGTGCAGTGGCGGCGGGAGGAAGAGTTTGGGTTCGAGCCGCTCGGCTCGGCAATGCACGTGACGATGCGGGCGGCGGTGGATGAGGACGGAAAGCCGCTGGACTGGACAACGGAAGTCTGGTCCGCGACGCATGTGCAGCGGCCCAGCAGTGGTGGCAATATGTTGACGCACGAGGCGCTGCCGAGCCCGCCGCCGGACCCGCGTCCGGGCGATCCTCCGGAAGCCGCCGGTGGGGGCGGCACGCGCAACGGATTGCCGCTGTACGACTTTCCGGTGAAGCGCATCGTGCATCATCTGGTGCTGCGGCCTCCGACGCGCACGTCGGCACTGCGTGGGCTTGGGGCGCTGCCCAACGTGTTCGCTCTGGAAAGCTTCATGGACGAACTGGCGGACCGTGCCGGAGTCGATCCGGTACAGTATCGGTTGTCGTTGCTGTCCGATCCACGTGCTCGGCGGCTGATCGAGAACGTGGCCGAGCGATGCGACTGGGTTTCGCGTGGGGCGGCGGGGAGCGGGCGTGGCATTGGGTTGGGCTGGGCGCGCTACAAGAACAAGGCGGCCTATGCGGCGGTGGCGGTGGAAGTCGAGGTGGAGCAAGAGGTGCGAGTGCGGCGGGCGTGGTGCGCCGCGGATGCCGGGTTGGTAATCAATCCGGATGGCGCTCGCAACCAACTTGAAGGCGGTATCGTGCAGGCGATCAGCATGACGTTGAAAGAACAAATGCGGCTGGGTGCGGAAGGACGCACGTCGCTGGATTGGGATACGTATCCGATCCTGCGGTTTTCCGAGGTGCCGGAGATCAGCACGGAGATCGTGCATGCACCGGATCTGCCGACGCTGGGTATGGGCGAGTGCACGTTCGGTCCGACGGCAGCGGCAATTGGCAATGCGGTGGCGCATGCGCTTGGCACGCGCATTCGCGACATGCCGCTGACACGGGAGCGCATTGCCGCGGCGCTGCTGGCGTAGATTGTCTTATTGCTGAACCGTAACTGTGAAGCAATCTTCCGCGTAGCGAGTCGACAGCGGTTCGTCAGGCAGGGGATTGCTTCGCTTCGCTCGCAAGAAACAAGGCGCTCCCCCTCACCTTGAGGGAGGGGTTTGGGGGAGGGGGCAGTTGGTGCGAACCTCCGACCTACCCCTCCCCCCAACCGCCTCCCTCAAGGGGAGGGCGAGTAGCTTTTCGCCCTCGCGGTCCGTCTGTTTCATCCAAGGCGGGTCGGCCGCGGGCCGGTGGCTAACTCGCAATGACAGGTGGAGGCTGGGATCGCGGCATTACGGTCTGACACTAACGCCAGATGCTTCCGACCACCGCGGCGCGACGTTCGGTGATGCGGATCATGATGTCGTGCAGCAGGTAGGCGATCCGGTCGCGACACCACGCCTGGCCTGACTGCGAATCGTAGCTGTCAGGCATCGCGATCCCAGCCGGCGCGTGGGCGTCGAAGCCGAGGCGACGCGCGGTCGCTACGCAGCGATAGAGGTGGTCAGCAAACGCTACTACGCCGATGCAGCCGAGCGACTGTGGTTCGGCCAGATGCGCGATCTCTTCCAGCACGCCTGATGTGCTGAGATAGACCGGCTCGCCACGTGCATCGCGCGCGGGATTGATCGCGGTTACCAGCGTGATTGGAACACGGTCGCCCAGCGCCGCGGCGACCTCCCACTGTGCGAAGACGCGCGCGCCGGTGCGCTGATGCAGCGTGGCTACGACGCCCGCGAGTGCTTCGTTCACCGGGCCAGGTTCGCGATTGCCGTTCGCCAGCATGCGGTTGCCGAAGGTGAATGCGAACACGGTCGTGACGCGGTCCGGCACGACGACCGGCGCACGCCAGGACAAGGTTTCCTCAAGCAGTAGTGCGGTTAGCGTCGCCGCCACCGCCGTATCATCGAGCTCGCGTTGCAGTTGCGCTTCGAGTTCTGTGCGCAGCGTCATGGTGGTGCACTCCCATCGATGCGGGTGGCTTGCCAAGGCTCATGCGGTCCCGCAGTGTTGCCGTAAGAATCCAATCTGGGAGAACGCCATGGCCATGTCCACGCAGCGCATTCGCCGCCGCCAACTTCTAGCATCCGCGGTGGGTGGTGCGGGGTTGCTGGTGCTGCCCGGCAAGGCGCCGGCACAGGGCGGGGCGAAGAAGCTGTCTGGCGTAACGCTGAACGTTAGTTGCTGGAGTTCCTCCTATCCGAAATTCCTTGCCGATTACATTCCGGAGTTCGAACAGGCGACCGGCGCCAAGGTGAATTACGAGACGCCGTCGTTCCCGATCTACAATCAGCGCATGGACATCGAGCTGTCCACCAAGAGCGATGCGCACGACGTGGTCAACGTCACGTTCATCTTTTCCGGCCGCTGGGTCGGTGCCGGCTGGGTCATTCCGCTCACCGACTTCCTCAACGACCCGAGCAAGACGCCGCCGGACTGGGACGTCAACGATCTTCTGCCCGGCTCGACCGCCGCGTTCAAGGATCGGCAGGGCAGGCTGTGCGCGATCCCCTGGATCGCTGACGTGCATATGGCCGGCGCTTCCCGCTATGACCTGATCCAGCAAGCCGGGTTGAAGCTGCCCGAGACGTTCGATCAACTCGAGGCGATGCTGAAGGCGGTGAACGGAAAGGATGGCATTCCGGCCTGGGTGGTGGAGAATCATTACGGCTGGTCGTTCATACCATTCCTGCAAGGGTTTGGCGGCAATGTGTTCCGTAATCCTCCGAACGACCTGATGCCGATGCTCGATTCGCCGGAAGCTGTTGCGGCGGCGGAGTTCTTCTGCACCAACCTGCGGCAATACGGGCCGGACGGGGTGCTGTCCTATACTTACGACCAGGTGCTGGACACGTTGAAGCAGGGCCGCGCGACCTACTCCTCCAGCAACGAGACCTTTCTGGTGCAGATGGCCAACCCCGACAGCAAGGTGGCGAAGACCTGCGCGTTGTCGCTGACGCCGGGCGGTCCGGCGGGGCGGTTCCCGAATGTTGCCGCGCACGGCTGGGGAATTCCGGTTGGATCGCGCAACAAGGACGCCGCCTGGGAGTTCATCACCTGGGCGATGTCGAAGGAACTGACACTGCGCATGTTCAATGACCACGCGTACAGCTCGGTCACCCGCCGGTCGATGATCCAGCGGCCGGAGTTCCGCCAGAAGATGCAGATCAATGGCACCGACGTGGCACAACTCTATCTCGACACGCTGGACCTTGGCGCCAAGGGCTACACCGTGTACCGCACGGTCCCGCCCTATCCGCCGGTCGATCACGAGATCGATGTGGCCATGCAGAACATCATCTCCAAACAGAAGACTGCGAAGGAAGCGATGGCGCAGGCGCAGCAGAACGCGTTGACCCAGTTGAAGCGTGCCGGCGTGAAGCTTTAGGCGTTGACGACGACAAGCGGGACGCGAGGCTGGGCGGCAGAACAACGCCGGTCGTTTCGTTGGGGTTTGGCACCGGCGATGCTGGTGCTGACGCTGGTCACTGTTGGGCCAGCGCTTTACCTGCTGATTACAAGCCTGACACCGTTGACGCCGGTCAATCCTGATTCAGCGTTCGACTTTTCCGATCCGCTGGGCAATTACCAATCCATCGTGACGACCGATGAGTTCTGGCGTTCGGTCTGGGTGCAGATCGAATTGTCGGCTGTCACGGTGGCGACGCAGCTTGCGGCGGGGCTTGGGCTCGCGCTGTTGCTCGATCGACCGTCGCGCTTTCTGGAGGCGCTGCGTACTGGGTTTCTCGTGCCGATGGTGCTGCCGCCGATCGTCGTGGCGATCATCTGGAAGATACTCTACACGCCGGGTATCAGCCCGCTGCACCATCTTGCGGCCTGGCTCGGGTTGCCGTTCCACTCGCTGATCACCAATGCCAGCACGGCGATCTGGGCGATTGCGGTTGCCGATACGTGGGAGTGGTTTCCCTTCACGATGCTGATGCTGCTTGCGGCATTGCAGATGGTGCCGATGGAGCCGCAGGAAGCCGCCCGCATCGATGGCGCCAACGCCATGCAATTGTTCTGGCACGTGCGGTTGCCCTATATTCGGCCGACGTTGGTGGTATGCGTGCTGTTCCGGCTGATCGACAGCATCAAGGCATTCCCGTTGATCTACGTGCTGACCGACGGGGGGCCTGGCGGTGCGACCGAGGTCACCAACTACTATGCGTTCGCTCAAACCTTCAGTTTTTCCTACTGGGGTTACGGCAGTGCGGTGGCGACGCTGATGGTAGTGGGTGTGTTCATACTGTCAGTCGTGGTCAACCGGCTGGGCGGCGAGGCGATCGATGAGTAGGCGCTCGACCCGGCGTTCGATGACTGGACGTTTGATAACCGGGCGTTTGGCGTTCGGCGAAGGCGTCGCCGTATTGATCCTGGCGGCGGTGCTGTCGCCGGCGCTATGGCTGCTGCAAATGTCGTTCCGGCACAACGCCGACATCATGTCCACGCGGCTGACCGTTGCGCTGACGTTGGAGAACTATACGGCGCTGTGGACGGGGCAGTTTCCCGCCTCGTTCGTCAACAGCCTGCTGGCCAGCGGGATTTCCACGGCGTTCTCGCTGGTGCTCGGCGTACCGGCGGCCTATGCGCTGGCGCGCTGGCGGTTTCGCGGCGAACGCCATATCGCGCTGTGGATTCTGGCAACGCGGATGGCGCCGCCGATCGCGTTCACCATCCCATTCTTCCTGGCATTCACCTGGGCGGGATTGATGGATACGGTCACTGGCCTGGCGATGATCTACGTAACCTTCAATCTGGCGTTGGTGATCTGGTCGATGCGCGGGTTCTTCGCCGCAGTGCCGCGCTCGCTGGAGGAGGCGGCGTGGATCGACGGCTGCGGCGTGTGGGGCGCGTTCCTGCGTATTGCGCTGCCGCTGTCAGCGCCGGGTCTCGCGGCGACCGGCATCCTGTGCTTCATCCTGTCGTGGAACGATTTCTTTTACGCGCTGATCCTGACTCGCACGCGAGCGATGACGGCGCCGGTGGCGATTGTGAACTTCATGCAGTACGCCGGCTGGGAATGGGGCAAGATCGCGGCTGCCGGCGTGTTGGTGATGTTGCCGGTGCTGGTGTTTACGTTCTTCGTGCGCGGCTACCTGGTCAGCGGCCTGATGGCTGGCGGAGTGAAGGAATAGCGGGAAGGTGTCGGATGGCGCAGGATATCGGGCCAGGACTGGAGTTCGTGTTTGCCGCCTTCGTCACAGTCGGCGCGCCGCTGGACGCGGGACCGATTGCAGCGGGTCGCCGGCGGATCATTCCGATCACCGGCGGGCACGTCTCGGGGCCGCGGCTGAGCGGTCGCGTGCTGCCGGGTGGGGCGGACTGGCAGGTCGTGCTGCCCGACGGCACTGCGCAGTTGATCGCCCGCTACACGGTGCAGGCGAACGATGGCACGTTGATTTCGGTGGTGAACCGCGGAGTGCGCCGCGGACCGCCGGACGTGCTGGCGCGGCTTGCGGCGGGGGACGCGGTCGATCCGGCGGAGTATTATTTCCGTGCTACGCCGGGCTTCGAGGTTGCGCCGGGGCCGCACGATTGGCTGGCGCGCAGCGTGTTCGTCGCGACCGGGGAACGCGCACCGGACCACGTGGTGATCCGGGTGTTCGAAGTGCAGTAAACCTCGCCCGCGAAGTGGGAGAGGTCGGAGCGCGGCAGCGCTCCGGGTGAGGGTGATCGGGTCGCCCCGCTCTATCGGCTACGTGCCGACCCGATCACCCTCACCCTCGGTGCTTCGCACCATCGACCTCTCCCGCGCGCAGCGCGGGAGAGGTTAATAGCTACACGTTGGCGCCTTCGATCAGGTCGCCGAAGCGCTGCCAGGTCTTGCCGTCCCAGCGCTGCAACTGCATCGCCTTGATGGGACGGTGGTCAGAGACGGTGGTGCCGATCTTGATTCCCGGCAGCAGCACCGGGATGTCCACATCGTGCAGGCTCTCCGCCTGCTTCATCACATTTGCACGCGAGAAGTCGCCGTTGCACTGCTTCAGCACCTGCGTCATCGTCATGCTGATGCCGTAAGCGAACACTGTGGCTGAATCGGTGACGTCGCCGTTCGGATTGTACTTGGCCATGAACGCCCGCCAGGTGTTCATCGCGGCGTCGTCTTTCCAGGCGGGGTCGGTGGGATCCTTCAAGTACTGCGTGCTGAGCATGCCGATGGCCTTTTCCGGTCCTGCCGGCTGCATCACCGTGCCGACCGAGATCGCCACGTTGGTCATGAAGAACGTCGGCTTCCATTGCAGGTCGTAAACCTTGCGGATCGCCTGCGCGGCGAATTTTGGAATCGCCCCGACCAGCAGAACATTGGCGCCGGAGCTTTGGAGTTCGGCAATCTGCGAGTCGACCGTCGCGTCGGTGGTTTCGTAGCTGACCGACTTGACGACGATCTTGTCCCAGTCGGCGCCCAGTGCGTCACGCGCGCCGATCGGATAATCCTTGCCGAAATCGTCATTCTGATAGAGGATTCCAAGTTTCGGATTCTTCACGTTCGCCAGCATGTACTTCATGTAGATCTGGGCTTCGGTGCGGTAGTTTGGCTGCCAGCCCATGGTCCACGGATATTTCTTGTAATCGCTCCATTTGCTCGCGCCGGAGCCGACGAAAAGCTGTGGTATCTTGTTCTGGTTCATGTAGGTGGCGATCGCCGAGTTGCACGGCGTCCCGAGGTTCTGGAAGCAGAACGCCACTTCATCTTGCTCGACCAGTTGGCGCACGTCCTCGACCGTCTTGGGTGGGCTGTAGCCGTCGTCGAGCGAAATGAAGTTGATCTTGCGGCCGCCGACGCCGCCCTGGTCGTTGACCATCTTGAAGTACGCCGCCTCGGTGCGGCCGATGACACCATAGGAGGAGGCTGGGCCACTATACGGCATGGTGTTGCCGATCTTGATCTCGGTCGCGCTGACACCTGGCGTGTCGGCGGCACGTGCGCTCGAGAACTTGCTCACGGCGGCGGATGCGAGCCCGGCGGTCAGGGCAGCGCGGCGGGTGATCATTGTTTGTTCTCCCGATTGTTGTAGCAACTCCCTTGCGGCCAGGCGCAGAGCACCGGCCGCCGCTGACACTGTGCCATCGCGGGGTGTAGGGCAACCGTGAAATATGCGTAAGGAAAAGTCGGTCAGATCGGCAGCAGCGCCTGGTAGGGCGGCTTCGGCAGCACGGCGCGGATCGCGTCGCCGGGCCGGACCGTGCCGTCGGCCAGCACAATTCCCATCACACCAGCCTTGCGGATCAGGTTGCCGGCCGCGTCGTGGTCGAGCACCGCGGCCATCAGGCCGGGCCGAAATCGGTTGAGCTGGACACAAGGATTGCGCAGGCCGGTCAGTTCCACGACCGCGGCGTCGCCGAGCAGTACGTGCGTGCCGGTTGGGAGGGCGAGAAGTTCGAGGCCTTGCGTGGTGATGTTCTCGCCGATCTGGCCGGGCGCGACATCGAAGCCGGCGGCGCGCAGTTCGTCGAATAGCTCGGCATGGATCAGGTGCACCTGGCGCAGGTTGGGCTGCGACGGATCACGCGCCACGCGCGAACGGTGCTGCACCCTGATGCCGTAATGCGCGTCGCCCTCGACGCCGAGGCCGGCACGCAGGCGGATCGCGTCGCAGGCCGGCTTGCTGAAGCGGTGCGTGGCGTCGCGGCTGACGGCGATGACGACGCCGGTCATCGCGTTAGAAACCGAACATGTGGTCGAGTGAGAAGCCGCCGGCATCATCCATCAACCCGTGATAGCCGAACAGCCGGCAGGTGGGGTCGCGCACGAGCACATAGCCCTCGGGGCCAGCCTCGCGCAGCGCCGCCGCGCCGAATATTTGCCCCGGCCACACCATCAGCGAGCCGCTACAGGCAATCGTCACGCGCTGCTCGGCGATCTCGCGTCCTGTGCCGTCGTGCAGTTTCAGCAGCGTGGCGGATGACGCGTGCCAGGGTGCCGAGGCCGGGTAGATCAGCACCGCGAAGCTGCGCTGTCGCGCGTCGCCGAGCCGCAGGAACAGCGTCGTCGAGAGCCCAGGTGGCGGGCCGGAATAGGATTGCGGCTCATCGCGCCATGTCATCGCGGTGTTGAACATATGCGCGCCGAAGCTGGACTCGGCGACGTGGCCGGACTGCCGGTCTTCGTAGCGGAACAGTGCATGCAGCCAGCCGTCGGCGGCGCCGCCGTCTCGGAAGTCGTAGACCAGCTCGGCATGTCCGCTGTCGATCTCGATGGCGTCGAAATCCACCGCAACGGTGTGGTCGCGCGGCAGGCAGCCGAGAAAGCGTGCCGCCACCTTGTGTCCGGCCGGATCGAACACGTCGAGCCGAACCGGCAGGTCGGCCTGGCTCTCCGCCATCGGTGTCGGCTGCACGATGCTGCGGAACCGGCCGCGCGGCAGGATCGGGAAGGGCAGCAGGAAGCCTCGACCAAGCTCGGGTGGCAGCGTCGGGATGGCGGGGTCGGGGCGCAGGTCGGCACGCTCGACGTTGACGTGCGCGATGCGGGTGCGGGCGGCGCGGGTGACTTCGTAGCGCGGACGGACGACGTGGCGACCGGCGCGCAGCTCGATCTGGGCGGGCCACCGGACACCCGGCAGCAGATCGGCGACGTCCAGGGCGACGGTGGCGAACGGGCCGACC
>Ga0265338_10006167_pt1 | contig 15376 bp, 14 predicted proteins | sample 42126metaG_FD_193579 | JGI IMG/M metagenome (GOLD analysis project Ga0265338, IMG submission 193579) | Rhizosphere microbial communities from Carex aquatilis grown in University of Washington, Seatle, WA, United States - 4-21-26 metaG | ecosystem: Host-associated > Plants > Roots > Rhizosphere... | reverse complement strand
GGACAGCGGCGCCGTGCGCATGTTCACCGGCTACCGCGTCCAGCACACGCTGGCGCTCGGGCCGACGAAGGGCGGGATCCGCTTCGCGCCCGCCGTCTCGCTCGGCGAGTGCGCCGCGCTCGCGATGTGGATGACGCTCAAGTGCGCGCTGCTCGAGCTGCCGTTCGGCGGCGCGAAGGGCGGCGTGCGGTGCGACCCGAACCGCATGTCGCCTGGCGAGCTCGAGCGCGTGACGCGCCGCTACGCCTCGGAGCTGATCCCGATCATCGGGCCCGACCGCGACATCGCCGCGCCCGACATGGCGACCGGCGAGCGCGAGATGGCGTGGTTCATGGACACCTATTCGCAGCAGGTCGGCCACGCCGTCCCCGAGATCGTCACCGGCAAGCCCGTCGTCCTCGGTGGCACCGAGGGCCGCGCCGCGGCGACCGGGCTCGGCGTCGTCACCTGCATCGAAGCCGTGCTCGAGCGGCGCGGGGAGCAGGTCGCGGGTCAGCGCGTGGCGCTGCAGGGCGTCGGCAACGTCGGCGCGGTCGTCGCGCACGAGCTGCACGCGCGCGGTGCGCGGGTCGTGGCCGTCGGCGACGTCAGCGGCGGCGTCGTCGACCTCGCCGGCCTCGACGTCCCGGCGCTGCTGCACTGGCTCGTGTCCGGGGACGCCCCGCGCTTCCTGCGCGACTGGCCCGACAGCGTCCACGTGGGGCGCACGGGCGCGCTGGAAGTGCCGTGCGACATCGTGATCCCGGCCGCGCTGGAGCGCCAGATCAACGCCGCGCGGGCGGAGCACATGGATTGCCGCATGATTGTCGAGGCGGCCAACGGGCCGACGACGCCGGAGGCGGACGAGATCCTCGCCGAGCGCGGCATCCACGTCGTCCCCGACGTGCTGGCGAACGCGGGCGGCGTGACCGTCAGCTACTACGAGTGGGTCCAGGACCAGCAGAAGCTGTCCTGGGACGACGGCGAGGTCCGCCGCCGGCTCGCCGGCCAGATGCGCACGGCGCTCGCGCGCGTCGCCGACGCCGCCGAGCGGCTCGACACCGACTGGCGCACGGCCGGCCAGGCGGTCGCCGTCGAGCGCATCGCGGAGGCGTCGCGGCTGCGCGCGATCTACCCCTGACGGCTCAGGCCCGCGACAGCTCCAGCCGCGAGACGATCTCCTCGGCGATCGCCAGGGAGGAGGTCGCGGCGGGGGACGGGGCGTTGCGGATCCAGGCGATGCGCGCGTCCCCGCCGATGCGGAAGTCGTCGACCATCGCGCCGTCGCGATCGACCGCCTGCGCGCGCACGCCGGAGCCGGCGCGCACCGCGTCCTCGAGCCGCAGCTCGGGCACGTACTGGCGCGCCTCGTTGACGAACACGGACTTCGACAGCGAGCGCTTGGCCTCGTCCACGCCGGCGCGCCAATGTCTGCCCATCAGTCGCCAGGTGCCGGGCCACGCGAGCGTCTCGGCGAGGTCGCGGCCGTGGACGGTGCTGCGCTTGTAGCCCTCGCGCGCGGTCGCGAGCACGGCGTTGGGTCCGATCAGGACCGAGCCGTCGACCTTCTTCGTCAGGTGCACGCCGAGGAACGGCAGCGTCGGGTCGGGCACCGGGTAGATCAGCCCTCTGACGAGGCCGCGGCGCTCGGGCCGCAGCGCCCAGTACTCGCCGCGGAAGGGGACGATCCGCGGCGCGGCGTCCTCGCCCGATCTGCGCGCGAGGCGGTCGGCGTGCAGGCCGGCGCAGACGATCGCGCGGTCGGCCTGCAGCTCGGAGCCGTCGGCGAGCTCGACGACGGCGCCCGTGCCGGCGCCGCCGGCCGCTCCACGCACGCGCGTCACCTCGACGCCGGTGCGCACGCTCCCGCCGCGCTCGGTCAGCTCGGCGGCGAGCGCGAGCGCGACGGCGCGGAAGTCGGTGATCGCGGTCTCGGGCGAGTGCAGCGCGGCGATCCCGGCGGCGTGCGGCTCGATCTCGCGCAGCTGCGCCGCGTCGAGCCGGCGCAGGCCCGGCACGCCGTTGGCGTGCGCGCGCTCGGCGAGCCGCTCCAGGCGCTGCAGCTCGCTCTCGTCGATCGCCACGACGAGCTTGCCGCAGGCCTCGTAGGGGAGACCGCGCTCGGCGCAGAAGTCGCGCAGCAGGGCGACGCCGCGGCGGCACAGGCGCGCCTTCAGCGAGCCCGGCTCGTAGTAGATGCCGGCGTGCACGACGCCGGAGTTGGTGGCCGTCTGGTGCAGGCCGAGCTGCGGCTCCTTCTCCAGCACCGTCACCTCGGCGCCCGGCTGCTCGCGCGCGATCAGGCGCGCGGTCGCGAGGCCGAGGATGCCGCCGCCGACTACCGCGACGCGCATCGCGCCCGCTCCCCGCCCTGCTCTCGATCTCGTCTGCTCACGCTCATCTTGACTCTGTATGGTTTCGTATTCTGGAACGCATACTACGTATTCGCACAGTATCGGCGACGCGAGGTCCTCTCGAACCATGAATCCTGCACCACCACCCGTCCGGCCCTTCGTCGGCCCCGCGCGCGTCGTCGCCGGGCCGGGGGCGAGCGCCTTCGCCGCCGACGAGCTGCGCGCCGCCGGCGTCCGTCCCGCCGACGGGACCGTCCTGGTCGTGGCCGACGCCGCCGTCCTGAGCCTCGGGCTCGCCGAGTCGCTGCTCGCCTCGCTGCGCGACGGCGGCTACGCGGTCGACGTGCGCCCGCCGGTCGGCGGCGAGCCGACGCCGGAGACCGTCGAGGCGCTCGCGCCGGAGGACCCCGAGCGGCCGGTCGCGGCGGTCGTCGGGATCGGCGGCGGCAGCGCGCTCGACGCCGCCAAGCTCGCCGCGCTCGCGCGCACCAACCCGGGCCTCGACCTGACCGCCGGGCTGCCGGCCACGGCCGACGTGGCGCCCGGCCCGCCGCTGCTGGCCGTGCCGACGACGGCCGGCACCGGCGCCGAGGCGACCGCCGTCGCGATGCTGTGGCACGGCGGCGGCAAGCGCATGTTCGTGCACGCGCAGCTCGTGCCGCGCCTCGCGCTGCTCGACCCCGACCTGCTCGCCGGCCTGCCGCCGGCGGTCACCGCGGCGGGTGGGCTCGACGCGATCAGCCATGCGGTCGAGTCGCTGCTGTCGACCTTCCGCACGCCGCTGACGGAGGTCGCCGGGCGCGCCGCGCTCGCGTTCCTCGCCGACTCCGTCCCCGCCGCCTACGCCGACGGGTCGAACGCCGACGCGCGCCACAAGACGCTGCTCGGCGCCTACCAGGCCGGCCTCGCGCTCAACGCCTCCGTCGTGCTCGGCCACTCCCTCGCGTACGTCGTCGCCGCCGAGGCGAGCCTTCCGCACGGCGTGACGTGCGCGATGACGCTGCCGTACTGCCTCGCCCACGCGCGGCCCGCGCGCGAGGAGGCGATCGCGGAGATCGCCGGGATCGTCACCGGCGCGCCCGAGCCCGAGCGCCTCGTGCGCTGGCTCGTCGAGCGCAACGACGCGATGGAGATCCCACCCTCGCTCGCCGCCGTCGGCATCGACGCCAGCCGCCTCGGCGCGATGGCGCAGACGACCGTCGCGAGCTACCCACGTCCCAACCACCCCGTCCCGATCGACGCCGAGGGGATCGAGCGTCTGCTCGCCCACTTCCACGCGGGCGAGCCGCTCGCGGCGTGGGACGGCGCAAGGAGCCTCGCATGACCGCCACCGCTGATCGCACCCTCAACCTCGTCGACGGCGCCTGGCGCGACACGCCCGACGCGATCGACGTGCTCGACCCGACCGACGAGCGCGAGCGCGTCGGCGCGGTGCCGAAGATGAGCGCGGCCGACGTGATGGAGGTCTACGAGGCGGCCGCGCGCGGCTTCGAGACGTGGCGCGCGACCAGCTCCGTGAACCGCGGCAGAGTGCTGCTGCGCGCCGCCGCGCTGCTGCGCGAGCGCCGCGACGAGCTCGCCCGCCTGCTCACGCGCGAGATGGGCAAGACGCTCGCCGAGGCGTCCGTCGAGGCCGACAAGACGGCCGACTTCTTCGAGTACTACGGCGGCCTCGGCCGCGACGCGCAGGGCGAGCTGCTCGCGCACGAGCGCGCTGATGTGACCGCCTACGCGGTCCACGAGCCGCTCGGCGTCGTACTCGCGATCACGCCCTGGAACGACCCGCTGCTGACGCCCGCGCGCAAGCTCGCGCCGGCGCTGATCGCCGGCAACGCGGTCGTGCTCAAGCCCGCCTCGCACACGCCGCTGATCGCGCTCGAGCTGGCGCGCGCGCTGCACGACGCGGGCCTGCCGGCGGGCGTGCTGAACACCGTCACCGGCTCGGGCGCGGCGATCGGCGACGCGCTCGTCGACCACCCCGCGCTGCGCGCGGTCTCCTTCACCGGCTCCAACGAGGTCGGCGCGCAGCTGCGCGCCTCGCTCGCCGGCACCGACGTGCGGCTGCTCGCCGAGCTGGGCGGCAAGAACGCCGCGATCGTGCTCGCCGACGCCGACCTCGACAAGGCCGCCGACACGATCGCCGCGGCCGCTTTCGCGCAGGCCGGCCAGCGCTGCACGGCGACGAGTCGCGTGATCGCCGAGCGCGCGATCGTGCCGGAGCTGGTGCAGCGGCTCAAGGCGCGCGCCGAGGCGCACGTGCTCGGCTCCGGCCTCGACGGGACCACGACGATGGGCCCGCTCGTCGCCGGCTCCCAGCGCGACGACGTGCTCGGCTTCGTGCGGCGCGCGGTCGCCGACGGGGCGCAGCTCGCGACCGGCGGTGCGCGCCCCGGCGGCGAGGCGCGCGCGTACGGCTGCTGGGTCACGCCCGCGGTGCTGACCGATGTCGACCCGGCGAGCGAGATCTGGACCGAGGAGGTCTTCGGCCCGGTGGTCGCCGTCGTGCCGGCCGACGGCCTCGACGAGGCGCTCGCGCTGGTCGACGGCTCGCGCTACGGGCTCGCCGCCGCGATCTACACGAACGACGCCGCGGCGATCCGGCGCTTCGTCGCCGAGGTGCGCACCGGCCAGGTGTCGGTCAACCTGCCGACCTCCGGCTGGGACGTGCACATGCCGTTCGGCGGCTGGAAGGCGTCGGGCTCGGGCCACAAGGAGCAGGGCGCCGAGGGGCTCGACTTCTACCGCCAGACGAAGACGGTGGCGATCGCGTCGTGAGCGCGGCGCAGGCGGCGCGCGGGTACGCGGTCGAGATCCCGACGCGCTGGCTCGACACCGACGCGTACGGGCACGTCAACAACGTCCAGTACTACTCGTACTTCGACACCGCGATCACGACCTGGCTGGTCGAGCAGGCCGGCTTCGACCCGGCCGCCGACCCCGCGATCGGCCTGTGCGTCGAGTCGGGCTGCCGCTACCACGCGGCGCTCGGCTTCCCCGAGCGGGTGACGGCGCAGGTGCGCGTCGGGCGGCTCGGCAGATCGAGCGTGCGCTACGAGATCGCGCTGCACGGCGAGCGGCATGACGGCCCGGTCGCCGAGGGGCACTTCGTCCACGTCTACGTCGACCGCGCGGCGCGGACGCCGGTGCCGATCCCGGCGCCGCTGCGCGCGCGCATGGAGGAGCTGGCGGCATGAGGGAGCACCTGATCGAGAGCAACGGGATCGAGCTGCGCGTCCTCGAGGAGGGCGAGGGGCCGGCGATCGTGCTGTGCCACGGCTTCCCCGAGCTGGCCTACTCGTGGCGTCACCAGATCCCCGTGCTGGCGCAGGCCGGCTATCGCGTGCTCGCGCCCGACATGCGCGGCTACGGCGGCAGCACGGTCCCGCCGAACGTCGAGGACTACGACGTGCTGACGGTCGGGCGCGACGTGATCGGCCTGCTCGACCGCTTCGGCGAGGACGAGGCGATCCTGATCGGCCACGACTGGGGCGCGACCGTCTGCTGGACGCTCGCGCTGACGCACCCCGAGCGCGTGCGCGCCGTCGCCGGCCTGAGCGTGCCGTTCGCGATGCGGCCGCCGGTGCCGCCGATGCAGATCTTCAACAGACGGCTCGGCGAGGACTGGTACCAGAACTGGTTCCAGCAGGTCGGCCCCGCCGACGAGGCGATGGCGCGCCAGGTCGCGCGCACCGTCTGCGCGACCGAGGACTGGACGGAGGAATGGGCGAACCGGCCCGACCCCGATCCGCATCCGCGCGCGAGCTGGCTGACCGAGGAGGAGCTGGCGGTCTTCGTCGAGGCGCTCTCGCGCACCGGCTTCAGCGGCGGCCTCAACTACTACCGCAACATCGACCGCAACTGGGAGCTGACGCCCCACCTCGACGGGAAGCGCATCGAGCAGCCCGCGCTGTTCGTCACCGGCGGCGACGACATCGTGCGCCGCTTCATGCCGGCCCGCGGGCTGGAGCGCGCCTTCGCGGACCTGCGCGGCTTCGTCGTGCTCGACGGCGCCGGCCATTGGATCCAGCAGGAGCGCGCGGCGGAGGTCAACGCCGAGCTGCTCGGCTTCCTCGCCTCGCTCGGCGCGTAGCCGAGTCACCCCACGCAGCGCGCAGACCGCGCTGCCAGATCGATGTCGGCCGGACGGGCCACGCCCAGGTGGCGCGTCCTCGCCTGCGCTCTTCGCCGACCCTTGCGTCACTGTCACACGTAAGATAAGATGGAACTCCGTCCACCTTTTGGGACGGTAGCCAGCGGTACCGGAGGAGAGACGAATGAGCGTGGCGGTCCTCGCCGACGCGGCCCAAGCAGCCGTGACGTACAGAGGGGTGTGCAAGGAGTACGCGGCGACGCAGGCGCTCCGCGACGCCGACCTCGAGCTGGCCGCCGGGCGCGTGCACGCGCTCGTGGGCGAGAACGGCGCCGGCAAGAGCACGTGCCTCGGCGTGCTGGCCGGCCGCATCGAGCCGACGCGCGGCGAGGTGTCCGTGTTCGGCGACGAGATCTCCTACGGCGACCCGCGCGGCTGCCGTCGCGCCGGCGTCGTGGCGATCTACCAGGAGCTGACGATCGTGCCGGCGCTGACGGCGCAGGCCAACGTCTTCCTCGGGCTGCCGCTCAGCCGGCGCGGCTTCCTGTCCGAGGGCGCGATGCGCGCCCGCTACCTCGAGCTGTGCGAGGAGATCGGCGTCCCGGCCGTGCCCGACGGCGTCCCCGCCGGCAAGCTGTCGGTCGCCGAGCAGCAGCTGTTGGAGATCATGCGCGCGCTCGTCTCCGACGCGCGCGTGATCCTGTTCGACGAGCCGACCGCGTCGCTCGCGCTGCACGAGCGCGACGCGCTGCTGCGCCTGATGGACCGGCTGCGCTCCAACGGCATCACGCTCGTGTTCGTCAGCCACAACCTCGACGAGGTGCTGCAGATCTCCGACACCGTCACCGTCTTCCGCGAGGGCAGCATCGTCGCGCGCGGGGCGCGCGACGAGTGGGACAAGGCGCGCCTCGTGCGCGCGATGCTCGGCGGCGAGGTCGCCGACCGCATCCGCCACGAGCTGCTCGAGGACGACGAGGCCGCCGCGCTCGAGCTGCCCGAGCCGGCGCACAGCGAGGGCGACGTCCCGCTCGTGCGCGTCGCGGGTCTCACCGTCCCCGGCGCCGTCGAGGGCGTCGGCCTCGAGATCTACGCGGGCGAGATCCTCGGCCTCGGCGGTCTCGTCGGCTCCGGGCGCACGACCGTGCTGCGCGCGCTCGCCGGGCTCGAGCCGCGCGCGACCGGACGCATGTGGGTCGACGGCAGAGAGGTCGGCCTGCCGCGCTCGGTCCGTCAGGCGCGCCGCTACGGCATCGCGCTGCTGCCCGAGGACCGCAAGGGCCAGGGCCTCGTGCTGCAGATGGATGCGATGAACAACGTCGCACTCAGCGACCTCCGCTCCGTCGCGCGCTTCGGCTTCCTGTCGCGCCGGCGGATGGCGAAGCGCACGACCGAGATGGCGGCCGGCTTCGGCTTCCGCGCCGAGCGGATCGGCGAGACGGCGCGCAACCTCTCGGGCGGCAACCAGCAGAAGCTGCTGCTGGCCCGCTGGCGCTTCTGCCCGCCGCGCATCCTGCTCGCAGACGAGCCGACGCGCGGCATCGACATCGGCGCGAAGGCCGAGATCATGTCGTCGCTGGAGGCGATGGCCTCGGAAGGGCTCGGGATCGTCGTCGTCTCCTCGGAGCTCGAGGAGGTGTGCGCGCTGAGCCACCGCGTCGTCGTGCTCGCCGAGGGCCGGATGGTCGGCCTGCTGGAGCGCGACGAGGCCAGCATCACCCCGTCTCGCATCATGTCCACCGCGTTCGGACTGGAGGACGTCCATGCCGCGGCTTAAGCGTCAACCGAGCCTCGCCGCGGCGTCGGCCGACGGCGGCTCAGCCGCCGTCGCGGACGCCCGCGAGCGCCGCAGCGGCGGCAAGCTCGCCAGACGGCTCGTTCTGCACTACGCGATGGTCTGGGTCCTGATCGTGCTCGCGATCGTCTCGGACATCCTGTACCCGGGCTTCTTTGCGTTCGGGAACCTGCGCAACATCATGAGCCAGAACGCGCCGGTCGGGCTGGTCGCGATCGGCATGACGTTCGTGATGATCGCGGGCGGCTTCGACCTGTCGGTCTCGGCGATCTTCGCCGCCGCCGGCGTCGCCGCCGCGAGCTTCTTCGGCCACGTCTCGATCGAGCTGGCGATCGCCGGCGCGCTCGCGGTCGGGCTCGCCGCCGGCGCGATCAACGGCGCGATCATCACGCGCCTGAAGGTGAACCCGTTCGTGGCGACGCTCGGCACCTCGTCGGCGTTCGCCGGCCTCGCGCTGCTCTACTCGCACTCGCAGCCGATCGTGCCGACGGGCGCCGCCTTCTCGTGGCTCGGGACCGCCCGCTGGGCCGGGATCCCCGTGTCGGTCGTGATCTTCTTCGCGGCGTTCGCGATCGGCGCCGTCGTGCTGTCGACGACGGTCTTCGGCCGCTCGGTCTACGCGGTCGGCGGCAACCAGGAGGCGGCGCGCCTGGCGGGCATCCGCGTCGACCTGATCCGCTTCCTGACCTACGTGATCACCGGCCTGTGCGCGGCGATCGGCGGCACGATCATCGCCTCGCAGACGGGCGTCGGCCAGGCCGACATCGGCGCCAACATCACGCTCGACTCGATCGCGATCGTGATCATCGGCGGGACCTCGCTGCTCGGCGGCGAGGGCGCGATGTGGCGCACGCTCGTCGGCATGCTGATCCTGGCCACGATCAACAACCTGTTCGACTCGCTGGCGCTCGACACGGCCGCGCAGTCGGTCGTGAAGGGCGTGATCGTCGTCGGCGCGGTCGCGCTGGACTCTTACACCCGGCGGCGCCAATAGGACGCGCCGCCCAGACGCAGAAGGACGCTGTGGAGCCGGTCGGTACCGGCGCGCGGCATGACGTGGTGCGCCGGGGCCCCCGCGCCGGCGCAAAGCAAACGGAGGAGAGATTCATGAGACGGCTGAAGGTCGTCGCGGTGCTGCTCGGCGTCGCGGCGATGATGGCGCTCGCCGCCTGTGGCAGCAGCAAGAGCAACAGCTCGAGCAGCACGTCGGGCGGCTCGAACACGACCGCGAGCAGCAGCAGAGCGGTTTCGATCGACGTCGGTCTCGGCAGACCGATCGTCGTGCACACGAACAAGCCGCGGATCGCGTTCCTCGGCACCTCGGGCAACCTGCTGCTCAAGGCGCAGATCCAGGGCGTCCAGGACGAGGCGAAGGCGCGCGGCGTCGACCTGACGGTGTTCGACTCGAAGTTCGACCCGACGGTGCAGATGCAGCAGGTGCAGAACGCGCTGCAGCAGAAGCGCTTCGACGCCTTCATCGTCGTCCCGCTCGACAGCAACGCGATGTGCCCGGTGCTGACGAGACAGGCCGTCGCCCAGGGCATCCCGGTCGTCACGAACAACGTGCCGCTGTGCAACCGCGTCTCGAAGCCGGAGGGCGACCAGCTGTGGTCCCCGGGCACGATCGCGCACGTCGGCTGGACGGCGACGGTCGACGCGAACCGCTCGATGTACCGCGAGGTCAACAGACGCGTCGGGCCGGGCGTGCACACGGCGGCGCTGCTCGTCGGCCCGCCGCTGATCGGCGGCACGATCTCGTCGATCGCGGCGCTCAGACAGTCCGAGGCCGCGGGCGAGATCCCGCACCTGAACGTGAAGTACGTCATCAACACGGACTTCACGACGCCGGACGGGCTCGCCAAGACACAGACGCTGCTGCAGGCGCACCCTGACGTCGACACGATCATGACGATCTACTCCGACACGACGATCGGGGCGATCAAGGCCGTGCAGGCCGCCGGCAAGGAGGGCAAGGTCAAGCTGTACGACCAGGGTGCGTCGGGCCAGTCGCTCGCCGCGATCAGAGCCGGTCAGCTCGAGATGACGACCGCGTTCTTCCCGTACACGTTCGGCAAGCAGGCGGTCGACGCGGTGGTCGACGCGTTCGAAGGCAAGAGAGTCCCGCGCTGGATCGGCCAGTACGTGCAGGGCTCGACGCCGGGCAACCCGCTCGTCATCGACAAGTCGAACATCAACTCGTTCAGACCCGAGTACTAGACCCCGCGCTGGGGGAATCCAGATGCCACGGGCGGGTGCGCGCCGACGCGCACCCGCCCGTCGGTCTTTTCGGGTCGTTGCGCACGCACTCGTGCTAAATTTCGGAAGCGAATCCAACTTTTCGTCCGCAGAGGAGAGAGAATCGGATGAGCGGCGACAACAATGCGGCACTCGCGCGTGAGTTCTTCGAGCGCCAGTACGCCGGAGACGTGGACGGCGCGATGGCGATGCTCGCCGACGACGCCGTCTGGTGGCTGATCGGGACGCTGCCCGCGTCGGGCAGCCACGTCGGCCCGGAGGCGATCCGCACGAGACTGCTGGCGCCGTTCGCGCCGATCTGGGAGGGCGGCAGCGGGCAGACGCCCGACATCCGCAGCGTGATCGCCGACGGCGAGCACGTCGTGCTCGAGATCACCGCGCAGGGCACGACCGGGCACGGCAGCCGCTACGAGAACTTCTACTGCTACGTCCTGCGCGTGCGCGACGGCCGCATCGACCGCATCCGCACGTACACGGACACCGGCTACGCGCTCGGGGTCCTGTGGGGCCCGCTGCGCGACCACCCCCCGATCGACTGAGGAGCGTCTGTCATGGACCCGCGCGACCACATCGAGATCCACGAGCTGTACGCGCTCTACGGCCACCGCATGGACGCCGGCGACGCCGAGGGCTGGGCGCGCCTGTTCACGCCCGACGGCAGCTGGGACCGCGTCGAGGAGCCCGGCGGCGAGGCGGTCTTCAGCGTCGCGGGCTTCGACGACCTCGTCGCCTTCGCGAAGGAGGACTACGCCGGCCGCGGCGCCGGCAAGGGCCGCCACTGGATGGGCAACGTCGTGCTCGAGGGCGAGGCGCCGCGGGCGCGCGGGCGCACGTACGGCTTCCTGCTGCAGTTGATCGACGGCGAGGTCAGATTCGTCGCGCACGGCAACTTCGAGGACGAGCTGGTCAAGACCGGCGAGGGCTGGCGCTTCGCGCGCCGCGCCGTGCTCCTGCTCAACGAGTCCGACATCCCGAGCGAGTCGTGACGGGCGCCTCGCCGCCGGCCGGCGTGGGGATCGTCGGCAGCGGCGACATCGGCGCCACGGTCGCGGCGCTGTGCGTGGCGAACGGCATCGAGGTCGCGCTGTCGAACTCGCGCGGGCCGCAGTCGCTCGCCCCGCTCGTCGAGCGGCTGGGCCCGCTCGCGCGCGCGGCGAGCGTGGAGGAGGCGGCTGGGTTCGGCGACCTCGTGCTGCTGGCGATCCCCTTCTTCGCGCACGCCGAGCTCGCGCCCGGCCTGTTCGACGGCCGCGTCGTGGTCGACGCCTGCAACTGGTTCCCGGGGCGCGACGGCCCGACGCCCGAGCTGGTCTCCGGCCAGCTCGTCTCGACCGAGTGGCTCGGCCGGCACTTCGCCGGCGCGCGGATGGTCAAGGCGCTGCACAACCTCAACTTCGCCGTGCTCGCGAACGAGGCCGATCGCGGCCTGCCGAACGACCGCCGCGTCGCGGTGCTCGTCGCCGCCGACGACGCCGGCGCCAAGGCGCTCGCGAGCGCCTGGCTCGACGCGCTCGGCCTCGGCGTGCTCGACGTCGGCCCGCTGCACGACGGCGGCCTGCGCGCGTCGCCCGGCTCGCCCCTCTTCAACAACCCGATGACCGTCGCCGACGCGTCGTCGATCCACACCACGATGCTGGAGAGCAGATGACAGAACCGATCGGGGTTGGACTCATCGGAGCCAACCCGAGAACCGCGTGGGCGGCGTTCGCCCACATCCCCGCGCTGCAGGCGCTGCCGCAGTTCGAGCTGCGCGCGCTCGCGACGAGCCGGCCCGAGTCGGCCGCGGAGGCCGAGCAGGCGTTCGGCGTCAAGACGTACGTCGGGCACGAGGGCGTGCTGTCGCATCCGGGCGTCGACCTCGTGGTCGTCGCCGTGCGCACGCCGAACCACAAGGCCGTGCTGCAGGACGTGCTCGCCGCCGGCAAGGACGTCTACTGCGAGTGGCCGCTGGGCAACGGGGCCGCCGAGGCCGCCGAGCTGAACGCGGCGGCCGAGCAGGCCGGCGTGCGCACGTTCATGGGCCTGCAGGCGCGCTCGTCGCCGCCGCTGCAGCACATGCGCGAGCTGATCGCCGACGGCTACGTCGGGCGCGTGCTGTCGACCAGCATGGTCGGCACGTGCTGGGTCTACGGCGCCTCGACGATGGCCAACAACGCCTACCAGCTGCAGAAGGCCAACGGCGCGAGCATGCTGACGATCCAGGTCGCGCACGCCTACGACGCGATGGGGTACGTGCTCGGCCAGGAGCTGAGCGACGTCGTCGCCTCGTTCGCGACCGTGCGCCCGCAGGTGACGGTGGAGGAGACCGGCGAGACGCTGGCGAGCGAGGTGCCCGACCAGATCGCGCTGTCGGGCGTGCTCGAGGGCGGCGGCGTCGCTTCGCTGCACGTCAAGGGCGGCCTCTCGCGCGCGTCGAACATGCAGTGGGTCGTCAGCGGCGACGAGGGCGACCTGCTGCTCGACGGCACGGGCATCCACCTCAGCACCGACGACGCGGGGCCGCCGCGCCTGCTCGGCGCGCGCGGCGAGGCGACGGCGGTCGAGCCGCTCGAGCTGCCGGCCAAGCACCGCTGGATCCCCGACGAGATCGGTCCCGGCCCGGCGCAGAACGTCGCGCAGCACTACGCGCTCGTCGCGAAGGACCTGCGCGAGGGCACGCAGGAGGTGCCGTCGTTCGCGCACGCCGTGCGCCGCCAGACGCAGATCGAGCTGATCGACGGCGCGAACGCGAGCGGCGAGCGCCGGGCGCTCGACGCGGCCGCCGCGACGGCGTAGAAGCGGCAGCACGCCGGCGAGCGGCGCGGGCCTCCGTGTGGGCCCGCGTCGCGCCGGCTTGTCGCGCGCTCAGCCGTCGACGTGGAACGACGAGCCGAGCGTCTCCATCCCGCCGAAGGCCTCGAGGACCTTCAGCGGGTTGAAGAACTCGCGGTACTGCACGACCTTGCCGTCGCGCAGGCGCAGCAGCGTCACGTACTCGTTCTCGTAGCGGTGCCCGGTCGCGACGACGCTGCCCTCCGAGCGCAGCGTCGCGACGAACAGCTGCGGGTCGTCGGTCGCGTGCACGACCAGGTCGTGGAACGTCAGCTCGCCGAACACCTGGTCGATCGAGCGGACGTGGTTGTGGATCGCCTCGACCCCCTCCAGCCGGGCCGGGTAGCCCGGCTCCGGCGGGAAGGGCTGGTCGAAGACGCCGTCCTCGTGCCAGAGGGCGATCCAGTCGTCGGGTCTGAGGCTGGAGAGGGCGGCGAAGAACCGCCGCACCAGCTCCTTGCCCTCCGCTGCGTCCGTCATCAGCAGTCCGCTCCGTAGGAGTCGACCGCTACGACCAGTGCGTGAGCGGCTCGCCGCCGCTCACCTCGAGCACGGTCCCGGTGACGTACGTGTTCGTCATCAGGAACAGCGCCGCATGCCCGATGTCTTCGCCGGTCCCGCCGCGGCGGACGGGGAAGCGCTCGCGCGCCTTCGCGTAGAAGTCGTCGCGCACCTCGGCGGGCAGCGCGTCCCACATCTCGCTCTGGACGAGCCCGGGGCGGATCGTGTTGACGCGCAGCGGTCCGAGCTCGAGCGCGAGCGCGGGCGTGATCGACTCGAGCGCGCCGAACGAGGCAGCCACGATCGAGGCGCCGGCGACCGGACGGATCACGCTGCAGCCGGTCAGGAACGTGATCGAGCCGCCTTCGCGCATGCGCTCGGCGGCGTAGCGGGCGTTGAGCCAGCTGCCCCAGAACTTGCCGTCGAGGTATTGCCGCGCGGTGGCGAGATCCTGCTCGAGCAGCGGTCCCCAGCTGCCGGGGGCGGGCGCGGCGGTGACGAACAGGTGGTCGAGGTCGCCGACCTGCTCGTAGAGCGCCTTGACCGAGGCCTCGTCGCCGTTGTCGACGACCGCGTGCTGGATCGAGCCGGCGCCCGCGTCGATCGCGGGACGGTCGGCGACCGGGCGGCGGCCCGCGACGACGACGTCGGCGCCGGCGTCAGCAGCGGCGCGTACGGCGCCGCCCCCCATGCCGCTGGTGCCGCCGACGACGACGACCTTCTTGCCGGCGAGCGGCGTGCTGTCAAGCGTCATTCCAAGTCCTCCTAGGGGGTTGTCCCCACGCTTTCGTAAGTGAAGCGAGCATAGCGGAGCGTACGATATCTCGGAAGATCTCTTGTGTTACAGTACGCCGCAATGGGCCCAGCCGGGTCCGGAGGAGCGATTCGAGGAGCCTGATGGCCAGCGAGTTCCCCGCCCTCTGCCTGGGGGGCAACGTCTTCGGCTGGACCGCCGACGAGCAGCAGTCGTTCGCCGTGCTCGACGCGGCCCGCGACGCCGGGATCGGGTTCGTCGACACCGCCGACGTCTACGCCGCGTGGGCGCACGACGGCGTCGGCGGCCAGTCGGAGGAGATCATCGGCCGCTGGATGGCGTCGCGCGGCGCGCGCGACGAGACGCTCGTGGCGACCAAGGTCGGCATGGCGAGCGAGCCGGCCGACATCCGCCCGCAGACGGTTCGCGCCGGCGCGGAGGCGTCGCTGCGGCGCCTGCGCAGCGACCGCATCGACCTCTTCTACGCGCACGCCGACGACGGCGGCGACCTCGCCGAGTCGCTCGGCGCCTTCGACGCGCTCGTGCGCGAGGGGCTCGTGCGGACGGTCGGGCTCTCCAACTTCACGGGCGCGCGCGTGCGCGAGGCGCTCGAGGTGTGCGAGCGCGAGGGCCTCACCAAGCCGGTCGCGCTGCAGCCGGAGTACTCGCTGATGGCGCGCGACTTCGAGTCGGACGGGACGCGCGAGGCGGCTGCCGCGGGCGGGCTGGCGACGATCCCGTACTACGCGCTCGCGCTCGGCTTCCTGACCGGCAAGTACCGGCCGGGCGGCGACGACTCCGACTCGCCGCGCGCCGGCGGCGCGCGCGCCTACCTGGCG